>Ga0315288_10013537_pt1 | contig 10212 bp, 8 predicted proteins | sample YL17G11_20_MG_FD_203454 | JGI IMG/M metagenome (GOLD analysis project Ga0315288, IMG submission 203454) | Sediment microbial communities from Yellowstone Lake, YNP, Wyoming, USA - YL17G11_20 | ecosystem: Environmental > Aquatic > Freshwater > Lake > Sediment | place: USA: Wyoming | collected... | reverse complement strand
TAAAGTCATAACTAATATTAAGTGCAAAGATATTCTTAAAGAATTGCTTTTAATCCCGGATGAAAAATTCATGATTGTAAATGATAAAGATATAATTTCCTTAGGTGATAAGACACTGGAATTTATTACCGCACCATGGGTTCACTGGCCTGAGACAATGCTCACTTATTTGAAAGAGGATAAAATTCTGTTTACCTGTGATTTTCTCGGTTCACATCTTGCAACAAGCGATTTATTTGTTGCTGATGAAGGAAAATATTACGAGTCGGCAAAAAGATATTATGCAGAAATTATGATGCCTTTCCGAAGTAATATTAGACAGCATTTAGAAAAAATAAAACCATACAATATCGATATTATCGCACCGAGTCATGGTCCTTTGCATAATAAACCAGAATTTATAATCAAGGCTTATAAAGAATGGACATCAGATACAGTTAAAAATGAAGTAGTTTTACCATATGTATCAATGCATGGCAGTGTACAAAAGATGGTTGATTACTTCATTGATGCTTTGGTTAGACGTAATATTACCGTCAAACCTTTTAATTTAACTAAAACTGACCTTGGAGAGCTTGCAATGGCTTTGGTTGATGCTGCGACTATTGTAATAGGTTCATCAACGGTGCTTACTGGACCACATCCTAATATTGTCTATGCGACTTACTTAGCAAATGCGTTAAGACCAAAAACGAAGTTTGCTTCAGTAATTGGTTCTTATGGTTGGGCAGGAAAGATGGTCGAAAAGATAACTGAAATGATTCCTAACTTAAAAGTTGAACTAATTGAGCCCGTGATTATAAAAGGATATCCTAAACATGAAGATTTTATTAAATTAGACCAACTGGCAGATAAGATTATGGTAAAACATAAAGAGTTAGGAATAATATAAAACATTATTTTATAGGATTATTGTGAAACAAGTCTATTTGGATAATCACTCAGGAACAAAACTTGATGACCGTGTCTTTGAAGCAATGTTGCCATATCTAAAAGATTATTATGGTAATGCACAGAGTATACATTCATTTGGTGCAAAATCATCTGAAGCCATACAAACTGCTCGTCAAAAAGTTGCAGATTTAATCGGAGCAGATATAAATGAAATCTATTTTACATCCTGCGGTTCCGAGTCAAATAATCTTGCAATCAAGGGTATTGTGGAAGCACATAAACCCCGTCCTTGCATAAAAGAGCAGGGTAAACCCGAAGCTAAGCATATTATTGTCTCAAGCATTGAACATTTTTCCGTGCTTTATTCAGCTCGACGTCTGGAGCAGTCGGGATTTAAAGTTACCTACTTGCCAGTTAACCAGTATGGTTTAGTTTCACCTGAAGAATTAAGAAAACAAATTCAGGATGATACATTATTAATTTCAATTCAACATGCTAATTCTGAAATTGGCACAATCCAGCCAATCGAAGAATTATCAAAAATTTGTCATGAAAAAGGTGTTTTATTCCATACCGATGCGATAATGACAGTCGGCACGATTCCAGTTGATGTTAATAAATTAGGTGTTGATTTATTAAGTCTTGCTGGTTCGCAATTCTACGGTCCTAAAGGCGCGGCTGCCCTATATGTAAAAAAAGGAATAAGAATAATTCCTCAAATTGATGGTGGCATACAAGAAAATGGTCGGAGGGCTGGAACTGAAAATATTCCTGCAATTGTTGGATTAGGTAAGGCTTGTGAGATTGCTAAAGCGGAAATGGAGCAAAACAATAAAAATATGTTAAATCTACGCAATCGCTTGATTCATGAATTACCCCAGAAAATAGAACATATTTATCTTAACGGTCATTCAGAAAAACGGTTACCTAACAATGTCAATTTCTCAGTTGAATTTATTGAAGGCGAGGGTATGCTTTTGTTTTTAGATGAGAAAGGGATTTATGTTACGAGTGGTTCTGCCTGCACATCAAAAGCTCTAAAAATGTCCCATGTTATGTCCGCAATAAAAGCTGACCCGGCAATCGCACAAGGTTCAATCACAATGACCCTCTCCAAATATAATACTAATGAAGAAACTGATTATGTTCTTCAGGAATTTCCACCGATTGTAAAACGACTGCGTGATTTATCACCACTCTACTCTTATTTTAAGAAGACCGGCAAAAGACAGGAAGCCGGACCAGGCACTGATTATGAGCACCACAACCACGAAGAAACAGATTAGAAACCACCAATAGAATAAAATATGCCACAGAGTCACGGAGTGCACGGAGAAAAGAAAAAAAGAACCTCTGTGGTCTCTGTGTCTCAGTGGCTAACTCTTAACACGCTCTCTAATATTTTTGATTTTTAATTTGTGTTTTTAATTTTTTATATTTAATATTTAATTTTACCAACCTGGTGTCAAATGACAGGGGAGATTTTTTTAGGAATGGAAAAAGAAGGTAATATACTTAAAGGGTATGTGAGGAAAAAGTAAACACTCCAAATAAATTAATTTTCAGTTTTAATTTACATTACCATTGGCGTCGGTCTTGATAAGATAGATATCTTCGTTACCCGCACCAAATGATTCAGTTGTTCCTACAATTATATATCCACCATCAGATGTTTGCTGAATGGAATTAGCACCATCCCATTCAGTGCCACCAAATGTTTTTGTCCAGACTTGATTACCATTAGCATCAGCCTTAATAAGATAAACATCAATGTCATTAGTAGCGAGCGAATATGTATGTCCCGCGATAATATAACCACCATCGATTGTCTGCTGAACTGACTTGCCATAATCATCATTATTAGAGCCATAGGTTTTTGTCCAGATTGAATTTCCGTTGGCATCGGTTTTTATAAGATAAAAATCATACAGACCGGCTCCAAATGAAGCTGTGACTCCTGCTATGATATAACCACCGTCTGTAGTTTGTTGAACTGAATAACCAATGTCCCAATTAGCTCCGCCAAAGCTTTTTGTCCAAGTTGCATCTCCATCACTATTGGTTTTGATAAGATAGACATCATAAGTACCACTACCAAACGTCTCGGTTGTTCCAGCAATGATATATCCGCCATCTATTGTCTGCTGAACTGAGTAGCCATAATCATCATTAATCCCACCAAAAGTCCTTGTCCATACTGTATCACCATTCGCATAAGTCTTAACGAGATAAACATCTGTATTAGCGCCTGAACCGGTTGTTCCCGCGATTATGTATCCTCCATCAGAGGTTTGCTGAACTACAAAGTATTGTGCATATATATAAGCGCCGATATAAATCCTTGCCCAAATTGAGTCACCATTAACATCAGTTTTGATAAGATAGATAAAATCAACACTATCTGTACCCAATAAAGATGCCTTGCCTGCGATTATATATCCACCGTCAGAAGTTTGTCGGACTGAATAACCATAGTCATAGTTAGTTCCACCAAAAGTCTTTGTCCAAACGGCATTACCATTGGTATTGGTCTTAACAAGATAGATGTCAGCCCCGCCTGCACCGAAAGATTCAGTCGTACCCACAATTATGTATCCACCGTCGAATGTCTGCTGTACTGAGTTGCCAAAATCGTCGTCTATACCACCAAAGGTTTTAGTCCACCCCCCAAAAGAAATTGATATTGCATGTGGTGCTGACCATCTTGAAATTGCTTCTTTATTATCTTTTGCTTGTGCTTTAATATAGTATAATCCAGCAACTGACCATGCATGACTATCACGAATAGATTCAATACTCGGATCATAAAAAGGACTCCAATTTGATGTATCGTTATCCCCCCAGGAAAATCTGATTGCAATGCTATCACCATCTTGGTCTGATGTGCTTGTGGCAAAGTGATAAGTCTTATTTATAACACCGCTTGATTCTCCCCAAGGGACACCGGGCGTATCAGGTGCGTTATTCTTCTTTCGACAACTAATCAGAAGAATGGTACTAATGAATAAAAAACAACTGATAAATTTAAGGCACTTTCTCATATTGCCTCCTATTGTTAAAAAAATTATATGATAAGATTAGTTTATGTCAAGTGTTTTGATTGTAAAAGATTTGAAAATAAGGAAGGCGATCTGTTTTTAGGATTGGAAAAAGAGGGTAATATCCTCAAGAGGTATGTGAGGAAGAAGTAATAATATCTGTTCTTCAGATATCGCTTGACAATAATTTATTCTATACTATATTACAGTATATTTTCGCACAGGGGGCATTATGAAAAAGTATAAAGTGTTATTCTTTTCCCTCACTACTTCGTTCTCGCTACTCGTTACTGTTATGTATGGTCAATGGCTTGAGACAACAATTTCGGTTGGAACAAATCCTTATGATTTAGTTTATAATTCAACCGATAATAAAATCTATACTGCTAACTGGGGATATGGTGCGATGAGTGTTACTGTGATTGATGGCGCAACCAATGGTGTCATCACAACAATTCCCATCGGGTCTTATCCTCATTCCTTATGTTATAATTCGCTTAATAATAGAATATATACTGTTAATCCTTATGCTTCTGGCGACAATGTTACAGTTATTGATGGAGTGAGCAATAGTGTCATTGCAACAATCCTTGTAGGAACTTATCCTTATGGTCCAATGTATAATCCGACTGATAACAAAATATATACAGCGAACTGGACCAGTAACAATGTTACTGTAATTGATGGTGCAACGAATAGTGTTATTACGACAATTACACTCGGTTCACCTTCGAGTTTAGGACCGGAAGATTTAGGTTATAATCCGACTAATAACAAAGTATATTGTGCGAATTGGGCTAATAATACGGTAACTGTGATTAATGGTGCCACCGATAGCATAATTACTACAATACCAACCGGAACATATCCCTGCGCATTTGTTCATAATCCAACCAATAACAAAGTCTATTGGGCTAATTCGAGCGCTTCGAGCAGCAGCATTACCGTGCTTGATGGTGCAACCGATAGTGTAATTACTACAATTCCAGTAGCACGTGTTCCTTATGCCTTAGCTTATAATCCAACCAATAATAAAGTTTACTGTGCTAATCAGTGGCGCGACACGGTTACGGTAATTGACGGTGTAACAAATAGTATCATCACAACAATACCGGTAGGGGATGAGCCTTCTGCTTTATTATATAATCCAAATAATAACAAAATATATTGTGCAAATAGCGGGACTTATTCTAGTATGGGTACAACAGTATCAGTTATTGATTGTGTAACTGATAATGTCTTAACCACAATTACAGTCGGCAATGGACCAAAAGTCTTTACTTATAATCCCCAATATAACCGAGTCTATGTTGCGAACTATTATGGTAACAGTGTTTCAATAATTCGGGATTCGATGATGGGAATAGAAGAAAACCGTGAACCGCTTTCCGCTGACCGCACAATTCTGACTGTATTTCCAAATCCGGCAAAAACATACTTTACTGTCCGCCTTCGGCTGGACGAAGTCTGCCTTGCGCTACCGCTAAAGCTTTTGGCGACACGCGGTCGGCGAGACAAAGTCCGCTTACAACAATCTGCTAATAGAGCACAGTTAAAGATATTTGATGTATCAGGAAAAGTCATAAAAGAAACAAGAGTCAATAATCGAGAGACAAGAATATCGCTTGATGGAATAAAGAATGGTGTTTATTTTGTACAAGTTGGCAATGAAATAATAAATAAAAAGTTAATTATAACAAAATAATACGAATGGAAAAAGAAGGTAGTATCCTTAAGGGGTATGTGAAGAAGAAGTAAAGGTAGTGTTCACTAAATTTCTAATGTTTTTATCTAAATATTGACAAGCTAACAAAATTGCATAATAATTTTACAGCAGATATTTAATAATATAAAGTAATACACGAATGAGTGTCATAATTTTAAAAAGTTAAAGTCTGGAGGTAAATATGTTTGAGAAAATGTTGAAATCACCAGGAATTGACAGAGAGAAGTGTTTTATCACAACAGTTACCTACGGTACAGTGATGCAAAATGATGTTATCCAGTTACAACGTTTCCGAGATCAAGTTCTTCTTAAGTCTTTATTAGGTAAACTTTTCGTATCAACTTACTACTTTTTATCTCCACCAATTGCGAAGCTTGTATCAGGAAAGAATTTTTTACATAAAGTTATAAAAACCATAGTAATAATTCCAATATTAATAATGACTAGACAAAATCCGAGAAAAGAAAGTGAGTAAAAAATGTCAAATAATAGGGGAGATGTTATTAGGTATTGAAAAAGAAGGTAATATCCTTAAGGGGTATGTAAGGTTGTAGTAGAATAAATTTCAATAAGATATTGACAACGATATATTGCTTGCTACAATTTTATAGTTGGAGATGTTAATGAGTATTTTATCTCGTATTACTGGATACCGAAAATTAATTTTTATAACAACAGCTTTCCTTTTAATAAATCAGATGATAGCTGCACAAGAATTTAATAATAATAAAAATGACAAATGTTTTTGGTTGAATTGCGGAATCGGAAGTGGTATTGGAAGAGGTTCATCAGGATTAGCACATGGTGGAAATATATCTTATTTATTTAGAAATAACCTATTATCAATTCGTTCGGTTTATACTGGTGAAACACAATGGGAGAATTCTTTATTTAAGAATGAACCTTATGAAAATTTTTGGGACGCTGGCGTATTATATGGACGAAATATAAAAGTTGAAAACGATTTTATATCAATAGCCGTAGGTGTCGCTATTGTTGGTGGGAAAAAACGAGGTCAACATATAGGTACAGGATATAATTGGATATCAATAACTCAATATTATGAAGAACTACGGTTTTTAACAGTAGGAATTCCAATACAATTTCAATTATTGAGAATACCGATATCTTCTTGGGGATTAGGCATAACTGGTTTTGCGAACCTAAATCGTAAAAATTCATTTGTCGGCATGTTATTATCAAGCGCATTTGGTAAATTTAAATAATAACAATATTTAACCGATACTTATACATAAAAATAATATCTTTAATAATGTAAGAAATTGTAACAAACACTTGACAAAATTCCTTTCATATGTTATAATTAGACATTATGGATACTTTTAATAAGAAATTAGGTTCAAGAATTAAGGAACTTAGAGAAAAAGCAGGATTATCTCAAGCACAATTATCTAATTTATTATCTGTCAGTCGGGTTTCTCTATCACAAATCGAAAATGGTGAAAGAAAGTTGACCGCTGAAGAAACTAATAAATTAGCCAAAATATTTAACATTTCCTGTGATGTTCTATTAAACCCAAAACGAGATGTTCAGGTTGTTTTAGAAAAGAAAGCAAAATACACGGCAACTCCAAAAGAAAGTATTAGAATCAGCGTGCCACAAAGAAACATCGCTAAATTCAAAGAAGTTTTGCTTTACATTCTAAATAAAGTCGGGTCAAAGCCGAATATCGGTGAAACCGTAATTTACAAACTGCTTTACTTTATTGATTTTAATTATTATGAGAAATACGAAGAGCAGTTAATTGGTGCAACTTATATTAAAAATAATTATGGACCAACCCCGATGGAATTTAGAGAGATTGTCAGTAAGATGGAAGGAAAAGATTTAACAAAAGTTTCAGAACGATACTTTCATTATCCTCAAACAAAATATCTTCCTTTACGAGAGGCTGATTTATCAGGATTTAGTGCCAATGAAAAAGATGTTATCGATGATGTTATAAACAAATTATCAGGTATGAATGCGAGTCAGATTAGTGAATATTCTCATAATGATGTTCCCTGGCTCACTACCGAAGATGGAGGTAGAATAAGTTATGAGTCAGTTTTCTATCGCGACCAGAAATATTCCGTAAGAGAATATAAAGATGAACTTTAGTGAAACCGATGAATTTAAGAAAGATTTCAAACGATTATCAAAGAAATATCTCTCATTATCGGATGATTTGCTTGAGTTCAAAAAAATTGTATGTAAATTTCCGCTTGGCACAAGCAAACATTTTACACAACTTCATATTCAAGAGAATATTGCTATTATCAAGGCTCGATTATTCTGTCGATATCTAAGAGGTTCATCTTTACGTATAATATATGCCTATCACAAAGCTAAACAACTTATTGAGTTTATAGAGATGTATTTTAAAGGGGATAAAGAAAAGGAAGATAAAATAAAGATATTAAAATATTTATGATTGATACTAAACATATAATTAAGAATGTATTCAACTATTATCACAAGAAATATACAAGATGTATTTTTATAACATTTATTTTTCTAATTTTAATAATTATTGTATGTTTGATTAAGCAACAACAAATTTATTTTAAGAATAAAAGTCTGCTTCAGACTGCGTTTTTAGGTATTATTACATTTTCAATACCATTATTATGGAATATACATAAAGAAATTTTAGATATAAAAAAGCAAATAACTCGAGAAATAATTACAGATGCTCTAACGAAGGAAATGTATGAAAAAAGTCTTAAGTATTTTGAAGCTCGCATTCAATATATAACTGGTATATTAATTTTTGCAGGTTTAATTTTAATTCCTTTTAGTCATTACATAATCGGTGTCGTCATAATAATAATTTCATTTTTCTATTTTTTAATGCTTCCTCAGATCTTCCAAAAAATTATTAAAAACAGTAGCACAGTATTAATAGATTTTTTATCGTGTAAAGAACCTGAATCAGAAGACTTACAGAATGTCTTTTCTAAACTATGGCAAAAAAGTGATCAAGATATTAAAAAAGAATATTCTATAGATTTTATGGATTTATTCAAAATCATGGCTGTAAAAATTAATTCTATAATGAATCAAGATAAAGATAATCCGGATCTATTACTTAAGTATTTAATGAATTTTACTGCATTTATTAATAATTACTCAATATTTTTGTTAGTTGTACCAGATGTAATTCTACCACAAATATTAAAATGGCATTTAATTATGTGGGAAAAGAAAATGAGTTATAAAGGTAATAATTCTAAACTTGAAACCTGGTATAAGTATCAGCAAGTTTATACAATTCTATCATTTTTGATTAGAACTATTGAAGAACGTAGTTTAAAAGAACAACAAGCAGATTTATTCTTTATCCATTTTTCTAAGCATGTAGAAAATAATAAAACAAAAACCGTTAAAAATAAAGAAAATAAAGAAGTATATTACATTAAATCTTTATTTGAGGCATTTTATCAGGTATTTTTTAAAGAGTATAATAATTCGCCTGATATGTATGATATTTCTAATCGTGATTTTCCGTCAGAATGGAAAGTGTCGAATAAAAATCTTGAAAATCGTGAAAACATAATATCACGCATTACACTTAAACATTTTTATGATTGGGCGCAGAAAAAGATATGGCCACCGAACACAAATAATATTGTGGAACTTGATGAAATGATTTTATGTTTATTTCCTGAAATTGACCCAATGACATTTTCACCAATTTTGATTTTTGTTTTATCACCTCAAAAACCAGATAATCAAGTTAAGTTTATTATTGAAAGACCATGGGATTCCGGGGTTTTAAGACGACCATCTATGTCAAGATTTTTTCCATCTGGAATAAACAAAGATGAATATATGAAAATTTTCATCCAGGATAATGAACAAAAAATTAAAAGAGAAATTGAAAAAACATTTGAACTTGCATGTTTTTTATTTAGGGATGAATTTTCAGAAGCTAAGTTGAAGGATTATATTAGTCAAGCAGAAAGTTTACCTTATAATGAGAATTCTTTGGAAGGTCAGAAAAGAATGCGATTACTAAATATTTTTAAAGGAATGTTAAATTTCATAGAAACTAAATCAACAACCAAATCATAGATAATTCCGGTGACACAATCAAATTGTTTTTAATCCAATGGAGTGATTCCGATACTGATTCCGTGAGCGATTTAAAAGATGAATTTGTTCTTGACTTTGTAGTCAAAATAGACTACAACTGTAGTCAAAATGGATTACAATTTTTATCCGAATAGAGTGAATGAAATAATTATGGAACTTATCAGATTTTCCAAGTGTAAACAACTTGACATATAATTTATTGAGGATAATATTATAATAATGCACAAAGGTAATGATGTTCTTACCGAATATTTACTTAACCTATGGTTTATTAATTAGTAATAAGAAAAATAGAATTATGAAATATAAGTTAAAAAAATTATCTCATAAAAGAAAAGGGACTAGACAATGTGTATCAGAAACAACCGTAAAATACATTACTGAAAAGGAGAAGACAGAAAGCATAATACCAGTTTTCAAAACTGATGATTTCTGTCTTTATCAAGATGACTGTC
>Ga0315288_10013534_pt1 | contig 10213 bp, 8 predicted proteins | sample YL17G11_20_MG_FD_203454 | JGI IMG/M metagenome (GOLD analysis project Ga0315288, IMG submission 203454) | Sediment microbial communities from Yellowstone Lake, YNP, Wyoming, USA - YL17G11_20 | ecosystem: Environmental > Aquatic > Freshwater > Lake > Sediment | place: USA: Wyoming | collected... | reverse complement strand
CGGCGGGCAGCAACAAGGGCATGCTCGACCCGTTCTCGCCGCAAAACGAGAAGCAGACGGCCTTCGCCAAGGCCATGATCGACCAGATCCACCAGCAGTTCATCAAGGTCGTGAAAGACGGCCGGGGCAAGCGGCTGAAGGAGACGCCCGAAACCTTTTCCGGCCTGTTCTGGAACGGCGAGGAAGCCGTGCGCCAGGGTCTGGTCGACAAGATCGGCAACCTCGACTACGTGGCCCGCGAAGTGGTCAAGGCCGAAGAGGTGATCGACTACACGCCGCACGAGAACATGGCCGAACGCCTGGCCAAGCGCTTCGGTGCCTCGATCGGCAGCGGCGCGGTGCGGGCGTTGCGCGAGATGTCGCCGTTGAGATGACGCCCACCCCCGAAGCGGCTACGCCGCTCCCCCTCAGGGGGCCACGCCAGCGGCCGGGCGGAGCCCGATCCGCGACGTGCGCTTGGCAATGCACGGCGCGCGCATTGCGCTGATGACGTGAGCGACCCGACCGACGAACTCGGCCCGCGGGTCGCCGAGCGCCTGGCCGTCGCACCGCAGTATCTGCTGCCGAAGCAGGCACTGACCCGGTTCGGTGGCGTCGTCGCGCGCTGGCAGGGCGGCGCGGCGACGACGGCGATCATCCGTTGGTTCGTCGGCAAGTACGGCGTCAACATGGCCGAGGCCGCCGAGCCCGACATCGCGCGGTATGCCAGCTTCAACGACTTCTTCACTCGAGCGCTGCTGCCCGGCGCGAGGCCGCTGGCCACGAGCGAGTTGGTCTGCCCGGTCGACGGCGCGATCAGCCAGTTCGGCGCCATCGACGCTGACCAGATCTTCCAGGCCAAGGGCCACCGCTACAGCACCACCGCACTGGTCGGCGGCGACGCCGCACTCGCCGCGCCGTTCGCGGGCGGCCACTTCGCGACGCTGTACCTGAGCCCGAAGGACTACCACCGCATCCACATGCCTTGTGCCGGCAGGTTGACGCGGATGATCCATGTGCCCGGCGCGCTGTTCTCCGTGAACCCGACCACGGCGCGCGGCGTGCCCGGCCTGTTCGCGCGCAACGAGCGCGTGGTCTGCGCGTTCGATGGCGACTGCGGCCCGTGGATCCTGGTTCTCGTCGGCGCCACCATCGTCGGTAGCATGGCCACCGTGTGGCATGGTGTCGTCAACCCGCTGCGCCCCGGCAAGGTCCGCGAGTGGCGCTATGACGACCGCGACGTCCGCCTCGCGCAAGGCGAAGAGATGGGCCGCTTCCTGCTCGGCTCGACGGTGGTGTTGTTGTTCCCGCCGGGGCCGCTGACGTTCAATGCAGCCTGGGCACCGGGCGGCGCGATTCGCCTGGGCGAGGCGATGGCTTCGCGCACCAGCGGGTGTGCCCCCATGCCGATGTGAAGCGACTGTCGGAGAATATTCGCTGGGCTGGTGTCCGGCCCAGGAGCTAAAGCCATGAATCGCACGACGGCCAACTCAGGGACGCAACCGCACCAGCTTGTGCGCCGCACCGTGGCGCTGGTGCTGGCTGGAGGACGCGGCGCTCGGCTCAAGCAGTTGACCGACAAGCGGGCCAAGCCAGCGGTGTATTTCGGCGGCAAGTTCCGCATCGTCGATTTCGCGCTGTCCAACTGCGTCAATTCGGGCATCCGCCGCATCGGCGTGGTCACGCAGTACAAGAGCCATTCGCTGTTGCGCCACATCCAGCGCGGCTGGAGCTTCCTGCGTGCCGAGATGAACGAGACCGTCGATCTGCTGCCAGCGCAGCAGCGTCTCGATGAAGAGCATTGGTACCGCGGTACGGCCGATGCGGTGTACCAGAACCTGGACATCATCCAGTCGTCGCACCCCGAGTACATCGTCGTGCTGGCCGGCGACCATGTCTACAAGATGGACTACTCGCTGATGCTCGAGGACCACGCCACGCAGGGCGCCGGCTGCACCGTCGGCTGCATCGAGGTGCCGCGCAGCGAGGCCAGCGCCTTCGGCGTAATGGCGGTCGATGCCGCGCGAAAAATCACCAGCTTCGTCGAGAAACCAGCCGACCCTCCTCCGATGCCCGGCAACGCCCTTGTGTCTCTGGCCAGCATGGGCATCTACGTCTTCGATGCCGCGTACCTGTACAAGCTTCTCGAAGACGACCTGACCAACCCGAATTCGAGCCACGATTTCGGCAAGGACGTGATCCCGCGCGCGGTGGCCGAAGGGCGCGCGCTGGCGCATCCGTTCGGCATGAGCTGCATCGTCAACCCCAACGGGGCGCCGCCCTACTGGCGCGATGTCGGCACGATCGATGCATTCTGGGCTGCCAACCTCGATCTGGCGTCGATCGACCCCGAACTCGACATCTACGACACCGAGTGGCCGATCTGGACCCACCAGCGCCAGTTGCCGCCGGCCAAGTTCATTCCCAACCACGATGGTTCGCATGGCATCGCCGTCAACACCGTCGTCTCGGGCGGCTGCATCGTCAGCGGCTCGCACATCACCAGCGCGGTGTTCTTCTCCAACGTGCGCGTCAATTCGTACTGCAGGATTGACCAGGCGGTCGTGCTGCCCGGGGTCACGATCGCGCGCAACTGCCGGCTGCAAAAGGTGGTGCTCGACCGCGGCTGCAAGCTGCCCGAGGGGCTGGTGGTCGGCGAAGATGCGGCACTCGACGCAGCACGCTTCGAGCGCACCGAAGGCGGCGTGGTGCTGATCACGCGCGACATGCTGGCGCGCCTGTGAACGCCACCCAGATGGCGGCCCAGCCGTGAAGCGCGCCGCCGTGCCGCGGCGCAAGGGGGCGGCGCTGCGCGTGCTGCACGTCGGCGCCGAGATCTTCCCGCTGCTCAAGACCGGCGGGCTGGCCGATGTACTGGGCGCACTGCCGCCGGCGCTGTTGCGCGCCGGCGTCGATGCCCGCGTCCTGTTGCCGGCACTGGCGCCGTTGCGCGCCGCGATGCGCGACGCCAGTGTGGTGGCGACCATCGATCTGCCCTGGGGTGGCGAGCCCGCCGAGTTGCTGCGTGGTCGGCTCGATGTGCCGTCGCTGGCCGGTCTGGAGGCCTACCTGCTGCGTCACGATGGCCTGTATGCCCGCTCGGGCACGCCTTATGGCGACGGCAGCGGCACGCCCTTCGCCGACAACCACCGCCGCTTCGCGTTGCTCGGCCTGGCTGCCGCGCGCGTGGCCGAAGGCGTCGATACGGGCTGGATCGCGCAGGTGGTCCATGCCCACGACTGGCACGCGGGTCTCGCGCCGGCCTATCTGGCGTACTCACGCGCGGCGGGCAGGAGCCAGGCGGCCAGCGTGTTCACGGTGCACAACCTGGCCTACCAGGGCCTGTTCCCGCCATCGGCGTTTGCCGGGTTGGGCTTGCCGAGCGAGGCCTATGCGCTGCATGGCGTCGAGTTCCACGACCAGTTGTCGTTCATGAAGGCTGCGCTGCACTTTGCCGACCGCGTGACCACCGTCAGCCCGACCTATGCGCGCGAAATCCAGGGCCCCGAACTCGGTTGCGGCCTGGACGGCGTCCTGCGCTCGCGCGCCGCGGTGCTCAGCGGCATTCTCAATGGCGTCGACGACGCGGTGTGGAACCCGGACCAGGACACGGCCATCGTGCGCCCCTACAGCGCCGAGCGCATGGCGGGCAAGGCGGCATGCAAGGCCGCGCTGCAGCAGGAATGTGGCCTGCAGGTGCAAACGGAGGCACCGCTGTTCACAGTGGTCAGCCGCCTCACCGAGCAAAAGGGCCTGAACCTGGTGGCCGAGGTGGTGCCGGCGATCATCGAGCGTGGCGGCCAGCTCGTCGTGCTCGGCAACGGCGACGCGGCGCTCGAAGCCGCCTTCACGCGCGTCGCCGCGGCACACCCGCGTCACGTGGCCGTGCGCCAGGGCTATGACGAGGCCTTGTCGCACCGCATCTTCGCTGCCAGCGATGTGACGCTGGTGCCCTCACGCTTCGAGCCCTGCGGGCTGACCCAGCTGTACGCACTGCGCTACGGCAGCCTGCCGCTGGTGCGCCGCACCGGTGGGCTGGCCGACACGGTGGTCGACTGCACGCTCGAAGACCTGGCCGAGGAGCGCGCCACCGGGTTCGTGTTCGAGCGCTTCGAGGCGGCTGACCTCACCCGCGCGTTGTGCCGAGCCTTCACGCTGTGGGGGCGGCCGCGCGATTGGCGCGCCGTGCGCCGCCGCGCGATGGCGCAACGCTTCGGCTGGGACGCCGCCGCGGCGAGTTACCTCGCGCTGTACCGCAGCCTGGTCAGTGCTTGAGCTCGAAGCGCACGCCGCGAAACGCCAGCACGGTTGACTTGAGGCGGATCTGCTCGACACTCAGACCGTCGACGGGCTTGTCGCCTTCGCGGAACACCTGACCATTCAGGATCACGATGCGGCTGGCCGCATTGGTTGAGTACATCGAGCCGCCGACCACCAGCGCCGGAAGTTGGCTGCGGAGTTCGGCGGGCAACTCGGCCAGCGTGGGCAGTCGCGGTTCGGCGGCCACGGATGCGGCGGTCGCCGGCTTGGGTGTCGCCGCCGCGGGGCGTGCGGACGGCGTCGTGGTCACTGCGGCCATCGGAGACGGCACCGTCGAGCGTGCGGCCGGAGGTGCTGGTGCCAGCACTGGTACAGGTACAGGTGCGGGTGCGGGTGCGGGTGCGGGTGCGGGTGCAGGTACGGGCGTCTGTGACAGTGCTTGCGGCCGCGACGGCTCCGTCGGTTCGGCACCGAACCAGCGCCACGCCAGGATGCACAGCGCAACAGCAGCCACTCCGAGCCCCAGCCGCCAGAGGGGCCCGCGCGCCGGCGAGCGAGCGCTGTCCGCTCCAACGTCGGCTTGCGCATGCAGGTCGGGCACTGCGGCGGCGTCGCGCTCGCGCTCAGCATCGGCCTTTTTCAGCGCGTCGAGGATGTAGGACATCAGCGCCCACCCGCGAGTCGCGGCTCGCCGGTAGGCCCGCCGGCGGCGCGTGCCAGTTGCATGAACGTCGTCGGCCCGGCCAGGCCGTCGGCCCTCAGGCCCTGAGCCAATTGGAAGGCCTGCACGCGCGACATCAACGCAGCGTCATAGCGCTGAGCCGTGAGCGGCGCCACCTCGCCGCGCAATGTCGCGAGCTGTCTGGCCAGCTGGTCGACCACGGCGCCGCGGTCGCCATCGCCGAGCGTGCGCTGGTAGCCTGCGGGTGCCTGCCAGTAGGTGCCGAAGTCGCCTTGCCACAGGTTGGCCAGCGAGACCAGTGCCACGCGGACGCTTTGACTGTCGACGCGCAGTGTCGCGGCACGCTCGTCCAGCGCCACCAGCAACACGTGCACCGGCCGCCCGGACTCGTCGCGCAACGTGATCAGTCCCGGGCGGTCGAGCTGGCGGATCAGCGCCAGTCCGCCGTTGCTGCTGCGAAAGCACTGCCACGTCGAGGGAGGCATCGGCGTGCAAGGCTCGACATTGGCCGCGGGGCCATGGCTCGGCCACAACGTAGCCAACTCGCGCCAGGCATCGGCCTCGCGGCGCAGCGGGTTCGCAAAGCGCGTCTTCAGTTCGGCCGCGGTGATGAACAGCGGCGCCGCAACGGGGGCCGTTTCGACGCTGCCTGAGGCCTGGGTGGCAACCGCCGCAGCCATCGCTGAAGCGGCAAGCGATGCGGTCGGAGCGGCGGACGCGGAGGCCGAGGTGGCTGAGGTGACCGGGGAAGCCCTCGGTGCCGTCGCCGACGCTCCGACGGCCGCGGCCGGCGTCGGTGCGGCCTGCATCGGCAAGGCGCGGTCGCGCTGCAACCACAGCGCCGCTGCGGTGGCCAGCGCGGCCCCCGCGGCCAGACCGATGCCCCAGGGCGCCACACGGCGCAGGGCCTGCACGCGCGCATCGGGCCCGAACACTTCGGCGGCCGCCTTGTCGACGATGCCCTGATCGACCCGCGCGACGCCGTCGGCATAGGCGCCGAGCAGTGCGCGATCGGCCAGCAGGTTGATGCGTCGCGGCACGCCGCGCGAGCGCTGGTGAATGCGCCGCATCGCGCGTCTGGAAAACGGGTTCGCCGTGGCCAGGCCGGCCACGCCCAGGCGATGGCGCAGGTACTTGGCCGTCTCTGCCTCGGTCAGTGCGCCGAGGTGGTAACGCGCAATCACGCGCTGCGCCAGCTGCTCGAGCTCGGGCTGCGCCAGCATCGCGCGCAACTCGGGCTGGCCGATCAACACGATCTGCAGCAGCTTGCGCTGGTTGGTTTCGAGGTTGGTCAACAAGCGCAGTTGCTCGAGCACGCCGGCGGAAAGGTTCTGCGCCTCGTCGATGATCAGCACGTTGTTCAGGCCGACCGCGTGGGTCCTCAGCAGGAAGGCGTTGAGCGGGTCGAGGTAGTCCTTGACGGTCAGGTGGCCGGGACCCTCGTGGCCGTAAGGCACATGGAACTCGTCGCATACCGTCTTCAGCAACTCCAGCGCGGTCAGCTTGGGGTTGAAGATATAGGCCACGTTGCAGCGCTTGGGAATCTGCTCCAGCAGGCAGCGGCAGACGGTGGTCTTGCCGGCGCCGATCTCGCCGGTCAGCAGCACGAAGCCGCCGCCCGCACCCTTGACGCCGTACAAGAGGTGCGCCAGCGCTTCGCGGTGGCGCTCGCTCATGAAGAGGTAGCGCGGGTCCGGCGCGATCGAGAACGGCTCTTGCTTGAGGCCGAAGAAAGTCGCGTACATGGGCGCCGAGAATACCGCGCAGCGGTGGTCAGCCGAGCAGGCCGCGCGTCTCGATGAAGCGCACCACCGTGGCCAGGCCGTCGTTGGTTCGCAGGTTGGTCATCACGTAAGGGCGCGTGCTGGCGTGCAGCGGCCGCATGCGCCGGGTGTCGGCTTCCATCACCGCGAGGTCGGCGCCGACGTACGGCGCCAGGTCGGTCTTGTTGATGACCAGCAGGTCGCTCTTGGTGATGCCGGGGCCGCCTTTCCTCGGGATCTTCTCGCCGCCGGCGACGTCGATGACGTAGAGCGTCAAGTCGGAGAGTTCGGGGCTGAAGGTCGCGGCCAGGTTGTCGCCGCCCGACTCGATGAACACGATGTCGGCGTCGGGGAACTTCTCCAGCATGCGGTCGACGGCTTCGAGGTTGATGCTGGCGTCCTCGCGGATCGCGGTGTGCGGGCAGCCGCCGGTTTCGACGCCGACGATGCGCTCGGGCTCGAGCGCACCGGCGACGGTGAGCAGGCGTTGATCCTCCTTCGTATAGATGTCGTTGGTGACGACCACCAGGTCCCAGCGCTCGCGCATCGCCTTGCACAGCTTTTCGACCAGGGTGGTCTTGCCCGACCCGACCGGGCCGCCGACGCCCACGCGCAGCGGCGGCAAGGGCTTGCTGCGGCCCGGAATGGCGTGGAGCTTGGGTGTCATGAGCGGAACAGCCTCGAGTATTGGGTTTCGTGTTGCGAAGAGTGGATTGCCAGCATCGGCGTGAAAGCCTGGCGCTCGTCGTCGGACAGCACCAGCGCGCTGTCGACGACCGCGGGCAAGGCCGCGGACAGTGCCGCGAGGATGCGCTGGCCACCGGCCTGTCCGAGCGACATGGCCTTCAGCGCCGCCTGCACCATGTTCTCGGCCCAGCCGAAGCCGAAGGCCAGCAGGGCGTCGCGCGCATCGGCGCCGCTTCGCGACGCGGCCAGTGCGAAGGCGATCGGCCAGGCCGGCGCCGGTGCGAGTTGGGCCAGCACGACGAGGCGCGAATCATCGGGCGCGCGCTGGCGCAGCCAGTCGCGCATCGATCGGCCCATCTGCTCGCTTTGGCGTCGCAGCTCGCTCGTCTCGCGCGTGACCAGCGTCCACTCGTTGAGCGCGGCGATGCGAGCACTGTCGTGCGCGGTCCAGGCGGCGATCGCCTGCGCCAGCAGCGGCAACTCGCTGCGGCCGAGGCCGAGCTGCAACTGGTCGAGCAGCCAGTGTTGTGCGCTGCACTCGTCGTGCAACGCACCGGCCTCGATGGCCGCTTCCAGGCCCTCGGAGTAGCTGAAGCCGCCCACCGGCAGTGCCGGCGAGGCCAGCCACAGCAGCTGCAGCAACGCGGCCGGGGTGGGGCTCATCCGTGGCCGTGACCGTGACCGTGGCCATGCCCATGACCGTGATCGTGATCGTGATCGTGATCGTGATCGTGCCCGCCATGGCCGTGGCCATCCGGCGCATAGGCCCCGGCTTCGGGTTCGAACGGCACCGAAAGGTCGGCGACGATCAGGTGCATCGCGCGCAGCATCTGCGCCAGCACGGGGTCGGGTTCGAGTTGCAGGTGGTCGGCACGGACCTCGAGGGCGACATGGCGGTTGCCGAGGTGGTAGGCCGCGCGCGGCAGGTCCAGCGCGGTCCCGTGCTGAGGGCAAGCGGTGACACGCAGCACGGGTTGCGCAGCGGCCACCACGCGCACCAGGGAGCCGTCGTCGGCCACCAGCACGTCGCCGCCGCGCACGACGCTGCCGCGCGGCAGGAACACGCCGAGGTGGCGGCCGGCGCTGTCGGTCGCGTCGAAACGGCTCTTGCAGCGCACGTCCCAGTCGAGCTCGACGCTGGTAGCGCGCTTGACGAGCACCGGCGCCAGGCCGCGTCCTTGGGCAATCAGTTTGTTGACGATCAGCATGTGAGGGTGGACCTGGCCTGGAACGGTGCGTGTGACCGGTCGCTGTCGACCGTAACTGGATACGGCAGCGACCCCCCGCACGTCTTTCAAGAAGATGTTGCGGGTGACTGATCGTAAGGCCTGCGCCGCTCGCATGTGACCGAGGTAAGGGTTGATCGCCGCTCGCCGAAATGCAGCGTTGAACTTCTACATTGAGTTCACCCGATGACTCTGTCGATTTGTTGCGTGAGTCATTGGCGCCGTTGCTCAGTGCCGGTTCGTCGCGAGGTCTCCTGGACTTCGCTGCTCGCCAAGGGCGCTGGGCGTGATTGCACAACGACCCTTGGAAGGACTGATGATGAATCGAATCTTCGCAATGCCCCGCTTTCGAATGTCGGCCGTCGCACTGGCTGGCTCCATGCTGTTTGGTTGCGGCGGCGGGACGGACACCGCTTCGATGCCGACCGAACTGCCGGCGTCGGTACGGGTGAGTGAAACCGCCACCATCCTGTCGGTACGCACGACGCTGCCTGCAGCAGGCACGTCGAGCAGCAGCGAAATGCAGTCGCTGCTTTACGCCTTCTCGGCAACGATCAGCGGCCCCGACGCCGACCTGGCCCTCAAGGGCGCGCTGGTGCTCAAGGGCGAGCGCAATGCCGACGGCAGCACCGAGGTCGAAGGCCGTCTGCTGCCGGACGCCGTTGCGGCCGTGACGTCGACGGCGAGCGTCGGCGCCTCCGCACCCAGCGTCACGGATCTGCAGACGCAACTCGACGCGCAGCGCGCAGCCTTGAAGAGCGCACTGCGTGCAGACATCGACGCGTTGTCGGCCACCCTGAAGCTCGCGCTTGCCGATGGCGCCGTTGCCGGCGCCAAGGAGCCCAGCGCGGAGCAGACGGCAGCGATGGCTACATTCAAGGCGGCGTTCGACCAGCGCCTCGCGGAATACCGTGCGGCGTTGAGCGCGTTGAGTGCAGACAGCGCTGTCGCGACGAGTAGTGCGACGAAGCCGTCGGGTGGCGGCGATCGCAAGGCCCCCACGGGCTATGAAGTCGAAGGCACGATCGACGCGCAAGGCGTAGTCAACCTGACCATCAAGCTGAGCGACAAGCGCAAGGTGCTCGCCACCGGCACGGCCAATGCGGACGGCAGCTGGAGCGGCACGCTGACCGGGCCTGCCAGCACGGACAGCGGCACCTGGAGGGCCGCCCAGGCAGCGGGTGGAGTGCCACCGCCGCCACCGCCACCGCCACCGCCACCGCCACCGCCACCGCCACCGCCACCGCCACCGCCACCGCCACCGCCACCGGCAGCTTGTGCCAGCGCTGCCAAGAGTTGGACGCAGGGCACGGGCACGGGCATGTCGACGTGCAACGCCACCTATGCGGGCGGGGCAAGCGGCACCACGTCAGTGCTGAGCGACATCGTGGCTCCGACGACGGGAACTGCGACAGCCTCTTGCACCAATGGAGTCGTGACCTTGACGGCACCCACGTGCGTGACGGCTGCACCGCCGCCTCCGCCTCCGCCGCCACCCCCTCAGCCGACGGGAACCTATGCCGCTGGCCTGACTAAGTTCATGGCCTCGTGCTCGGGTTGCCACTCGGCTGGGACCGTCGATTCAGGCGGTTCCAATCTGGCTGGAAAGGACGGCT
>Ga0315288_10013532_pt1 | contig 10214 bp, 3 predicted proteins | sample YL17G11_20_MG_FD_203454 | JGI IMG/M metagenome (GOLD analysis project Ga0315288, IMG submission 203454) | Sediment microbial communities from Yellowstone Lake, YNP, Wyoming, USA - YL17G11_20 | ecosystem: Environmental > Aquatic > Freshwater > Lake > Sediment | place: USA: Wyoming | collected... | reverse complement strand
CATATCAGGAAGCATATCAGGGAGTCTATCCGGGAATCTATCAGGGATTATACCAGGGTATTAACTTCACCACTCGGAAATTCGATTCGAAGATTCAAAGATTGGAAGATTTCAAAATTGTAGGGCAGGGCTTTAGCCCCGTTAGAAATCACAATATTATGAGAACTAATCGAAGTGAGGCTTTTATCTTACATTACTTATTAGTTTCTAACGGGGTTAGCCTTGCGATTGCGAGTTGAAATGCAAACCTAAAGGTTGCGGCTACCCGGAACCTAACCTGGTAGGAGTGGTTTCCTAACCGCGATATTCTGTCGCGACAAGGATGTCGCTCCTACAAAATAATAAAAGGGGGCGAAATCGCCCCCTTGGTTTAATTGTTTTTATCTTATTGCATAACAAGTTTTAATTCGGTTCGATTTTCAGCTGTCTCATATCTTAAAAAGTAGATTCCTTTAGCTAAATTCGTTGCCGAGAGATTAGTCGTGTAGGTTCCGGCACTGAGATAATTATTATTGACGGTCTCAATTAATCTTCCGTTTGCGCTGTACAATTTGAGCGTAACTTTACCCGAAACCGGAACTGTATATTGAATCGTGGTGAGTTTTGTGAATGGATTGGGAGAAATTTCAATCGATGGCTTTGTTACCGTCAAATTATTTTCGCTATTTACTGAGGCATTGGTTGATGCGGTCGGTTCGGTCTTCATCGTTGTCGAAGCTCCCGGTACATAGCACCAGAATTCAGGAGTGTTATTTCCTTTTAAAAGATAAACTATACCATCCGCATAAGCCAGTGCCGCACCGGTCTTGGGAACCGATTTTTTATGTAGTCTCGGTATTGATTCTAATGGTGTCCAAGTGCCTTTCGTACCGGGCGTATATTTCCAGAATACATTAGCCCCACCGCCTTTGATTGCATAGATTACGCCATCACCACTCGTCATTGCACCGCCATCTTTCACTAGAACCTTCTTGTTCTTACCAAACAGATTTTCATAGATTGGTATCGATTCAATGTTAGTCCAGGTATTGGCATCAATGTCGTACTTAAAGAAAAGATTAGCTTTATCACCGCCTTTTAATGCGTAAATTGTATCTTCAAGTTCGGTTAGACAACTACCGTCTTTCCATGATTTGTAAGTAGGACTAAGGTGCACTCCCAGTAGAGAATCCCAAGTATTAGTTGCCGTGTCAAAACTGAAGAAGTTAGTTAAGTCGGTTGGTTTATGCCCACCGGCTAAAAGATAAACCTTGCCATTTAAGTAAGCGATTGAAGTGCCACCCTTAAGTTTCTTAGTTGACGGAACAACTGCTTTCTGTGTCCAAGCATTAGTTAAAATATTGTATGCCCAGAATTCATAAGTGCTACCGCCTTTGGTTGCATAGATTGTGTTGACTCCGTCATAGCAGAGTGCCGCGCCTTTTTTCGGATATTTCTTATCGAATTTGAGTGGGTTATTTAATTTTGGAGCAAATGGGATTGACTCCATTGCTGGCCATTCATCAGCAGCCGGGTCATATTTGTAGAACTCTTTTGATTTATTGCCCCGTAACGCATACAGGTTGGTTCCGACTCCGACCATTGAACCGCCGTCTTTTACATATTTAGGCTTAGGTGTTAATACACCTGTTGGCACTGATTCTTTCTGTGTCCACCCCGGAATAATTAATACTGTAAATGAACGAGTAGATACGGGACTAACATTACCTAAACAGTCGATTGCTTCTACGTCCCATGAATAAAAACCATTTTCTAAATTTACCGGACAGGTAAAAGTTGTATCCGCGGTAGTATCATCAACAATCGGTAATACTTCACCCCAAATAACAATACGATAATCCTGGGTTCCCAATTGTCGAAGCCAAACAAATGTCGGTGTCGAGTCATCAATCACCGCACTAATTCCCGGGTAAATTAAATCTGGTCCTTTGTTAAGAAGCCCAAACGACCAAACTTCGCTCGTATCGCCAGCAGGGTTTTCAACGAAGACCCGCCAATAATAGGTGTATAGGGAGTCGGATTGAGCTAAAGATGAAAGTGCGGTCCATTCTGAAGCAGAAGTTATTGTGTCAATCCTCAGCGTACCAAAATCAGCAGAGTCGTCAACCTGAATTCGATATTGTATTGCACCGCTTTCGTTCGACCAATCAAAAAACGGCATTGGGTTAAAGATTGTCGAATCTTTTGGCGGTATGGATAGTGTCGGTTGTGCCAACGAAATTGTTGCCATCAACAAGATAACAACCGGTATTATTTTATACATTTTTCCTCCATTTTTATATTTTGATTATTTTTATTTCTTTTTTACTATTCATATCTTCATATTTTAAGAAGTAAATACCTTTAGCAATTTTCAATTTCCAATTCTCAATTTTCAATGTATAGGAACCAACATTTTGATGCTCGTCAATAATTGTCTCGATTAGTCTTCCAGTCGGATTATAAAGTTTGATTATCACCTTACCCGCAACTGGAACCGTATAGTAAATTAATGAAAGTTTAGTTAACGGGTTAGGAGAAACCATAAACAACGGTTCCCGGTTCACGGATAATGGAACACTATTTTCCGTCATCACCGATGTGTAGGTTATTGGATTAACTGCTGTGATATTAGCGAGAGGGGTATATTGCCAGAATTCAGAAGTGTTATTTCCCTTTAAGAGATAAACTTTACCATCCGCATAAGACAGCGCTGCGCCGGTCTTAGTAACCGATTTCTTGTGGAGTCGTCGAATCGTATCTAATGGTAACCATATGTTCGTTCCTGGTAAATAAGTCCAGAATTCGTTTACGCCACCGCCTTTAATGGCAAAAACAATAGAGCCATCGGTTGTCATCGCACCACCGTCTTTTACTTTCTTTTCCCTGCCAATACGTGAATCAATTAACGGTATAAACATTCTGGAACTCCAGGCATTGGTACTGATGTTATAGGCTGAGAAGTAATTAGCTTTTCCGCTACCTTTGAGGGCAAAGATTGTGTCCGATACTAACACAATACAACTGCCATCTTTATATGCTTTCCCATCCGCGGATGGCGGTGTTGATAGGGAATTCCATATATTAGTTGTTGTATCATAGATAAAGAAATTTTGCTCGCCTAATTTTCTTCCACCAGCTAAGAGATAGACTTTGCCGTTATTGAATACAAGCCCGGTTCCGCCTTTGAGTCCCTTATCTGGTAGGACATATGCCTTTGCGGTCCAGGAATTCGATGCAATGTTATAGACCCAGAATTCTCTAGTGCTATTGCCTTTGGTCGCATATATTTTTCCCGCACCATCATAGCATAAAGCGCCGCCCTTACCTACTTTTTTCTTATTATATTGAGACGGGTCAAATGGTTTTCTGCCAAACGGTATTGATTCTTGTGCGGTCCAGTTCGTACCGTTATATAAGTAAAATTCGTTCGATTTGTAACCCCGAAATGCGTAGAGATTAGTTCCTACTGCAACTAACGCACCACCATCTTTCACGTATTTGCCAATGATTCCTGTATTAATTGAACTTTTCTGTGTCCAGCCCGGCTCAGAAGGATTGCTTGAGATAATTGTAAACTCTCTTATTTCTGACCAGACACCATAAGGTGTTCCGGCTCGAACCCGCCAGTAATATGTATCATTAGTTAAACCTGGTGAACTAACTTGTAATTGCGATGGTGTAACGCTTAAGTCAATATTAGGTGAATTGAAATTATTGTCATTATCAACCTGAATCTGATATTGCGAAGCTCCGGTCACATCCTGCCAATCGAATAATGGTATTGAAAAAGTTAATACTTGTGACGGGTTGGGCGAACTAAGAACCGGTGCTGCCAGCACAACATATACCGAATCAGCAAGAGTATCATTAGCTGCATTATCATCGGTTGCGAGTTTTGTAAAGACCGTTGTGTAATACTTGCCCGGACTTGCGTTATAATTACCAAAGCTGACACTCGCGGTATCATTCGGTGTAAGTCCTGAAACAAATTGTGCCTGATTAAATACAATACTACCGCCCGTATTACGGATGATAAATCGGGTTGAGCAGGAAGCAATTCTGGTATAAAAATTCTTAATTTTTGCCGAGACTGCAAGATTTCCTGCTACTTGACTATCCCGCGGGGTAACAATTCGATAAGCTCCAACATCATGAAACCGCACCCGAACCGTACCGGTAGTTTTATCGTTACTGTGGTCCTCGTCTGATGTAAAACGGGTTGAACATTTAGTTGTAAAAGTTCCAAAATATCTTGCGGTCCAGGTAGTAAAACTAATCAAAGTATCCGAGTTTGCTGGAGCTGATACTGACCGTGTCGCAGTATATCCATCGTTAATATCAAATTTAACATCAAGGGTTGCTCGATTCAAACTATAGTTATGGATAACCGCAACCGGATTAATTACCGCACCTGAATCAACTGAACTCACCGGTGTCTGAATTGACACACAGCCAATATCATTTGCGAAACGAGTAACTAAGTTGGTAGTGGTAATATCATCAAGGTACCAACCCGAACGGACTACTCCGCCATCACTACCAAAGTGCCATCGCACTAACACACGTTGTCCAGAAACTACTGTTAAGTTAAATACTGCTTCATTCCAAGTTTCGTGGATACCAGTATAGCAAGATTCGTTGGGAATTCCGCTATTACCGCTTGCTCCGCGACCATTATACCCACCAACTGGTTTTATTAGTGTCCAGGTTGCACCGCTATCTGTAGAAATTTTTACATTTCCACCATCGTATGCTACTCCAGGATACATCCCACTTTCTTCCATATTATACCAATGCCAGAATTTAAGTTGAGGATTATTACTGGTTGCGATAAATTCCGAACTGGTCAAGGTCCAATTTGCATAATTCGGGTAATTACCAGCAAGCACGGTTGCCCAGAGTTTTGTTCCAGAATGAGCACTTCCTGGTCCGGAACTTGGCACACCCCATTCCCAGGCAGTTGAACTTGGCGATGCTGCACAGTTACCATTAGAAGACTCAAAACTTTCTTGATAACTCTGTCGGCTAATCACAGAACCGGTCCCAGTATCATTGCTTGGGTTATTATCACCAACCAATTGTGTATAGCATTTAGTGTCATAACTTCCAGTCCCGGAAACCCAACCGGGAAAATCGATAGTATCGGTAATGCCTGGATTAAGACTGATTGACGAGACTATTTGGGTATATTCAGTTCCAATTTTAAATGTTGCACTAAAAATTTCTGTATATCCACCAAAGTTTTTAATAATTGCTTTAGGTGTAATTGTTTGTCCTTGACAGATTATATCTTTCGGTTCTAAGATTGCGATAACTCCGACATCACTGGCTGGGGGTGGATGTACTATCATTGTTATTTGAATATTAGGACGATTATAAGTCTGAGTTAAGTTAGTAGGTTGACCGTTATCATCAGATGATTGTCTTGTTCTGTAATTAGGTGATGATGTAGTATATCGCCATAATGGGTAATCATTAATCCAAACCTGATAACCTTTAATAATTAAGATTTGAAGATTGTCAGTATTATTATAATTAAATGGATTATCTAATTGTATTTCCATCCAACCCTGCGTCGCATTATTAGTAAATGAACCATTGCCGACTTGTGTATATCCGCTCAATGAATAAGTTCCGGTTGAGAGGGTTGTTGAGGAAGTATATTTCATATAAATCGTGACATTTTCAATTAGGTTAATATCCGAACCTGATTCTTTATAATAAGCAATATGAGTAATGTCTCCCGCACAATCAATTTCGGATTGCAGATAGATTGCTTCATGAGTTGAATAGTTATAGTAGCGGTCCATTGGTCCGTAATAAGAATTTGTTACTGCGGTACCAATCACGACTTGAGAAATTGGAACGATATTAGTCATTTGGGTTTTACGGTCATTAGCCGAGTTTGCATCTCCGACCAGTGTAGTTCTAATCTTGACGCTGCAAATTTCAGTGATGGTTGGTGTCCAAGAACCAAAGTTTATAATTGTATCTCCACCAACCCCAAGCGAGATGGTTTGGGTATTTGTATATCTGAATACGCCAGTTACACTAACAATCGAACAGATGGCTGAGAAGTTTGATTGGGCTAATGCTCCATAGTTCTTAACTCGTGCTTGTGGTATCATTAATGTATTAAGAGCGTGGGTGCTCTCTGGACTTAATATCACATCAATTCCAACATCATTGGATAGTAAAACATTTACCGAACCAAAAGCGGTATCATTACCTCGCCACTGGTCAGAAGCAAGTGAAGTATATGCTTTAGTAGAATATATTCCTGAGACCGCGGTCCAGGACGGAAACGATTTTGTGACCGTATCACCCGTGGCTAAAATTACCTGAGTAATAGTCTGAGTATAAATTGAACCGATTTTAAACGTAACCGGAAATGTATCAGTGAGAGAACCGTAGTTTTTAATTTTCACTTTTGGAATAACGTTAGTTCCCGAGCCAATTGTACCAATCGGTTCGATTATTGAATATACACTAACATCATGGACAAGACCGCCCGGTTGTGCTGTAACATTCTTTTCATAAGGAATACAGTTCTGTGCGGTAACGGTTACTGACATTGTGCCGACTGGCGGCGCAATTGAAAAAGATACTATTCCTGAACTATTGGTTGTATTGTATTGATAAATTATCGTATCCATCATAACGCAGACTAAAGCATTAGGCAGCGGGCTTACACCTTTTCTGACCGTAACCGTATAAGTCTGACCCCCGGCATAGATTAATGTGTCGTGTATTACCGTTAATTGTAATGGTGTGGTAGTCCAGAGATTAAGTTCCGGGTCACCCAGAAGATTCCATTCACGGTATCGAACGATTGAGTCGTAGGCTTGAACATGCGGGTGGGCATGTAAAGAATCAACATAAAATTTTCCACGTCTTGCCGCATCACCCAAACGGTAAATATTCTCTTTAAAAATCGCATTATAAAAACCAGTTCCGACCAGCCCTCTTAATCTTGCTAGCCCAGTTCCGGAAGCAACAACCGTTGTACCAAAAAATGCAACCGTCCCTTTTGGGTTCTGCGGTGTCCCAGCATTTAATACACGGTCGCCCAGATAATTATTAGAAGACAATGTCATTGTTGCACAGGTAGCAGAAACAAGAACCGGTAATTTAAAACCATTAGAAGTCAAAGTCGGGTCTAATGTAAAAGGAGACCACCAGTTAGTGGTTGATTGTCCACGAAAAAATATAAAAACTCTGCCGTCATTTATCGCATTAATAACATTGGTTGATGTATGACCAATTGCTTTCGAGAATGAATCGATATAAGTATATCCGGCGTTCTGCCAACGTCCGTGAACATAGCGCACATCATTCCAATAAACCGTATCCGGTTGTCCAGTTGGTGGATAGGTGTTGTAGTCTTCTAGAACAATTGTTGTTCCTTTTTTGAACCAGTTTTGGTCGGTCATATAAGGCGTTCGTTCATAACCGAGAGTTTTCGCCACATGCAGACTACATTGCGTAACGTTTTCGCAAGGAAAACGTCCCACTGAAATTTCCATTTTAAAATCACCGGATATGTCGCCAAAATAGTCATCGTATTTACTCAGATTACTGTTAATATAGGTTGGACCGCCGACAAGTAGTATATATGATGGGTGGGGATTCCAGGCTGAACTCGTACAAGCATTAACAATATAACTTTTTATTGTTGTAATGTCAGATGGACCGCTTGCGCCTATTTGTGTAAGTGATACTACTTTGGTCGGAACGCCTTTTTTTTGTTTCCATTGGGCTAACGGTTGAATCGCATTATAGAAATTATCGTGGGTGATAATAAGATATTTTGCACCTGCGGCAAAACTTAGGCTAATAAAGGTTAAGAATAATAACAATAATTTTTTCACCTTATTTACTATACCCATTTCTCAGGAGTGAATAAAACACCGATGTATAAAGATATTACTCGGTGTTCTCTGTGTCTCCGTGGCTCTGTGGTTAATTTTTTCATCTTTTCACAACCTTTCCTAAAACCATGCCCTGAATCAAGTTCAGGGTCTCCGACTTTTTTACTACTACCATATAAATACCAGCCGGTAAATTTCCTAAATCGATTTTAATCTTATCTCTTGCTTCTTGCTTCCTGATTCTTACTTCTCTTCTAATCCTACCTTGAACATCATAAATCAGTATTTGGGGATTGGTATTTAGGGATTGGGAGTTAGTACAAAAAATCTCAGTAATATCATGACAAGGATTTGGGAAAACTCGGAATTTGGAATTAGAAATTAGTAATTTGGAATTTTCTTCAATACTGTTCGTTCTCACTCTAATTGTCCCTTCAAATGCTCGGCAGTTTTGAGCAGTAACGGTCAATGACATTGTGCCGGTTGATTGCGGGTTAATAGAAAATGAGACAATACCCGAGGTATTCGTATAATTATACTGATAGATTACAGTATCTTTCATAACACAGACTAAAGCATTACTGACTGGGTTCGTTCCTTGTCTAACCAAAACCGTGTAAGTTTGTTGTCCGATTGGAATCACACTATCATATACAACCGTTAATTGTTTTGGCACCGAAGTCCAGACATTTAATTCCGGGTCGCCTAAAAGATTCCATTCCCGATAACGAATAATGCTGTAATACGGTGGCTGGAGCGAATCAAGAATAAACTTCGCCCTTTTTAGCACATCGCCCAATTTAAACATCTGGTCAGTGAAAATTGACTTCAATAGATATTGTGAAACCGTACCACGAAGTTCTGCCAGTCCTGGTCCAGATTCGCTATTGGTTGTACCAACAAATGCCACTGTTCCTTTAGGATTTGTTACAGTTCCCGCTCGCATGCAATTTTCACCAAGATATGAGACATTCGGTTCAAGATTTATTGTTGCGCAGGTACTTGAGATAATAATCGGCAGTCTAAAACCATTATTCATACGGGTCGCATCAATTGCAAATGGCGACCACCAGTTGGTGACGCCTTGACCACGAAATACGACATACGCCCGACCATTCGTAATCGCTGATTCGACATGCCGGGCTGAATCACCCCGAAGCTTCGAGAACGAATCAATCTGGACATAGCCCGCAGTTCGCCAGAGTCCAAAAACATACCGCATATTATTCCAATAGACCGAGTCGATTGCGTTTTCGTCTTCTCTTATTATACCGGTTCCCTTTTTATACCAGAGCGTATCCGAAACATAAGGGGTTCGCTCATAGCCGAGTGTTTTATACACCATAACACTGCATTGAGTCGCAGTACTGCACGGCAGACGACCCACTGAAAGTTCCATTAGAAAATTACCGCTCATATCAGCATAATAGTCGTCATATTTATTCTGGTTACTCCGAATAAAATGCGGACTGCCAACTAGCAAGATATATTCGGGTCTGGGATTCCAGGTATTATAGGCATTGACAATATAATTTTTAATCCGAACCAGCGATTCGGGTGCGGCGTTCAATTCCGAAAGTTTCACGACTTTAGTTTTGATGCCCTTTTTCTGTTTCCATTGGGCTAAAGGTTGAATTGCATCATAGAAATTATCATGGGTAATAATAAGATATTTTGCTCCGTTAGAAATTCCATTAATTCTCTGCCACGGAGATACAGAGAATTTGCTTTTGCCTTTTTCTTTCTCCGTGACCTCCGTGACTCTGTGGTTAATCTGTTGGGCAAAACCAAGATTAATTAATATTACTAAAAATATTATTATTCTCTTCATTATAATATAATAAAAATACTTATCTAAAGCCATTTTTCCCCATGGCAATCATAAACTATTATAATAAATTATCTCATAAAAACACCTTGGTGTCAAGGAAAATTTAAGGGAGTTCTGAACAAGTCTTTTACAGCTAAGGAATTTTCAACGCAGAGAACGCTGAGTTCGCAGAGTTTTTCTCTGCGTTCTTTGCGACCTCTGCGTTTAATTTTCTTCATTAGTGCTATTCGTCCATTAGTGCGATTCGTGTTCCAAAGATATTTCGTATCTTCTTAATTTCGTGAATTAATTCGGGACACTTCCTAATTTTACTCCCTGCAATTTTAGGCAACTTCTTGAAGATTAAAGCGTAAGGATTGAGTTTTATTGAAAGTTGTGTGCGATATTGGGGCATGCCCCTGGCATTGTAAGTGTTCAGTATTTCGGTAACATTTTTTAAGGTATAATATAAATAAAAAGGACATTATTATGTTACCAACAATAAAAAACGGGCTAACCGCCAAGTGGTTGTTAGTCGTCCAAGAATATGA
>Ga0315288_10013531_pt1 | contig 10214 bp, 10 predicted proteins | sample YL17G11_20_MG_FD_203454 | JGI IMG/M metagenome (GOLD analysis project Ga0315288, IMG submission 203454) | Sediment microbial communities from Yellowstone Lake, YNP, Wyoming, USA - YL17G11_20 | ecosystem: Environmental > Aquatic > Freshwater > Lake > Sediment | place: USA: Wyoming | collected... | reverse complement strand
CTTTTCCTACCGCCTTCTTCCATGAAAGTTGAGATCTTTCCTCTAAAAACAACTATCACGACTAGGCCGGCCCAATGTATGATCGGATAAAGTGGTGCCTGTTGGCCAACCCATGTCATGTACCAGCCAAGTATCAGTACAAAGACCGTCAAGGCTGCTAATATCCAGCCCTTAGTACTATGTCTCATAATACTTACGCGCTTCCTCGATAACATGCCTGCCACAAACGCTGAAACGGCTGGACAGAAAGAAGTCAGAATGGCAAATACTGGCCAACCTTTGTAGCCGGCAACAATTATGCCTCCAAGCAGAGCAGCAAGCGCGCCAAGGTATGGACCTATGACAAGGCCGTAGACAGGAGCTATTGCCGCATCCAATGTGATTCGTGCACCAGGAAGGCCGATCATCGGGATCCCTGGTAAGAGAATTATCACGGCAACTGACAGCGCTGCAAAGACTGCAACAAGAGATGCCTGCTTTGCGCTGAGAGATTTCGCTTGTGATTCCAACGTAACCACCTTGAATCTGCCTAATCTCAATGGAGGCTAGTCAAATAGAATCAGGACAATAAATAAGGTTTGATAGAAGACTTCGGGGGCAGTATGAGTCTGTAAAGGAACTAGTAGATAGCGCGCGCTATTCATACCAAGTCTTATATATCCACGGATTAGTGGGGTTACCTAGCATCGGGGGAGCTGGATAGACCCGGCTGAGAGGATGGTTTCATTACCATCGACCCCTTAACCTGATCCGGATAATCCCGGCGGAGGGACGATGCATTGTCCTCTTCCTGCCAAGTCTGTCCTAGAGTCAGCTCCGTCCTGCCGGCGGATGCAGTTCAAGGATGTCAAAACTCAAACTTCCTAAGATCCACGCTCCCCCTGAATGGGGGATTAAGCCAGTAGAGCAAGAATCGAGGTATCTTGGATTCCTAGACTACTTCGTCTTCTGGTCAAGTCTGGGGGCTGGACTGCTGGTTCTGCTGGCTGGAGCATTGCTTGTACCGGCCTTAAGCCTTCAGGATGCGATCTTGGCGATATTGATAGGAACGGCTATTGGAAATATCCCTCTTGTTCTAAGCGGAGTGATCGGTAGCAAGTACACAATTCCAACAATGGTTTCAGTAAGGCCCTCATTTGGGATTCGCGGGTCATATGTTGCAACAATCCTCAACCTAATTCAACTCGTTGGCTGGACTGCCTTCGAAATAGTCATCATGGCCAAGGCTGCCGACACGATCAGCTCTGCAACGATTGGTTACTCCAGCGTGCCTTTCTGGATAGTCATTTTCGCAGTTATATGTGTGGCAATGGCTATTGGAGGTCCACTTGCATTGATTAGGCACTGGCTTAAAAAATTTGCAATATGGATTGTATACGGAACATCGGTCTGGGTAGCATACAGCATAATGTCAAGACATACCCTATTTGATCTACTCTCAATCAAGCCTCAGGGAGGCCTCCTTTTCTTTTTGCAGTTGACCTTGTCATCGCAATGCCGATCTCTTGGATGCCTCTTGCAGCTGATTACATGAGATTCTCGAAGAACACTCGAGCCGCCGCCTCCGGAACATATTTTGGATACTTCGTTGCCAACAGTCTCTTCTACGCTCTCGGAGCGCTCTTTGTCCTAGGTGCGGGAGTCAAGGATCCAGTTCAAGCCATAGTTACTATAGTATATGGTATCCCCGCACTGCTTCTCATCCTTGTTGACGAGACGGATAATTGCTTCGCGGACATTTACTCGGCCTCAGTCTCAATACAGAATATCTGGCCCAATATCTCGCAGAAGTTGCTTGTCATTCTAATTGGGCTTATCGGTATGCTGCTGGCAATGCTTCTTCCCGTTGAGCAGTATACCTCATTTCTCTTGCTTATAGGATCCCTATTCATACCGTTGTTCGGCGTAGTAGTGACTGATTACTTCTTCGTCAAACGAAGAGAATATCTAATCGAGGATCTGTATCGAGTCAACGGAAATTATTGGTATCAAAGAGGTTTGAACTTCAAAGCGATAGGGGCATGGATAATCGGGGTCATCTGTTACCATTCAATAGTAATCTACGAATCTTGGCTGGGGGCATCTATTCCCAGCTTCATAATTGCAGCATTCATTTATTGGCTAACAATGAAGGTTAAGAAATGAAACCGCAAGACACCCTGTTAGGCACAGGCAGAATTCCCAAGGCCCTTACAATAGCTGGCTCGGATTCAGGAGGCGGCGCAGGAATTGAGGCAGACCTCAAGACCTTCGCTGCCTTGGGGGTTCATGGCCTAGCAGCCTTAACGTCCATAACGGCTCAGAATACTCTGAGAGTAGAATCCATCCAGGACGTGCGTCCAGAGATGGTCAAAGCCCAGATAGAGGCCGTAGGTGAAGATATCGGTGTCGACGCCGCAAAGACGGGAATGCTTCACACCCCTGAAATAATCCGAGTTGTCGCAGAGATTATCAGGAAATATGGTTTTGCAACTGTTGTGGATCCCGTGATGGTGGCCAAGAGTGGGGCAAATCTCCTCGAACCCGAAGCTATAGAGGTTCTGAAAAGCAAGCTTATTCCTATTGCACGAGTCGTAACTCCGAATGCTCCTGAAGCCGAAGTTCTCTCCGGAGTTAAGATTGTATCATACGATGATGCCGTGGTTGCGGCTAGGGAGATCGCGGGCCTTGGTGCTGAAGCGGTGGTTGTGAAAGGCGGGCATATCTATGGAAATAGAGCGATTGACATACTCTACGTAAACGGAGTCACCAGGAAGTTCGAGGCTGAGCGCCTAAGTCAGAATGCGACCCATGGAACAGGATGCAGTTTCTCAGCAGCAATAGCTGCAGAGATGGCAAAAGGTAGGGAGATAGTTGAAGCCGTAGCCACAGCCAAGGAAATCGTGACAGAAGCGATAAGGTATGGACTCAAGATTGGCAAGGGACATGGCCCTGTGAATCCGCTGGCTGGTCTTTACAAAGAGGCTGAGAAATATTCGGTGATAAGGAATGTCTCAGAGGCTTTGGGGATTCTCGAAAGGGATCCTAACTTGCATTTGCTCATACCCGAATCGCAGACGAACTTGGCCATGGCCACATCCTATGCAATTGATCTAGATGACTTGGTGGCGATCCCAGGGCGAATAGTCAGGGTTGGTAAACGGGTGCTTGCCACAGCGCCACCAGAGTTCGGGGCGTCAAAACACGTCGCTGCAACGGTCCTTGCCGCTAAGAAGTATGACTCCCAAATTAGAGCTGCTATGAATATTAGATTCTCGAAAGAAATATTGGAAATCTGTCAGAGGATGAAATTGACTGTATCATTTTACGATAGGAAGCTGGAGCCTGCTGAAATCAAACTCACGGAAGGCAAGACGACAAGTTGGGGTGCTGAGCAGGCAATCAAAAGAATAGGGCGAGTTCCTGATGTAATCTTCCACGAGGGAGACTGGGGCAAGGAGCCCATGATTGTAATCCTGGCCACAAATGCGGTTGAGCTTGCGAAGAGTGTTCAGAAGATAGCTGCAGAATACTCTAAATGAAGGCGCACGCGTCAAGTCGGACAATTCTGGAAGTTCATATCCATTATGCTTTTTCTACTTTTTCAACTACAATTGTGCAATTTGTAACCAAAGCTGCGAATGCTCCAACAGCAGCCAAGATCGGTGCAATGACCGCACCAACAAAGGCGATTGTCAGTGGGATCTCCATAAGAGTCTTGCCTTCCTGCTTGATTATGATTCTGCGAGCATTCCCTTCGTGAATTAGCTCCTTGACTTTGTCCACAAGTTGACTTCCCTTAACCTCAAACTCCTCATGTTTGACTCCAGGTTCCTCGCTCAATGCCTTTGAACCACAACGCCAGCAATAACCCGCCCATCGAGGTAGGCCAGCACCGCATTTCGAACAGAACGTCACTTGTTTTCCCAGCATTCCTTTTGCCTAATCTGCAAATAAAACTTACCAAGTAGACTACGCCAGACTGGGGCCCTGGTCATGCCACAGCAAGATATTAAGTCTAAACGAGACTATTTTCGGTCTGACCAGATTTGGACGCCAACACTAAGTTTGATCAGACTGCTAAGGAGATGTTTAAGACGTTCATTGGTCGGGATCCACTCCTGGCCACGTCACTAGGAATACACGACTACGATCATCTCTTGCCTGACGGAACCCTAAAAGCCAAACTTGAAGACATAGAAATAGCCAGAAACTATCTGAAGAGAATCGAGGAATTTGAAGATGCGGAACTCACCCAAGAGAGACGTTTCGACAAGGATCTGGCAATAGACTCACTGAAGCTCTCGCTGTTCTTCGACGAAAACCTCAGACTATGGAGCAGCTCACCAGAGGCTCCGCACACGCTAGGGGCATCATTGTTCCTTCTGCTCACTAGGGAATTCGCACCCATTCAAGATCGTCTGGGAAAACTTAACGATCGGATTCAGGTAATACCGAGGTTCCTGAGGGACTCAAGGGAGAGGATCATTGATCCTGTAGAGCTATGGACAACACTGGCCATTCAAGCAACTGAAGGTTTACCGCACCTTCTCGAAGAGATCGTCACTATCGCCAAGGATGTGAAATTCAGTCTAAGAGACGATCTAACTGGAGTCTCTGAAGACGCAACAGCCGCCATATCGGACTATAAAGACTGGCTTTCAAACAAAGTAATTACGAGATCTAGAAAGAACTTCGCAATAGGCAAGAAGAACTTCGACAAGATACTGGAGCTAAGAGGCTTGGGGCTCAGCTCAGATGAGCTACTGAGATTTGCATACTCAGCACTTGACAAAGAAAAAGCCAGACTAAGAGAATTGGCTCTCGAGGTGAGACCTGGAGCTACGGTGGAAGACGTCAAACAAATAATTAAGTCCAGACACCCGAAAAGCTTTCAAGAGGCCCTTGAAGCTTACCGGAGATCGATTGAAACCTCAAAGAACTTCATTATAGAAAGAAATGTCTTCAGAATACCACCGAATGAGGCAGTCATCGTCAGAGAGACCCCTAAGTTTATGAAGAGTCTCGTGAGCACAGCCGCCATCTTCCAGCCCGCGAAGTTTGATAAGGATCAGATCAGTATCTACTTGATAACATCGCATCAAGATCAAAAATTTCTGGAAGAGCATAACTACCACTCAATTCCTAACACAACTGTACATGAAGCCTATCCAGGTCATCACCTTCAAGGATGTTGTGCCAACGCAAATCAGTCACTGATACGGCTTCTAACACCCTTTCCGGTAGAGTTCGTTGAGGGGTGGGCACACTACTGTGAAGAGTATATGAAAGATATTGGATTTGACGACTCTATAGAGGCTAGATTCGAACAGACAATCGGAATGATCTGGCGCGCAACAAGAATGATCCTTGACACCAAATTGGCCAGAGGAGAAATTACTTTTGAAGCAGCTGTCAAATTTCTCGTTGAGCAAACTGGCATGGAACGCCAAATAGCTACGATTGAAGTCAATGAATATGCTGAAAGACCAAGTTACTTCCTCAGCTACTATTTAGGGAAACAAATGATCCAAAAACTGAAGCGCGATGTCAAGGAGAAACTGGGTGAAGATTTCGACGAGAGGAAATTCAATGATCTGCTTCTTTACGCTGGCAGCATACCCATGAAGTACATCAGGCGCGCAGTCCAGGAAGCTTTTAACATCAGGCTGAGTGATGATCTCCTTTAGTCCGTTTGAGATCAAGTTACCCGTCCAGACCATTCGTGAACTCAGGAGGTAGAAACGTTGGCAGTCGCTCTTAATGAATTCCTGACCAACAACAGAGGAATACTGCTTGCCTATGACCATGGAATCGAGCATGGTCCCACTGACTTCAATGAATTCAGTGTTGACCCTCAATTCATAATGGACCTGGCTTCGAAAGCGGGCTTCAACGGTTTGGTCTTACAGAAAGGTTTGGCTGAGAAGTATTATGACGGCCGTATTCCAATGATCCTGAAACTCAACGGAAAGACGAATCTCGTACATGGTGATCCTGTCTCCCGACAGATCTGCTCCGTTGAGGAGGCCGTTTCTCTCCACGCAAAGGCTGTTGGCTATACGATATACCCAGGGAGTATCCACGAGAGCATTATGTTTCGCGAGTTCGGTAAGATCCAGGTAGAGGCACACAAGAGGGACCTGCCAGTTATAACTTGGATATACCCTAGGGGAAAGAACATCAAAGATGATACGAGTTCCGATGTGGTTTCTTATGCTGCAAGAATTGGCCTTGAAATAGGATCGGATGCAGTGAAGATAAAATACTCAGGTACGGTCGATTCATTTAGATGGGCAGTGAAGGCTGCTGGAAGAGCAAGGGTCTTCATGTCTGGCGGTCCTCTGGCAAATTCTGAGAAAGATTTCCTAAGACAAGTGCGGGAGGTTATGGAGGCTGGGGCGACTGGTGTCGCCGTAGGAAGAAATGTCTGGCAAAGCAAAAATCCTCTGAAAATGAGTGAAGCTCTCAAGAGAATTATAATTGACGATTGGAGCCTGACCGACGCCGAAAAAGCACTAGTCTGACAATGGAGCCCCCTTACTTTTTGGCCTAGGAAAACGCTCCATCTCGCTTCAGAAGGGGATCGCGTGCGCTCGAGGTTAACCACAGAATTACAGATCTGACGCATTGACCGGCGTTTATCAGTCAGGAACGGAGAACACTTGTTAGGACGATCAGAGTGGCTAAATGGAAGCTTACCGTCTGAAGCATAAGACCCTGTGTACATTGTTATCCCATGAAATCTAGATCTTCAAGCCAGACTTCTCCAAGGTTCTAAGAAGTAGGTATGCGATTAGGCTTGAAGGGATCAATTGAAGGCCGATGTATACTGGTAATCCTAAATAGTATGCGATGATGGGCAGGCCTAAGACCGTTACCATCACGAAGTACACTGCAGGAATGTCGAGCAATGCCAGAACAGTACTCATAGTAATTATGCGAGTCCTTGCTGGAGTCTGTGGTCGCATTCTCTGTAGGGCGACTGCGGTTGTGCCTGCGAGAAGTGCGAAGACGGCGTTCACAAAAGGCCAAAGCCAAGACAGAGGATTTGCCAAAGTCCAAAAGCCTATGAGGGCTTGAACTTCTGTCGTGATCAATGCTCCCAGAGGGCCGTAGAGATAAGCAGAAAGAAGAATCCACGCGTAAGTATTAGAGTATCCCAGAGGAGTGGCGTTTCCACCGGTGGCCATTGCATCAATTCTTTCTAGTATTGAGGCCAATACTCCTGCAGTGACGCCGAACACTACTGATGTTAGTATGTCATGCAGTCCAAGCCTGATTTTGGTTAGTCTCTCCATGGTCGACACCGTTTACTAGATTTTGAGTAATTACCTATTTATGGGTAACTGTTTCAGAATACACTAGTGAAAGGCGATTCCAATAAGAAAGAAAATGAATCAAGACAAATAGCGGGCGCTGCAATTTTGCGGATAACGATAAATAACTACCAAGTCATATCCTAGGACACGATATTTACCTTGGACATTTCTAGTCTTTTGTCGCTTCTGCGCCTTTTGGGTAATGCATTTGTCTTCATTCTTCTGCTGGTATCATTCTTCTTCATCCTCCTGACGTGGAATTCCAAGGCCGCATCGAGACCTTTGAATTACTCTCCCTGCGTAACTGTCATGGCTTATGCTTGGCAGTCAGGAAATATAATCGAAAGAAAGATCGAGAATTTTCTGAGTCAAGAATACCCGAAGGGCAAGCTTGAGATCATTATCTATGATAATGATTCCACTGATGAGACTCAAGTAATCTGCCAGCGATACCGTGAAAAGGGGTTGATCAAATATTATCGACCGGAGCGACACTACGATAGAAAAGCACCGGTACTTGACGAGGCAATAGCAAAAACAGCAACGGGAGAGATCATAGCACTTACAGACCCAGATGGCGTCTGTGAGAAAGAGTGGGTCAAGAAGATAGTTCAACCATTCTCCGATCCCAAGGTCGGTGCCGCTGCTGGCATAACACACTGCGGAAACTGGCACAAGAACTTGTTCACAAGGCTGCGAGCTGTAGAAGATGAGTGGTGGAACAACATATCATTCACTGGAAGAGATGGCAAGATCAAGATATCCCATTTTCAGCCTTTATGCGGATGCAATTATGCCTTGAGGAGGAGCGCCTGGGAAGATGTTGGAAGATCACATGGCCAAGGGCTTCTTGAAGACCTGGATATGAGCGCTAAGCTATTCCAGAGGGGATGGGAAATTGCAGTAACTGACGCAAATGTGTGGCAAGAAGAAGTTGAGAATATCAGTGAATACATACGACAAAGAAGGCGATGGTACTCCTTCAGATCAATTGATTTCCTGGGCAAAGGAAATAAGCTAGACAAAATAATTGGGGCCCTGCCCCAAGGAATTCAAATTTTCGCTATCATTTCGCTCCTATTGTTCCTAGATCTCGTGATCTGGAACCTAATATTTCTTGAAATAACAATTCCTTACGCGTTGTTCGCGGCGTCACCATTCATATTGCACAATGTTGCCTTGGCATGGGGTATGCTTAAAGTCAAAAAGGAAAGGCTAATTCCCTATGTACCGCCCTTTCTCACCTTCGATGCCTTACTTCAAGTATGGTGTTTTCTTGGTCTCAGACTCTTCTGGAGAGGTGAACAGAAATGGGTCAAGATCACTCCTGGCAAATACTACCATGTTGGCACAGAGATAAGGACGGACTAAAATACGTGTTCGGAGATGAGCGAATTTCACGGGACATATAACCTCTTTTAATTTGAAGCTATGCCTCTGTCCAGAGATGTCACCTAATAAAACAGCAGTGAATATCACTTAGCTTTGGAGAGCAGAACCTTTGAAAGTCCTGAACGCCTCTGGCAGAAGCCTTTCAACAACATGGGAAGAAGCCGTCCTTAGGACCTGGAAAGAAGGCCTCTTGGTCTACACCGAGTATGGCCAGTGGAGTAAAGATTGCACCATGCTTATGACCGTAGACGAGCCTTTCTCTGAGCCAAGAATCCATAGGGGCGGTCTTTGCGGAAGTCTGGGTGATCTGCAGAAATATGTCAAGGAAGTTGTCGAAGGCTCAGAGGACCATTTTGTCTATGAAGGAAAACGTCCGTATGAATACCATGAAAGGCTTTTCGATTATCGAGTAAGTCAGAGTGAGACAGTAAATCAGATTGAAAACGTGGTCAAGAAGCTCTGCGAGAAGACAGTTGTCGAATTGAATTCGAAAGTCCTTCCCATATATGGATACACAAGAAGAGCGCAAGCGATAACTTGGAAACCCTCAATCGATCCTATTCTTGAACACCCACCATGTCTTCAGAGAGTCTGGTTAAGAATAATCGATTCAAGCTTGGTCATGGAGACATGTTGGCGATCCAGAGACGCATACAAAGCCGCGTTCTGGAACATGTTCGCCTTTACCGAACTACAGAAACGAATTGCTGAACAAGTCAGCAGTATCACGGGGGAAAGAATACAGCCAGGAGCCTATGTCGACTTCACCAATAGTTTCCACATCTACGAACGGGACTTCGATGATTTTGAAAGAAGATTCAGTAAGCTCGTTAATGAAAGGAGTCTCAAAGAAAGAACAATGGAGACTGCCGACTACCTCAAACACCTGCGGGAGACTGAAAGCCTACAGAACCAACCTTGACCCCAACTCCGTTTCTGGAAAGAAAAGGAAATTACGGCTCGAGAGTCTGTTGAATCATGCTAGAGAGTGCTTTCTATACAGCGCTAAAGCGGTCAAAGCTGCTATGCCAAGAAGTATGCTTGCCGCAATGCTTCTGCGACCCAAACTATTCACCTCCATCTTTCTGTTCGTCTGAGGCGATCGTTGACCTAGACGGGAGAGATCGCTTGGGCCGAGAAGAGACGGCTACAGGACAGCTTGTCGAGATATCCTGATCCAACTCTCTCATCGCTATGCCTTCTTCTAGACATCTGCCGCATCTAGGTCTGGCATGATGGCTGTGGCTAAGTCCAAGCAAGCCCAAGTTTGCATTCATCTTCGGTAAGATCTTGTCCTGGATAATACGTTCATAGAAGACGTCTGTGACAACCAAGAAGGTCATGATGCTCTGAACAAATGTGAAGACTTCTCCAAAGCTTACCAAATTCGACCACCCCCAACATCGTTCTTATTGTAACTTTCTCAGGCACATACGCGCTGGAGATAGTAGATGTGTGTTTCATATCAACAGTTATTTAAAGATAGCTGGGTTTTTCGAATTTTGTAAAGTCATAGATTTC
>Ga0315288_10013530_pt1 | contig 10214 bp, 7 predicted proteins | sample YL17G11_20_MG_FD_203454 | JGI IMG/M metagenome (GOLD analysis project Ga0315288, IMG submission 203454) | Sediment microbial communities from Yellowstone Lake, YNP, Wyoming, USA - YL17G11_20 | ecosystem: Environmental > Aquatic > Freshwater > Lake > Sediment | place: USA: Wyoming | collected... | reverse complement strand
CCCTAACCGCTTCAACGGCCGACCACGGCAGGAATCAACCCAGCTCTCAATCTTAGGGGGGACGGAGATGAAGGGAAAAGATGAGAACCATAGCGGGCTGACTCGGAGGGAATTTCTGTACTTGAGCGGAGTAGGGATGGCCGGAATGACCCTAGAAGGCTTTCCCTCGTTGGCCCAGGGCGCAGAGGAGAAACCAAAATACGGGGGCAGGCTGCGGGTTGCCGAACGGTTTGGCTCCATAGGGTTGGATCCCCACAGGAATCAGTGGTTCATCGATTTCCAGAACTACGTACTCATGTACAACGGCTTAACCATCATGGGCCCCCTCCCACAGGTACGGATCTATCCCGATCTGGCCAAATCCTGGGAAATCTCCCCCGATGGGAGAGAATACATCTTCCCCCTGCGGGAGGGAGTGAAGTTTCACCATGGGAAGGAGCTGGATAGCGGGGATGTAAAATACTCGATCGAGCGGGTAATGAATCCCGCCACCCGCTCGCCCCGGGCCTTTGCCTACCAATGGGTTGATTCCGTCCATATCATAGATAAGTATCATCTTAAAATCCGGCTCAAAGAGCCATTCGGCCCCTTTTTAACCACCCTGACGATCCAGAATTGTCCGATCATTCCGGCCGGCTGGGAGCCGACGGCGACGAAGCCGGGACCGGGAACGGGACCTTTCGTTCTCAATTCCTTCGTCACGAATGAAACCACGGAACTGACGCGATTTGATAAATATTGGGAGATCGATGAAAAAACGGGGGATCGTCTCCCCTATCTGGATAGTATTTATGTGAAAAAAATTGTTGACCCCACCGTTCGCTGGACCGCTCTCCGAGCAGGGGATCTGGATTACATTCAGGATCCTCCTAAAAAGGTGACCGTCGACGCCATCAAGAGCCCTGTACTGGGGGTTGTGGTGGTGATGACCCAGCCCGTTGGGAATCAATGGGTATATTTTAATGTAAGCAAGCCTCCCTTCGATAATAAGAAAGTACGGCAAGCGGTCGCCTATGCCATCGATAAGAATGAAATTGCTAAAGGTGCCCATTGGGGGTTGGCGGAAACAGTCAATAATCAGCCCTTCCTGAACCGCTCCAGGATGTATATTCCGGTTCAAGATCGGGAGGTGAATCTGGTCCAGGCCAAACAGCTCTTGGCTGAGGCGGGGTATCCGGATGGGTTCAAAATTGAATTCTTTCAAATGTCCGGCACCACTTATGACCTGGATGCGTGCCAAGTCGTCATAGGACAATTGAAAAAGATAGGAATTGAAGCAACGATGATGGTGGTCGACCGAGCCCCTTACACAGAAGGCATAAGGAAGGGGAATTATCAAATTTCGGTAAGAGGAGATAGCGAAAGGCTTGACCCGGACGATGCCTATTACCTGTATCTTCATTCCGGGGAGATCGATAAGAATAATTGGTCTCGGTATAGCAACAAAGAGCTCGATGCCCTGCTGGAAAAGGGCCGAACGACCTGGAAGTGGGAAGAACGGGTCCCGATTTACAAGCAGGTGGTTGAGATCATAAAAGAAGAGCTCCCCATATTATACTTTGCCAAATCTATCATTTCCATCTCCTACCGGGATTATGTGAAAGGCCATGAAGCCGGCGCATCTACCTGGTTCGGTTATTACGGGGGCGGCATGAAGAAGGTCTGGCTCGACAAATAGGACGAAGTTCCATGGCGCATGTTTCAAGTTTTGAGTTAATTGACATCTTCAGCCTGAAACCGAAAAGAATATATTTGCCTAAATAATGGAAAGGATATCTTAGATGCTGGCGAATAAAGAAAAAATGTTGCAGAAAATGGACCAATTCAAGCTGGATGCCGTCATCGCGGCCTACCCCGAGAATGTGAGCTACTTATCTGATTTCCATAGTCATATCCCTTACATGTACCGTCATCTCTTCATGGAAAGTTTCGCCCTGTTTCCCCGGCGGACGGATAGCTCCCCGGCCATGATCATCATGACCGTTGATGCTTCCTGGGCGGCTCGCTTTCCCACCTGGATCAAAGAAGTCTATACCTTCGGGAATCCCTATTACGATCTCGACCCCGAAGGGAAGCCCATGGAGGGGGAAGTCAAATTTATGAAAATGATGGATGACCGCCAAAAGTGGGCCCCCTCAGCGGCAGAAGCGATCATCAAAGCGCTCAAGGACAAGGGGTTGGACAAGGGAACGATCGGGTTTGACGAGAAGGGTTTTTATCCCTGGACCCGGGAGGCGGTGATCAAAGGCCTACCCAACGCCAAAATCGTCGATGCCTTCGAGCTCATTCGCCTGGTCCGGATGGTCAAGACACCCGAAGAGCTTGAACGGATTACCAACGTCGGGGTCCGGAACGAGAGGGCGGTGCAATCCGTCCTGAATAAACTCGCGCCGGGCGTTTCGGAAGAAGAACTGACCCAGCACTTCTTGGAATGTTTGGCCAAAGAGGGAGCCGTTTTTGAATTCTGGAATACCGCCTCGGGAAGCCAATGCTCCATGCACATCATGGCCTACGGACACTATCATCCCCCTTCAGGTTCCGGGTACCGGCTGAAGAAAGGGGACATGTTCCGTTATGACGGAGGGTCCATTATTGCCAGGTACCATTCGGATGCGGGTGGCTGTGCCGTTCTCGGAACCCCCACCCAAAAGCATAAGATGTATTATCGGGCGATTGAGACGGGCATGGAAAGGGCCATGGAGCTCCTCCGTCCGGGAGCCCTTCCCTCGAAGATCTTTGAGGAGACCTGCAAGGCCGTGGAGAAGGCCGGGATCAAGGACTACTCTAAGTATGCAACCTTCTGCGGCCACGGAATGGGGATTGAAGCCCGAGATTACCCGATCTTTACCAAACCCGTGAAGGCCACGAGCCCATATCTCCCGGGGAGCTATGACGTTCCGATTGAAGAGGGGATGCTCATCAGCATCGAGGTCCCTCACAGCGCAATGGGAATAGGAGGATTCCAGGTCGAGTATACCTTGCTCGTAAAGAAGGATGGGTGTGAAAAACTTTATCCCCATACCCGAGAATTAGTTGTCCGCTGAACTGACGGGGATAGATGGGAAGGAGTTAAGAAGGGAGGAAAATAAGCTATGGCGCGATTAGTCGACCTGAGCGTGGCGCTAAAGAACAACACCATGGACCCCAATGACGTGAAGATCACCCACCTGACCCACACCGCCAGTTCAAGAAGAATGGCCAAGGGGGTCGGCGTTTTTGCAGAGGTGATCGGCCCTTATTTTTGCGCGAATGACAACGTGGAGACCCTGACTCATGCTGGAACTCATGTGGATGCCCCCTACCATTTTGGGCCTATGGTGGAGGGGAAGCCAGCCAAGAAGATCGACGAAGTTCCTGTGGAATGGTGCTATGGAAACGGGGTTCTCTTAGATTTCAGCTCCACCAAAAAATCAGGGGAAGCGATCACGGTCAATGATTTGGAGCAAGAGCTGAGAAGGATCAATTATACCCTAAAGCCGATGGACATCGTCCTCATCCGGACCGGTGCCGAAGAGGAGTTCGACAAGAATCCCCGTTTCTGGGAATACGGCTCCGGGTTGGTTCGCGAATCGCTCATGTGGATTCTCGACCAAGGGGTCAAGGTGGTTGGAACCGATGCCTTCACCTTGGATATCCCCATCCCTTTGATGGTGGAAGAGCTGAGAAAAGGAAACCAAGGGGCTTTCTTCCCCGTGCATTATGCCGGAAGAGAAAAAGAGTATCTCCATATCGAGAAACTCTCTAACCTGAAGAGCCTATCCAAACCCCACGGGTTTAAAGTAGCGGCGTTTCCCATTAAAGTGGAGGGGGGAACGGGGGGTTGGACCCGGGCGGTGGCCATTGAAGGGGAAGGGACTCTGAGTCAGAAGCCCGACCTCCTCGACCTCAGTGTTCCTCTCATGCCGGAGGCCATGGAGGGGCTGTATTATCAGAACCAGGTACACCATCTGACCCACGAGGAGGAAGCAAGAAAGTTCGCCAAGATGTTCGGGCTTCACCTGGGATCATTCCCCTCCCTCCAGTTCTTTGCCAACGACCTGGTCAATTGCCCGAGCCATGCGGGCACTCATTTGGACGCTCCTTACCATTTTGGCCCTATCGTGGAAGGGAAGCCGGCCAAGACGATCGATGAGGTCCCCCTGGAGTGGTGCTATGGGGATGGGGTTCTCCTGGAATTCTCCCATAAGAAGCCGAATGATCCCATCACGGTTCTCGAGTTGACGAAGGAGTTGGAACGGATCGGGTATACGCTGAAACCAAAGGATATTGTTTTGTTCCGAACCGGAGCAGAGGAACACTACTTTAACGATCCAAATTTCACGGAGGTGGCCTCGGGGCTGAGCGGCGATGCCTTCATGTGGCTGCTGAACCAAGGGATCATCACCATGGGTACGGATTCCTTCACCCTGGATATATCGATTCAAATTATGTCGCAGAAACTGAAAGCCGGCGACCGGGCGGCTTACTTCCCCGTCCATTGCGGGGGAGTCGTAAAAGAAACCATGCATGTGGAAAAATTGTATAATCTGAAGAAGCTCCCCCGACCCTTTGGTTTCAAAGTGGCCATGTTCCCCATCAAGTTAGAGAAATGCAGCGCGGGATGGACCCGGGCAGCCGCCATCCTTTAAACCCGGTCGATGGAAGAGATAGGGCGGAGAGTTTTAGAGGAAAGGGATCCGAAAGGGAATACAGAATTTCACTCCGGAGGAGCCGGTTACCCAGGTTTCTTCCGGCGAGTCTGGGCAACGGGTCCTCCTCCTGTATCTAAAACTTTGAGTCAGACTTTGGAATACGGGGATTGGGTTTTATGAATGTTCTCCTCTATATGTTGAAACGAATCATCTACAATATTCCGGTGGTTCTTTTATTGACCATTTTTGTATTCGCCATGATTCGGTTCCTCCCGGGGGACCCGGCGGATATTCTTCTTTCCGGAGAAGGAGGGGCAGAGGATCCCGTAGTCCGGGCCACTTTGATGAAGGAATTGGGTTTGGACAAGCCGATTCCGGTTCAGTATGGCATATGGCTATGGCGGGCCGTCCACGGTAATTTCGGAAAATCGGTCTATTCTCAGGAGGAAGTATTCACGCTGATCATGGACCGGTTTCCAGCCACCCTTATGCTGGCCCTCTCCAGCATGATCGTTGCCATCATGGTGGCCCTGCCGGCGGGCATTATCTCCGCTGTGAAGCGGCAGAAGCCCGCGGATTATGCGGCCATGATTTTTGCCTTGCTGGGGATTTCCATCCCGGAATTCTGGTTTGGGATCATGCTGATCCTGACCTTCTCGCTGTGGGTTCCCGTGCTTCCTTCCATGGGCTATATGAGCCCCTTCCAGGATTTTTTCGGGTCCCTAAAGTTCTTGATCTTGCCGGCCATAGCCATGGGTTTACGCATGGCGGGCGTGGTCACCCGCATGACCCGGTCGAGCATGCTGGATGAACTGGGGCAGGATTATGTACGGACCGCCCGATCCAAGGGATTATCGGAGAGAGCCGTCATCTTCATTCATACTTTGAAGAACGCCATGATTCCGACGGTGACGATCGTCGGTTTGCAGTTCGGCACGATTTTAGGTGGCAGCGTGGTCATCGAGATGGTTTTTAGCTGGCCCGGAGTGGGTCAGCTGATTATCAACTCCATTTTAACCCGGGATTACCTAGTGGTTCAGGCCGCGATTCTTTTACTGGCGGTCTTTTTCCTCCTCGTGAATCTTGTGGTGGATTTTGTATACACCCTCCTGAACCCGAGGGTGGAACTTACTTAGAGGCGTCAGGACTTCCCCGCTCTTCTCAAAGGATCGCAAGATGGCCAATAAAGATATTTCGATGTCGCCCGAGGTAATCGATGGACCGAAATTTGACTGGGGCAGATTCGCGGAACGCTTCCAGGACCGCTTCTATGATTTTCGAAAGAACCGGTTGGCCCTGATAGGCATCATTATCGTTATCTCAGTCTTGCTGGTTGCTTGTTTGGCCCCCCTCATCCAGATGCATGACCCCCTGCAGCAGAATATTGCCAATCGCCTGCAAACGCCCAATTGGGAACATTTTTTTGGTACGGATCATCTGGGAAGGGATGTATGGTCACGGATTGTCCACGGGTCCGGGGTAGCCCTGATGGTCGGGATGATTGCCGTGGGGATTGGAGTTATTTTTGGAACGCCCATCGGGGCGATCTCCGGGTATTATCGGGGGAAGGTGGATGAAGTGATCATGCGGATCATGGATGCCGTGCTCGCTTTTCCTCCCATTCTGATGGCCCTGGTGGTGGTAACGATTTTAGGGTCTTCGCTGTCCAACACGATGATCGCCATTGGCGTGGTTTACATTCCCCGATTCGCCCGGGTTACCCGCGGGTCCGTCCTGAGCGAAAGGGAAAAAGAATATGTCGAGGCGGGAAGAATGGTCGGAGAATCGAACCTTTCAATTCTATTCCGCCAGATCCTGCCCAATACTTTGTCCCCTCTGATCGTTCAGGCCACCGTATTCATCGCCTATGCCATACTGACCGAATCGGCCTTGAGCTTTCTGGGCCTGGGCATCCAACCCCCCAACCCGAGCTGGGGCTCGATGTTGAATGAGGCCAAAGTGTTTATCGAAAGCGATCCTTATCTGGCCATTATTCCGGGTCTGGCCATTTCCATAACCGTCCTGGGCTTCAATCTCTTCGGGGACGGGCTCAGGGATATTTTGGACCCTCGACTGGCCAAGCGTTAATCTTTGAGAGTGAAGGGTAACCGATGAATGATATCTTGCTTCAAGCCCGAGACCTGACCACCGAATTCGCCTTAAAAAGGGGAATTTTAACCGCGGTGAGTCATGTTTCTTTTGACTTGAAAAAGGGAGAGACCTTCGGACTGGTGGGAGAATCCGGTTCCGGAAAAAGCGTGACGGCGCTCTCGATCATGCGGCTGAACCCTTCGCCGCCAGCCCGAACCACAGGAGAAATTCTCTTTGAGGGAGAGGATCTTTTGTTAAAATCCCCGGCGGAGATGAGAAATATTCGCGGAGCGAAGATTTCCATGATCTTCCAGGAACCCATGACCTCCTTGAACCCGGCCCTCACGATCGAAAGGCAGATCACCGAGACCATCATGCTGCACCAAAACCTGAATAAAAAAGAGGCCCGGGAAAAAGCCATCGAAATGCTGGACCTAGTCAGCATTCCCTCCCCGAGCGAGCGGCTGAAAAGTTATCCTCATGAGTTCAGCGGCGGCATGCGCCAGAGGGTGATGATTGCGATTGCCCTTTCCTGCAACCCGGCCCTGCTCATTGCTGACGAGCCCACTACCGCTCTGGATGTTACGATCCAGGCCCAATTCCTGGATTTGCTCATCGACATCATGGATAAGTTTCAGGCTTCGATGCTCTACATTACCCATGACCTTTTTGTCATCGGGCAGATCTGTAAGGAAGTGGCCGTCATGTATGCCTCGAATATCGTCGAACACACCAACACAGCCGAGTTATTTGAGAAGTCTTTGCACCCGTATACCCAGGGACTGATGAAATCGATCCCCAACCGGAAAGAAAAAAAGAAATTCCTGGACCCGATTAAAGGGATCGTCTGTAGCCTGCTGGATCCTCCGCCGGGCTGCAAATTTCACCCCCGGTGTGATGAGGTCATGGAAATCTGCAGTCGGGAAGAACCGCATTTGGTCGAAGTGGGACCCGGGCACTGGGTCTCCTGTCATTTATTTTCTTGAAAGGATGACGACCGATCGTCGGGGGTTAGAATAGAATGTCCATGGAGACGAATGATTATTTTATAAAGATTGAAGGCATTGGGAAGTATTTTGACATGACCAAAAGCTTTTACACAAAATGGGCTTTTGGGGCCAGGACTTTGAAGGCCGTGGATCATGTGAGCTTCAAGATTAAGAAGGGTGAGACCTTAGGCCTTGTCGGGGAGAGTGGATGCGGAAAATCCACTGTAGCCCGCCTCATCACCCGATTGATCAAACCCAGCTTCGGGAAAGTGTTCTTCAAGGAGGTTGAACTTTTCAGTTTAAGCCATCAAGAAATGCGCAAGATGCGAAGGCATATCCAGATGGTTTTTCAGGATCCTTTCACCTCCCTGAACCCCAGGAAAAAAATAGAGACGATCATCGGCATGCCCCTGGAAATTCATTTCCAGATTCATGGCCGGGAAAAGCGCCGGAGAGTCATGGAGCTCCTGCAAACGGTAGGCATGGGTGCCGACCACATCGATCGCTATCCCCATGAGTTCAGCGGCGGGCAGCGCCAGCGGCTGGCCGTCGCCCGGGCCCTGGCACTCAATCCCGACCTGGTCATTTGCGATGAGCCGGTCTCGGCCCTGGATGTATCCATCCAGGCTCAGATCCTCAACCTTTTCCGGAAGCTTCAGGATGACCTGGGGTTAACGTACCTGTTTATCTCCCATGACCTCAGCGTGGTGGAGCACATCAGCAATGACGTGGCGGTGATGTATGCAGGAAAGATCGTGGAATTCGCCCAGGTAGAGGAAATCTTCAACTCCCCCCTTCATCCATACACGAAGGCGCTCATCAGCTCCCGTTTTGAGGATCGAAGGGAGCGGGGAAAATATGCCATGAAGGGTGAGATCATCAGCCCGATTAATCCGCCCCCCGGGTGTCGGCTACAGAGGAGATGCCCGCAACATGGGCCGCATTGTGCGGAATTGCAGCCGGAGCTGAAGGAGGTGGGAAACAACCACTTCGTATCCTGCTTTAAAATTTAGGCTGATTTCGTTTTCTCGCACCGCTCCTTTGCTTGTCCAGCCGCACTCTTACCATCCCGCCGCCATGATAGCCGAACCAAGTAGACATCCGCGCGGCAAACCCTTATTCATAAAAAAGATGGGAAGGGAATGTTGGGTTCTTCCACGAAGAACTCTTCATCCCCTTTCGGATACTGGTACTTTCCCTTGTCCTGGTCATCCGGATAAATAAACTTGCCTCCCACCTTCCAGATAAAAAGCTTGAACTTCATTAAATGCTTGTTGAAATCGTGCAGCAGGACTAATTCGTTGGGATCGGCGTGCTGCGTAGCCCACATGTCGTAATGGATGGGAATGAGTACCTTGGCATTCAGACTCCAGGCAATGCGCAGCGTGTCGGACGCGGTCACTTTGTCGGTTATCCCCGGGCCATTTTCTCCGTAGGAGACAAAGCAAACATCGATTTTATGCTGCCGCCCGTGTTGCAGATAGCCGTTGGCAAAATGCGAATCGCCGCTGTGGTAGATCGTCCCTCCGGGCGTTTTGATGACATAATTTACCGCTCGCTCGTCCATATCCACGGGCATCTTTCCCCTCAGATCGCCGGTGGGCGGAGGAGTAATGAGCGCAGTTCTGTCGAACGATTGCAGGGCAACAATTTCCGTGTCTTTAATCTTGTAAGAATCTCCGGGCTTCATGCGCACGATGCGCTTTTCCGGGACTCCCCAGCTGGCCCATATATCTCCGCACATTTGGGGGCCGATGAAGAGCGACTGGGTGTTGCGGAGGGCGTTGGCGGCCACAAACTTGCAGATGTGATCGCTGTGAATGTGCGTGGACAAGACCGCGTCGAGTTTTTTTACTGCGAAGGGGTCGATGACATGGGGGCTGACCCGAATGAAGGGGGGGTGTCCTCTGGCTCCCGTCATCCGGACCAATTGCCGGTCTCTCTCTTCTTCATAGGGCTTCGGCTTTCTTGTTGCCATACCTCTCTGGGCCCAGAAATCCACCGTAATGTCGGCATCCCCGGGGGTTTTGATCCATACGCCGGTGCAGGCCAGCCACCACATGCAAAACTTCCCCGGGGGGACCTTGGTTTCTTCGATTTCTTCGTTCAAATAGGTCCCCCATTCCGGGAAAGCCTCCCGGAGCCAGGCATCCCGGTCAATTTTGGACAAATCAATAGCCGCCATTTCTTTTCTCCTTTCTAATTTTCAGGTATTGTCAAAATTTAACCACAGAGGGCACAGAGTTTTTATAACTAAATTTTTTTCTCTGAGCCTCTGTGGTGAAATTCCTCTGGTTTCATATGGACTTCAGTTTTTTCATAAAAAAGCAGATAATTCAAACTCCACTGTATGCCGAGAACCCTCCGTCTATGGGAATGACCGTTCCATGGACGAACTGCGCCGCCGGCGAGAGGAGCCAGAGCACCGCACCGATAAGGTCTTCCGCCTTGCCAAAACGATTCATCGGGGTATGCTCAATAATCGCTTTGCCGCGGGGCGTGA
>Ga0315288_10013528_pt1 | contig 10215 bp, 10 predicted proteins | sample YL17G11_20_MG_FD_203454 | JGI IMG/M metagenome (GOLD analysis project Ga0315288, IMG submission 203454) | Sediment microbial communities from Yellowstone Lake, YNP, Wyoming, USA - YL17G11_20 | ecosystem: Environmental > Aquatic > Freshwater > Lake > Sediment | place: USA: Wyoming | collected... | reverse complement strand
TCGCGGTTGCGAGCGGGAGAGCGATGGGGTTCCCGTTCAGGTCCACCATCTGGTTCACCCTCAGTCCGTGCTCGATCTCTCGAGCATCCCCTTCGGGATACTGTACCATCCGCGTCTGCAGCACCTCCGCCGATACTACTCCTTTTCTTCCTCGTTTTCAACGAGCTGGAATGGCATCACCTTTCCCTCCTGTCCCGCGGGGAGCTCTTCGATCAGGGTAACGGTCTGAAAGGGGATCATGAGGTGGTCAGCCTTGCCGAAAGCCCTGCGGATCTCCTCCTCCGACGGATTGATCACCAGCTTCTGCTCCGTGGGGAAGACGAGGCTCTTGATCGAGACAAAGTAGGGGTGCGTGAGGTCGAGGCTCTTTGCCATGAGCTCGACGTCCTTTTCTTTCCATTTGAAGTGGACACGGTACAGCGACAAGAGTTGGTTTCTCCCTGAGAAAGATAACGCATAGCGCCGGGTGAGTCAAATACACCCGTAGTACTCAACATCCGTTTATTAGTTCCGATAACTTTTTTCCAATTTTCGACGTTTTTCGCTCAAGGGAATGATTGACAACATTTTTTTTGGGGGTATAGTGGGGTCGAGATGTGGGGAAAAGTGGGAAGTTTTAGGGGAAAGTGGTAGAATAGGCCATGATCACCGGGGAATTCCGATGTTCGCTGGATGAGAAGAGCAGGCTGCTCATACCCGCCCGGATGCGGACCGAGGTGCTCGGGAACGTCGTCGTTCTCACCCGCGGGGTTGAGAAGTGCCTGTGGCTGTTTCCCCCCGAGGAGTGGAAAACCTTCTCGGAGAAACTCATCGGCTCCACTTCCGTCTTCCAGGAGCAGGCCCGGCTCATCCAGCGCCGCATGATCGCCCCGGCCCAGGAAAATGAGATCGACAAAGCCGGGCGCATCGTCATCCCCCAGACCCTGCGGGAGTACGCCGATCTGAAGAAGGACTGCCTGGTGCTCGGGCTGAAAAAATACATGGAGATCTGGTCCGAGGCCTCCTACCTCGCGTACCTCGACGAGAACGAGGCCAAGTTCAAACAGGCGGCCGAGGAGCTGGGTGCGAGGATCGCGCTGTGATCGTCCACCAGTCCGTGCTGCTGGAGGAGTCCCTCGGCCTGCTGGTCCCGCCCGCGGAAGATGCGCTCATGGTCGACGCCACGCTGGGGGAGGGGGGGCACGCGGAGGCATTCCTCCAGCGCTACCCCCACCTGTTCCTGATCGGTCTGGACGCGGATCCCGCGATCCTCGCGGTCGCGCGCGAGAGGCTCGCGCGGTTCGCCGAAAGGATGCGCCTCGCCAACGCGTGGTTCGGCGCCTTTTTCGCCGACTGGACGGAGCCGAGGCGGCCCGGCCTCATCCTCATGGACCTCGGCATCTCGCGGTTCCACTACGAAGCGAGCGGGAGGGGGTTCTCCTTCGACAGGGAGGAGCCGCTGGACATGCGGCTGGACTCGCGCCTGCCCTCCTCTGCAGCGGATATCGTGAACTCCGCGAGCTCCGCGGAGCTCGCGGACATCCTCTACCGCTACGGCGAGGAGAGGTTCGCCCGGCCCATCGTCTCGCGCATCGTGCGGGAGCGCGCGAAGGAGTCCATCACGACCGCGAGCAGGCTCGCGCGGATCGTGGCCTCGGCCGTTCCCCCGGTGCACGGGCGCCGCAGGACCCACCCCGCCACCCGCACGTTCCAGGCGCTGAGAATCGCCGTAAACAGGGAGCTGGAGCAGCTGGACGCCGGCCTCGCCGGCGCCTTCAGCGTGCTCGCCCCCGGCGGCCGCATCGGCGTCATCACCTTCCACTCCCTGGAAGACCGGATCGTGAAGAGATTCTTCCGGGAGAAAAGCCGCGCGTGCACGTGCCCGCCCGAATGGCCGATCTGTCAATGTGGGGGGAAAGCAGAGCTGCGCCTGGTCACCGGGAAGCCGCTCACCGCCTCCGAGGAGGAGATCTCCCGCAACCCCTCCAGCCGCAGCGCGAAGCTGCGGGTGACGGAGAAGACGGATGCGCGCGCGCGGGCCGCCGCGCAGGGCAGCCGTGCGACGCGCGCAGGGGGGGGCGCATGCTGAAGAAACGGATCGCCCTGTTCGCGCTCTGCCTCGCCGTGTCGGGGCTGCTGTTCCTGAATGCATGGCAGGGCTACAGGTATCACACCCTCTCGGACCGGGTCGCCGCGCTGGAGAAGGAGCAGAAGGACCTTCTGGAGAAGAACAGGGCGGCGATCGCCGAGATTGCCCACGAGCAGTCGCTGCGGCGGATCGAGGAGAAGGCCGGCGCCGCCCTCGAGCCCCTGGATCCCTCGCACATCACCCGCGTGACGGTCGGCGAGGGAGGGCGGTAGGATCGTGGGCAGCCTCTTTCTGATCGCCGACATTCCAGTCGCCTCGGGAGGGAGGCTCCTGCCCGCCGCCGCAGTCCTGCGGGGGACCGGCGCCGTCACCGGGATCTCCTCCGTCGTCGTGGATTCCCGACTCGCGCGCGAGGGCTGCCTGTTCGTCGCCCTGCGGGGCGAGCGGACCGACGGCCACCAGTACCTCGCCCAGGCCGCGGAAGCCGGGGCCGCCTGCCTGCTGGTGTCGGAGACGGAGGCTGCCCGCCGGGAAGATGAGCTCGCCCGGCTCGCCGCCCGGGCGGGCTCGCGGGCCGTGGCCGTGGCCGACACACTCGCTGCGCTGCAGGACCTCGCCCGGTTTCACATGCGCCGGCTGCCGCCGATCACCCGCATCGGGGTGACCGGCTCCAACGGCAAGACGACGACCAAGGAGATCATCGGCGCGATTCTCGCCCGCTCGGCGGCCACCGCGGTGAACGAGGGAAACCTGAACTCGGAGATCGGCCTGCCGCTGGCCTGCTTCGCCGTGGCGGCCGGCCACTGCTTCGCCGTGTTCGAGATGGGCATGAACCGGCCCGGCGAGATGGACGTCCTGGCTGACATCGTGCGCCCCGACCTCGCCCTCGTGACGAACGTCGGTGCGGCGCACATCGGGCTTCTGGGCTCGCGCGAGGCGATCGCGCGCGAGAAAGCGAGAATCTTCTCCCGTTTCGACGGCCGGCAGACGGGGTTCCTGAACGAGGAGGAGCCGTTTTTCGCCCAGCTCGCCGAGGGGGTGAAGGGCAGGATCGTGCGGTTCGGGCCGCGCAGCACGAAGGGGTTCGAGGGAAGCGAGAGCCTGGGGCTGGATGGAACGCTCATCCGCTGGGAGGGGTCCCGGATCCGCTTCCCCCTCTTCGGCCCGCACAATCTGGAAAACGCCCTGGGCGCCATATCGGTGGCGCGCGAGCTCGCGATCGCCCCCGCGGCCATCCGCGAGGGCCTGGAGTCCGTGGTCCCCCTCTTCGGCAGGTCGCAGATCGTGCGGGGGCGCGTGACGGTGCTGGTGGACTGCTACAACGCGAACCCCGACTCCATGGCCAGCGCGATCGACTTCGTCGATGGGCTGGCGTGGGGCGGAAGGAAGCTCGCCGTTCTGGGAGCGATGCGGGAGCTGGGCGCCGAGGCGGAACAGGCCCACGGCGCCGTCGTGCGCAGGGCGGCCGCTGCGGGCTTCGATGCCGTGTTCCTCCTTGGAGAGGAGATGGAGGGGGCGGCCCGGCAGCTGGCGGCCGAACGGGTGCGCTGGTTCGCGGACGCCGAGTCGCTCGGCCAGGCGCTCGCGCGCGGGGTGCGCGACGGGGACCTGGTGCTCGTGAAAGGCTCCCGCGGCGTGGAACTTGAACGGGTCCTGCCGCGCATCACGGCCGCGGGGGCTGCTGGAGACGAAAGGAAGGCGGCATGTTCCTGAAGTTTCTCTTCCCCCTCGTCCGCTACTGGTCGTTCTTCAACATCTTCCAGTACATCACCTTCCGCGCCGCCTACGCCACGATCACCGCCCTCCTGATCTCGTTCCTGTTCGGACCGTGGGTCATCGCGCGCCTGCGCGCCCTGAAGTCGGGCTGGTCGGTGCGTGAGGACGGACCGGACTCGCACAAGGCGAAGACGGGCACCCCGACAATGGGCGGCGTGCTCATCCTCCTGTCCATCGTCTGCTCGATCCTTCTGTGGCAGGACCTGTCCAGCATCTACACGTGGATGCTGCTGTTCGCCGCCGTAGGGTTCGGGGCGATCGGGTTCGCCGACGACATCCTGAAGATCTCCCGGCGGAAGAAGGGCATCAGCGCAGGGGTGAAGTTCGGCGGGCAGATCCTCATCTCGGCGATCGTCGTCGTGCTGCTGTACGTTCAGAGGACGGGCGAGACCACGCTGCTGTACATCCCCTTCTTCAAGAAGGCCGTCCTGGATCTCTCGTGGCTGTACGTGCCCTTCGCCGTCGTGCTCATGGTGGGCTATTCGAACGCGGTGAACCTCACCGACGGCCTGGACGGCCTGGCGATCGGGCTGGTGATCATGGTCGCCCTCGCCCTCGCGGTCATCGCGTACGTCACGGGCCGGGCCGATTACGCCCAGTACCTCCAGATCCCCTTCGTGAAGGGGGGCGGGGAGATCGCGGTTTTCTGCCTCGCCGTGGTGGGCGCATCCGTGGGGTTCCTCTGGTTCAATGCGCATCCGGCCGAGATCTGGATGGGCGACGCGGGCAGCCTCTCCCTCGGCGGCGTGCTGGGACTTGTCGCCCTGATATTGAAGAAGGAGATCCTCATCCTCGTGCTGGGCGGGGTGTTCAGCCTGGAGACCCTGTCGGTAATCATCCAGGTCGCCTCGTTCAAGCTGACGGGGAAACGGGCGTTCAAGATGGCGCCCCTCCACCACCACTTCGAGCTCAGCGGGTGGAAGGAGAGCAAGGTCGTGACCCGGTTCTGGATTCTCGGGGGGCTGTTCGCGATCCTCGGCCTCTCGACGCTGAAGATACAGTAGGGCAGGGGAGTCGAATGGAACTGGTGCGCAAGGAGCGCGGCGATTTTTCCCTCCTCCTCCTGATCGTGCTCCTGCTGGGTGTGGGGGTCGCGCTGCTGTTTTCGGGGTCCTCCTCCTTCTCCGCGCGCTCCTACCAGGACCCCCTGTACCTCGTGAAGAAGCAGATGATTTTCCTCACCCTGGGCGCCGCCGCCGCCTTCGTCCTGTCGCTCACTCCTCTCTCGTTCTTCCGCAGCGCCATGCCGCTGATCCTGCTCGCGACCCTCGTGTTCTCGCTGCTGCCGTTCGTGCCGGGGCTGGGCCTGAAGGTGCTGGGCTCCCGGCGCTGGATCTCCGTGTTCGGGCTCTCGCTGCAGCCATCCGAGATGGTCAAGGTCACCCTCGTGCTCTACCTCGCCTCGTACTTCTCGAAGAGCGAGGAAAGGGCGCGAGGGACCCTGAACGAGCTCGTCCCCCCCTTCATCGTCGTGTGCGTCTTTGTCGCCATCATCTATCTCCAGAACGACTACTCCACGGCGATCTTCGTGCTCGTCCTGGGCCTCGCGGTCCTATTCTACGCCCGGGTGCGGCTTCTCCACGTGGCCCTGGTGACCCTGTTCACCCTGCCGCTGGGGCTGCTCCTGCTCTTCGCCCGCGCGCACAGGGTGGAGCGGCTTCTCGCCTTCTTCGACGCTTCCTCGGATGCTGCCGGCCGAGGCTACCAGATCCTGAGCGCCCGCTCGGCCCTGGTGAGCGGCGGGTTCTGGGGAAAAGGCCTCGGCCGCGGCACGGCGAAGCTCGGGGCGCTGCCCATGGCGCACTCGGACTTCATCTACGCCGTGATCGGGGAGGAAACCGGCTTCCTCGGGGCGCTGTTCGTGCTCGCCCTTTTCGCCCTCTTCGCGTGGCGGGGCTACCAGGTCGCGCTGCGCTCGGGCGATCCGTTCGGCTCCTGCGCGGCTTTCGGCCTGACCACGGCGATCGTCCTGCAGGCCCTCCTGAACATGGCCGTCTCCGTCGGCCTGATCCCCACGACTGGCGTGACGCTCCCGTTTTTCTCAGCGGGGGGCTCCTCCCTGTTCGTGAGCCTCCTCATGTGCGGGCTGCTCGTGAACCTCTCGCGGAGGCGCGATGTCTAACGCCGCCGCCATCAGGGCAGAGAGGATGGGGGCCGCCGGGAACAGCCTCCCCCGCGCGCGGCGGATCTCGCGGCTCACCCGCATCTGCCTCGCGGGTCTGATGGCCGCTGCGGCCTTATTCTTCCTCGCGCGCTTCGCGGTGCTCCCCCTCCTGACGATCCGCCACGTCCTGCTGCAGGGCGATTCGCCCCTCTCGCGCGAGGAAACCCTCAGGATCGCGGGCCTGCGGACCATGGAGTACTGGCACTCCGTGCCCTGCGCGGCCATCCAGAAGCGCCTGGAAGCCGATCCGCTCGTGCGCCGCGCGCGCGTCGAGACGATCTTCCCCGCCACCGTGCGCATGACCGTGGACCGCAGGCTGCCCGCCGCGCTCGTGCTGGCCGAGTCCGGCGGCAGGAGCGTGCCGCTCCTGGTCGACGGGGAGGGCTACCTGTTCAAGGTCGGCGCCACCGGCGCCGAGATCGACCTCCCCGTCGTGTCGGGCATTTCCGCCGGGGAGCTGCGCCTCGGCGCGAGTCTCCCGCGCGCGTACGCGGCGCTTTTCGCGGAGCTTGCAGCGCTGCGGGACTCGTCGCCCTCGCTCGCGGCGCTGCTCTCGGAAGTGCGCGTCGCGCAGGCGGGAACGGCGGGCCTGGACCTCGTGCTCTACCTCACCCCCTCGCCGGTGCCCGTGCGCGCTCGCGGGCCGATCGACCGGACCCTCATGACCTACACGCTGATGGTGCTTGACCTCTTGTCCAAACAGGGGGTTTTGAACGATATTCAGGAACTCGATTTCCGTGGGGGTCAGGTGGTCTACAGGATGAAGGAGGGCTGAGGCGTGGCATCCGAGGAGCTCATCGTCGGACTGGACATTGGCACGACCAAGGTCTGTGCCATCGTCGGCGAGTTCAACGACACCGGCGGGCTCGAGATCATCGGCGTCGGCACGACCCCGTCGCGCGGACTGCGCCGGGGCGTGGTGATCAACATCGAGGCCACCGTGAAGTCCATTCAGAACGCCATCGAGTCGGCCGAGCTCATGTCGGGCCGCGAAGTGCACGGCGTGTACACGGGCGTCGCGGGCGGGCACATCGAAGGGATCAATTCCCGCGGAGTGGTGGCGGTGACCGGCAAGGACAGGGAGATCACGAAGGAGGATGTCGACAGGGTCATCGACGCCGCCAAGGCGATCGTGATCCCGATGGACAGGGAGGTCCTGCACGTGATCCCCCAGGAGTTCATCGTCGACGCGCAGGGCGGCATCAAGAATCCCGTCGGGATGGTCGGCGTGCGCCTGGAGGCCGAGGTGCACATCATCACCGGCGCCGTCACCTCGGCCCAGAACATCGTGAAGTGCGTGAACAGGGCCGGCTTCAAGGTGAACGACATCGTCCTGGAGCCCCTCGCCTCCTCGAAGGCAGTGCTGACAAGCGACGAGAAGGAGCTGGGCGTCCTGCTCGTGGATCTCGGGGGCGGCACCACCGACGTGCTGGTCCACCTGGAGGGGGCCCCGTACCACACCGAGGTGCTGTCCATCGGCGGGGAGCAGGTGACGAACGACCTGTCCATTATGCTGAAGACGCCGCAGGAAGTCGCGGAGAAGATCAAGAAGGCGCACGGCTGCTGCTATGCCCCCGCAGTGCTGGACGACTCCGAGGTCGCGATCCCAGGGGTCGGCGGCCGTCCGCCGCGCAAGGTCGGGCGGCGCGCCATGGCCGACATCATCCAGCCCCGCATGGCCGAGATCCTCGGCATGGTGAAGGAGCAGATCGAGAAGAAGGGCTACCTCCACCTCCTGGGCGGGGGGATCGTGCTCACCGGCGGCGGTTCGCTGCTGGCGGGGACAGCGGAACTGGCCGCGGAGATCTTCGGCCTGCCTGCCCGCATCGGGTATCCGGCAAAGCTCGGAGGGCTTGTCGCGGAATACCACGACCCGATGTACGCGACGGGGGTCGGCCTGGTCATGTACGGCGCGTCGCGCGAGGGAGGCGAGGTCCTGGACATGGGCGGGGGAGACAACACATTTACGAGCGTGTGGGACAGGATGAGGATGTGGTTCAAGGATTTTTTCTGAGATAGGACCATTTCGATTCTTCATGGGGGAGGGGACATGAACATCGAGCTTTTCGACACGAAGGGCATCAGCCCGACGGTGATCAAGGTCGTCGGCGTGGGCGGCGGCGGCAGCAACGGCGTCAATCGGATGATCGCGATGGGCCTCAAGAACGTGTCGTTCGTCGCGATCAACACCGACCAGCAGGCGCTGCACAACTCAAATGCCGAGGCGCGGTTCGCTATCGGAACCCAGCTCACCGGCGGCCTGGGAGCTGGCGGCATTCCCGAGATCGGGGAGAAGGCGGCCCTCGAGGACCAGGACGGCATCCAGACCCTCCTGAAGGGCGCGGACATGGTGTTCATCACCGCGGGCATGGGAGGGGGCACGGGGACGGGCGCCGCGCCCGTGGTGGCGCACGCGGCGCGCCAGCTTGGAGCGCTCACCGTGGCGGTGGTCACGAAGCCCTTCGACTTCGAGGGCAAGCGCAAGATGCAGCTCGCCGAAGAGGGCATCGAGAAGCTGCGGGGCGAAGTCGACACCCTCATCACGATCCCCAACCAGCACCTCCTGCGCATCGCTGAGAAGCGCACTCCCATCCGGGAGGCCTTCTTCATGGCCGACGAGGTCCTGCGGCAGGGCGTGCAGGGCATCTCTGATCTGATCACCGAACCCGGCGAGATCAACATCGACTTCGCGGACGTGCGCACGATCATGAAGGGCAAGGGCGACGCCCTGATGGGCATCGGGGTCGGCACGGGCGAGAACCGGGCCACCGACGCGGCCACCAATGCGATCAACAACCCCCTGCTGGAGGACGCGCACGTCGAGGGGGCGAAGGGCATTCTCGTGAACGTGTCGGGCGGCTTCGACTTCTGCCTCTCGGAGTTCGAGGAGGTCCTGAAGATCATCACGGCGAACGCGGACGACGACGCCCTCATCATCGCCGGCACCTCCATCGTCGAGGCGATGAACGACAGAATAAAGGTGACGGTGATCGCGACCGGCTTCAAGGACGTTCCGCGCCAGAAGGTCTTCGCCGCGGAGCCCGCCGCCCACCGGGAAGCCGCCGAGGTGATTCCCTATGAGGAGTGGGCGTCGATGGGCAAGAGCGCCACCCGCCGCTCGGGGGCCGAGGACTTCTTGCTGGGGCGCAACTCCCGTGAAGCCGATCTGAGCGTGCCGACCATCCTCCGCGAGAAGAGGGCTGCGGGACAGAAGGACTAGGGGGCAGGCCATGGATCCGGCTTCCCGGTTCGCCGACTACCTCGCCGCCGAGCGCGGCCTCTCGCCGAACACGGTCGCAACCTACGCGGCCGAGGCGCGCTCTTTCCTGGCGTTCTTCGCAGAGGAGCGCACCGCCGCGGCGGATGCGTCCCCGGGCGATCCCCCGCCGGCAGAGCCCGGCACTCCTCCCGCCGAGCCCGGCACCGCCTCCTCGGCGGATGTGGTCGCCTACATCGTCAAGCGACAGCTCGACGGCATTGATCCCAGGACGCTCGCGAAGTCCGTCTCGGCGATCCGCTCGTTTTTCCGCTTCCTCGTGCTCGAGGGAGAGACGGAGGTAAACCCCGCTCGGCAGGTGGATTCCCCCCGAACCGCCATGCGGATCCCCCGGGTGCTGGACCCCGAGGAGGTGGACAGGCTGCTCGCCGCGCGCGATCCCGGGAGCCTCCTCGACCTGCGCGACGGCGCGCTCTTCGAGCTGATCTACTCCTGCGGCCTGCGCGTGACCGAGGCGGTCGACCTGACCGTCGACAGGGTGGCTCTCGGGGAGGGGGTGGTCCGGGTGATGGGCAAGGGCTCGCGCGAGCGCCTGGTGCCGATGGGGCAGCGCGCGAAAGGCGAGCTCGCCCGCTACCTCGGGGAGGTGCGGCCCGCCCTCCTCGCCGGAAGGAAGCCGACCAGCGTCCTGTTCGTCGGCCGCGGGGGGCGGAGGCTGTCGCGGAAGACGGTGTGGAAGAGCTTCAAAAGGCTCGCGCTGCGGGCGGGGGTCGAAGGGAAGGTCCACACCCTGCGCCATTGCTTCGCCACGCACCTGCTGGCGGGGGGGGCGGACCTGCGCTCCGTGCAGGAGCTGCTGGGGCACGCGGACATCGCGACGACGCAGATCTACACGCACGTGAGCCAGGAAGCGCTGAAGCGGACCTTCGAGGAGTTCCATCCGAGAGGGGCCCGCCTTCCAGGCGGGCCCCTCGAGCGCGACAGCAGCGT
>Ga0315288_10013526_pt1 | contig 10216 bp, 7 predicted proteins | sample YL17G11_20_MG_FD_203454 | JGI IMG/M metagenome (GOLD analysis project Ga0315288, IMG submission 203454) | Sediment microbial communities from Yellowstone Lake, YNP, Wyoming, USA - YL17G11_20 | ecosystem: Environmental > Aquatic > Freshwater > Lake > Sediment | place: USA: Wyoming | collected... | reverse complement strand
ATTGCGAGTGCCGCAGCATTGGTTTTTAATTTAACGATCACCGATTTTGGTGTTCCTGTCGTCATCGGAGGAAATTATAACGTTTTGGCGACAGAAATCTACCAGCAGGTGATCGGAATGCAGCGTTTTGACTTAGGGGCCACCATCAGCGTGATTCTTCTCATCCCATCCGTGGGAGCCTTTCTCCTGAACTATTACTTGACCAAGAAGAGCTATGCCCTTATCAGTGGTCAAGCCAGACCCTTTCTTCAGCCTTCCCGGCCATTTAAAAAATGGGCCTTCACCATCTACTGCTGGATCCCTTGCACCTTTATCCTTATCGTTTTCGCTTCCGTCTTCTTAGGTTCATTTGTCAAGACTTGGCCCTATGACTTCTCTCTCACCTTAAAACATTACGACTTTCCTTCATTAGGCGGACACGCTCCTCTCTGGACCAACTTCTGGACTTACGTCTTAAAAGGAGAATGGCAGTCCCTCATCGCTTATAAGTATGCCCCCATATGGAATAGCCTTTGGATTTCTATTCTGGTCGCCATCGGGGGTGCCTCGTTAACTCTCTTAACAGGATACATTGTTGAGAAAAAGAGACCTAAAGGGGATCAAGTTCTCTATACCTTGAGTGTATTGCCAGCCGCTATTCCCGGTACGGTCATGGGATTGGGATATATTTTAGCTTTTAACAAACCCTACTTTTTCATCTACGGCACCTTCTGGATCATCATCATCAATATCATTATCTGTAATTTTACTTTAGGCGTTCTTGCCAGCATTGCTAATCTAAAACAGATCGATAAATCGATTGAGGAGGCGGCCGTAAGTTTAGGCGCGAATCCTGTGACCACGTTTACCCGAGTTGTATTTCCTCTTACTAAAGCCGCTTTCTTCTCCAATATGGCTTTTTTCTTTATGAGATCCATGACGACTATCAGCGCTGTCATCTTTCTCATTTCGGCAAGAGTGAAGTTGGCAGCGATCGAGATTATCTTCCTCGACATCGATGGTCGGACCGCCAGCGCGAATGCGATGTGCACAATCATTATTGTGATTGTTGTGGGAATGCTCGCCGTAATGAGGTTGATCACAGGAAAAGCAGGATTGAGGGGGATGAGTGCCTCTAATTGATTTTTCATGACAGGTAACGTCGCCCTCGAACCATGAAAATAGTCTTTGGGTTAGGGTTACGAAGCCTGTTTGGTTTAGGGTTAAAGGGTAAGGGTTAAAGATTGGAAGACCAATGACATAACCAATCGACAAAACTGGCATCTTTACCCTAACCTCTGAACCAAAGACCTTTATTTTCTGCATAAGGAAGGGAGATCAATGCCAGAAACACTCCATTTGGAAGCTGGTGTTCCCAAATATATTCAGATTAGCAACTGGTTGACGGAGATGATTCAGAAAGGCCGGTATGGTGTCCATGATAAATTGCCTTCGGAATCGAAGCTTTCAGAACTTTTTCGTGTCAATCGCAACACTGTCCGTCAGGCCATTTCAGATTTGGTGGTGAAAGGTCTTGTTCAGAAGAGAAACGGTGTCGGTTCTTTTGTCCTCGGCCAGCCGTTTCAACCCGTAAAGTATACGCTCCAACATATCTCCAGTTTTACAGACGATATGATGCGGATGGACATTGTTCCTCAAACCAAACTTATCCATAAGTCTGTGATCAAAGCCCCTCCTGATGTCGCAGAAAAGTTGATGTTAGGAAAGGAGAGATTAGTCATCCTGACGGAACGGCTCCGCCTGGGGAATCACATTCCCTTAGTCATCGAGAGAAGTTACCTTCCTCACAAGGAGTATAAGGGTATTTTAAAGATGCGGTTAACCGGCTCCCTTTACCATCTCCTCACGAAGAGGTTTCATGTTACACTTCATCGTTCCCTCCAAACCTTTCGGGCGATCGCTTTATCAGGGAAAGATGCAAAGCTGTTAGGGGTCGCGCCAAGGTCCCCTGGGATTTTCCTTGAAAGCATCATCTATGATTCAAAAAACATCCCCGTCGAGGTACTTCATGCTTTTCATCGGGGAGATAAATATATTTTTGAAGTGGAATCAGGGAGATACCGATACGACCTGAAGGCCTAAGGAGAGCTTAAAAAAAACTACTTTACGCTCTCCTGATTACACAGATTTCCAAGGATGATTACACGGATTTTTCTTTATTTTCAATGCGTTTCTAATCTGTGTAATCGGTCCCTAATCCCTGCCTGCCGGCAGGCAGGGGTGTAATCAGAGATTTCTGGATTTTTTCAGAAATCTCCTAAAAATTCTTGACAAAAAATATTTGTTCTGTTACCTGTATAGATAGGTAGTTAGGTCGATAAATCAATGTCAAATGTCAAAATTCAAATGACAAATAAAATCCAAAGTTGAAATTTCAATTTTTGGTTTTTGGGTTTTGACATTCCTTTGACATTTGGATTTTGAACTTTGGACTTTTGTTTTGAGAGGAGGTCTTATGGCTGATTTGAAACGTTTTTTAGTCCCCTGGATCGATCAGGTCAAACCTTACGATACCGAGGATCTGTCGATGGCCTGGTCCAGACCAGAACTTAAGAGAATGATGATCAATGAAAATCCCCTTCCACCTTCAGAGAAAGTCTTGCAAGCCATTCTCGAGGCGGCCAAACTGGGGAATCGTTACCCGGATAATGGGACCCGCATTCGAGTCAAGATTGCGAAACGGTATGATTTAGGACCGGAAAATGTCTATGTGAGTCATGGGTCTTCAGAGATCATTGATATGATCATGAGGTTGTTCGTTGCTCCAGGGGATGAGGTCCTCCTCCCCAATCCTACGTTTTCCCTTTATGGCATTCGGGCAAGAGCCGTTGGAGGAAATGTGGTTGCCGTTGATATGACCTCCGATCTCCAATATGATGTTCCGTCGATGCTCCGCGCCATCACACCTCGCACCAAGGTGATCATTGTGTGTAGCCCCAATAATCCAACGGGGGACTTTATCTCTGACGATGATTTACTGAAGATTGTGGAAGTCGGCATCCCCACTCTGATTGACGAGGCTTATTTGGAGTATCATCCAGAGGTTGAATCAAAAGCTTCTCTCATCAGAAAATACAATCATCTTATTATCGCGCATACCTTTTCGAAAGCCTATGGTATGGCTGGCATTCGGGTCGGATATGCCCTCGCAGACGAGACATTGATCCAATATTTTCGGAAGATGCAATTGCCATGGAATGCCAGTCTTCTCTCCATCGCCGCTGCAGAGGCAGCCCTGGAAGAGGAAGAAGAGTTGAGACGGAAGGCCGCCTATAACAATGCAGGTGTGGAATATGTGGTGAAAGAACTTTCGAAGATTCCGGGTCTCAAACCTTATACTTCTCATGGAAATTATGTACTCATCGATGCCACCGATGCAGGGGCGACAGGAAAAGAGATCGTCGATTATGTCTTCGAAAAAGCTGGAGTCATGCTCAAATACTTCGCTCCCCTTCGGGGAAGGGATGGGTTCTTCAGGATTAGCCTTGGCACGCATGAAGAGAATTCCATCTGCGTCCATTCGATCAAACGGTTTTTTGAAAATAGGAGAAAGGAGAAGAAGGTATGAGGAAGAGTCCCCTTGAACGATTAATGGACACTCATCCTGGGTTGGAGATCTGGTGGGATTCTTCACCTTTAATTTACACTTCTTGGACTAAAGATATGTTGAAGAAGGCGCAACCGGATCGGGTGAAAGACCTTCAAGAGCAACTGAAGAGGCTCTACGATCCCGAACATCCTGAGGGAGCCCTCTTCAGAGGAGTGACGACCAATCCACCTCTCTCGCTCAATGTGATCAAGACTCGAGAGTCCTATGTGGTTCAGATCGTGGACAATTTGATTGAGAAGAATCCCACCTTGGATAAGGAGACCCTATTCTGGTTGACATATAAAGAGATTGTTCGGCGAGGAGCGGAGATGTATTTGGGAGTGTTTCAACGATCTCAATATCGATATGGATATCTCTCCGGACAGGTAGACCCTCGGAATTTGACGAATAAAGAGACAATGATCTCCCAGGCTCTGGAGCTTGCCAGCCTCAGTCCCAATGTGATGGTTAAAGTCCCCGGGTCGAAAGAAGGTTATGAGGTGATCAAGTTTCTTACCTCGAAGGGGATATCCACAAACAATACGCTTACGTTCGCCCTTCCTCAGTTGATGGCCTGTGCCAAGGCGGTCAAGGAGGGATTAGCCATTGCTAGAAAGAACGGAGTGGATCTGACTCGCTGGAGGTCGGTCATCACCCATATGGCTGCCCGCTATGGAGATCTGGGAGATCTTCGAAAGGAGGCGGAATCTCTGGGGATCGATCTCTCTGAAGTCGATGTCCGGTGGGCTGAGTTGGCTATTTTTAAAAAGGCTTATCGGCTCGTCAAGGAAGGGAATTATCCCAGTAAAATGCTGATCTGTTCGATGAGGATCAGTCCCATCATGAATGGGAAAAAGCACTGTTGGCATTTAGAGAAGTTGGCTGGAGGGGATATTGTCTTCACCTGTCCTCCCTCCTTTATTGAAGGGATATTTGAATCCCTTGATGAGACAGAATTTAGCCCCCAGATCGATGAGGGCGTTCCGCAGGCTGTCTTAAATAAATTGTTGCGGATTCCTTATTTTGAGAAGGCCTATGAAGAAGATGGATTAAAACCAGAGGAGTTTAATTCCCATCCTGCATTGATTGTTACAGCCACAGAATTTTCCAGAGCTACAAATGGAATGGTCGATTTTGTTGCTAAACGTCTTGCAGCCAAATGTGGGTGAATCGAAGCGGTTGCACGATCGATGATTCTTTCTGAGGATTCCTTTTACCCGTCACTCCCGCGAAAGCGGGAGTCCAGATCCTATGGAAAAACTGGATTCCTGCGTTCGCAGGAATGACGTAGTCAACGATCGAGTTTGCCAATGATCATTGGTGTTCCTAAGGAGATTAAGGAGGGTGAGAAAAGGGTAGCAGTGACCCCTCAAGGTGTAGATGCTTTGGTATCTCACCGTCACCGCGTCCTTTTGGAGAAGGGGGCAGGGGAAGGCAGTGGTTTCTCTAACAGGGGATATGAGAAGGCTGGAGCCATTATTGTCGAAAGGAGAGAAGATGTTTGGAATGAGGCCGATATAATCGTTAAGGTGAAGGAACCCCTTGAGTCAGAATTTTCATTTATGAGACCCGAACAGATCCTCTTCACCTTTCTCCATCTGGCTGCTGATCGAAATCTCACTCTCAAATTGTTAGAGTGCCGAATCATTGGATTGGGTTATGAAACGATACAAGAACGTGATGGGTCACTTCCCCTTCTTCGACCGATGAGCGAGATTGCTGGCAGGGCATCTATTCTTGCCGGAGGGATGTGCCTGGAGGCAAGGTATGGAGGCAAGGGGGTTCTCCTTTGCGGCGCATCGGGTGTCCCTCCAGCCAAGGTGGTCATTCTCGGGGCAGGGGTGGCAGGCGCCAATGCTTGCAAAGTGGCTGTAGGAATAGGAGCTCAGGTGAACATTCTCGATATCCTGCCGGAGAGATTAAGTTATCTCCATGACATCACTCAAGGTCATATCACCACGTTCATTTCAAATCGGATGACGATTGGGGAAGAGATTGCGAGTGCTGATTTAGTCATTGGTGCAGTCCTCATCCCGGGTGCCCAGACACCCAAGTTGGTAAGCCGTCAGATGCTCAGGAAAATGCAGCCTGGCTCTGCTGTCGTTGACATTTCAGTTGATCAAGGAGGATGTTTCGAAACCACACGCCCCACCACACATGAAAATCCCATTTATATCGAAGAAAAGATTGTTCATTATTGTGTGGCAAACATCCCTGGTGCTTTCCCAAGGACTTCCACGTTTGCCCTCACCAATGCGACATTTCCTTATATTCTCCAGATTGCAGACAAAGGGGTTGAAAAGGCATTGAAAGAGAATGAAACTTTGAGGAAAGGCCTCAATCTGATGGATGGAAAATTGGTTTGTCAGGGAGTGGCCGATAGTTTTGGAATGAGTTTTATTCAAAATCCCTTTGATTAAGAATAGCCCCATTTCCCCCTCTCCTTGAAAATTCCCTCTTGATATGGTAAACCCCGTTAGAAGGGCTGGGCGTTAAACTCTGTCTTCAAATGATTATCATTCGTTTACCCCGTTAGAAAGTAGACGACTTTCTAACGGGGTTGACCCATCATTCCAGCCTCAAAGTGTGGGGTTTTTTAATGGGGTAAACCATTCCCACTCTTTACCCCGTTAGAAAGCCCCGCTGCTCGCCCCGTTAGAAATTTTCTACCAGGAGTTCTTTGGTAACCTACTTCTAACGGGGCGAGCAGCGGGGATGATGGCTGTTCCTTTTTCAGCGAACACGGGGTTTAATGCCTCGTGTGAGGCTTAACGTTAGAAAGTAGAAGACTTTCTAACGGGGTAAACGAGGTAAGATGGCGGAATCTCAAGCAAGAAAAAGATTGACCCATTCGATGGCACTAAGCCCGACCTTTAAAGACGGGATAAAGAAGCGTCGCTCAGGGTCAACCCTGAGCAAATCCCGACCTTCGGGTCGGAGAGTCGAAGGGTTGATTATTGCGATCGATGGTCCTTCTGGCGCTGGGAAAAGCACAGTGGCGAGATTTTTAGCAAAGCGATTAGGCTATCTTTATATTGACACTGGAGCGATGTACCGGGCTGTTGCGTTGAAGGTCAAAGAGAAGTTCATAGACACAGAAGATGAATCGGCCCTCTACCTATTAGCCTCATCTCTTTTTATTACCTTCGTCACAGAAGGGGAAGAAACTCATATCCTTTGTGGGGGAGAGGATGTTACGGAAGCCATTCGTCTACCTGAAATCAGTCGTCTTGCCTCCGCTATTTCAAAGAAGAAGAGTGTGAGAGAAGCCTTAGTTCAGAAGCAGAGGGAAATGGGGAGAAAAGGTGGGGTGGTGTTGGAGGGAAGAGATATTGGAACGGTGGTCTTTCCTGATGCGGATATTAAATTTTATCTGGATGCCGAGACAGAAGAAAGGGGAAGAAGAAGATTTAATGAACTGGTCAAAAAAGGAGTTGAGGTGGACTTTAAAGAAACACTTGAAGAAGTGATGCAGAGAGACCATAATGATATGCATCGGGTTCACTCCCCTCTCAAAAAGGCCGGTGATGCTGTACTCATTGATTCAACCCATCGATCCATTAAGGGGGTTGTGGAGGAGATGGCCCACATTGTGGAAGAGAGAATAGAAGACAGAGTTAAGAGTTATGAGTTATGAATTACCTTAGGGGGGCGAGTCATAGACAAGGTCACGTTATTTTTTGGGTAATGAAATGAAACTTTTAGTTGCTAAATCGGCTGGTTTCTGTTTCGGTGTGAAACGGGCAATGGACATGGCCCTGGAGGCTGCCAAAAAGTATCCCAAGGACCTCTACACCTTAGGCCCTCTGATCCATAATCCTCAAGCCGTTAAATTCCTTGAAGAGTTAGGAGTCAAAGTCAAAAACCGAATAGAAAATATACCCAAAGGAACAGTCATCTTCCGATCCCATGGGGTCTCTCTAAGGGATCTGAAGAAGGCAAGAGAGAAAAGATTGCATATTATCGATGCGACCTGTCCCATTGTGAAGAAGGCTCAATTTTTTGCGAAGTTCCTTTATCGGCATGGTTATACTGTGTTAATTGTTGGGGATCCTCACCACCCCGAGGTAGAAACAATCCAAAGTGATATCAAGGATGGGGTTGAGGTGGTTGAGGATGTTAAAGGGGTACAGCGATTAGGCCCATGGGAGAAGTTGGGAATCATCGCCCAGACAACTCAATCTTTCCATCTTTTCAAGGAGGTCGTGACCATTAGCTTGGAGAAGGCGAAAGAGGTAAGGGTGTTTAATACTATCTGTCATGCAACAACGATTCGCCAGCAGGAGGCTGTGGAGATCGCCAAGAAAGTGGAATGTATGATTGTGATTGGTGGGTACAATAGTGGAAATACTCAAAGATTGGCTGCTATCTGCAGAGAGATTCAGCCCTATACCTATACTATTGAAACTTTTAAGGAACTCAATCCAAAATGGTTGGTCGGAAGAGAAAAAATCGGAATAACAGCAGGTGCCTCCACACCTCTTTGGATCATCAAAGAGGTTGAGGAAAAGATTAGAACCTTCAAGAGTCAAAGTAATTAAACAATTTGTAATTTTTAGAATAGTGTGCTATAAGTCCTTTCAGGAAGTTCAGATAAAGGTTTTTCCCCCAATTGTGGGAGGGGAGTGAGTTTCATAATGGTGGAAAAAGGGGGTTTTTGAATGATTAAGGAAGAATTGGCACCTGAAGAGGAAGGGGTAGTAAAGACCCCTCATGGCATAGAAGAAGAGAAGAGGGGATTGAAGGAACTTCCTCGCAGGGATGAAACCGAAGACTTTCAAACACTCTATGAGGAAAGTCTGAGCACATTAGAAGAGGGTCAGATCGTCAAAGGGACTGTGATCGATATTACGCCGGATCATGTGACGATTGATGTAGGCTATAAGTGCGAGGGACATATCCCTATTCAAGAGTTTTTGAAAAAGGATAAGAAGGTTGATGTGAAGATTGGAGATCGGATTGATGTGCTTTTGGAGAGGAAGGAGAGTGAAGAAGGGTTATTAATTTTATCAAAGGAGAAGGCAGACAAAGTAAGGGTATGGAAGGATATTACCAGATCCTGCAAGGAAGGGGAGGTCATCGAAGGGGAGATTGTATCCAAGGTTAAAGGTGGTCTTTCTGTAGACATTGGCGGAATTTTTGCTTTCTTACCTGGATCCCAAATCGATTTGAAGCCGGTTCGGAATCTGGATTTTTTGATAGGAAAAAGATTAAAGTTTAAAGTGATCAAGTTTAATCGGAAACGGAATAATATTGTCCTCTCCCGACGTATTCTTCTCGAAGAGGAGCGGAAGCTGTTGAGAGAGGGAACCTTAAAGAGTATCCAAGAGGGAGCAGTTGTCGAGGGAACGGTCAAGAGCCTCACCGAATATGGTGCTTTTATCGATTTGGGCGGGATGGATGGTCTGCTCCATATTACGGATATTGCTTGGGGAAGGATTGGGCATCCTTCAGAGAAACTTTCTGTGGGAGGGCGGATAAAAGTGAAGGTCCTTCACTTCGATCGTGAGAAGGAAAAGGTATCGTTGGGATTAAAACAAGCCCTGCCCGACCCATGGGATTTTGTCCCAAAGAGATATCCGATGGGGTCCAGAATCAAAGGGAAGGTCGTCAATGTGACGGATTACGGCGTTTTCGTTGAATTGGAAGAGGGTGTCGAAGGCCTCGTTCATATCTCCGAATTGACCTGGAGTAAGAAGATGAAGCATCCTTCCAAGATCGTCCACATCGGAGATACTGTCGAAGTCATGGTTCTTGATTGCGATCCCGTGAAACGCCGCATCTCATTGGGGATGAAGCATACCGAGACCAATCCATGGACTCTGATCGAGGAGAAATATCCCATCGGCACTAAGGTTATCGGCAGGGTGAAGACCATCACCGATTTTGGCATTTTCATCGGAATTGAGGAAGGCATCGATGGACTTGTCCATGTCTCTGAGATGTCTTGGACAAAAAAGATCAAGCATCCCAACGAACTTTATAAAAAGGGACAAGAAGTAGAAGCAGTGGTCTTAAATATCGATACTAAAAATGAACGCTTCTCCCTTGGCATCAAGCAATTGATGCCTGACCCATGGAAAGAGTTAGCACGGCGATATAGGAAAGGCGAAGTGGTCACAGGCAAAATTACAAACTTGACCGATTTTGGCGCCTTTGTCGAATTGGAAGAAGGAATCGAAGGATTGGTTCACGTTTCCGAGATCAGCCGGGAAAAAGTGGAAAGACCTTCGGATGTGTTAAAGGTAGGAGATAAGGTTTCTGCAGTAGTCCTTCATATTGAACCCAACGAACGAAGAATTGGCCTCAGCATAAAAGGGCTTAAGGAGAAGTCAGAAAAGGCAGAAGTTGAAAAGTATATGTCCAACCAAGGCTCCTCTTCTAACAATCTTGGATCCCTGATTCAAGAGGAGATAGAACGCCGAGGCGGAGAATTGGCCAACAAAAAGGAGGACGATTAACTTCTCTAATGTCAAATGCTTAAGTTCAAATTCCAAATGAATTTCAAATAACAAAATTCAAAGTTTAAAACATTGGGCATCTAATTTTCACTCGCCTCCGCGCGGATGCCCCACAGCTTGCTGCGGGGAGCTTCACATTTGGATTTTTTTTGGCATTTGGATTTTG
>Ga0315288_10013525_pt1 | contig 10217 bp, 7 predicted proteins | sample YL17G11_20_MG_FD_203454 | JGI IMG/M metagenome (GOLD analysis project Ga0315288, IMG submission 203454) | Sediment microbial communities from Yellowstone Lake, YNP, Wyoming, USA - YL17G11_20 | ecosystem: Environmental > Aquatic > Freshwater > Lake > Sediment | place: USA: Wyoming | collected... | reverse complement strand
CGTTCGCCCCGCTGGATGCGCTAGCTTGAGATGTGCTGCGCCCGCAGTGCTGTCACCGGCGGCAAGCAGATGGACGGTATCGCCGCGACAATCACCGCGCTGATGGTCGCGGCAGGAGTGCTTCCCGAGTCCATCCATTTCCGCCGCCGGGTGACCCTCCCTGGCTTCTATCGCCCAACCAAGGACTGGGACATAGTCGTGAAGGTGGGTGACGACTTGCTCGCCGTCATCGAGCTGAAATCCCACCTGGGCCCGTCCTTCGGCAACAACTTCAACAATCGGACTGAAGAGGCCATGGGCAGTGCCCTCGACATCTGGACCGCCTTTCGCGAGGGTAAGTTCGCTGTCTCCCCAGCGCCGTTCCTCGGCTACCTGTTCCTCCTGCAGGACTGCCCTGCCTCCCGAACACCCGTGCGAGTCGCGGAGCCGCACTACCTCGTGTTCCCGGAGTTCCGGGACGCCTCATACGTCCAGCGGTATGAGCTCTTCTGCCGGAAGCTCGTCCGCGAGCGCCAGTACAATGCGGCTTGCTTCCTGTTGGCCGCGAGGGCCGCGGCCCGCAAGAGGCCCAACTACACCGAGCCCGCCGGCGATCTCTCCGCGGCGCAGTTCCTGCTCCAGCTCCTTCGCCACGTGGGGAACTCCGCGCTCGCTCGGTAGCAGGACCGCGGCCCGCACCACACTCCTCGCCAGCCCGCTCGAGTCATCCCCCGCCGTGCTACAACGGTTCAATGCCCTCCTTCGCGGTCACCACCGCGCTGCGCGCCTACGAAGTCGTGGTCGCGCGCGGCGTTCTGGGGCGGGCGGCCGACTACCTGCCTCCGCGCGCGGGGAAGGTCTTCGTGCTCACCACCGCGGACGTCTGGCGGTTCTACGGCGCCCGGCTCTGCAGCGGCCGCGACCCGGAACTCCTCTTCTTCCCCGGCGGCGAAGAACGCAAGCGGCTGGCGGAGGTCGAAGCCCTGGCCGAGGAAATGGTGGCGCGCGGCGGCGACCGCTCGAGCCTGGTGATCGCTTTCGGCGGCGGCATCGTCAACGACGTGGGCGGATTCTTGGCCGCCATTTTCATGCGCGGCATCCCGGTCATCCAGATCCCCACCACGCTGCTGGCGCAGGTGGATGCCGGCGTGGGCGGCAAGACCGGGGTGAACCTGGTGGCCGGGAAGAACCTCGTGGGTGCCTTTCACCAGCCGCTGGCCGTGCTGATCGATCCGGAAGTGCTCACCACCCTGCCGGAGCGCGAGTACCGCGCCGGGCTGTTCGAGGTGCTCAAGTGCGGCGTCATCCGCAGCCCGGAGCTGTTCCGCCTGCTGGCGCAGCAGCGCGACCGCGTATTGGCCCGCGCGCCGGAGGTCCTCGAGCCACTGATCGCCGAAGCGGTGCGCATCAAGGCCGAGGTGGTCTCGGCGGACGAGCGCGAGAGCGACCTGCGGCGCATCTTGAATTTCGGCCACACCATCGGGCACGCGCTCGAAGCCGAGACCGGCTACGCGCGCTTCCTCCACGGAGAAGCGGTGGCCTTCGGCATGCGCGCCGCCGCGTGCCTGGCGGAGAGGGCCGGATTGCTGGCCGCCGCCGAGGGCGCCCGGATCCGCCAGGCCATCGACCTGTATGGGCCGATTCCCTCGCTTGCGGGCCTGGCCGCCGAGGCCCTGGCCGCCCGCCTCAGAAGCGACAAGAAGACCATCCAGGGCCGCGTGCATTTCGTGCTGCCCGAGCGCATCGGCCAGGTGCGCGTGGTCACCGGCCTCGACCAAGCCCTGGTGCGCGCGGCCATCGGGGACGCGCTGGGATGAACCGCGCGCGCGGCGCACTGCCGGGCGCCCCTGGCCAGCAGGACGCCGCGGCCTGGGTGCGCGCCACGTTTTCCCGGGTCGCGCCCCGCTACGATCTGCTCAACCACCTGCTCTCGTGCAACCAGGACCGGCGGTGGCGCGCGCGCACGGTGCGCCGCCTCTCCGGGATCCTGCGCCGGCCCGATGTGCGGGTGCTGGACCTGTGCTGCGGCACCGGCGACCTGCTGCTCGAGCTCGAGGCCGCCGGCGGACGGGGGGTGCTGGGCTGCGACTTCTCCGGCGCCATGCTGCAGCAGGCGCGGCGCAAGCACAGCCGCGCGCTGCTCGTCGAAGCCGACGCCTTGCGCTTGCCGCTGGCCGACCAGTGCCTGGATCTCATCACCATGGCCTTTGGCTTCCGCAATTTGGCCGATTACCGCGCGGGCCTGGCGGAGACGTGCCGGGTGCTGCGGCCCGGCGGCACGCTGGCGATCCTGGAGTTCTCGCGGCCCCCGCACCGCCTGTGGGCCGCGCTCTACGGCTTCTACTCGCGCCGCCTGCTGCCGCTCATCGGCGGACTGGTCTCGGGCGACCGCAGCGCTTACCGCTACCTGCCCGCCTCGGTCAGCCGCTTCCCCTCCCCGGAGGAACTGGCCGCCGAGATGCGCGCGGCAGGTTTCGCGGGAGTGAGTTTTGAACTGATGGCCGGGGGGATCGTGGCGCTGCACACGGGCCAAGCCCGGTAGGGCGAGCCCCTACCGCAGCGGCACGAAGCGGCACCAGGTGGCGATGCGCCAGGTGATTTCGCCGGCGAGCTTGCGGATCACCCGCAGCTCCTGTTCCCAGCCGCCGCCCACGGGGATCACCATGCGGCCGCCCTCCTGGAGTTGCTCGAGGAGCGCGGGCGGCACCTCGCTGGTCGCCGCCGCCACCGAGATGGCCGCATACGGCGCGCACTCCGGCCAGCCCTTCGCGCCGTCGCCGCAGATGACGGTGATGTTGGCGGCGTACCCGGTCTTCTCCAGGCTCTTGCGCGCCATCTCGGCCAGCTCGGGAATCAGCTCGAGGGTGATCACTCGGCCGGCCAGCGCGGCCAGCACCGCGGCGTGGTAGCCGCAGCCAGCGCCCACTTCGAGCACCGTCTCCGCGCCGGTCAGCTCCAGGCACTGGGCCATCAGGGCCACCATGTAGGGCTGCGAAATGGTCTGGTCGTGGCCGATGGGGACGGGGTCGTCGGCGTAGCTGGCGCCGCGGTAGGGCGAGGGCACGAACTCCTCCCGCGGGATCTCCCGCATGGCGGCCAGCACGCGCTCGTCGCGGATGCCCCGGGCGCGGAGTTGTTTCTCGACCATCCGCCTGCGCTGCTCTGCCCACTCCATGCGTGTGTGGCCGGGGCGGCCAGCTATCAGCTTACTTGAACCGTTTCTTGTAAAGGAAGTCCACGCCGAACAGCCCGTTTTCCTCGCGCAGGGCCACCACCGACCAGCCCTTGGTGATCCCCCATTCGATCCGCATAGTCTGTTCCTGGGCCCTGGTCAGGTTGGTGATGTAAGTGAAGGTGAGGGTAGGCGAGAGCTGCTGCTCCAGCGTGACGCGCGCTTCCGGCGTGCCGGTGGTGCCCGAGATGGTGGGGTCGATCTTCAGACGGCTGACGCCGAAGAAGCGCTGCAAACGCCCGGCCAGGGGGCTGGCGATGGCTTGGCCCATCAGCGCCGTGGCCCCTGCCTGTTCCCAACTTTGCGACTGCGCCGTGCGCGCGCCCACCAGGCCCGGGGCGCTGGCGGGTTCGCGCCCGGTGGCCAGCAGCCCGACGATGTCGGCAAGCTGGAGCGGTGGATCCGACCGGTAGGTCACGTTCATCTGGGTGATGGGACCGCTCAGCGTCAAGGTGACGTCCACGCCGCGCACCTTGGTCTGGAGGTCCAGCTTCACTACCGGCTCGATGCGCCCCGGGTTCACGAAGCTGATCTCCCCGGAGTCGATGGTGTAGCGGTTGCCGAAGAACAGCACTTCGCCCTGGTTGACCAGCACTCGCCCCAGCAGCGCCGGGTGCGCCGGATCGCCGCGCAGGCGCAGATCGGCCTCGGCCTGGAGGCCGCGCGTGAGCGCCGTCTCCAGGCGCGCCTGGGGTGCGGTCCGCACGCGCACGTCGAAGCCGATGCCCTCCGTGAACATGCCCGGGCGGGACGGAGGCGGCAGGGGTTGCGCGCTGGCTGCCAGCAGCGAGCCCAAATCGGTCTGCGGGTTGAAGGCAATCCGGGTGATGGTGGCGTCGCCGCCCAGCACGCTGCGCTCGCTGGTGCCAGTGAGGCTCAGGTTGGCGTTGGCGGTAACGCTCACGCCCGTGGGGTCGCGGTAGCGCACCTGCTCGGCCCGCGCCTGCAAGGAGTAAGTCAGCGGCGCGCCGAACCCTACGAAGCCGCTCACCGTCACCTTGCCGCCGCCGCTTTCCGCCGTGAAGCGGTCCAGCGTCGCGCGGTCCCGGTAGAGGAAAGCCTGCGCCCGGATCTTGTCCAGGCCGTTGGGGAAACCTGCCAGATACAGGGCGCCGTCTTGGATCTCGGCGCGCCCGTACACCTCGGGACGATCCAGCGTGCCGCGGAAGACCGCGTCCAGCAGCAGCCGCCCGGAGGCGGTGAGCTCCGGGTCGAGGCTCCGGAGCACCCCCAGGTCCACGCTGCCCTGGAAGCGCAGATTCCAGAGCGGCTTGGCGCGGAAGGTGACGGTTCCCGACGCGCTGGCCTGCGTGCTCGGCCCGGTCAGTTCGGCCTTGCGGATGGTGGCGCCTTTCCAGTCCACGTCCACGCGCACGGGGCCACGATTGCGCAGGGTCAGGTCCACGCCGGGCGCCAGGCGCGAAGCCTCGATGCGCGGCGCCAGCTCGACCGCGGGCAGATCGATGGCCGCGCGCCAGGTCGGCGGCTCCAGTAGCGCTCCCGAAAACGTCACCCGCCCGGTCAGGTACCCGTCGATGGGAAGATCCGGGCGGCGCTGCGGCGGCCCCAGGCGGGCCCGCAACGCCGTGAAGTTCATGCGTCCGAATTCCACGGTTCCTTGGGCGGGGTAGTGGCCCTCCAACGTGCACTGGCTGGAGCCGTGGATCGGCGAACCGGCCAGCGTGCCTGTGAGGTTCACATTCAGCGTGCGGCCTCCGGTCGCTGCCGTCAGCAGCAAGCTCCCCAGCGGCGTTTGCTCGACGCCGAGGTCATGCACCCGAAGCTGTCCATTGAGGGCGCCCACCCGCACGGCGGGCAGCGCCAGCGTCCCGCTCAAGCGCCCTTCCAGTCGTCCTTCCAGCCCCGGGCTGCGCTCCGCGACGGCGCGCACTCGCGCCAGTGGCAGGTCTTTCACGGTCAGATCGAACTGAAGATCCCCGCGCGTGAAATCCTGCGGGGGATGACGCAGCGTGGCCGTCATCTCCGCCCGCCCCGGGCCGATCTGGAGCGCAGCCGGGATCACCTCCAGCAGACCCTCCGAGTAACGGGTCTGCGCTTCCAGGCGGTCAAACGGCTGCTCGAAGAAGGTTCCTTTGATCGCCGTGATGCGCGCCGTGCCGCGGGGCGCAGCGAGGGTGCCGGCCAGCGTGATCGCGGCGGTCAGGTCGCCGGTCGCGGGCAGCTTCGGGCCCGTCTCGGCCACTAGCTCGGCCAGGTCGGGCGCGCGCAAAGTCAGACTCCCCGACAACGGCGCCTCGGGCGTCGTAGACCAGTTGCGCAGACCAGCCTCGAACGACCCCGTGAGCCGCATCCGGCGCTGGCGCACGAGCAGGTCCTCCATCCGAACCCGGTCACCGGAAGCGGTCACGGCGGCTTCCAGCCGGTCCACTTTGCGGCCCTCGTAGACGAAGCTGGACGCCGCGACGCGGCCCTGAATCCGGGGATCCTCGAGCGGCCCGGTCACCACGCCCCGGAAGCTCGCTTCGCCATTCTCCAGACGCACAGGCACAGGCGGGGGCTTCTCGTTCACCAGGGCCAAGGCCGGCTCGAAGTCCGCGAGGTTGGCGCTGCGGAGGCTGACCTCCAATCGCTGCCCCAGTGTGCCGGTGAACTGCACGCGACTGGAGGCCGTGGCCAGGTAGGACTCGCCCAGTTCCAGCCGCCCGCGGCGCGAGCTATAGGCGGCGTCGATGAGGCCCTCGAGTGGATGCGGTCCCGGCGCTGGCCTGACGGCCAGCTTGACGCTGGCCTCCAGCTCCCGCCGCGTTCCGGCCGCTTGCACCGGACCTGAGACGATGCCGCTCCAGACCACCCGCGGCACGCCCGGAAAGCGAGTCAGCTCCTCCAGCGAAAAGTCCCGCACCTCGCCCGCGATGCGGAAACGCTCGACGCCGCGAACTTCCGCCTCTCCGGCGAAGCGCCCGCGCAGCGCCGCGACAGCCAGGCGGCGCAGTGCGAGCTTCCCCGGGGCCAGCTCGACATCCGACGACAGAGAGACGTTCGCCACCCGCAGGCCGCGCTGCTGGAAAGACAACCCTGCGGCCTTGAGCCGGCCGCTCACGGAATAGCCCCTCGCGCCGAAGGACCCGCGCCCCGCGAGCTTTGCGACGCCATGCGGGCGCAGCGCCTCCAGACCCGCGACCGGCGTCACCTCGCTCACCGCCACGCTGGCCGTGTACTCGAACTCTCCCTGCGGGGAGACGAAGTCCCGGAGCACGCCGCGTGACTCCAGGCGTGAACCGTTCGAGGAGACGCGGAGGCTGCCGATCTCGAGCCGGTTCCGCTCCAGCGTCAGCCGGGCCTCGAGGTCCAGCGCCACAGACCTCCCGGCCAACGGCGTGACCGTCATGCGCCGCAACGAGATCTCCCCGCGGTAGCGCGGGCCGGAGATCTCGTAGGCCACTTGCGCCTTCAGGTCCTCTCCCTCCGCCTCCAGCGGGATCGCGCGCACGCCGGTGTGCACCACGCCGCCGGTGACGGTGAACCGCTTCACCGCCAGGTCAAGGATCACAGCGACGGCGTCGCGCTGCGCCCGGCGCAGTCTGGGCGCCGGCAGATTGGTGCGGCCGTCCGGGTAGACGATCAGGTTGATCTCGGGCGCCTCGACGGCCAGCGACTGGATGTCGGTTTCACGCTTGAAGATCGAGACCACCTTCAAGCCCACGCGGACGGACCGGGCGCGGAACAGGGGCGCCTCGCCAGGTCCCTCCGTGCCGTGGATCACCAGGCCGCGGAGCTCGGCCGCCAGCCCGCGCCAGCGCAAGTCAAAATCGGCCAGCTCCACGCGCCCGCCAGTCGCGTCCCCGAGCTCCGCCAGGATGCGGCCGCGCACCCGGTCGTGGAACCACCGGCTCTGGAGTACGAGCAGCGCCGCCAGCAGCAGCACGGCCAGCCCCGCCAGGCACCACAGCGCGATCTTGACCAAGCGCCTCACCGGAACGCCTCCTCCCTATAGACGATGCGCGAGCGTTCCCGCGCGTCGCGCAGCCAGCGATCCACGGCCTTGTCCGCGGCTGCGGCCAGCAGGGCCTCTTCGCACTGGACGCGCGCCTCCTCGGCGGACGTGGGGGGCTTGCGCTTCTGGGAGCAGTTCTCGATCTCCGCCTCGCTGACCTGCGCCTCGGGCCGGAAGCGCACTTCGATGAAGCGCAATACCGCCGCCTGGCGCAGCAAGTACTGCCGCAGGGTCTCCTCGGTGATCTGCGCGGCGGCCAGGGCCTGCCGGAGCTGCGCCTCCGGCGAGCGGCTCTGCGGGAGCTGCTCGAGCAGGCGCTCGGCCTCCTCGGGCGGTGGCGCCGGGTAGCGCGTCAGCTCCATCTCCCGCTCGAGCAGCAGCCGCTCCACCAGGCGGGTGGCCGCCCGCCGGCGTGACTCCCCTCCGAGGTCGGGCTTCTCGCCGTTCAAGAAAGCCGCCAGCCGGATCTCCTCCTCCACCCGGCTCTGCGTGATGACCTGAGTGTCCACGGTCACTGCGATCCGGTCGATCACTTCGGAGTTTCTCGCGGAGGCGCAGAGAACACAGAGGATTAACCCTATAAAACCTCTGCGTCCTCTGCGTGCTCCGCGTGAAACCATCAAAACGCCTGCCCCAGCGAGAAGTGGAACTGGAAGTGCCCGATCTGCTGCCGGGTTCTCACTCCGCCCCCGAACAGCAGTTGCTCCCGCGTGCCCTTGAACCCCACGAAGTTGGGCGGATTCAGCGTGTAGGCCACGTCCACTCGCACCGGCCCCACCGGCGTGCGATAGCGGACGCCGAAGCCCACGGCATGCACCATGTAATCGAAATCCGCCACCCCGTTCTGGCGGACGCGCAGGGCCAGCTTGCCGATCCGCGAGTAGACGTTGCCGGCGTCCTCGAACAGCACCCCGGTCAGATTGTCGCCGAGCACCGGCAAGCGCATCTCGACCTGGTTCAACAGCAGGGCCTTGCCGCCCAGCGGAAATCCAGTGAGCAGGTCGCGGGGGCCGGCCTGGTTCTCGGGGAAGCCGCGGTGCGAGGCGGCGCCGCCGGAGAAGAACCGCTCCGGCAGGGGAATGTCGGTGTCCTGGTGCACGCGGTGCATCCAGCCGAAGGTCGCCGAGCGCGCCAGGACCAGCTTGTTGCCCGGGCCCCAGGGATGGTAGGTGGTGTTGCGCCCGAGGATGCGCGTGAAACCGGCCTGGGAGCCGAAGGACTTGAAGGCCCAGCCGGCGTCCACGGTGTTGTAAATGCCGCGGTGCGAGTTGGTGGGGTCATCGCGGCGGTCCTGGATGAAGCTGCCAGCCAGGATGCCCAGCCGCACGGGCTGCGAGAACAGCGGGATCAGCAGCGGGTTGATCTGCAAGCTGTTGGGATCGACGTTCACCCGGCGGTAGGCGAAGCGGTAAAGCACCTGGGAGGCCCGCGAGAGCTTCTGGCCGAGCTGCACGGAACCCTCCTGGCGGCGGGCCGAGAAGGTGCGCACGTCGCGGGAATCCTCGTACATGCCGCTGAACAGCAGGCTCAAGTCCGGGCTGCCCCGGAACTGGGGCGCCTCGTAGCTCAGGATGGCCCGCCTTTGCAGCGTCGAGGCCCGAGTCTTCAGCGAGATCACGTGGCCGCTGCCGAAAGCGTTGCGGCGCGTCACGTCGAAGTAGACGCGCGGGCTGAAGCCGGGCTTGCCGGCGGGCGCCTCGAAGCAGTCCCGGCAGCCGCCGATCTTGGCGATTTCCGCGCCCAGGCCGCCGGTGACGGAGTAGCGGCTGGATTCGTCGATATTGAGCAGCACGTACTTGTCGCGCTCCTCACCCTCCGGGTTCTGGAGCGCCACGTCCACCCGGGCGAAGATCCCCAGGTTGTAGAGGCGGCGCTGCGTCTCCAGCACCTCGCTGCGGGACAGGGCCTCGCCCGGCTGGAGCATGATCCGCTCGCTGACCAGCTTCGGATCGGTCCGCTCCAGGCCGCTGACCAGCACCCCGCGCACGTACCTGCGGGGGCCTTCGCGGACCACGTAGCGCAGGCTGACCCGCTGCGGCTCCGCGGCCGCCTCGAAGCTCCACTCGAAGGCGGCGTTGGGGTAGCCCTGGTTGAAGTAGTAGTCCAGGATGTTGTCCCGGTCCACCGAGACGTTGGCCTCGCTGAAGGGCTGCCCTTCGCTCTCCTGGAGCTGCGAGAGGACGGCCTCCCGGTGCTCCGCCGAGAACCCGTTCAGCTCCAGGCGCCCCACGCGCCACTGCGGGCCCTCCTGGATCAGGATGCGGACCGCCATTTCGTCGCGCTTGCCGCGGTAGGGATGTTCCAGCTTGGAGGTCACGCTCGCAGCCCGAAACCCGTTCGAGATGTACAGGGCGGTGATGGCGGCCAGGTCCCGGCGCAGCAGTTCCTGGCTGTAGCGGCCGTGACGGGACCCCAGCCAGGAGGCCGGGCGCACGTACAGGCGCTCGCGCAGGGTGTCACCGTCGAAGTAGCGGTGGCCCTCCAGCAGCACTGCGGCCACCTTGTGACGTTCCCCGCGCTCGATGACGTACTCGACCAGCTCCTCGTGGGCCGCCACCGTCCGCACGCGGAAATCCACTTGGGCCTCGAAGTAGCCCCGGTGCTCGAAGTAGTTCCGGATGTTCCGCGCCCCTTCCATCAGTAGGTCGCGGTCTACACTCTGTTCCTCGAAGACCGGCGCCAGGCGCTTGAGCTTGCCCTCGGACAACTGGACGCCACGCCCTTGAGGGCCACTTCGGCGGTCAGGCGGTCCCGCTGGCGATAGGCTTTGCGGATGCGCTCCAGCCCGTCCTGGGTCCGGTTCTCGGTGACCCGCTGCCAGCCGAACCAGCCCCGCCAGTGCGTGGCGCTCACCACGCCCGGGAGGTCCCGCTCCGGGACCCCCGTGACCGCGGGCGGGCTGTAGCGGGCCCGGCGGCCGCTCCGGACCTCGAAGCGGATCTCGACCTGGCCGGTCCTGGGATCGTGCTCGAACCGCGGCTCGAGGCGCGACTCATAGAAGCCGTTGCCGCGCAGCAGTCGCTCGAGGTCCTCGGCGGCGGGCCGGACGGC
>Ga0315288_10013524_pt1 | contig 10217 bp, 9 predicted proteins | sample YL17G11_20_MG_FD_203454 | JGI IMG/M metagenome (GOLD analysis project Ga0315288, IMG submission 203454) | Sediment microbial communities from Yellowstone Lake, YNP, Wyoming, USA - YL17G11_20 | ecosystem: Environmental > Aquatic > Freshwater > Lake > Sediment | place: USA: Wyoming | collected... | reverse complement strand
CACGCCCACCCGTTCCATTCGCTCAAGTACCTTGACGAGGTGGTCATGCCCAACATCCGCAAGGGGCTGGAGAACGCGGGCCGAAAGCGCAGCGACATTTCGATCACCACCACGGCGTTCGTCGTTACCGGGAACAACGCGGAGGAGATCCGTGCGTCCAAGGAATTCGTGCGGCAGCAGATCTCGTTCTACGCCTCGACGCCGGCGTACATCGGTGTGCTCGAAGCGCACGGCTGGGGCGACGCCGGGCGGCGGCTGACGGACATGTCGAAGCGCGGCGAGTGGGCGGCGATGGGCAAGGAAATCACGGACGAGATGATCGAAGTGTACGCCACGACCGGCACCTATGACGAGATCGCCGAAAAGGTGAAGAAGCGGTATGAGGGCTATCTCGACCGCGTCTCGTTCTACTTTCCCTTCACCACCGGTGACAAGGAGCACTGGCGCAAGCTGATCAGCGCGTTCAACAGCTGAACGTGGTGGCTACACTCGGCGACCGCGCCCGAACCCGCGCAAATCGTCATTCCCGCAATCTTTAGGCAGGAATCCATTTCAGCCCGATGGATGCCCGCTAAAGGATTGCGGGCATGACGGACCGGGCGCCGCTGGTTTTTGCATTGTCAGCGGTATAAAAAAGCGTCGTGGTTTCCAACGGCCCAAGCAATGGAAACCGCGGAAAGAGGGGGAGATGCACCCGCGAAGCAGCTGCCCACGACCGGGGCCTACCGGATACTGGTTGTATGCGGCCTTGGCGGGCTTGGCGTTGGTGGCCCTGACCAGCCAGGCCGTTGCACAGGCCACGCCGACCGAGACGACGCCGACCGAGGCACCGACGCCCACACCGACCGTGCTCGTGTACTGCACGCCGCCACCGTGTCAGGAGGGGGAGGTCTTCTACTGCCCTGGAGAGTGTCCGGGAGGATGCGGAACAGAGTGCGCAACGCCGACGCCCACGGCCACGCCAACGGTGACCGACACCCCGACGCCGTGCCCCACCGGCACGCCACCGTGGTGCCCCGCGGGCGAGTTCATCAGCTGCGATGCGGATGCGTGCGACTGCCACTGTGCTCCGTGTGCACCGTGCCCGCCCGGCCAGGTATTCGTGCGCTGTTCAGCCGATGTTTGCCCGTGCACCTGCGTTCCCGCACAGGGCTCGGTGGCCGCCGGATTCAGTGTCGGACTGCCGAACAGCACCGTGGACGTGCCCATCGCGCTCTTGCTCGAACCCGGCGTGGAAGTGGCGACCTTGGAGTTCACCCTCACCGTCAGCGCTGACGGCTTCGAGCCGCTGCTGTCGCCCATCTCGTTCCAGCCTGCGGCAGCACTGCCAACACCGAACGTTATCACCTCAGCCGGCAACGACACCGTGCGGTTGCGGTGGCTGACGGGAGTCGCCCCGCCGCTCAGCGGTGGCCTCGACTTGGGCGTGTTGAACGTGCCGCTGCCCTACAGTCAGGGGTGGGGGAGCTACGGCTTGTACACCGTCAACGTTGTGGATGTATCGGCAACGAGCGCCGACGGCAGCCCGCTGCCGCTGCGCGGGCTCGGCGCCACGATCACGCGCTGCACCATGATCTTCTTCGGACTGGTGACGGATGCCGCGACGGGCGACGGCATCAACGGTGCGTCCGTTTGTTTCGACTCCTCCCGCGCGTGCGTGCAAACCGACGCGAACGGCGTGTACCAGGAGCTGTGCTACACGGGTCAGTCGTCAGGCGGTACTTACATGTGTGTGATGGCCGACGGATATCAGGAGGCCTGTTCATCGCCGGGTACTACGCCCGGCGGCAACAGTCTGCAAATCGACTTCGCGCTCGCAGCGGTGACGGCGCCGACCCCTACGCCGACGGACACGCCAACGGCGGTGCCAGGGCCCGAGATCAGCATCACGCCGTCGACCCTCTCACTTGGGTGTCAGGGTTCCTTTGGCATCACGATCACAAATACGGGTGCGCCGGGAACGACGCTCGAGATCAGCTCCCTCACGCTCGCCCACGGCTACAGCGAGGGATTCTACGGCACCGGATTCAGTTGGGACCTGAGTCAGATCACGCTACCGGCGTCGCTGGCGAGTGGCGCGACGCTGACCATCACCGTAGCGTTCAGTGGGGCGGACCAGATCTACCCGTCGCGATTGGAATTGACCTGCGACAGCAACGCCGCCAACGCGCCCCATCTGCTTCTGGTGTATTTCGGCGGCTCACAGGACGCCTGTGGCACGCCAACGCCCACGCCGACTACCCCTATCGTGGATCATCCGACGCCCACCGACACCCCCGCGCCAACGCCGACAGCGACCTTCTGTCCCACGGGCACGCCTTGTCCGACCGACTCCACGGCCACCGCCGCCCCGGCGGCCACCGCCACCCCGACACCGATTCTCAGTGCGACACCGACGCCTGAAATCGACTGCACTCAGCCACCCACCGAGATCTTCGCGTGTGCGGAGGACAGCGATTGTGTGGTAGTCGATCAGGTCGGATGCTGCCCGTGTTCGACAGGCGGTGCCCAAGGGGCGATCAACCAGCAGAAAGCGCGCTATCTCATGGCGTGGTTGTCTCGCTGCTGCGAACAGAGCGCCTGTTTGGAGGTCTACCTCTGCCAGGGGGGTCTGAGCGCTGCCTGCGACATGGGCACGTGCCAGGTGGCGGCACCGACCGCCACCGCGACACGGACCCCAAGCCCCTGTGTAGGCGACTGCGTCGGCGACTGCGGCGACGACGGGCAGGTCACGGTCGACGAGATCCTCACGATGGTGAACATCGCCCTCGGAAATATGGGCATGTCGTCCTGCTCCGTGGGCGACGCCAACGGTGATGGCCAGATCACCGTCGATGAAATCCTCACGGCGGTCAACCACGCGCTCAACGGGTGTATCACAACGTGAATCTACCAACAGGTTCGGAATGGCCAACCGGCTTGACGGAACTCTACGCAGACTGAATCTCCAGCGACGCCAGGATTGCGGCGATCTTGGGCTTCAGCCCTGGCAGGTCATGCTCGACGATGCGCCAGATCTGCTGCGTATCGATGCCGAGATAATCGTGGACCGCAACGTTGCGAAATCCCGCGATGCCACGCCAGTCCACGTCCGGCCGCTTCAGCTTGAGAGGGTTGGACAGCCGTTGCGTCGACTCGGCAAGGGTCTGGAGATTACGCACCACGGCGTCTTGCGGTCGGCGAGGAAGGCGTCCTTGCCTTCCGCGGTGTATTGCTCGATACGGGCAATGCACTCCGTGATATGAATGAGGTAGAGGCGGTCATCTTTCACAAGGGCCTGGCCTCCCGCAGGATGCGGTCACGGATATACCAGTGCAGCGCATTCTCCGTCAGCACATCAACCCTGCGTCCCAATAGCTCCTCCAAGTCGGCGAGCAGTCCGCCAGGGAAGAAGGGGCTGGGGTCCGGTCCGACGTCAACCAGCAGGTCCACGTCGCTCTGTGGTCCGGCTTCACCGTGCGCCACCGAACGGAAGACGCGCACATTCCGCGCCCCGTGTTTCGCCGCGATCTGCAGGATCTGTTCTCGCTTGGCCTTCAACAGCTCATCAATCCCCATGGCCCGGCTCCGCTCCTCCGCCTTGGTGTGCCGAAGTCTAGCATGGCCGGTTGGCAAAAGCGCGCGTCTCAAGCGTCTCAAAGGCGACTGTGGCGGGGAAGATCCGGTCACCAACGATGAGATCCTCAGGGCGGTGAACAACGCGCTGAACGGGTGCGAATGAAATGAGCAAGGGAGTCGGGAGGGAGCCCTACCGTGAGCTGGGGGCGGCCTGGCCTGTTGTTGCTGTGCGCGGTCTGCTTCCGTATAAAGCAACATATGAAGCAGTTACTGGTTGAGGTTGATGAGGCGACCTTCAAGAAGCTTGAGCAGATCGCTCCGGCCCGGTCGCGGCGCCGTTCAGCCTTCGTCCGGGCCGCCATCCAGAAAGCGATCTGCGAGGTGCACGAGCGCGCGACCGCCGAGGCGTACCGAAAGATTCCTGACAGTGCCGATGATGTCTGGTTTGATCCCCGCGTCTGGGAGCCGGGAGCACCAGCTTATCGTGGCCGGAGGCGGCGGTGAGGCAATACGAGATCTGGTGGGTGACCCTCCCGCTTCCAGTCGGTCGCCGCCCGGTACTCCTGCTGTCACGAAACCCGGCGTACGCGTACCTTAACAAAGTGCTCGTCGCGGAGATCACCACCACCATCCGAGGGATTCCGCAAGAAGTGGTGGTGGGGCGGTCCGAAGGTCTGCCGTCTGCTTCAGTCGTCAATCTGGACAATCTGCACACGGTCACGAAGAAACAGCTGAGCAAGCGGGCCGGGGCATTGAGATCCTCTCGCCAGATCGAAGTCAAGCGATCCCTCGGCCATGCGCTAGGCTGGGTGGAACTGGCCACGCTCTGAAACGACGCGCCTCGCTGAACCGCCTTCCAGACAGCCTCGAACGTGTACTCGAAACGTTGGATCGCTGCATCCCGCTCGACCTTTGACCGCTCCGGCTTGTGTGCCAGCTCATCGAGCGTGGAGAGGGCTTCGCGGGCTGTGGCGACGCGTTGGGTCAATCGTTCCACGGAATGCCCTCAGCCGGAATTCTACGGCGAAACGCCTCACTCACGGTCGAAAGGTCGACGCGCGCCCCATGCCGCGGCGATAGAGTTCCTGGCTTTTACCTTGTCAATGGCATAGAAGGGCCTCCTGGTTTGCGGCGGCCCAAATGACGGGAGCCTTGGAAGGAGTGGGGGAGATGCTCATGTACGCACCTACTCGATTTCAAGACCGGGGCGTCCAAGGTGGCGGATACTTGTTGTATGCGGCACTCGTGGGCTTGGCGTTGGTGACCTTCAGATCACCATCGATGAGATTCTCAGGGCAGTGAACAACGCGCTGAACGGATGCTGAGAAAGGAGACGAAAATGATCCAGCGTTTCGAATGCTCTACAGGGTTGAGTTGGTGGCTGCGGCTTACACTGTGCGCCGCTGGCGCCCTGGGTTGTGCGCTGTGCTCAGTGACCCCCGCCGGCGCCTACTGTGTTTACGTGGCGAACAGTGAGTCAGACTCCGTTTCCGTCATCGACACCGCGACGAACAGTGTCAGCGCGACGATTGGCAACGCTGCGGTGCTTTTCAACCATCCCTCAGGCCCTGCTCTCACGCCTGACACTCGCTTCCTGTACGTTGCCAACAGGGGATCGCTTGATCGCGTTCCGGGCAGCACTGTATCGGTGATCGCGACCGCCGCGAACACGCTCGCCGCTACGGTCGAGTTGGCTCCGGGCAGCGGCCCGTACAGCGTCGCCATCACCCCGGACGGCGCTGTCGCCTACGTGGCAAACCAATTCGCTGACACCGTCTCGGTAATCGACACGGCCAAGGCGCTCGCGGACCCGTCTACTGCGGTCATCAAGACCATCCCAGTCGGCCCGTATCCGGTGGGCGTCGCCATCTCACCTGACGGCGGCTTCGCCTACGTCTCAAGCTGCGGCGCTCCGTGTGATGGCTCAGCACTTTCCGTCACTGTCGTCGATACAACCGACAATGAAGTCCGGACTACCGTGCCGGGCCTCTTCATCCGCGCCATCACGCCCGACGGTCAGTTTGCCTATAGCCCGAATGGATTTGCCGATACTGTCCAGGTGATCGACACGGCGAAGGTCCTTACAGAGCCGACGCACGCGGTGATCAAGACCATCTCCGTCGCCAACTTTCCCTATGCTGCGGCCATGACGCCCTCTGGTCGCTTCGCCTACGTCACCCAGTGCGGTGAGTTCTGCCTTTCCGACGAGCCGTCGTCCGCGAGCAGCGTTTCGGTCATCGATACGGGGACCAACACGGTTGCCGCCACCGTCTCATTGCCGCCGACCAGCGGCCCGACCAGCATCGCCATCGCGCCGGACGGCACCTTCGCGCACGTGACCAACGGCTGGAGCCAGACGGCTGCTGTCATCGACACGGCGAAAGCGGTGACCGATCCCACGCATGCTGTGATCGCGACGATCCAGGGAGTTGGTGAACGGCCCGAGGGCATCGCAATCGCGCCGCTGCCCATGTGCGTGGATGGCCACCCGACCTGCGTCGGCGACTGTGGGGTCGACCGGCGGATCACGGTGGATGAGCTGCTCGCCATGGTGAACATCGCCCTGGGCAACGCCGAGATCTCGGGCTGCAATGCGGGAGACAGGGACGGCAGCGGCCAGATCACCATCGATGAAATCCTCACGGCGGTAAACAACGCCCTGAATGGGTGTTGAGAAAGGGGGAGCACCATGGCCCTGTCTGAACGGGATCCTCGATCGGTGTCGTGGAGGATGTCCATCCTCCTCCGAGGCTGCAAGAGAGGGTATCAGGCGACAATGAGGAAGAGCGCATTGCGCTGCAGCGGCTTAGGGCTGGCTCTGCTCCTGTCGTGTCTCACTCTGCCCCCGTCCGCCCTGGCGTGCGTCGTGGGCACCGGCACGGGGGCGAGCTGCACCGAGGCAGGGCTGAATGCCTGCCTCCCAGGCGGCGGGAGTTTCGACGGCACGGTGACCTTCAACTGCGGCGGCGCTGCCACGATTACCGTCACCAGCACCAAGACCATTAGCGCCGACACCACCATTGACGGTGGTGGCCTGATCACGATCAGCGGCGGGAACAGCGTGGGCGTCTTCTCCGTGAACACTGGCGTCAAGTTCACGGTCCAGAACCTCACCATCGCCAACGGCCTCAAGAATATCGCGGGCAACCCCGGCGGCGGCGGTATCTTCAGCAACGGCGGCACGCTGACGGTCACCAACAGCACCTTCTCCGGCAATAGCGCGAGCGGCGGCGGCATTAGCGGCGCGGGCATCGACGGCGGCGGCATCCTCTACTTGGGCGCCCTGACGGTCACCAACAGCACCTTCTCCGGCAATAGCGCGAGCCGCAGCGGCGGCGGCATCTTCAACTACGGCGATTTGGGCACGCTGACGGTCACCAACAGCACCTTCTCCGGCAATAGCGCGGGCGAAGACGGCGGCGGCATCGCCAGCAACGGCGGCACGCTCACAGTCACCAACAGCACCTTCTCCGGCAATAGCGCGGACACCGGCGACGGCGGCGGCATCCACAGCAAAGCCGTCACGCTGACGGTCACCAACAGCACCTTCTCCGGCAATAGCGCCCACAACGGCGGCGGCGGCATTAGCGGCACGGTGACGGTCACCAACACTATCGTCGCCAATAGCACCTCGGGCAGCAATTGCGCCGGTGCCGTTACTGATGGCGGTCACAACATCGACGACGGCACGACGTGTGGTTTCACGGGCGCCGGCTGCACTAGTACCAGCGGCAGCTCGTTCTGTAACACGGACCCTGTTCTCGACCCCACCGGGCTCAAGAACAACGGCGGGCCGACGCAAACCATCGCGCTGGAGGCGACCAGCGCCGCCGTCGACGCCGGCGACGAAACGGTCTGTTCGATGACGACCGGCGCGGCGCCCGTGAACAGTCTCGACCAACGCGGCTTTGTCCGACCGGGAGCGGGCCACACGCATTGCTCCATCGGCGCCTACGAGTTCTACTCGCCTAGCCCCCCGTGTGTCGGCGACTGTGGTGACGACGGGCAGGTCACCGTGGACGAGATCATCACGATGGTGAACATCGCGCTTGGCAACACACCGGTCGGCACCTGCGAAGCCGGCGATGCGAACGGCGATCACGAGATCACCGTCGACGAGATTCTCACGGCGGTGAACAACGCGCTGAATGGGTGTGCGGCAGCAGCTTTCGCCGACATGCGTTTCCAAAACGTCACGATTCAAGGCACCTCGTTGCCTGTGCCTGTGACCCTCGACGGTACATTGAGCGTCTCACCAGACGGACGGGTGGCCGGCCAGGTTGTCGCCACCTATGGCGCGGGCGGGGCCGTAACCATCGTTGAGGACGGTGTGCACTCGTTCTCGGTGCGAAGCGGCGCGAATGTTTTGGAGGTCTTAACAGGTGACTTCGATTCTGTGGCAATCAATGGAGTCCCGATCTCCCTGTCGGGCACTGTTGCCAGCCTCGCCACGGACGTGAACTCCGGCCTTGGTCCCGCGCAGTGGTCCTTCACAGGCCAAGCAGTGCTTGCGTTGCTAGCTCTGACCTCGACAAATAGCTGGCAATCCAACGTCGCCGCCGCACAAGCGAAATTCCGACATCCCTCTACCGTATCATCCCTGGCGGCAGCAGGCGCAAAAGCTCTAGAAGCCGCCGGTAACCCTTTGGGCGCCGAGTGGTGCGAGCGAGCCGTGAAATTAGCAACGCTGACCTTTGAGTGGGCATTTCATATCGGCGGCTGCCCCGCATTGGGCGTGACGTGCGCCGCAGTCGCCGCAGGCGGTCCGATTGTGCTTGTTCCATGTGTCTTGATGGTTGAGACGGTCTGCGCCGGGGGTGTGTACGCGGGTGCGCAGGTGTTGGAAGCGTTCCTGGAAGATTACCTCTGCCCCTTCTGCGGAAATGGCGAACCGGACGCCGGCGAAGATTGCGACGGCGAAAACCTTGGGGAAATTACCTGCTTGAACCTTGTCGATGCGCAGGGACGACACTTTACGGGCGGCCAACTGTATTGCGACAGCCATTGCAAGTTCGACACATCCGGGTGCTATTTTTGCTTAAACGGGGTAGCAGAAGGTCCTGAAGAAGGTCCTGAGCAGTGTGACATCCTAGATCTCAGAGGGAAGACTTGCTCAAATTTCCAGGATGTCACGGGACAACCCTTCACGGGCGGCGCATTGAGCTGCGACAGTGACTGCACCTTCAATGCATCCGGGTGCTTCCGATGCGGAAATAAACACGCAGAAGATTCCGAACAGTGCGATGGCACAGATCTCAACGGCAACACTTGCGTGAGTCTGCACTTCACGGGCGGCACATTGAGCTGCGACAGTGACTGCGTTTTCAACACATCTAGGTGCTATCTTTGCGGAAACGGAGTAGCAGAGGATCCTGAGCAGTGCGACGGCACAGATCTTAGAGGTAAAAGCTGCACGTCTTTCATGTTTTGGGGTGGAAAGCTGGCATGCGCAGAGGACTGCTTATCGTTCGACACTTCCCACTGCTGCGACAACCCGCCCTGCCCCACAACCACGCCGACCCCGAGTCGAACCCAGACACCAACGGCCACCCCACCGACTCCGACACCGACTCCAAGTCCAACGGCCACCCCACCGACTCCGACACCGACGCCAACACCAATAGTGACTCTAACACCAACGCCCACTGGGTGCCCCGGGCTGGACGCTCTGCTAAATGACCCGGCGTGCCAGACAGTCCCGCCTCCGCTGCCTAGTCCGCCCGCGCCGTGCATCGGTGACTGCAACGGCGACGGGTCCGTCACTATCGACGAGTTGATGAAAGCCTGCATGATTGCCAACGGCGTGATTCCAATCTCCGCGTGTCCGGCCGGTGACGTGAATCAGGACGAAAACATTACCTACGACGAGCTGTGCCTGGCCAACGTGCACCGTGTCCTCTTGTGTCGGTGACTGCAACAATGACCACTCGGTCACGGTGGATGATCTCCTCACAATGGTGAACATCGCGCTTGGCAACACACCGGTCGGCACCTGCGAAGCCGGCGATGCGAACGGCGATCACGAGGTCACCGTCGACGAGATCCTCACGGCGGTGAACAAGGCGCTGAACGGGTGCGTAACGGGGTGAGTCGGAACGGACTGGGAGAATGACCAATCGGGTCGACGGAACGCTACGAAGAAAGAACCTCCAGCGACGCTAGGATCGCGGTGATCTTGGGCTTGAGCTCTGGCAGGTCATGCTCGACGATGTGCCAGATCTGCTGCGTATCGATGCCGAGATAATCGTGGACCGCAACGTTGCGAAATCCCGCGATGCCACGCCAGTCCACGTCCGGCCGGTTCACCTTGAGAGGGCTGGACAGTCGTCGTGGCGACTCGGCAAGGGTCTGGAGATTACGCACCACGGCGCCTTGCGGTCGGCGAGGAAGGCGTCCTTGCCCTCCGCGGTGTATTGCTCGACACGGGCAATGCACTCCATGATGTGAATGAGGTAGAGCCGGTCATCTTTCACAAGGGCCTGGCCTCCCGTAGGATGCGGTCACGGATATACCAGTGCAGCGCATTCTCCGTCAGCACATCAACCCTGCGCCCCAATAGCTCCTCCAAGTCGGCGAGCAGTCCGCCGGGGAAAAAGGGGCTGGGGTCCGGTCCGACGTCAACCAGCAGGTCCACGTCGCTCTGTGGTCCGGCTTCACCG
>Ga0315288_10013523_pt1 | contig 10217 bp, 14 predicted proteins | sample YL17G11_20_MG_FD_203454 | JGI IMG/M metagenome (GOLD analysis project Ga0315288, IMG submission 203454) | Sediment microbial communities from Yellowstone Lake, YNP, Wyoming, USA - YL17G11_20 | ecosystem: Environmental > Aquatic > Freshwater > Lake > Sediment | place: USA: Wyoming | collected... | reverse complement strand
GAGCATGTGTCAAGCTTTACTTCGTAAATGTTTTCGAGACTCTTTTTGAGGCTATCAAGCTTGTGGGGAACGCTCTCCCATGTTGAAAGCTCAATGTTTCTCACAGATCATCATCTCAAAGAATCTTTCTACCACAATCTAGTTCAATCAATCGTATAGATGTTTAGCTCAAGCAGTTCACAGAACCTTTTTAATCGAAACCTTGCGTAATTGTGGTTTGGGCCCGTAGCCCAGTCTGGATCAAGGCGCCGGCCTTCGGAGCCGGAGAACGGGGGTTCAAATCCCTCCGGGTCCGTTCTATTCAATGGATAAGAAGCCAGGGTTTGAGCTTCTAGGGTTTGAGGTTGATTTTCAGAAGGAATATACTCTAGGATACTTGCTAGGGCTTGTTCAAAGATTCTGCTTAGATTCAAGTTTCTGTTTCGTGCTTCCTCTAAGAGTCTAGGGTTAATGGTTAATCCGACTGTTTTTCTAGCTTGTTTTCTTGTTGAAGTAACTCGAGTAAAAGTGAACAAATCACTCGAGTGATTTTGCTTAAACTCACGTTCATTCATGGTTTGACACCTTTGTCATAATTTCGTAAAGCTCGACGTAACCACATTTGTTGCAGATTTGAGCTTTTGCCTCAAGAGGATTGAAGTAACCTAAGCTACCAAAAAGTCTAATACGCTTCTCTTGAAAGTCTTCGCCACTACATTTAGGACATTTCTTAACTTCATTCATGTCTCAACACCTTCCTCAGAGGAAATAAACTTGTCAAACCTTCTCGCAGCGTCCTTCAACATTTCCCTAGAAGACTGCACTTTCATTACAACTCGTTTGAGTTCACTCAGTTCAGAAGGACTGAAAACACCAATATTAGAGGTTGCAGCAACAAAGATAGTTTGAGGAAGCCAAGCATCCTCGCCATACTGCAGGATAGACTTACCTATTATCCTCAATAGTTTCATGGCCGTTGAGGGTTTGAGATGTCCGAGCATGAGCTGATAGTCCTTGAAATTTGAAAACTCGGATTCGTTCTTTCTGGATGCTTCTAAAAGAATGTCTTTGCTACCTTCTGACAATATGAAGCCAAAGCCCAAGGCCGAAAGACGATAGAAGTCCACCGGAACATGCTTCTCACTCTTCCCCTCTTTCGATTGAAGATAGCCCTCAGTTCTCAACCGCTTAGCTGCTTTACTGACACTTGTATAGTTCTTGTCTTCATAGTCTATTCCCCTCTGTATCTGCTGTGCATTCTTCTCAGGGTTTAGGGCTATGAAACTTAGAACATCTGATTCAAGTCTTGTGAGTTTCTCCATACTCGCACCTTTTACTCGCACAATGTGATACCATTATGTGTGAGTAAAAGTATATAACTATTCCTACATTACTGAAGAATGATGATTAGAATGCAAGTACAAATAGCAACTTGCGAAAAATGCCAACACCAATGGATCATGAGAGTAACGAAACCTCTCAAATGTCCTAAATGTGGCCATGTCCGAGGGACATCAGTTAGAAACAAAAAGGCTGCCGAGCCTTCGATAAGGGAACCGGAGCACTCGACAGCCCTAGGCCCAACCAACCCGAAGGAAGGTGAACCCAACGATAGATAACTCCACAACTAATAGTAAAAGCTTTACTGACAACAAAGCCTCCGATAGTATTACTCAAGTTGACTTTCGTCTTGACGGCCCTAGACAAACTTGTACTTTTAAGGGAAATAGACGGCTTTGGAAAGCCTTCGTTCCGTATTGCAAGGCTAATTACGGCTCCGTTTGCCACGTGCTAGAACCCTTCTGCATAGCAGTCCTAACAAGCCAAGTCAACCTAAGTAATACTATCAAGCCGTTGCATATTGAGAATTTTAATGTTGAGCGTGCGGTTAAGCGTGTTCGTCGGTATGCTGTGGAACAGATTGAGGAAGAGCTTGAGGTTAGTTCTGGGGTTTGTGTCGTCTGTGGTGGGAAGGGTTATGCTAAGGCTATTGATGGTGAAGGATGCCGGTTGCTTTGTAGGCGACATTTCGACAAGGTTAAAACGTCTCTTCTAGGGTGGAAGGTGCTGGACGAATGACTGAGGATTTGACTGTTTTTCTTGAGGATTTGGTTGATTTTTTGAATGGGCAAGAAGCGTCTCTAGTTAAGCTGAGGGTTCAAATTGAGAAGTTGACAGGGCCTCAGAAGAAAGCTTGGACTTGGGAGCCTTCTAAGATAAGCTGGAATAAGTCTCAGGGTACGAAAGGAGAGTATGAACGTTCGGAAGATGTTAATAGCCTAGACTTCAAGGCCATGTTGAAAGATTTGGCAGCGCATAACGGTTCTCTGATTCGTGACTGTATTTTCTATTGGACTTTTCAGAATGGTTCTACCGTAGGTAGAAAGAAACGAGAGGTTAAGTAATGGCTATTATCACTTTGGTTTCCGGAAGGAAAGGCCCAGGCGACACGTTGGCTCTTGTCACTAGCTATGAATCTCCTTTGAGTTTTCCTGAATGGTTGTTTGTTGGCAAGTGCTACCTAGATTCTGAGAGTTCGTATTATCCGATTAGTTTGGGCTACATTGGAAAGGCTATGCTGTCGAACGCTTTGAATGAGTTGGCGTGTGGTGTTCCTTTCGACAAGGTTCTAGAGCGTTATGGTTTGAGTGGTAAACGCCTGCAGATCATAGACAAACGAGGAAAGGCACAGAATCCGAAACCATCAGACAAACTGCATGAGGTGTTGACTTGAGCTTTCCCTTAACATTGACGCTTCTTTTCCTGTTGACAGGTAGCGCGGTGATGTTAGGCTTAGGAGTCGGGATTTGGCATGAGTACAAGAAAACGAAAACAAAGTAACCGTACCTTAGTCAACGCTCAGGTACTAAGCGAAACAAACTTCATAATCCTGAGCACTTGGAGATTACGCGATGCCCAGAACCAAAAACAGTTTGAGCTTGAAAAGACGCGAGAGCCAGGACGGTACATAAAGTGATAGGCTACATTCTAGGTATAGTGCTGCTAATCGTATGCGTTCTATGTGTGCTGTTTCCGTTCTACGCTGCTATACCTTTCGGTAATTGGCGTATGATTCTGATTTCCACCTTCGCAATAAGCGGTGTACTTACGGCGTTCATTGTTTGGTTCTTCAAAGCAAAAGGTGATTCTGAATGACTAGGGTTCGAAATTCAGAGCTGCGGACACAGAGACAGACTGTCATAACTGACGTTGAGTTCTCTGAAATCTTGGAACGAGCGAGACAAATCAAAGATACGTTCTTGAAACTACGCGCTCAGGCTGTCTTATGCCTTCTTAGGTTGACAGGGAAAAGGCGTGGAGAAGTGGCTATTTTGCCTTTGGATAACTTCAAAGTTGAGAACGGATTTTTGAACGTGACGTTCATTCTGGAAAAGAAACGCAAGGGAACTGTACTTTCTAAGACAGCTAGGAAAAGCATACCTTTGACGGATTCGTTGACGACTCCCATCTTAGAATATTTTGAGTACTTGAAGACATTGAATCCGAAGCCTACCTACTTCCTTCCTAGAGTGTTGTCAGTCTTCGGAAGGAACATTATACTACCTGACAGCCACATTGGTGGGAGACAAGTCTTCAATGTCGTGAGGAGTCTATCTGAAACGACATGGCCTCACTTGTTCCGGGAGACAGTGGCCAGTGACGTGATTAGAGGAGACTCTACTATCATAGCTGCTTTCAAGGTTCAGCGAAGACTAGACTTAGAAGACGTGAGGACAGGATTCAATTATCTGAAAAGGTTCAGCGCGGACATAATCAAGAGGGAAGAGGAGAAACTAGAAACTTCGAGGTGACAAGGTGACAGAAGAACCTGAGAAAGAAATAATCAGAACCTTCACACACAGACAGCTAATAGACTTCCTAAACAACATAGACAGTGAGTATACTAAGAAGAACCCCCACATGACTAAGAGCGAGTTTCTATCATTTGCATGGACTAAATGGCGTTTCGTCCGCTTCCTATTCTATGACGATTCTATCCCTCAACACATGGACAACGCTGAATTGATAGTCCTCAAACAATTACACCTTCAAGGCTTCTCTCTACGAGAAATAGGCTTCGTGCTTGACAGATCGTTAGGCAGTATAGAGCAGCGTGTACATTCCTTTGGCCCCCGTGAGCAACTGATGAAGGAACTTCAGGAAGGACTATAGCCACATTCTTTCTTTCTTTCCTTGGAACGCACATACATACGCACTTGTATTTCTGTGAATATATTAATAGAATCTACCGAAAGGAACTAGATTTGAGTTTCTTTCGGGAACCCTTCAACCTATTTCCTAATAGATAATATGAGGCAATCCATCAAAGAACTCGGGCGAAGAACCCTATTCCTTTCTTCATTTCAATCGCTATTAATTAACTCTCTATAAAGAAATACGTGGTTTTGGTGTTTTGGGCAGTTTTGCGGATAGCTTTGCGTCTGGAAAAAACGTTAAGCGCGCACCTAGTGTAGCGCGTGGATTCCCAAAATATCATTATAGGAAATAGATTTCATTGAAGCGTAGTTCTAAGCAAATCTTCCAAATCAAGTATTCTAATCTCTGAGCCACAGTGTTCGCACGTCCTCAATTTTCCCAAGGTTGAATCTTTGCTTATTTTTATGTTGGCGTTACAATGAGGACAACGATAGATAACTACAAGTCCCTCTTGACTTATTTGCTTCAATAGTTCATTCAAATCCACTTTTTTCAAGAGTATCTCTTGCTTGACGGAAGGAAGCTTTGATTCGGGATTGTATTTGCCTTTTTCCCACGCTATCTCACGGGAGGGGATGTATGGGGCAACCGCTAAGGAGAATTCTTTTGAAGTTATGAAAAGCGGATATTCCTTTGTTCTGTGAACTAATGCCTGAATATCTTGCCAATGTATTGTGCAAATGTCGTTGACACAACCAACAAACCCATCCATGTATAGTCGACGAATCTTTGTTTTTCTAATTCCAACCATAGGTTCCTCGTCGACAGCTCCCGTGTACAGTTCATCTAATCTGCACTCAGAATAATCTCGGAAATTGATGCTAGAGTTGCATACACTAGGATAAAGCAATGAGATCTTCTTTTTATCGAAAGCAGCTTCTGCAGAAACGTTGGATAAGGGTAATGGTGATGCGAGAATTTCAAAGTCCGTCTTAAACCATTCAGATAAGTATTGAACCACTTGTTCATACTTTGGTAGATTCTTGATAGAACCAACTATCTTTTTCGTTTCCTTGGGCTTTCCGAATAGAGGCATTGTAGTGCACCGCGAAAACAAACGTTATTTTGTTGGTTTTTGGAATAAAAATCTTCTCTCGTCTTGTCGAAACAAGTTCTATACTAGCCTAGTACGTCTAGGTTAACTTTGTCATAGATCGCTTTTCGTCTCATTCCACGTTCAGTTTCTTAAAATAACATTATAGGAAACAGATGAGAGAAAACTTGAGCTTCGTCATAAAAGTGCACGCAACAATGCGGAAGGGTGAAGTGGCAGGACGAAGGGGAAAGGAGGGAGGAGACAAGAGGAGAACGTCCTGCCATCCTTCCTTGATTTCATGAGGAGTCTTTTCTGCTTATAAACAGAATCGGACAAATCAAGGAACCGATTAGTACAAGAGTCGGATTAGGAAGCCTAAAGTGGATAATGTTCAGCATAGAACCTTCAAATTGGCTTTGTCATAGATCGCTTTGAGTTTCTTTTCAAGTTCAGTTTCTTTTGATAACAGAATAGAACTATCGGGTATACATCCAGTCGATGTATCCGCCTGTTGATCCGAACGTTTCATCAACAGCATCAGAGAATACTCTGTCCACGTAAACATCGCTCCCCATGTCTGGTTTCCAGTAATCCAGCCAATTATCGATCTCTACTGTGATTTCATTGAAGACTATGTCGCCCCAATAATCTTGACTATAGTAGTCTCCCGCAGGATCAAAAATCACCAGCTTGCCTCCCTTAACTAGAATCTGAACTGCTGCGTGGCCACTTGAAGAACTTCTTATCAAGATACATTCAGTTGGGTATAGCCTGTTGGTGTAGTACCTGATCATCGAGCAAAGAAGTATTGCCATGTCTTCACAGTCTCCTTGCTTGACATCCAAAGTCTCATTCGAAAACTGCCACATATCTGTAGAGAACGTTAGACTGCTGGAAGGATCAGACGGCAGCTTCGGCGTTAGTCCGTCATATCTGTAATCTATTTCGTAAAGAACCCAGTCATACATTGCCTTCACATCATCCCAAAACTCGTTAAAGTCAGATCGGTTGCTCCATCCTCCAGTTATCTGATATACAATGCTGCTCACAGCCGGATCATTGAGGGTAATGAAGGGTTTAACATTGATTTCGTTCCATCTTTGGTTGATTCTCTCCCTAAGCCTCTGATAGGCGGCAACATACTGATCGTATTCGGTTTGCAGAGATTTGTAGCTAGAGTCGAGCATGTTGTATACTCCAAGAAGATTGGTGTAGTTCGAGTCTAACTGACTGTAATGAACTGACAGGTTTTGATATGTGGCGTTCAGCATGCTGTAGTTCCCAATGAGATCATTGAACTCGGCTTCTAAACCTGTGAAGTTTGCGCCCAGTTGGACATATTCGTTCTGCAAGGCACTGTAGTTTGCTTGCAGTCTGCTATAGTTAGCTTGCAGGCCAATGTAGTCAGCTATTTGGGCATCTTTGCTGACTATTTGATTCTGAAGATCATCTATCTGAGAGTCTTTGGCCGACAAGGAAACATCCTTAGTTTTGATAGCCTGAGTGTAATAGGTGACGGTTCCCACCAACCCAGCCAAGAGCACCACAATCACAACAATCAGAACCCAAACAGTAGTTCGAGAATAAGTCTTCTTTTCGATCATATGGATTCCTAAGAAACATCTTGCGTGCCAGTCCTATAAGTTACTTATCGCAAGCCCAGCGTGCGCACTTGGACGAAGCAAGAAGGTTAGGTGTTGATGGTAAGGTTAGCTTTCTCGTATATCGCTTTGAGTTTCTCCGGTGTAGAAACCCTTACTCTATAGAAACCCCAACTCTTCTATTGTCTTGAACACTCGCTCCTTTAGATCGGTTATCAATGCCGGGTTGAAGTAGTTCCGCACTAGCGCGCCACGGAAGACTCTTCCCTTGCTAGTAGTACTTGCTGGGCAAGATGAAGACGTTGAATGAGTAATCCCAAGTTTCTTAAGGAAATTTCCACATATTGCAGACAACGAAAACATCTCGAGTCCTGATGATGATTGAAATGGTTGTTAATGAGAAAGAGTCATTGATACTGAAACTATATCCGACTATTTCCCAAGCATTGCACAGCGTGTCACCGACATATTTGGCGAATAGATTCTATTTCAAACCGCGAAACAAAGATGACAAAGTCTTTGTGGAAGGCTACGTCCTTTTTAACACTTTTCTTTCTATCATCATGTTCATGTCTTGGCCCCGACTGTCATATTCATGCCTAAGCCTTCTCGCTCTTGTTTGGGGGGGATTTCGGATTGTTGAAATATTAACAATCCAAGTGAACGCACTCCTTTTTGATTACTACGTTAAGACTCGAGAGAGGCTTCGTGCATCAAACAGGAAGAGCTCCGATTCTCAAAACAAGAAGAAGATCGAACCTTATGTCATTCAGGGTTACACGAGAATAACCATATTACTGTTGCACAATTTTGTTGAGATTGTCTTTTGGTTTTCCGTTCTCTATCTTGGCTTTCCATCCTTTTTCACAAGCGATTCGGCACCTCTCAGCCAAATATCCGCTTTGACGTTTAGTTTTTACACTATGACGACTTTTGGGCATATACCACAAGTACAGATCTATTCTTGTGGCAAAATCCTTACTTTGGTTCAAGCGGCAACAGGTTTGTTCATGGCTTTGTTGATACTTTCAAGATTCATAGGATTAATGCCAAGGGCTCCCACATCCGATCCGGTAGAAAAAGAAATGGAAAGAGAAGAGCGCGAGCGAGATGCGGCTGCTCAGGTTTCGTGCTCAGCACAGACTGATTCCTTTTCAGCATAGGACTCTGAGCTTTGTCTTCTCATAGATCAGCTTCGAGCTTTCAAGCCTTTTTCCGCTATGCAAAACCTTACTGCCTTAGTCTCTTCTCAGCTTCTCGAGATGTTCCAGGTATCTAGGGTAAAACTTTGCGCTTTGACGTGCCAAAGCCATGTAGTGTTTAGCTCCAACTGAGATGGGAACGCGCCCTTCGATAAAGTCAGCTACGCTCTCAGGAACATCAAGCTCGATCATCTTGTCGAAAGCATACTTCCTCAAGTATTTAGGCCTAATCAAATCATGCTTACCCAGAATCCTACTAGCTGCCCTTTCCTTAATCGGTTCGCGGATCTGTTGCAGCTCCTCAAGTGTGTGCTTTGAGAAGTGTCCATAATAGGCTTGTTTCGTTCCTCTAAACATAGCTAACTCATAGCGGTAGAAACCGTTGACTTCCTGAACATTCTCCATTTTGAAACCGTTGACTAGGGCGACACCTTCCACAACTCTCAACCCAGAATCTAGCAACACATCATAAAGTACATGATATTTGAACGGTTCGTTCTCAATTTTCTGCAATGCCTCTCGAATCTTGTCTTCTAACGGTATGCGAATATCGACACCCCAAACCGCTTTCGGAAGAGCCTTCCGCAAGGCTTCAAGCTTCAAATCGTCAAATCCAAGAATCTCATAGAACTTGAACAGCTTCCTCAGAGACTTGACAAGATGATTCTTTCCACGTTTCACCTTACTGAAAAGCGTGATGATGTCATACGGTTCTCTGATCACAGTCACGTACCTATCGAGATAACTCAGCATACTTCTAGCTGTTCGATCATCATACTGAACACTCTTCAAATACTCAATGAACTTAGCTCTAACATCTTTCCAAGAAACCACACCCGAAGAAAGCTCCACACTTTTCTTAACGAGCGTTCTTTTTCCAAAAGAAAGCTCTTCGGAGCCGGAGAACGGGGGTTCAAATCCCTCCGGGTCCGCTTTACTTCTTGGACAAATGCCTTGCGCGTGCTCTATTCTCTTTTCACGGTTTCACAAGTTAGTACTTGCACTGATCCAGATGCTTCTATGATAGAAAGAAGCCATGCGTTCAGTTCTTCACATTCGACTGGTTTGCACAATAGTTGATTCTCTTTATCAGACTTCCAGAATGCGCACTTGAAGCATGGAATATCTAATAGGAGATCTACGCTTTTTTTCATGCGTACCCAAAGTAGCAGATACCGACACGTTGACTTATGACTTATGAATTGTTAGACATAATTAGATCTAGTCATTTCAGATAAGGAAAAGGCGACATCTGCTTTTTCCACGCGCACAGAAACGTGAAAGTAGCAATTTTCCTCTTGTGGTCGAAGAACAAGATTCGAATCGCTTTGGAAGCTTAACTTATCGTGTGAAAGTATCCCAAGAATTGTCTCTCAGGCAGGGTCCTTCAAAACTGAAGGCTAATAGAACTAACGAATCGTGCGCTTGGCTGCAATTCTGTTTGGGCTTTCGTTTTTTATCCGAAAATAATATTTGCTGATCAAACCATGTAGGTTAGGAGAAAAGAAGTTGTGGAAAGGAACAGTTTCCAGAATCATGGTCACGCTGCTCTTTCTGAGCTTCCTCTTCCCTATACTAAGCACTGGTTCGGTGAAAAGCGCGGCATTTAGGACAATCAAGATCACAGACTACGTGACGGGCTTGAATTCCACCATACTTGGAAACGCGACTTGTCAATTGCCTCCAGGCGGCATACCTTTTGCTCTAAATGTTTCACTGAGTGGACAGACGAGCGACCTCGCTGGTTGGGAGGTTGGAATAACATTCGACAACAACTCTTTGAAATGCACAGACATTTCGATACCTGAATCTGACATTTCCTACGTGTTTCATGGACTATCTGAAGTAAGTGTGACTGATTTCAGCGACGCAGCCCAAAATGGGACATACACGGGAGGAAAACCCGAGGTCGTGGCTGGAGGCACATTGTCGAACCCTAGCAACGCCGTTTCGGTGAACAACGCTTTGCTTTGCGTGATGAACTTCACGGCGTTCAAAGTTGGAGAGAAAAGTGAGACAAAGATTTCTTTCTATCAGAGCAGATCAAGCTCGTCAGACACGTTTCTGACAGACAGCAATAATGTCGAGATTCCTTTTGCAAACCAGACTTTTTCGATTGATCTGCTGGAAGGAACAATCGTGCCTGATAATTATCCCACGATTCAGGCAGCGATCAATGGG
>Ga0315288_10013522_pt1 | contig 10217 bp, 7 predicted proteins | sample YL17G11_20_MG_FD_203454 | JGI IMG/M metagenome (GOLD analysis project Ga0315288, IMG submission 203454) | Sediment microbial communities from Yellowstone Lake, YNP, Wyoming, USA - YL17G11_20 | ecosystem: Environmental > Aquatic > Freshwater > Lake > Sediment | place: USA: Wyoming | collected... | reverse complement strand
AGTTCGATTCGGCGGCAAAGTCCGAAGCCGCGAAAGCCGGTAACTTGCTCGCCACCGGTTTGAACGCCTCGCCCGGCGCGGCGACGGGTCTCGCGATTTTCAATCCCGACACCGCCGAAAAACTGGGCAACGAAGGCAAGAGCGTCATCCTCGTGCGTTACGAAACGTCGCCGGAAGATGTGCACGGGATGTACGCATCGAAAGGCATCTTGACGCAGCACGGCGGCGCGACTTCGCACGCGGCAGTCGTCGCGCGCGGCGCGGGCTTGCCATGCGTCGCGGGCTGCGAAGCGATTCGCGTGGACGAAGAGAAACGTCTCTTCACCGCGTCCGGCAAAACGATCAGGGAAGGTGATGCGATTTCGATTGACGGTGGGGCGGGCGAAGTGTTCGCTGGCGAAATCAAAACGGTTCTCCCCGATTTCGACAAGGATGAGGACTTGAAGACCTTGCTCGGCTGGGCGGACGAAATTCGATTGAAGAAATCGCGCAAGGCGCTCCGCGTGAAGAATGCGCCTGAAGTCGGCTTGCAAGTGTGGGCGAACGCGGATTATCCGCGCGACGCGCGCATGGCGATCAAGTTCGGCGCGCAGGGCATCGGTTTGTGCCGCACCGAGCACATGTTCTTTGAAACCGACCGCTTGCCGATCGTGCAAGAAATGATCTTGTCGAAAACGGACGCGGAACGCCAGAAGTATCTCGATCAACTCTTGCCGATTCAGCGCGGTGATTTCGTCGGCATCTTTGAGGCGATGGGCGAACTGCCGGTCGTCATCCGCACGATTGATCCGCCGCTGCACGAGTTTCTGCCGTCGTACGAAACACTGCTGATCGAAGTGACTGAGTTGCGCATACGCGGCAATGATCCGGCGAAGTTGAAAGAGAAAGAGGAAATGCTCAAGGCGGTCGAGGGGATGAAGGAAGCGAACCCGATGCTCGGTTTGCGCGGTTGTCGCCTGGGTATCACGATGCCGCAGATTACGGTGATGCAGACGCGCGCGATCATCGAAGCGGCGTGCATTTTGAAGAAACGCGGCGTCAACGTGCATCCCGAAATCATGATTCCGCTCGTCGGGCACGTGAACGAGTTGAAGAATCAGCGCGAACTCACGGAAGCGGAAGCGCAGAAGGTGATCGCGGAGCAGGGTGTCGAACTGGAATACAAGATCGGCACGATGATCGAGATTCCGCGCGGCGCGCTGACGGCCGGACAGATCGCGGAGTACGCGCAGTTCTTCTCGTTCGGCACGAACGACTTGACGCAAACGACGTACGGTTACTCGCGCGATGACGCGGAAGGCAAGTTCTTGCTGCGCTACGTCGAGACCAAGATTCTGCCGGAGAATCCCTTCCAAGCGCTCGACCAAATCGGCGTCGGTCGTTTGATGAAGATCGCGGTGGAAGAAGGGCGCGCGACCAAGCCGAATCTCAAGATCGGCATCTGCGGTGAGCACGGCGGCGACCCGTCGTCCATCGAGTTCTGCCATCGCATCGGCTTGCACTATGTAAGTTGCTCGCCGTTCCGCGTGCCGGTCGCACGGCTCGCGGCGGCGCAAGCGGCGGTCGCGCCGATTGCGAAGGATAAGTAAGTGGTGTAGAATGTTGGCGCGGGGGGAAACCTCTGCGCCAATTTGCAAGTGAGGTGGAGTATGGCACATTCGACACAAACAATGGTGACGCTTGATATCAAAGACCTGGAAAAAATCATCCGCAAAATTGTGCGGCACGATGTACGTCAAGTTGTGCGCGAAGAATTGGCGCGGACTGGCGCAGAGGTCGTTGAGCCGTGGATGTCTGATCCAGAATCGCCATTGTACCAGGATATGGTGGAACTAGGGAACGAAATGCGCAGCGGGCAGCGACCCCGATTGCTGACCTACGAAGAGGTCTTTGGGAAATGAGTTACGCTATTCGTCTGACGCCGCGCTTCCAAAAGAAACTGGCAATCTACGCCAGTCTCCGCAGACGGGTTGAGAAAGAAGTGGATAGAATTATCGCGTCGCCATACGAGGGCACCGAGGAGTTGGGACGCGCGCGGCGCGGTTTGGATTTGCGAGGATGTCGCAGCGCGCACGTTGGGCGAAACTTCCGCATCATCTTTGTGATCTGCGAAGAGTGTCGCAAAGAACCCGACTGCATCTACTGCGACTGTGAAGGACTCCCTGACGCGAGCGTTGTCTTTCTGACTTTTGGTCCACATGAAAAGGCGTATGCGATGCAATAGATGTGAGAAAGGAACCACAGATGGAACTCCTGAAAATCCAAACGCTTGAGAAGGGTTGGTGCGACAAAGACGAAGTGCTTCTGCACGCGGCGTTTCAACTGCTCGTGGATTTCGTCGAGCAGGAGCATCCCGACAAGATTGTGGATTGGACTTGGAACGCGGAACATCGGCGCGCGTGGAAGGAAATCACGAGTTTGTACCGGTGGTGGAAGAAAGAACGCCCCGCGCGCAAGAGCCCGCTCGACGAAAAAGGATTGCGCCACCCGCCGTTCAGGTTCAAGAAAATTCCAGGTACGGATCACAGCACGTTGGTTGAGCCAGATCGCAAAAAGTACGCGCCGTACTATCGCGCGCTGAAAAAGGATGCGGCGTTGGAAAAGAAGTGGTTGGAGGAAGATCAGCGAAATTTGCATCGGCTGATTGAGATCAGAAGCCATTTGTGGACGTAAACGAGGGTGGTCGCGCAAGCGATTGCTCGACTATTATGAACGACGTCAGTTGCTTAAGATTTCTTGAAACAAAGTCGGGCGGTTCTGAAATGGTTAGGACGCGATCCCAAATTAAAGCTATCGTAAATCAATACATCCGCAACTTGCGAGCGCGCGGTATCTCTGTTGAGCAAGTTGTGTTGTTTGGCTCATACGCACATCGGCGCGCGCGCGAAGGAAGCGATATTGACTTGGTGGTCATCGCGCCGCAGTTCGCACGGTTGAATTTGCGTGAACGGTACGAGACGTTGGGTTTGGCGAATATGGCGTTACGCGAACCGATTCAGGCGATTGGCTATTCTCCGCGCCAGTGGCGTGAGGCGGAGCGCGGCAGTTTTGCAAATGAGATTCGTCGTACTGGAAAATTGATCTATCGCCAATCACGCGGCAAGTCAATTGCACGGCTCGCGGCGGCGCAAGCGGCGGTTGCGCCGATTGCGAAGGATAAGTAAATGCTGTAAAATGTTGGCGCGGGGGGAAACTTCCGCGCCAACACTTCGCGACCCGATTTAGGAGGCACCGATGCCATCCATCTCCGATTTTGTTGAACTTAGAGACGAGGTTGCTAAACTTGATTGGGACAAAATTCGCGGTCACATTTTGTTCAAGGATTTGATTTCGCCGCAAGACGCTTTGGAAAAAGATGCTGAATGGGTTTTCTCACACACCTTTGCGACCTCATTGCTCAAATCTGTCATTAACGAAGTTCGCGCCAAGTTGGAAAGTAAGACCAGCGTCGGCGCGTTCATCTTTGAAGGTGGTCTTGGCACAGGCAAGTCACACCTCCTGACGTTCCTCTATCATTTCTTCGAGAATCACACGTTAGCGCGCAAGTGGTTGACCAGACAGAAACTCGGCACGTCCTTCCCCTTTCCGAAAAAGCCGACGCTTGTCGTGCTGCCGATGTTGGAATATCCGCTGAAGCCGATATGGGTTCCGCTCTTTGAGCAACTGGGACACCCCGAATTGATTCCTTCATCGCCGCGTGAAGCGCCTTCCAGCGAGACGATACGCAAAGGCATCGAAGAGCGTTCGGTCGTCGTACTGATTGACGAGATTGTCAGTTGGTACGGTCCGCTTCCCGCCGAACTGAAAGACGCCACGCGCAACTTTCTCCACAATCTGGCAGAAGAATCCGAGCGCGGGTCGGACTTTTTCTTGTTCGTATCCATCCTCGCGGGCGTTGCTTCAGAGCAGGAATACGCGGACGCCATCAAGAGCCGTCTGGAACGCACGACAGTTGTGAAAGAGCCCCTCACCAAGCGCGAAGACCGCGTGGGTATCATCTTCTTCCGTCTTTTCGACGATGTTGATCGCAAGAGCGTACGCCGCGCGATTGACCTTTACCTGGATGCGTACCAGGATCTACGCGAGCAGAAAGGGTTTGATTTGGACTTGAACGCGCTACGTGAGCAAATGTCGCAGTACTATCCGTTTCATCCCGATTTGCTCAACACTCTGCTAGAACGCTACGCCTCGGTCGCGACGAGCCAGAGCACGCGTGGCGCGATTGGGTTGCTTGCCGAGTTGCTGGTGAAAAAGCAAGACGCCGTGTCGCTGCTCTTGCCTGCCGACCTCGACCCGCAGGATTACTACGAGTGGTTGTCGCGGGTCAATGCCGACTTGACCGTGCGCGTGTTGGGCGACCTGGAGGCACTGGAGGGCGAAGAAGGTGTTGCGACCAAGCGGCGTGTCCTTTCAACCGCGCTTTTGTATTCCCTGGGGCAAGTGAAGAATCTCGGCGCGCTCGACGCGGAAATGTTTACGGGGACGGTGCGCCCTGACGAGACCAGCGCGTTTGACGTGGACGCCGCGCTGAAGGATTTGCCGACGCAAGCCGAACACCTCCACTATGACAACGGGCGTTGGGTCATCAAACTCGAAGAGAACATCGAGGCGATGGTGTATCGGCGCGCGGGTCAACACGACCTGGGAAAAGTGCGCGAAGTCGTCAAGGATGCAATCAAAAGCCAATTGCGCGGATTGCCGTACCCCATTTATGTGCGCCCGCCTGATGACTGGTCGAACACCGCGTCGCTCAAAGTGCTTGTGTTGCTCGACCGTTTCAGCAATGGCGATTTTGAGAACTTGTTTGAGGGACGGCAGTACCAGAATTCGGTTTTCGTCGTAATGCCCAAAGCGCCGCGTGACCGCGCGCTCGATGACGAAGGCGAAATGTTAGCGCGCAAGGCAGTTGCTGCGCGGGCTTTGTTGGAAGACAAGTCGCGCACCGATGGCAAGATGCGGCGCGAGTTGGAGAAAATTGAGTCGCGGTGCCTCAATGGTTTGCGTGAGAAACTCGGCGGTGAATGGGAATGTATCCGATGGATACAGGAGGGCAACAAGGTCACTCGCCGCCCCGACTTTTTGCAACTGACATCAAAATCTATCTCCGCCAAGATAGACGCCTACGGCGGCGTTGACGACCTGCGCGCAGACATTTTGCGAATCTTGCGCGACCGCGCCAGTCGCGGCTTGCCTTATCGCGAACTGCGTGATTGGTTCTACAAGTATCGCGGCTACGCGCTGCTGCCAGAAGAATCGCGGCTACGTGAGGCGCTGGAAGCAAGTGAGAAGGATTTGGCGTTCTTTGGTTCGGAGGGACGCAGCAAGTATGAGCGAGTCCCCATCTGGCACCAAGATGCTACGATTGTCCTGCGCGAATTTGCGCCCGCGCCCACCGTTGCCGAACCACAAGCCCCCGAGGGGCAAATGCCGCTTATGGGTCCCGCGCCTGTCGTGGAGACAGCGCCAATCGCTTCGCGCGAAACCACTGCGTTGCCACTTGCGCCGAGCGCGCCAGAGGGTACAGTTGAAGGCATGGCGGATGTGCGTAATGTTGCGGGGATTGACCACCAGGTTGAACGCGATTTTGGGGCGAGCGACGTTTTTGAACAAGTGCGTCTGCTCTTGGAATTTCGAACGACGGGTCCGCAGGCGTCGCGCGAATTGGCGAGCGCGCTACGCCAACTGGCGGATTTGCTCGAACAGAAAGGGAGCCGCGACCTGAAAGTCGCGCTCGAAGCAAAACTGGCGGAGCAACTGTCGCTTGCAGAAGTGCGCGGGTTCTTGAAGGGGTTGGACGACCTGAACACGGAACGCGCGCGGCTCGACTGGAGGGTAAGGCGTGGATCATAGCAACGCATTCACCGCGAACGAAATCGAACGGCTGATTGCAGGTTCCGCGCTATCGCTCTTGTGGGAGAAACTTTGCGCGCCATGGAGCGACGATTGGTGGCGCACTGAAGACGAAGGCGAATTTGAGGCGGCGTACATCGAGCGCGAGACGACAATCGCGACGTTGGAGCGCGTCGTTCTGGAGACGTGTGACACCGCGTACAACGAAATCGCCGAGGGCGTTGCCGCGCGTGGCGCACTGCAAGACGAAATCGCCGAAGGTCGCCTCATCGTCGTGTTCGATGGGCTTTCGTTGCGCGAAGCGTGCTACCTGAAAAGTCAGTTGCGCGAGCGTAGACGCAAGGTAGAACTACGTTATTCGTTTTCCGCGCTGCCTTCTTCGACGGAAGCATTCTGCCAAAAACATTTGGGAGTGACTTCCTTTTCGGGTTTGCAGAATCACGTGCTGCGCGGCTTTCCCGCCGACTATTGTCCCGACGAGACGCGGCTGAACATTCCGCGCGCGTCAGGCGCGCTGATTGCCGTTGGTCTGCCTGACCCGCTGTTGCATCGTGGGCGGCGCGGGCGAACCCAAGTGGTCAGTCTCCAGTCGGCGTTCACGCGCACATGGGCGGCATTGGAGAAAATCCTTGAAGCGGCGAGCGACAAGGAAATCGTGGTGACGACTGACCACGGCTACATCTACACGGGCAGAAATTATGCTGATCCGTTGTGGTCGCTCGGTGGTCAAGAGAAGGGCAGACAACTCGCCCAAGTCTTTGGCGGCGGGCGCGCGGTTGATGCCGCGAAAATTGGCGATGTGCAGCGCGTCGAGTGGCGCGACTATGTTTTCTGTGACGGCAACCAATGTTTGGTGAAAGGACGTTGGTTGTGGCCCAGCAGCGGCGCGGGCGAGGGCGTCACGCACGGAGGGTTGTCGCTGATAGAGTGCTTGGTGCCAATTTTGACAATCCAACCGACGCTCGCCAAAACCGTAGCATAGCGCCTTGTGCGCGCTGTGTTGCTACAGGTGTGCGCGTCCATTCAATCGTACCAGAGCGCCTTGTGCGCGTTTTACCAACGCCCACAAGGGGCTAGACTACGAGTTAGAATTATGCCGTGGGATAAACCGTACCATCCTGCAAAAAACCAGCGGCTCGACCCTGAACTCTACACGCACGCTAGCCGCGTGTACTTCATGACCATTCGCGCCTACCAAAACCAATCGCCCTTTGTTCGGGGCGATCTCAGCCAACGCGTGATTGATGTTTTGCGCGAAGAAGACAAGCGCCAGAATTGCGCGGTCTTCACCTACTGCCTTATGCCTGACCACTTGCATTTCTTGGTCAGCCCGCGCCAGGATGGGATTTCTGCGCTGACATTCACCGACCAGTTCAAGGGCATGGCAACCAATTGCAGTTGGACAGTGGGCTGGCGTGGCAAACTCTGGCAGCCGCGCTATTTCGACCACATCGTGCGCACAGAAGAAGACCTGTGGGCGATTGACGACTACATTTTGAACAATCCCGTTCGTAAAGGATTGGTCGAGCGCGCCGAGGATTGGCTCTGGAGCGGACACATCAGTCCATTACCATGGTAACCAACGCGCACGAGGCGCTATGCTACGACAAACGCGCATGAATCGCTGTAACTTAGCCCCTCGTGGGCGTTGTGATTGGAAAACAACTAATGCCCTCCATCGAACGTGATTTTCCTATTGAATTTATCAACGCCATCGTCCACAAAGAGGTGCAGGGGAAAAAGCCCATCTACAACCTGCACCGCTGGTGGGCGCGGCGCATCGGCATGACCTTCCGCATGATGCTCCTCACCGCGCTGCGCGAGAACGGCGACGACTCGCGCCTCGCGTTCTACGACAGCCGCCCGCTGCAAACCAGCGACGGACGCGCGCCGATGGTCCTCGACCCGTTTATGGGCGGCGGCACGACGATTGTCGAGGCGCTGAAACTGGGCTGCAAGGTTGTTGGCGTTGACCTGAATCCAGTCGCGTGGTTCGTCGTGAAGAAAGAGACCGACGCGGTTGATCTCGATGCGCTCAAGAAAGAGTTTGAGCGTTTGGATGCGGCGGTCGGCGATCGGATTCGCGGCTATTACAAAACCAAGTGCCCCGAATGTCGCAAGCCCGCCGATGCGCTCGTCGTCTTTTGGGTGAAGGTGGCGCAGTGCGGCAATCCCGCGTGCGGCAAAGACGTGCCGCTCTTTGGCGACTTCATCATCGCGAATCACAAGGAGCGCTTGCGGCGCGGCACGCCGAAAGGGTCGTTCACTGTCGTTTGCCCCAAGTGCGACGAAGTGTTCGTCACGATGAAGGTTGACAACGTGATTGAGTGTCCGAAGGGTCACAAGTTCACGCCCGCGACGGGATACGTCGAGCGCGGCAAGTATACCTGCCCGCATTGCCATCAGCCCGACGCCGCCGCCAGCGCGATTCGCCGATTGGAGACGCCCTTGCCGACGCGGATGTTCGCGATGGAGTACTATTGCCCGCACTGCGACGAGCGCGGCTACAAGCGGATTGACAAAGCCGACCGCGATCTCTTTGCGCACGTCCAAAGCGAACTGTCCGAAAATTGGGCAGCGTGGTTAGGGCGCGTGATTCCTGACCAAGAGATTCCATTGGAGGGGCGAAGCGACCCGCGACCTGTCAACCACAACTATCGCCACTTTTACCAGATGTTCAACGAGCGACAGTTGTTGTCGCTTGCGTTGATACTGGAAGAGATTCTGCGCGTCCAAGACGAAAGCGTGCGCGAACTGTTGCTCGCAGCGTTCTCGAACGCGGTCAGCACCAACAACATGTTTTGCATTTACGATTCAAGCAACAAATTGCATTTGGTGCACATGTTCACGCGGCACGCGTTCTGGCCCCCGTATGTTCCTGTTGAAAACAACGTTTGGGGCAGCGGACGACTAGCCAACGGGTCGTTTCGGAATTTCTTCGGGCAGGTTTGCGAGGCGAAAGAGTATGGACAGAAGCCATACGAGAACTTGATTGAAAGCGACAGCATCCGCAATCGCTTGGTCGAGCAAGAGAAGCAAAAGTTGGTCAAGAAAGACCGTGTCTTTTTGTCCAACGTGACCGCCATCGGCGCGCCCGCGCGCGAGTTTGCCGACTTTGGCGACAGCGCAACCGCGCTCTTGCGCTGCCAAACTTCGGAAGACCTCGGCTTTATCGGCGATGAGCAGGTAGACGCCGTCATCAGCGACCCGCCGTACTTTTCCAACGTGATGTACGCCGAACTCTCGGACTTTTTCTACGTCTGGCTTCGGCTCGGACTCAAAGACCGTTATCCCGAAACCTTCGGCGCGCCGTACACGCCCAAGAGCCGCGAAGTCGTCGTCAACGTCAAGATGAAAAAGGACGAGGCGTTCTTTCTCGCGGGCTTGACGCGCGTTTTCCGCGAGTGTCATCGCGTCTTGAAGCGCGATGGCATCCTGGCGTTCACCTTTCATCACGCCGCGCCCGAAGCGTGGGCGGACGTTTTGCAGGCGTTGATGGACGCGCGGTTCTACGTCATTGCCGTCTATCCCGTCTATTCCGAAATGCGCACGTCGGGACACATCCGCGAGAAAGCCGCGCGCACGTTCGATACGATTGTCGTGGCGCGCAAGCGCACACCCGAAGTCGAGCAGGGCGAAATCACGTGGGAGCGATTGAAAGACCGCGTGTATCAGCAAGCCCGCGGCGCGCTGGAGCAGGTGAGGAAGACGCACCCGCAACTGGTGGAAACAAGTTTGCCCGATGTCGAGACGATTGTGTTCGGGCATTGCCTGGAGGCGTACTCACAGCACGCGAGCGTCACGCTGCTGGAGACGCGGCAAGACCAGCCGCCGCTCGTTCGCCCGATGACGGCGAAAGAAGCGACGCAAGGGATTCACGAAATCGTCGGTGCGCTCCTCGCAGGCGAATCCGAAGTGAACGCAGATGCGGTGAGCGCGATCTACGCGACGCGAATTGCGGGGAGCGCGTCGGTTTCGTTCGACGAACTCAGCAAGTTGCTTTCGCCGCGCGGCTTGGACGCGCGCCAATTCACCGACGCGGATTTGCTCAAGCACAAAAAGGGGACATACACGCTTACCCCGCCCGACGCGCGCGGCAAAGGAATCGCCAAGCGTAAATCGTACGAGCACGACGTTGACCTCGTGCATCATCTGTACTACCTGGCAAAGAGTGGGCGCGTCTATCCCGCCAAAGACCTGCCGAGTTTACCCAAAGGGCGCGCGTGGCGCGAACTGATCGCCAGGGGCAAGGAAGTCGCGGCGGCACTCTTCAAGCGCACAGGCGACGAGACCTACAAGCGCGTACTGCGCGAAGTCGAGCGACTCGGCGGCACGGTCAAGGAAGAGGAGTTCGGTCCGAGACAGCA
>Ga0315288_10013521_pt1 | contig 10217 bp, 10 predicted proteins | sample YL17G11_20_MG_FD_203454 | JGI IMG/M metagenome (GOLD analysis project Ga0315288, IMG submission 203454) | Sediment microbial communities from Yellowstone Lake, YNP, Wyoming, USA - YL17G11_20 | ecosystem: Environmental > Aquatic > Freshwater > Lake > Sediment | place: USA: Wyoming | collected... | reverse complement strand
CGGCCAACAGCATTAGAATGATAAGAAGCACCGGCCATGAGAAGGCGCCGATTTTGTAAGTGGTGAAAAACAGAATGGTATCCAGCACGAAAGGAAACGGAATACCGATATCGCATGATACAGTTATAGACAGTATGGCTACAAGTCCTGCGGGATTGTCAACGCTTATGGAAGCGGCCAGTGTAGCAAGCGCTGCGTTGATCCAGTCGATCATAATATGATTCAGGCTATTGTTGCACAAAATGCGCGTAGAGACAACGCCCGATTGGATTGCCTCGATGGGCGACAGCTTCACGCTCAGGACGTATCGGGCTCCGTATAGTAAAATATGGGCAGATGGACTCATACTGGTATGCCACTTGTGGAGGCAACTAATGCCAGCGAGCGTACCACCGCGGTTTGTCTTGATATTCTGGCCTGTGGTGGACAAACTTCTGAGGGTAATCCAGGGCATCAAGTCGCTGAAGGCCGATGATAACGGCATCATTCGCTTCAGCCTTCGCCGCTACAAAGGCGTCACCAGAGTGCTAAATGATGGCTCCGAAGTGAAAGCCGGAGACACAATCATGGAGCTTCATTTGAACAACGAATGGTTTAAGAGAAGGCGCAGGCTGAACTTAGGAGCCTCTCAATCGCCAAGGGAATTCCTTGGTTGCTTGGCGCGGGACCTGCGCTTTCTGGCCGAGCAGGTGGCCAGCGGGACGTTTGGCAACAATATTTCGGCGCTCCACGGCATCACAATTTTGCACGTAGCCGCCAGACGACTGGGATTTCAGGTCGATGAACTGCCCGATAGCTTGTGGAAGAAGGGAGCCCGCTTCTACATGGCCGGGTTAATGCAAGTCTATCATTTACGGGGCGACGTGTCTGGACTCAGAGAGAAGCCCTGGGAGCTGAAAGAAGTCTGGCTTTCCAGAGCAGCGCTTCTGAGCAAGTATGAGGCAAAACATGGGTGAGTCCGCTTGGATGACCAAATCAGCCTACTAGGCGGAAAGCTCTCTCTCTGACTCGAGAAGCTCGGGTATGGTGACAAATTCGAACCCTCTCTCCAGAAGGGTCTCGATGACAAAGGGCAGCGCTTGGAGCATGTGGCTGCGGTCATATCTTAGCCTGGTATGGCGACCATCATGCAAGACAATTACGCCGCCTGGCTTTGCCCGCCCAAGAATAGCCAGTATAATCTCCTCGCCGGACTTCTCTGCATTCCAGTCAGTGGTCATGTTGTCCCAGGTAACTACAGTGTAGCCGAGGTTGCGAACAGCTCGCATAAGCCAGGGAGTACGAAAGCCGTGAGGAGGACGGAAAAGCGTGGGCTCAAGTCCGGTGCACTCATAGATTGCCTGATGAGCCATCTTAATGTCCCGGGCCACCGTCTTTTCCCGTCTCAGGCACAGCGACTTGAGGTGATGGTAGGAGTGATTGCCAATCGCATTTCCGGCAGTCACTATGCGCCGGCATGTGTCAGGATAACGCCGGGCATTCTGTCCAATGATGAAGAAGGTCGCTCTTATTCCATATTGCTCCAGTATGTTGAGAACTTGAGAGGTGTAAGGCTCGTTTGGGCCGTCGTCAAAGGTCAGGGTGATCCGAAGACGGTTGCGGTCGCCATTAGATAACACCTTGCCAAAAAACCGGGAGCGAGGGTTGACACCGTGATAGGCAAACAGAGTACCTAGGACGCCAAGATCAAAAACGTAAGCGAATCTTCCTAGTGCCTCGAACGCGGGGCTGATATTCAACCAGAGTAAGCCAAAGAAAAGGGCAACATACACCCAGGATGCCCTGACTCTCTGCCAGGAAAGGTTGGCTGCAACTGTCTGCCAGGCCTTGGACGGCCAGTTTTCCAGCTTTTCAGGAATCGGCGTATACCAGAAAAGGACTGTGAAGTAGTTCACAGTCCAGTTCCAGTACTGGTTTATCACCCCTATCCTCTTCAAGCGACGAGCGGAGGTGAGGACAAACAGCCGGGGCATAATGCCGCCCTTGCCAGCCTTTTTCAATCTCAGGGAAAGCTCGTACTCTTCGCCATAGAATTTGATATTTGTGTCAAATCCACCTACTTCCCAGAACGCCCAGCGTCGCACGGCGAAGTTACACCCCCATATAGCACTGCCCTTCCTGAAGACCTTGCGGAAAAGCTGGTCAATGACAATGTTGAGGAAATTACCAATGTAGGAGGCAAGCTTGCTGAACTTGCCAGCATCGCAATAGGCGTAGGGCCCGCTCAGGACCACTATCTCCAGCTGACAGAGAAAACGCCACACGATGGTTGAAAGCCAGTGGCTCGGTGCGCGAGTATCGGCATCGATGAAGGCGATGATTTTTCCTGTGGCCACTTCGGCGCCCTTTTGGCGGGCGCAGGCAGGACCTCGCTTATCTTCGTAGACAACTTTGGCTCCCCAATCGCGAGCTATCCTGGCAGTATTGTCCGTGCTGGCATTATCAACTACGATGACCTCGTACTCGGCGGCGTAGTCCTGGTTCTTTATAGACTCCAGGCACGAAAGCAGGTAATTTTCCTCGTTGTAGGCCGGTATGACCACCGACACGAAGGGTAGCCCCTGGGGGCTGGTTACGTGTGCCTCCGCTATCTTATCCTCACCCATCAATCCTCAACGCTGGAGTACATCGTTATACGATATATTATATCACGTTTGTCAAGACCCGCCATCGGCACGGCTGCATAGCATATAGCCGCCAGGTAGATTGCGTCTTTCATCTTCCGCGTGAGAGCAGCGCAAGGGAACCACATCGTAAGCCTTGACGAGACAGGCTAAATGACGGTATCTTTTGGTCACCTATGACTATCCGATTTCAACCCGCTACCAGGGAGCGGGTGTGGCATGCGCCGTGGCAGAATCGAAAAAGACTTCATGCCATAGGGAAGGATGTAGAGTGAGAAATTACATCCTGGCTATTGACCAGGGTACCACAGGGACAACAGCGCGTATTGTTGACCGTGAGGGCGTCATACGGGGGCGTGGTTACGCTAAGATCTCCCAGTATTATCCCAAGCCGGGTTGGGTGGAGCATGACCCCTCGGAGATCTGGGCACAGACTTTGCAGGCAATCGACCAGGCCAAACATGCTGCCCGAATTGGGGATGCCGATATCGCCGTCATAGGGATCGCCAACCAGCGGGAGACGACCCTACTCGTAGATAAATCAACTGGAGAGCCCGTAGGGCGGGCTATCGTGTGGCAGTGCCGCCGGACAGCCGACAGGTGTGATCAACTCAAAGCACAGGGGATGGCCGACATGATCCAGGCCAGGACTGGCCTGGTAGTAGATGCGTATTTTTCGGCAACCAAGATACAGTGGTTCTTGGAGAACCTGCCCGGGATACGGGAGCGGGCAGAACGGGGTGAGGTTCTATTCTGTAACGTGGACGCCTGGCTGCTCTGGAAACTCACCAATGGCAGAGTGCATGCCACCGATTTTTCAAACGCGTCTCGCACCATGTTGTTCAACATTAATACTCTGGATTGGGATGACGAACTGCTGCGACTTTTCGACATTCCGCGTTCTATGCTGCCGGATGTTTACCCGTCGGTTAACATTTTTGGCCATACCGAGGACGGGATTCCCATTGCCGGAATAGCTGGTGACCAGCAGGCGGCTTTGTTTGGCCAGGCATGCTATCAGCCCGGTATGACCAAGGTGACCTATGGCACAGGCGCTTTTGTGCTTATGAATGTAGGCAGGGAACCTGTCGCAGCCGGACACGGTTTGCTGACGACTGTGGCTTGTGGCCTTGATGGGAAGGCTGCGTACGCTTTGGAAGGCAGTGTATTTATTGCCGGGGCAGCGATCCAATGGCTACAGGACTTAGGGCTGATCAAGGAGGCAAAGGAGTCGGAGCAACTGGCAATGGCTATAAAGGATACCGGTGGTGTGTATCTGGTACCCGCTTTTGTTGGCCTGGGGGCGCCTCACTGGGACATGTATGCGCGTGGTACCCTTGTCGGCCTGACCCGTGGTAGCGGCAGAGCCCAGGTTGTAAGAGCTGCTGTGGAATCAATCGCCTATCAGGTGACAGACGTTCTGGATGCAATGGTGGCTGACTCGGGTCTTCCGCTGGCGGAGATAAGGGTGGATGGTGGGGCTGCGACCAATAATTTCCTGGCACAGTTTCAGGCTGACATCGCCGGTGTAGAAGTATCTCGACCAAAAATGCTAGAGACGACGGCTCTAGGAGCAGCCTATCTCGCTGGCCTGGGAATAGGGTTCTGGAAGTCCGGTCAGGAGATAGAGGCACTACGGGAAGTAGGCCAGCGGTTCACGCCACGTATGGAAGCCGCAGAACGCCAGGCGTTGCGCCGCGGTTGGGCAAGGGCATTAGAACGAGCCAAGGGTTGGCTCATAGTGGAGGAGTAGATAACTTCTCAGAGTGATTTTATTAGTTGTGGATTTTGCGGGAGAGTCTGAGGGAGGATGTTAGGGGTTCGAATCCCCTCAGCTCCACCAATCATAACTTTTCCACACCAAAAGGTTGAGACCTTCTTTGAGTTTGCCATAACGCATGCTTCCCAAGGCGGGAGGAATGAGTAATGGCCCAGACCCTTCCCCAGAAAGTAGTCGCATCCCCCGAAAACCCGCCGAGGTCATCCTACGAAGGAAACCTCGACGGGTGTACCCCTTCCAAGATTCTCGGTGGTTTTTTCCCACTCTCATCGGAGGAGCGGAGCTATGAAAACGCATAACTATTCCGGGTCCCGTCCGAATCAAACCCCAAGAACTAAGACATACTTGGAGCCCAGCGAAGTGGAAAGCCTGGAGAAATCCGCCAGCAATCTTCGTGACAGATTATTGATTCGCCTCCTATTTCACCTGGGATGTCGCGTGTCCGAAGCTCTAGCTTTACAGGTCGACGATATAGACTTGCGCCAAGGCACAATAGTTATTCAGCACCTCAAGTATCGCGTCAAGCTTTCCTGCCGGATGTGTGGAGCGAGACTTGGGGCGGCTGACGTCTTTTGCCCTAAATGCGGTGCCAAGATAGAAATGACTAAGACCGAAGAGCAGCAGCACCACCGACAACGGGTGTTGCCTATTGACAGCGGTACCTTAAAGCTGTTGATGGAATATGTACAGCGAGGTGGCCCGGTTGTGAAAAAGGGCAAGACGTTAATTTTTGGCGTCAACCGCCACCGAGCGTGGCAACTCGTTAGGGAGTGTGCCGAGAGAGCAAGACTGCCTAGGTTAATTAATCCTGAGACGGGCAGAGTACACAATGTTAGCCCGCATAGGCTAAGGGATGCCTTTGCGGTTCATGCAGTAAAACTTGATGACTCAGGCGATGGGCTGCGACTTCTTCAAGAACATCTGGGGCATCGCAGCTTTAATACGACCGCTAGGTACAGAAAAATATCGGGCACCGAGCATCAAGAATGGTATCAGAGACTCTGGAACAAGAAAGATTGATCGGCACATCTTGCATTTCTGAGGTGAAGCGAAGTGGCTGAACTGCTGAAACCAGCCCGAGGCGGATTCCTGAGAGTCATCGGCTGCGGCGAGTTTGTCAGGGAGTTTCTTCTGGGGCACGACCCTCTTGGCTCGCCGTCAATTGCCTGTGAGATCGGAGCTTGTCAAAGCGATATATTCTTCTATTATAAGCGGGCGTTGATGCGTGCTACAGCAGTGGATCAGGCGACGAGAATGGAGGAAAAGCGGGCCCGGGGAGAAAAGCGCTCCATAGATCCCACTAATATCGAGAAACTAGCCAAGCAATATCTGTCGCGAATGCCTTACAAATCTCGAGGGGCCAGATTCCATAGTTTTATCGTGTATTTTTCCAACCTTCAAAGATTGCATTGGGTGGAACCCACCGGGCAAGAAGAGCCATCTAGTTTTCAAGACCATTATCCGCCCGGTCCACCACGCCGCTATTTCCGTCTCACTGATGCTGGAAGGGCTGCTCCTGAGACAGCCCGGGTTAATCCCTATCGCGCTCTTTACGGCTAATGTCCAGCCGACTGGACGCAAAGCCGATAACGTTTGGTTTTTGTTCATGAAATCTAAGAGAAATTAGAGAAGAGACTGTTGTTCAAGAGGCGTTCAGATCATGTTCAAAACTCCGTTCAAATGCTGGTCGCATCGTTCAGGTGTTGTTCGAATATCCAGGATTTCTCAGTAAAAAAATGACCTAGAAAAGGAGTATGGAAATGGAGAAGTTAACAGCGAAGAGGAAACTCACTGTAGTCCGGCAGTATCTAGCTGGTCTTTCTTATGATGAGATCGCGGCCAGAAGCGGTGTCAGCAAAGGCACGGTCGCCAATGTAGTTGCCGAGCTGAAGGCAGGCATGATCCCCGAGGCGGTTGATGTCGGTGAGCATATTGAGCTATTTCGTGAATTATCCCTCGACCTCAAACGTTCAAAGCTGAGTCCAGGGCAATGCGCTACGGGGCTTATCATTCTCAACCGGATCAGTGAATGTGGACTCGACCCAGCTGACATCGACCGCTGGCCGATAATTCTCAAGTCGGTCCGAAACGAAGATGATGCTAAAGAGTTTGTTCACCTGGTCTATAGCATCCAAGAAGTGCAGCAGAGGAGCGGCTTGGATCTCGAGAGTCTTGACAAGAAGGTCCACGAACTGGAAAGAAAAGCCACCGACCTGGAGCCTATGTCAGATAAACTGAGGGACTGCAAACAGCAGCTCGTTGAACTAACGAAGCAGCGCGAGGAACTTGTTAATGCGGTGGCCCTTCTGGAACAAAAGCATGAACTACTAAGTCCTCAGGTCAAGGACCTGGAGAAGCAGGAACAGACCCTATCACGCCGAGTCGCTGATATGGAGCCGAAGGCACAGAAGGCGGAGGCGACCCTCTCCGCTCTGAAGGGCGAGATGCAGAAGCTTAAAGATATTGGGGTCACTCTCAAGGAACTGGCTGAGCTTAGCGAGAAGCTACAAGCCATTGCCCAGCGTCACGCTATCGAGCCCTCTGAACTCAGGAGCCGGTTACTATACGAGCTAGAGACGCTCGATAAAGGGCTCACACTGGCGACGTTAATTCAGAACCGACAGCGGGAAGTGGACAAGATGGAGCAAGCTATTTCCAGGAGCAAAAATGAGATAGAGACCACCAGGGCAGTTGTTAACAGCCTCAAACAGGAGAAAATGAATCTAGAGGCCAGTATCAAAGAGACGAGGGAGAAGGTGAGCCGAGAAATCCAGAAAATCATCCCCCTGGCTCAGGATACCATCAGTAAATTACGGGAGGAACTGCGGCGTGGCAACGATGAGGCCCTGGCCGAGGTGAGGCGGCTCAGGGATGAGGCTATTGAGGTAGGCAGCGAAGTCGGGCGATATCAGGGCATGCTTCAGGTCAGCGAATGGCTCAATGAGTTGACGGCTCTAGTGCGAGGTGAAGAGGGTATTGAAGGCGCAAGGGTCCGGATTATCGTCTTATCGGTCGTGCGGGCTCTCCGGAACTGGCTGAAGCATCAGGATAGCTACTCCCTGCAATTCACCTGTCTGTCGCTTACCGCTGAGCAGTTGATCAGTGAGCTAGAAACATGGGAAGTCTGAAGTCATTTCATGAGCATCTAAGGAGTTCGCAGTCTAAGGCGAGGCAGCTAACTGAGGCCGGACCTGCCTTGAACACACTCTTCGCCACGGAGGGAATCCGGCTGGAAAGGGAGGATGAAGCCTCACGTCTGAGAGCGATTTACGATGCTATTGTGGAGCAACTGCAGCGATTGAGACGTAGTGAGCTTTCAGCCAGTAGTGGTCACAGCCAGGCAAACCTGATATTGTCCGTGGTTGAAGCGACTGTGACAGCGATTGTTTCAAAGGGCAGGCGACTGTCAGCTGTGGGTGATTGTCTCCTCCGTGGATCCACCGATAGAAGGCAACCTTTCGGGCTGGTCATGGTATGCGTCGGCCCGCAGGGACTCCCTGAAGATGTCGGGGCCGCTGCTATATCTCGGTTAGCACGTGAAGCAAATCAGCCGGAGCCTGAGATCATGAACAGACTGCGGGACGATGGCTATCTGCTTTTCAGCGAAGAGGCATTCTCTGCTCTTATCAGCAGGTTGATTGGTGATGTTCGTGAAGGAAAGCTGCATTTACCTTTATCCAGGGACAAAGTGGTGGAGATCATGGGGTTGAACACACGGAAGCTCAGAGTCAAGATTATCGAAGAAGAATAAGTTGCCTGCTTTCTGGTGAGGTCAATCCTCTCGGTTCTGCCCCTGATGCTGCCCACTGTGTCCTGCGGCTCTGCATGGGCAGTCTCTTCACCCTAGAGCAAGGCTGCATTTGCCATTTGAGCCAATTTGATTTATCCCAAGCAAAATGAAGCTGCCCGCCGACTATCACGAAAATATAGGTTCATTCTGTTAATGAACAAACTGTCCTTTTGTGTGATGATGAATAGTAAACGTTCGCACATTAACAACTGAATATCAGATAAGCCTGGCCTGAGCGCTTGCTCACATCGGGCAAATATACGGAAAGGGGGCAAGCGATGACAGGGCACTGTAGCAATTGCCATAAGGTATGGACACTAGAAGAAAGGCAAGGCGTTTGCCGATGGTGTGGACAGCCCGCAAGTTGCCAAACCACAACGACAAAGCCTCGCCATCTAAAGTCTAGCCGAAGGCGAAGCCACAGGCAAGTTGACGGCGGTAACAACGGCTATGACCATCTGCCAGAGCCGTATTTGACCTATTACAAAATAGCTTTGCGGTTTGGTCACAAGGCGTTACTGGATGAGCAAGACGACTTACTACACGACATCATTGAAGGGCTTGCTGGAATAGCAAATAGGAAGGCTGCCACAGGACAGGACTTCAGCGAAGCTGCGATGTATCGGATTGCCGAGCATATCAAAGACCATTACTGGTATAAGCACTACGCATACCATAATGGGCTAGATTGCCAGCACTGCAGCAAGGCACAGCGGGCAAAGTGTAGAACAGCCTGGGCCTATTCCGATTGGGCTTACTACGATTGCCGTAGAGCTATCACTCTGGAAAGCATAAACCGGCCTATCATAGACAGCGAGGGCAATATCACCGAGCTTGCCGAGCTGATAGCCGATGATAAGGCTTTGGACTTGGAAGAATGGCTAGACGTCAAGACTTTCCTAATCGGAGCGCCGATTAGGTTAAAACAGATAGCCAGAAAGCTAAACAAGGGTGAGGCACTGACAAATACAGAGCACCAGTATTTATGGTATCTGCGCAAAAAGACGCAAAAATCCCTCTTAGCCTAAGATTTCGGGCGATTTTGGACTTATATATAGTGGAAGCATCGTATAGGCTTGCGAGGTTCAGCTATACGGCGCTTACTACTAGGCGTCTGGTAGACCTTGCCCAGTTACCAGATAGCGAAAGGGGGTTAAGTGGAACAACTTAATATCGTGGGCAAACGCTCAGGCGAAGGCTTTGTGGCTCACAAGGCTAAACTGGTAAACGCCCTGTCTAGAGCATTAGCCGAAAGGCTATTGCTTATGGACTTCACTATTGGGCGGAAAGGCTTGCTAGGCTACATTAAGGCTCTTAGCGGAAGCAATATCGTCAAGATAGTGCCTTCCACTAACGGCAGTGCTAGCGAGGCGCAGGCTGCTGCTAAAAGGCTGAAAGTAGTTTGTGGAGCTTGTACCAGCTACCTTGAGGACACGGCTTGGATTGGCGATAAGACGCCGATGACCCTTGCCGAAATCAGAGTATGTCCAGATAACAGCGTCAAGCCAAATCTCGGAAGCCTAGAGCTATCAGAGGCAATCGGTAGAGTCCTTCCCTTCACAGCTAAGGATGAGAAAAGACCAGTTCTCCAATGCGTTCTCTTTAGGGCGAAGGAAGGCAAGCTGTCTTTGGTTGCAAGCGATGGCTTTAGACTGGCGACTGTTACACTGGATTACGACGATGGCGAGGGCGAGGTGCTAGTCCACAAAGACGAGCTAAGAGGCATAGCCAATGCCTTACACAAGGCAAAGAGGGTAAGGCTAGGCTTTGAGGCAAGCGGTGATACTCTTGATGGTATGAGGTTGATAATTGATACCGAAGCGATACGCTATCAATGGCGTGGTGCTGAGGGGCAATTCCCTGACTATCAGAAGGTCATACCGACGGAGTTCAACACCGTAGCACACTTTGACACCATCGAGGCTGTCAAGGCTGTTAATTCCTTCAAAGCCTTGTCGGACAATCCCAAAGACTATCCCATAGACCTTACCATTGGCGAAGGCAAGATTGTTATGGCTAATCC
>Ga0315288_10013519_pt1 | contig 10218 bp, 6 predicted proteins | sample YL17G11_20_MG_FD_203454 | JGI IMG/M metagenome (GOLD analysis project Ga0315288, IMG submission 203454) | Sediment microbial communities from Yellowstone Lake, YNP, Wyoming, USA - YL17G11_20 | ecosystem: Environmental > Aquatic > Freshwater > Lake > Sediment | place: USA: Wyoming | collected... | reverse complement strand
CGACAGTTGATGGCGAAAAAATCCGGCGCGCTCAAGCCGCTGCTCTTGGATCAGACCTTTATCGCCGGTATCGGCAACATTTATGCCGACGAGGCATTGTGGCGAGCCAGGCTCCATCCGCTGCGCCGCGCCGATTTGTTGAGTTCCGTAGAAGTCGCTGCGCTCTATCGCGGCATCCGCGCCGCGCTGACCGACGGCCTCCGGCACGAGGGCGCGGCGATTGATTGGGTGTATCCCGAAGGCAATTACCAGGATCACTTGCGCGTGTACGGGCGGACGGGCGAGCCGTGCCGCCGCTGCCACGCGGCCATTCGGCGCATCGTCGTAGGCCAGCGTGGCACGCACTTTTGTCCGCGTTGCCAGCCTTCTCAAAGGACGCGGGGCAAGTAGGAGACTCTGTGCAAGAAGCAATGCCGATCCTCATCATGTTAGGCGTGATCATCGTCGCGCTGACGCTAATGTTGGTGGGCCTCTTCCTCAACGCTCGCTCGCGCGACGCGTCCGAGGGAGCCGAGGCGCTGCCGAACCTCCCCGTGGACGCCGCCGAGGCGACGGACACGCCCAAGCCGCCATCAGAGTCGGTTCATTTTCACCTCGAACCCGATGGCGCATTTGTCATCGAGGTCGGCGGACGGCGTTTCACTCGCTTGGACGATATCGGAGATGAGCGATGGGTTCAGCGCGTGTTGGCGGCGGTGGGCCAGGCGCAGAGCTTGGCCGGCATCACGCCGGCCGTGTCGAGACTGGCATTGAGCGACGAGTTGCGCGCCGGACATGCGCCAGCCGATGGGGCGTTGGTGGTCGAATTCCGTGGACAACCTTATCGCCGGTTAACCGACATTCAGGATGGAGAGACCGGTCGCCAGTTGTTGGCCATGATCGGAGAATTGGTCGCATTTGCACGGAGGGCTGCCTTGCCAGAGCCGGCGGCCCCGCCCAGCGAGCCGGAGGCTTTTTCAGAGGAGGCGTTCTTGAAGCGGCTAACTGCGCCGCCGGTAGAGCCAGCGCCGATCAAGATGCCCACCCTCGTCGAGTCGCTGCGCCGCCGACCGTCGTCCAAGCCGGAGCCGTTGCCGATCGGCATTGCCGGGCAAGTTGAAGCAATATTGCAGGAGCATCTCGTGAGCAACACGTCGCTGGAGGGACGCTCTATTCATGTCGTCACGACGCCGGATGGAAGCCTGGCGGTAGAAGTGGAACGCAGGGTCTTGCGCTGGCCGGAAGGGGTGACAGACCCCGCTGTGCGCGAGGCGGTTCAAAAGGCCATTCGAATTTGGGAACGAAGTTGACCGCCGCCGGCGGTCAGCGGTCAAAGAGCAATAGTGTTCATGTCTTGCAAAACGGCGTAGCGACCGTTTTGCTCGACGAGCTTGCCGATTGCCACTTGCGGGTCGTGCTGAAAGACAACCGCGGCTTGCCGCTCAACCAGCCAACGCTGCCAGTGGCGTTTCGTTTCAATCGTTGTCATTGGGTCGAGGTCATACGCGCTGACCCACGCCAGCCGCTCCAGGTGCCAGCGGAAAAAGGCCAGGTCGCTGGGAAAGACGGCGGTCTCCCCGCCGGATTCGACGACGACGGCTTGCATCGCCGCCGTATGCCCCGGCGCAACCACCACTCGCACGCTCTCGGTCACTGACGTGTCGCCGTTCAACAAGCGCAATTGCCCGGAAGCTTGCAGCGGGTCAAAGTTGGCCGGGTAATACGTGGCGCGCGTCCGCTCGTTGGGGTGATGCGCGTCATCCCATTCACGCTGCTGCACATAGTATCGAGCGCGCGGAAACGTGGAAACCAGTCGCCCAGGCAGGAAGCGCGTGCTCCCGCCGCAGTGATCGGCGTGCAGGTGCGAGAGCACGACCAGGTCTATATCGTCGGGGGATACGCCGTGGCGCGCCAAGTCGTCCACCAGCCCGCCCTGGGGGCGCTCCAGGCGAAAGCCTTGCTGCTCGGCCAGCTCGGGCGTGACCTTGTCGCCCATGCCCGTGTCCACCAGCACCGTCGCACGCGGCGCGCGGAGGAGCAAACAGCGCAAGACCATCGGGACGCGGTTCTGCTCATCGGGCGGCAAGAGCGTTTCCCAACGCGTCCTCGGCACCAGCCCAAAAGCTCCGCCGCCATCCCACCACGTCGTCCCGTCACTGACCGGAATCAACTCCACATTGCCAATTTTCATCCGTGTCTCCTGGTGGAGTAGAACGTCAAACGCGAGAATGTGCCGACGTTTTACGTCTGACGATCGAGTTCCAGCTCTGAGCGGAAACGAGCCTCGAGCGCTGCTTTTTCGTCAGGCGGCAGGAACGCAGCCTGGACGGCGGTCATGATCATGACCTTGAGGTCAGAGATGTGCAGCCTGGCGCTCATGATGGCCAGGCGATATTCGTCGGTCAACGTCGTGTCCGAAACGCTAGGATCATCGGTGTTGAGGGTGACTTTGATTCCTAGGCGATACAAGTCAAGCAGCGGGTGATAGCTCATCGTCTGGACCGCGCCCGTCTGCAAGTTGCTGGTGGGGCACAGCTCTAACGTCACGCCATGCTGGCGCACCAGCCGGACCACGTCAAAGTTTTCGATGCAACGCACGCCGTGGCCGATGCGTTCCGGGTCAATCAGCTCAATCGCCTCCCGCACGTTTTCCGGTCCGCCGGCTTCGCCGGCGTGGACGATCAAGCCGAGCCCGGCCTCTCGAGCGCGGCGAAAGACGGGGATGAACGGCCCCAGAGGGTAATTCACCTCGTCGCCGGAAAGGTCGAGCGCGACAATGCCGCAATCCAGGTGTTGCAGTGTCGCTTCGAGCACTTGGTCGGCGGATTCAGGCTCGTGGCGGGTGATTGAGATGATCAGCCGCGCGAGGATATCGTGGTCGGCCTGGGCGTGCTGCGCCGCCTCCCAAACCCACTCCATCACCTCGCCGTAGCCAAAGCCCTGCGCGCGCGCCAAGGCCACCGGGTTAAAGCGCAGCTCCAGGTACTTGACGTTGTCGGAAGCGGCATCTGCCACGGCCTCGTAAGCGATGCGCTCAATCGCCTGGCGCGTCTGGTAAAAGCGGCGCAGCAAGTTGAACTTTTGCAAAAAGCTGTGAAAGCCCGGTTGGTCATCTACCGTGACCTGGACGTAGGGACGCAACTGGTCCAGGTCATAACTGGGCAGGTCCACGCCGTGCTCGCGCGCAATGTTGGCCAAAGTCTCCAGGCGCAAGCTGCCTTCCAGGTGGCGGTGCAGGTCCACTTTGGGCAGGGCCTGTAGAGCCCGCCGCAAATCCGGCGAGTCGAAGGTGGGGCCGCTAGCAAGGGTGGACATTACAACTCCTGCGGCCTTTGCGCTTGGGGCAGCGTGAACAAAAACGTGCTGCCGCGGCCTACCTGGCTTTCCGCCCAGATGCGGCCACCGTGCGCTTCTACAATGCGCTTGACGATCGTCAGGCCCAGCCCGGCCCCGCCAAACTTGCGCGTGGCTGAGCCATCCACCTGGTAAAATCTATCAAAGATGCGTTCCAACTGGTCAGCCGGGATGCCGATGCCGGTATCGGACACCGAGACCTGCACCATGCCATCTACTGCCGCCAGTTGCACCGTAATGCGGCCGCCGTTCGGGCTGAATTTGATGGCGTTGCCGAGCAGGTTGTCGAGCACCTGATTCACCCGGTCCCGGTCGGCGCGCGCCAGCAGCAAGCCAGTCGGCGCGACGACCTCCAACTTGATGCCCATTGCCGATGCGGTCGCCTGGCAGCCTTGAATCGCCCGCCGGGCCACTTGGACCATATCCAAATCGGCCATTTGCAGCGATTCGTGTTCGAGCTGCTGCAAGAAAATAATGTCCGAAACCAGCCGGGTGATGGTGTTCGTCTTGTCGGCGACAATCGCCAAGCTCTCGCGCTGTTGATCGTTGATCTGGCCCATCTCGCCATCCATCAGCAACTCGACGTAGCCCCTGATAAAAGTCAGCGGGGTGCGCAGCTCGTGGCTGATGTTTTGCACCAACTCGTCTTTGACCCGATCCACAGCTTGCAGTTCTGTGTACGCCTGCTCCAGGCGCTGGGCGCGCTCTTTGAGGGCCTCGTACAACCGCGCATTCTCAATCGCCACAGCCGCCTGCGCGGCGACGATGGCGAGCAGCCGCTCGTCGTTCGGGGTAAAAGCGTCTGGCACGTCTTGATCAATCGCCAGCACGCCAATGACGCGCTCGTGCACGATCAGCGGCACGCATAGCAGCGAGCGAACCACCGGGTCAAAAAAGATGAAATCAACATTGTGTGTGTCTGGCACATAGATCGGCCTGGCGGTGGCAGCCACCTGACCGGCAATGCCTTCTCCCCACTCGAGTCGCGCCGCGTGCCGCCACTTGGCTTGCAAGCCTGTTGCGATGTGGATCTCGAGCATCTGCGTCTCGGCATCCGCCAGCCAGATGTTGACGCTGCGGCAGCCCAAGACCTGCTTGAGCGAGCTCACAATCGAATCCAATACCTGATGCATGTCCAGGCTGGTACTCAGTTGTTGGGCGAATGAATGGAGCGTGGAGACTTCGTCCAACCGGCGCTGCATCTCGTGGTACAGCCTGGCTCTTTCGATGATGACGGCCAGTTGCCCGGCCAGCGCCAACAAGAGCCGCTCATCGTCCTGGGTAAAGCGATTGACGCGCAGGCTCTCCACATTCATGACGCCGATGAGCCGGTCGCCCACGATCAGCGGAACCGCCAGCTCGCTGCGCGTGCGCGGCGTGGCCGCATAGTAACGCGGCTCTTGCGACACGTCTGCCGCCAACAGCGGCTGCCGGTGCTCGGCGACCCAACCGACAATGCCTTCGTCCGGGCGCATCTCTTTGTCGTTCATATCCGGCGGGAGGCCGTAGGCGGCTTCGGTGCGCAGCAGACCCGACACGGGGTCTACCAGGATGAACTCGAATGTCTCAAAGCGCAGCGTGCGGCGAATGGCCTCTAGCATTTGCTCCAGCACTTTTGCCAGGTCCAGCTCGCCGGCCCCGGCCAGCGCCACTTGAGACATGATGGTGACTTCGTCCAGGCGGCGGCACGTTTCGGCGTACAGGCGCGCATTTTCGATGGCGACCGCGGCCTGGCTGGCGAAAATCTTGGCCAGCTCGATCTCTTCGGCGGTGAACTGGCGCGGCTCGCCTCTGCTGTAGATGACCAGTGCCCCTTTGAGTTGACCGCCATGCAGCATCGGCACACCCAGCCTCGAGACCAATCCTTCGCTCTCGCTCTGACGCAAGTTGTCGTAGATCCCCGTCAGGGGGCTGAATGGATGACGTGCCATATCTTCAACTACCATCGGCACATATTGACCATCTTGTCGCACGGCTTCCACGAACTCTCTTGGGACACGCGTGCTTTCTACATACTCGGACGAAAGCCCGTGGCTGGCCTTGACCACCAGGTGCGAGCCGTCTTCATCCCACATCATCACGCTGGAGGCAGGCGCATCGAACGTGCGCGCGGCCTTGTCGGCGACGAGTTGCAGCAGCGTGCCCAGTTCCAACTCGGCGCTGATTCCAGCGGCAGTCGCTTGCAGGCTCTCCATCTGCTGCCGGCGCTGCCGCTCCAACTCGTACAGGCGCGCGTTTTCGACGATGACGGCCAATTGCCCACCGACGGTGACGAGCACGCGCTCGTCGTCCGCGCTGAAAGCGTCAAACAGCGCGCTCTGCGCGTCAATCACGCCAATGACGCGCTCCCCCACCTTGAGCGGCACCGCCATCTCGGACACGGTGCCGGGGATGCCAGGGATATAACTTGGGTCGGTGTTTACATCTCCCACGCGCAGCGGCGCGCCCGTGGCGGCGGCTGTCCCGGCAATTCCCTGGCCTAGCTTGATGCACAGATTGCGAGACTGATCGCCCTCGGTGCCCGAGTGAGCGTACAAATCTATGACCTGGCGGGTCTCGTTGACCAGGAACAGCGCGGCATGCTCAAAGCCCAGGCTATGGTGGAGCGCCTTGACGATTCGCGCCACCACTGTAGCCAGCTCGAGCGTCGAGGCGGCGGCCAGCGCCACTTCGTGCAGGGCAGATAGCTCGTCCAGTTGGCGGCGCGTTTCTTCATAGAGCCGCGCATTTTCCAGGGCGCTGGCGGCCTGGTCGGCCAGCAGCGTCAGCACCCGCAACTCCTCTGCCGTAAAGATGTGCGGATTGAGAAAAGCGATGGTGAATACACCCAGCGGGCGCTCGGCGCGGCGCAGCGGGAACCCGGCGATAGCCTGCACGCCCCAGTCGGACTGGGAGGCGTACAGGGGATGACTCTTGGCGTCGTTGATGACGATGGGCTTGGCGCTGCGGAGCGCGCGCGCCGTGATGCCATCACGGCGCGGCTGGGTGACCGCCGGCATCCGGCTGCCATCCTTCCATAGCGCCGTCCCAAAGACAAACTCGTCTTTTTCGGCGTCGAATAAAAAGATGTGAGCGTCGTCGGCGCTCACCAGCTTGAGCGCGTTCTGGACAATCGTGTCGAGCACCGTCCAAATGTCCAGCGACGCGCTGATCTGCAAACCGATCTCTTGCAGCGCGGTCAGTTCGGCCACGCGCTGGCGGGCCTCTTCAAACAGCCGGGCGTTCTGGATGGCGATGCCAATCTGGACGGCGAGCGCCTCCATTGCCTGTACGTCGTCTGGGCCGAATGCGTTGCGCTCCAGGTGTTGCACGTCCAACACGCCAATGACCTGGCCGCCGTGCGGGATGGGCACAGACAGTTCAGCCGCAACCCCTTCATACTTGGGTAGGCCGCAGATATAGCGCGGTTCTTGGGTGACATCGTTGGCGAGCAGCGTCTTGCTTTCCCGGGCGGCATAACCGATTATCCCCACGTTAATGGATTGGCGGTAGGTCGCCAGTTGGCGCTCCGAGTAGCCGCCGACGTAGGCGTGCAGAACGGCTTCGCCGTGCGCCGCGTCCAGCAGATACAACCCGACGTGAAAGTAGCCGAACGATTGATGGATCGCCTCAGCGGTCCGATTGAGCAGGTCGGAGAGGTCGAGCGTCGAGGTGGCCTGGCGCGCGACCTCGTTGATGAGCGCCAGGTGCGCGCTGCGGCGGCTTTCCGATTCGTACAGCCGGGCGTTGTCAATCGCCACGCCCACCTGGTCGGCAATCGCGGTGAGCAGCGCGACTTGATGTGGCGCAAAGGCGCGGGGCCGGTAGCTCATCGCGCTGAGCACGCCCACGACCTTGCCGCGCGCGCGCATCGGGGCCAACACCATCGCCTGGACGCCTTCCTGGGCGAACTCGGGCACGACCAGCCGCGGGTCTCCCCGGACATCGCCCGTGACGACCGGCAAGCCGGTGGAGATGGCCTGGCCGGAAAGCCCGGTGCCCAGCCGGATGTGGATGTGGTTGGCCAAGTCCTTGTGCCGCCAGCCCTGGTGAGCGCGAATCACCAGTTCATCGGTTGCTTCATTCACCAGGCTGATCGCGCCGGCCTCTACGCCGATGACTCGTAGCGCTTCGCTCAGCGCCAGGTTGAGCGTGGCTTGTAGATCGAGCGACTGGCTGACGGTGGCCGCCACGGCGTTGAGCGCGGCCAAGCCTTCGGCGCGGCGCAGGGTCTCTTGGTACAAACGCGCGTTCTCAATCGCCACGGCGGCCCGGTCGGCCACGGCTTGCAGGAGTGAGAGGTCTACTGTGGCGAACGCGGCCAGGCGAGGACTGTGCAGGTCAATGTTGCCCAGCGCCTCGCTTTCTTCGAGTGGAAGCTCTCCCTCTTGGGCGGGTTTGTGGCTGCGCGCCAGCGGAATGATCAGCTCGGAAAGGACGCGGCCGCCGGGCGGGAGAGCGACATAGTCGGGATCGTCACGCACATCGTCACAGCGGATGATCTGCCGCGTGCGGTAAGCGCGGCCATTGATGCCTTGGGTGAGCTTGAACGGTGTGGACTGCGCTTGACGCGCGATCCGTTTGGAAAATCCGCGCAGCGCGCGCGGCTCAAAGCAGCCCGTATCGTGATTGACGGCGTACACGATGCCCCGGCTGGCGCCGGCAACACGCATGGCTTCCACTAGCGCCACTTGCAGCGCAGCGTCCAAGTCCAGCCCGGTGGAAAAAGCCCGGCTCACTTGCGCCAGGGCCTCTAATTCTTGGCGGCGTGCGCGCTCGGCCACGTAGGCTGCGGCCAATGCCAGCGAGTCTGCCACTGCCGAGAGCGCGGCCATCTCTGGCGGAGTGAACGGGTCAGGGCGGCGGCGGAACACGCTCAGCACGCCGACGGCGCACTCCGGCCCCTTGAGCGGGGCCAGCGCTACGGCGTAAACATCCTGGTCGTTGAACTCGGATTCCGCCAGAGCGCCGCTGTGACGACGGACATCGGCGGCCAACGGCTTGCCGTTGGCGACTACGCGCCTCATCAGGCTCTTGACGTCCATCTCGCTGTCGCTAACCGGAGTGTGATGCCAGCCTTGCGTAGCATGAAAGGTCAGCCGGTCGCCATCCAGCAGCGCGATTGCGCCCCCATCTGCGCCCAGCGCGCCGCACACGCCCGATAGCGCGGCCTGGCTCAGGTCGGATAGGTTTTTATCCGGGTCGAGCGTTTTGATCCGATGGGGGCTGCACATGGCAGAGACGGCGTGGATGGCTTGCAGGAGGTTCTGACGTTCCACTGTGCGAGGGGAATTGAGGCGGCCCGGCCGCAAAGGCGGCTGTTGAGCGGTGAGTGGGCGCAGGGCGCCAAGCACGGCGACGATCTGCTTGCGTTTGCGCTTGGGTTGACCGACGAACTCGATGCGCATCTCGCTGCCGTCGCCGCGTCGAAGCGTCAACACTTGCGTCTGAGCTTGGCCGTTGCGTAGACGGGCAAGCAGCGCGTCCCAGGCCGGGCGCGACCTGGCTGCCAGCAAGTCGGCAAAGGCGCGCCCACGCAAATCTGCGCGTGTGCGCCCCAGCAACGTGGCGGCCGATGGGGTGACTTGCGTACAACGTCCTTTGCCGTCGAGGATGACGGCAGCCTCTTTCTTTCCCACGGTTAATGAGGAGGACAGAACAGAGCGGTCCAACGACCTTGGCTTCGCTCACCGCTCATGCCAGTTTTTCCTTGAACAGCCAACTCCAATAATACCAGGCCACTCCGACGCTGATGGCAATGGCAATGACGAACGGGAGGTGATAAGTCGCCAGGTAAAAGAACGGGCTGTTCAACAGGCCATTACTGCGGACCACGCGCGCCAGCATCGAGACGCCGAGGAGCGCCATGGCAAGATAAAAGAAGCGAAAGTGGGGACGCATCTTGGTGACCGCGCCCAACCGCTGGCTGAGGTTCGCAAAAATGTACACGAGGTAAATGACCGCGATCAATCCTATGACGCCCAAGGGCGTGACGGGCACACTCATCGGCGGCCTCCTGTCATCATTTTTAGGAGCGACGCGCCCAAAAAGATGAGAGCGACGCCGCCGGCCAACTGGATACTGTCGCCAACCATGTCGCCGGCCACATCGCCAGCGAGCGCATAGCGTATCCCTCCCAATAAGAGCAACACCAGCGGCGCCAAAAACAGTTGATAGTGGGTAGATTGGCCCGAGGTGGCCTGGTAAAAGTGGGCGATGCGATACAGCACCAGCAGCAGGGCGCTTACTCCCAGCCAGGCGACGAAAGTGAGGATGCTCGCTATCAGGTCCATGTTTCAAGCAGTCAAATAATCTTGTCGTCGAGCAGCCAGGCAGTCAAAGGGTGGGGGACGAATGACTAGCCGGCTATTCGACTACGGAACTAGCGACGGACAAAGGCCTCGATGAACGACTCGGACATGCGGCGGGGGCTGCCACTCATGATCCCTTCGCGGCCTTCGAACTTGCTGCGCACTTCGATGCCGCCCGAGGTGATCTCGAACTGGCGGATGTCTTTGGCGTGGTCGCTGCCGCGCAGCTTGAGCACCAGGAGCGCCTTGCGGATGGCGCTTTCGATTTCCACGTAGCGGAGCATGATGTACGAATCGGCGACAAAGGCGACGTCCTCATCGGCGCTGTCGCTTTCGCCGATGAGCGCGGGCGATTCGCGCGTGAGCACGCTGGTCAATCCTTCGCGCTTGAGCGCGTTGATAAAGCCGTAGGTCACATTGCGCAGCTCGACCGGGTCGTCGGACAGGCGCTCAAAGTGCGAGAGGCTATCAATCAAGATGCGCCGGGCGCCGATCTCGCGCGCCATCGCTTCGATGCGGCCTCCCACGCTTTCCAGGTCGGCCTTGCCGACCTCCGGGCTGGTCATGATGACGCGCAGCTTGTCGCTCTGCTCCA
>Ga0315288_10013518_pt1 | contig 10218 bp, 11 predicted proteins | sample YL17G11_20_MG_FD_203454 | JGI IMG/M metagenome (GOLD analysis project Ga0315288, IMG submission 203454) | Sediment microbial communities from Yellowstone Lake, YNP, Wyoming, USA - YL17G11_20 | ecosystem: Environmental > Aquatic > Freshwater > Lake > Sediment | place: USA: Wyoming | collected... | reverse complement strand
CCAGCGAACGACATTCGTGTCACTGGTGAGAACATCATCCGATTGAATCACCCGGGAATTCGGAAAGGGCCGACGAAGCTATATGGACGGCGCCGCGGCACGTGCCGAACAAGGTGACGAAGCCGAACTGCCAGAGGGCCTGACCCGCCGCGAGTGCGACATCCTCGCCTTTGAGCGCCAGTGGTGGAAGTACGCCGGAGCCAAGGAGGAGGCCGTCAAGGATCTCTTCGCGATGTCGGCGACCCGCTACTACCAGGTGCTCAACGCGTTGGTCGATCGGCCCGAAGCGTTGGCGGCCGACCCGATGCTGGTTAAGCGTTTACGCCGGTTGCGGGCCAGTCGACAGAAGGCCAGGGCCGCCCGACGCCTGGGCTTCGAGTTCCCCTGACGGTGACGACGTGGCCGGCCCAAACTCCGGCCCGGTTACAGTTACGCCGATGAACGAGCGCGTGCCCGACTCTTCCGGGCTTCCCCTACGCGCCATGGTGATGGTGCTGTTGTTTCTCGGCCTGATCTTCCTGCTGGTCGGATTCCAGGCGATGAGTTCCGGAGGCCGGTCCGCCGACCCACCGGCCCGGACCCTGGCCACCACCACGACGGCCGCGGTGGCGAAGGCTGACGTGCGTGTTTTCAGCGTCACCGGTGACGAGGCGGCCGCCGTCCGGGTCTCGGATCGCTTGAAGGAAGCCGGCTGGAACGTCACCGAGGCGGCCACCACCGCGGTGGCTGAGCCGCCCGTCACGACCGTGTACTTCGGCGCCGGCGACGGTGAGCAGGCGGCGGCCGAGTCCATCGGCGCGGTACTCGAGGCTCCGGTGGAACCGCGGATACCCGAAATTGCCGAGGACGCACCCGGTGTGATCGTGCTGGTGACAGGTTAGGCTCTCGGACATGGTCAAGTCCCTCGGGTCGGGCACGCCCGCCGCCATTCTGATCGCCGTTGCTGCAGCCGCGCTGAGCGCCTGTTCGCCCAACGAACCCATCGCCACCCAACCCGGCACGGTCCCGCCGGTCTGGACCGGATCACCCGCCCCGGCCGGCATGGCCGGAGAGCACGGGGGGATGGAGCACGGGTCGATGGACCACGGGTCGATGAAGCCCGGGGAAATGGAACCCGGGGAAATGAAACCGGGTGCCATGGGCGCGGGGGCCATGGGCGCGGGGGCTATGGGTGCGGCCGCTGCGACCGCCGACACCCTCACCGCGGAGATCAACTCCGCCAGTGGCAGCCAGGTCGCGGCGGCCACCATCGAGTTCAAAGAAAATGACGGCTTCGCGACCATCACCGTGCAGACCGTCGCACCGGGCCTGTTGAGTCCCGGCATGCACGGCATCCACATCCATGCCGTCGGCAAGTGCGAGGTGAACTCGGTTGGTCCCAGTGGCGGTGCGCCCGGTGACTTCCTCTCTGCCGGTGGGCATCTGCAGGCCGGCGGTTCTGCCGCGCACCCCGGCCACGGCGGTGATTTGAGTTCGCTGCAGGTGCGCGGCGACGGTACCGCGATGCTGGTCACCACCTCGAATGCGTTCGACAGGGCTGATCTGCTCGATGGCGGGGGAACGGCGTTCATCATCCACGAGAGTGCGGACAACTTCGCGAATATCCCGGCGGATCGATATCAGCAGATCGACGGCGGCGCGACCGGACCGGATGCCGTCACGCTGGCCACCGGTGACTCCGGCAAGCGGGTCGCCTGCGGTGTCATCAGCGCCGGTTAGGATCGACTTCGAGGGTTCTGAGCGTCCGACACTCGGCGTCGAGTGGGAGTTCGCTCTCGTCGACGTGGCGTCTTCGGACCTCAGCAACGAGGCCGCCGCGGTGATCACCGAAATCGGTGCGACTCCTCATGTACACAAAGAACTGCTGCGAAACACCATTGAGGTCGTCACTGGAGTGTGTGACACCGTCGCGGAGGCCGTGGACGATCTGCGGTCGACGCTGATCCCGGTACGCACGGTTGTCGAAGACCGGGGTATGGAACTCTTCTGCGCGGGCACCCATCCGTTCGCGCAATGGTCAGCCCAGGAACTCACCGACGGCCCGCGCTACGCGGAGTTGATCAATCGCACGCAATGGTGGGGCCGACAAATGCTCATCTGGGGCGTGCACGTGCATGTCGGAGTCTCCTCCGCGCACAAGGTCATGCCAATCATCTCGTCGTTGCTCAATCACTATCCGCACCTGCTGGCGCTGTCGGCGTCCTCACCCTTCTGGGCGGGTGAGGACACCGGCTATGCGAGCAACCGCGCGATGATGTTCCAGCAGCTCCCGACGGCCGGCTTACCGTTTCAATTCCGGTCCTGGCGGGAATTCGAGAGATTTGTTCATGATCAGAAAAAGACCGGAATCATCGATCACCTCAACGAGATCCGTTGGGACATCAGACCATCGCCCCGTCTCGGAACCGTTGAGGTGCGGATTTTCGACGGGGTGTCTAATCTGCGCGAGCTTGCCGCGCTGGTAGCGCTGACCCATTGTCTGATCGTGGACCTCGACCGTCGCCTCGACGCCGGCGAACAGCTGCCGGTGATGCCGCCCTGGCACGTGCAGGAGAATAAGTGGCGTGCCGCCCGCTATGGACTCGAGGCGATCATCATTCTCGATGCGGACAGCAACGAGCGCCTGGTGACTGATGACCTCGACGACCTGCTGACCCGGCTGGCGCCGGTGGCTCATTCGCTGCACTGCGGTGACGAACTGGCCGCGGTGGCCGACATCCCACGCCGGGGCGCGTCTTATCAACGGCAGCGTCGGGTTGCCGAAGCCAACGGCGGAGACCTAGGTGCGGTGGTCGACGCGCTCGTGGCCGAACTGGATATCGAGGAGTAGCGCATGACGCGATACCGACGGATGGCTGTCGCCGGTCTTGCCGCGGTGGCGGTGTTGACCGCCGGCGGCTGCAGCACGGCGATCACCGGCACCCCGGTGGCCACACCCGGGGAAGCCGGCAAGGCGGCGAACGGCGCGGCACTGGCGTCCACCACCTGCCGTGAGTTCACCGAGATGAACTCCGCCGCCCGCCGTGAGGTCATCGCCGCGATCGGCGCGGAGGGTAATGACCTGGTCGCGGCCAACCCCGATCTTTGGGCGGGGGTGGCAACGGCGTTGTGCACCTTCGCATCCCCGAGTGCGCCGGTGCGCGATGTCGTCACCGGCGGTATGAGGTAGTGCTGCGATGACCGCGATGTTTCCGCTGCAGTCAGCGCTACTACCCGGGGAGACGTTGCCGCTGAACATCTTTGAGCCCCGGTACGCCCAGCTGGTGCGGGACTGCGTGGCTTCGCCGGATCCGGCATTCGGCGTGGTGCTGATCAGCCGCGGCCAGGAGGTCGGTGGCGGCGATATTCGTAGCGATGTCGGCGCGCTGGCGCGCATCACCGAATACGCCGATCTCGGCGAAGGCCAGTATCAACTGCTCGCGTTGGTGGGCGAGCGGATCCGGATCTCGGGGTGGCTGCCCGACGATCCCTACCCGCGTGCGGTGGTGACGGCCTGGCCCGACGAACCCGGTCCGGATGTTGGTCCGGAGCGGATTTCGGTGGTGGTCGACGCCATCCTCGGACTCTTCGGGCGCGTGATCGAGGCCAGGGGTGGCCGCCTGCGGTCCGACGCACTGGCCGTCGACGAGGACATCGCCGACGATCCGTCCCGGCATATCTACGCTCTCGCCTCGCGGGTCCCGATGGGCCAGGCGGATCGCTACGCGGTCCTCGCGGCACCGACGCTCGCCGAACGCGTCACGGTGCTTTCCGATGCCATCGAGACCGTCACCGCGATGGTTGAGTTCCAACTATCCGAGGAATAGCCCCGTCCGAGGAGTAGACCCCGCCCGAGGAATAGCCCCGCCCCAGGAGTAGCCCCGCCCGAGGAGTAGGAGACCTCCCGCTCAGCGCTCGCCGGCGAACGCCCGCAGTGATTCGATCTGGGCGGGATCCAGCGACGGCCGGACGTTCTCGCGGGCCGTGGCGAGGTCCGCCGCGGTGACATCGGCGGCGTCGATCGAGCGGCGCATCGCGGTCAGCGCGGCCTCCCGGAGCAGCGCCACGCAGTCCGCTGCGCTGTAGCCATCCAGATCGGCGGCCAGCGCATCGAGGTCGACCTCGGCGCTCAACGGCACCGACTTTCCGGCTGTCCGCAGGATCTCGCGACGGGCGGCGGCGTCGGGCGGTTCGACGAACACGAGTCGTTCGAGTCGTCCCGGCCGCAGCAGTGCCGGATCGATCAACTCGGGACGGTTGGTCGCGCCCAGCACCACCACGTCACGCAGCGGCTCGATCCCATCCATCTCGGTCAGTAGTGCGGCGACAACGCGATCGGTCACGCCCGAGTCGAAACTCTGCCCGCGCCGGGGTGCCAGCGCGTCGATCTCGTCGAGGAATATCAGGGACGGTGCCGAATCCCTTGCCCGGCGAAACAATTCGCGCACCGCCTTCTCCGAGGATCCCACCCACTTGTCCATTAGTTCGGCGCCCTTCACGGCGTGCACGCTAAGCCGACCCGAATTTGCCAGTGCCCGCACCACGAATGTCTTGCCGACTCCGGGCGGACCGTAGAGCAGCACGCCACGTGGCGGATCCACGCCGAGTCGGGCGAAGGTTTCGGGGTGCGCGAGCGGCCACAGCACGGCCTCGGTCAGTGCCTGCTTGGTCTCGATCATGTCGCCGACGTCATCAAGAGTCACCGAACCGACCGACAATTCCTCGGTTCCCGACCTCGACAGCGGCCGGATCACGGTCAGGGCGCCGGTGAAGTCCTCCTGGGTCAGCGCCGGAGGTTCCCCGTCGTCGCTAGCTCGGGCCGCGGCCCGCAGCGCTGCTTCGCGGACTAGCGCGGCAAGGTCGGCACGCACGAATCCCGGTGTGCGGTCAGCGATCTGGTCCAGTGCCAGTTCCTGCGCCGGAACGTCTCGCAGCAGTACCTCCAGCAGTGCCTTGCGGGTGGCGCCGTCGGGAAGGCTTAAACCCAGTTCGCGATCGCACAAATCGGGAGCCCGCAGCCTCGGGTCCACCACGTCCGGCGCCTGTGAGGTGGCGATCAGCGCCACACCCGGCGTGGCGACCGCCTTCTTCAGTTCGGCCAGGATCATCGTCGCCACCGGTTCGGGCGGATCGGGAAGCAGTGCGTCGATGTCGGTCACCAGGAGGACTCCGCCCCCGTTGATCACATCGGTGACCGCCCGAGCCACGCCCTGATGGCGCTCGGTCGCCGCGAGCGCACCGGTGTCCGGGCCGTCGAGGTCCACGAGTCGTCGGCCCGCGCACACCGCGCGGACGAGTCGGGCTTTTCCGACACCGGCCGGACCGGTGATCAGCACTCCGAGGTTAGGTTTGGCGCCCAGCTTCTCCAGAAGCGCGGGTTCGTCGAGTGCCAGCTTGAGCCACTCGGTGAGCCGGCCGGCCTGGACATGCTGGCCCTTGAGGTCGTCGATGCTCACCGCTGGTTCCTCGGGCCATTGCGTGGGCGGACTGATGGCAGCCGTGGAACCGGGGGCTACCCCGCCGCCCGCACCCCAGGTGACCGAGGAGTTCGGCTGCACCGAAACGGGTCCGGCGGGGTCGGTTCCGGTCACGGTCAACAGTTCCGACGTCCAGGTGATCCCGACCGCTGCGGTCAGGGCCGAGCTCGCCTCGGAGTTCGACGTGCCCGGACCGAGGTCGCGCGGCAGCAGCGACACGGTGTCCCCAACGGTCAGCACCTTGCCCAGCAGCGCCTGGCGCAGGGTCGCCGATGACACCGATCTGGTGGCCAGGGTCGATCCGCTCAACGTCACCGATCGAGATCCGTAGACGGCTACCGGCGCTACCAGCACGCCGGCATCCTCGCGCAGGCCGGCGTTGGACAGCGTCACGTCGTCGAGAAGAGCGGTTCCGGTCGGCGTGCCGGCCGGTGCCACGCCGGCGACGGCGGCGGTGGTGCGCGATCCGGTAAGTGACACCGCATCCCATTCCCGAATACCCAGTGCGGCAATCACTTCCGGGTGCAGACGGACAACACCGCGCCGGGAGTCGAGTGCGGCCGTGTTCAGCCGTGCGGTCAGTGTCAGGCTCGATGGTGGCCCGGGCCGCCCCGTCATCAATTCGGATGCGTCAGACATCGGTTCAGCCTCCTGGCTTGCGTAGGCCCATCCGGGCCGTCGATCGGCGGTGGGGATTCTCGGCGTTCCTTGCCGCGCGGCGGGCGGCGCGCCGCTGTCCGGGCTTGTCATCCCACGCTTCCGGGTGTGCGGCGGCCCAGCGTTGGCTGCGGATCGTGAACGGGATGATCAGCAGGTAGCCGGCGATGATCAACAGCACCAGGATGTACGGGAACAGCAGCAGGCCAGCCGCCGCGGCGGCGACCAGGATCAGCAGAATCGGTGCCGCGTTGGCGGGCACCGAGATCGCCTTCAGAGCCAGGGTAGGCACCCGGCTCACCAGCAGTAGCGAGTTCGCGGCCAACCACACGCAGAGGAATACCGGCGACGTCCACCAGCCGTGGCCGAACTGCAGCATCGCTGCGAGTGGTCCGATCACGCCGACGGCACCGCATGGCGCGGGCATGCCCACGAAGTACTGCCGGGTGTAGGCCGGGCGGGTGTCGTCGTCGAGCAGGGTGTTGAACCGGGCCAGTCGCAGCACGATGCAGACCGCGTAGAGCAGGACGAAGATCCAACCGACCGGTGAGTCCGGCAGCAGGGTGATGTACACGACGAGGGCAGGGGCGACGCCGAAGTTCACCGCGTCAGCGAGCGAGTCGATCTCGGCACCCATCGGGGACTGGGCGTGCAGGGCGCGGGCGATGCCGCCGTCGATGCCGTCGAGTACCGCCGCGGCGCCGATCAGGGCCAGCGCGATATGTGCGCGTCCGTCCAGGGCGAACTTGATCGACGTCAGTCCGGCGCAGATCGCCAGCACCGTGGTGGCGCTGGGCAGGATGCGCAGCCCCCGGTTGGATTGGATCCGGGGGCCAGACGGCACAGGGGGTTTCATCATGGCAGCCGGGCCAGCACCGTCTCACCGGCCAGGGTTCGCTGCCCCGGTTCGATCAGCACCTGTGAACCGGCCGGCAGGTAGGTGTCCAGCCGCGATCCGTACCGGATCAGCCCGTAGCTGTCACCGATCCGCACCGCGTCGCCGACGTGAAGATCGCAGACGATGCGACGGGCGATCAGTCCGGCGATCTGCACCACCACCACCTGCTGTCCTTCCGGCGTTCGGATTAACACACTGTTGCGCTCATTGTCCGCACTGGCGACCGGCAGGTCGGCCGAATGGAAGCGGCCGGGTCGGTGCTCCACCGCGAGCACCTCACCGCTGACCGGGATTCGCTGGGTGTGGGCGTCCAGCAGGGACAGGAAGATGCTGATCCTCATCAGCGGCGCGGTTCCGACGCCGAGTTCCGGTGGCGGTGCCGATTCGCCGATCAGGCAGACCTCGCCGTCGGCGGGCGCGACGATGACTCCGGTTCGGGTGGGCGGGGTGCGCGAGGGTTCCCGGAAGAACGCCGCGTTGGCCCCGGCCGCGGTCAGGCCGGCCCGTCGCACCCAGCGGTGGTTGCGACCGAGGGCGGCGACGACCAGTCCGGCGGAGACGAATGGCAGGCCGGCCGGGTGCACGCGCGGCACCGAGGATCGCAGCAGATTCAGCAATCGGTGCGGGCCGGAGGTCTCAGTGTCGTCCGCGGAGCGGGGGCGTCGGGCCACGAGAACTGATCCTACGGGTGCAGATCCCACAGCCCGACCCGCTCACCGGCGCCGAGCTCGGTGACGTCCTCGGCGATGTCGAGCAGGCAGTTGGCCGATGCCAGCCAGCGGAGGTGGTGCGAAGCGGGCGGACCGTAACTCAGGATGGTTCCGGTGTCGTGGTCGTAGACGCCCCGGCGGAACTGTCGTTTGCCGACCGGTGAGGTGATCGTCTCGGCGAGTATCCCGCTGCGGCGAGGCCGGTTCGGCTGCGGCAAGCCCATCGCCGCGCGCAGTGCGGGCCGGATGAACACCTCGAAGGAGACCAGGGCACTGACCGGATTGCCGGGCAGGGTCACGATTGCGGTGCCGTTGACCGTCCCCGCGCCCTGTGGCATGCCGGGCTGCATGGCGACTTTGACGAACTCCACGCCGGTACGCCCGTCGGCGCCGAAGGTGTCCTTGACCACCTCGTAGGCCCCTGCGCTGACACCGCCGGTGGTGATGATCAGGTCGGCTCGGCTGCCGTAGGTGTCCAGCACCGCGCCGAATCGCTCGACGTCGTCGTCACAGGTGACCGTCTCCACCACCTCGGCACCGGCGTCCCGCACCGCGGCGGCCAGCATGACTGCGTTGGACTCGTAGATCTGTCCCGGCAAAAGCGGCGTTCCCGGTGTCACCAACTCGGCGCCGGTGGAGATCACCAGCACCCGCTGGCGCCCGATGACCGGCAGTTCGGCGAGCCCCAGTGCGGCTGCCAGTCCGAGTGCGGCCGGCGTCACGACCCGGCCGGCCTGCAGGACGGTGGTGCCGGCGACGACGTCCTCGCCGGCGCGACGGACGTGCTGGCCGGGCTTCGGGCTCGCGTAGATGGCGACGGTGTCGACTCCGGCGTCGGTGCTTTCCACCGGAACCACCGCCGTCGCCGTTGCGGGCAGCGGTGCCCCGGTCATGATGCGATGTGCCGTTCCCGGCGCCAGGACGAGCGAGTCGGTGCGGCCGGCCGGAATGTCCTCGGCGACAGGCAGTGTCACCGGATTATCTGAATTGGCTCCCGCCACGTCCTCGGTCCGGACCGCGTAGCCGTCCATCGCCGAGTTATCGAAAACCGGCAGCGACAGGGGTGCCACCACATCGGCGGCGAGCACCAGACCCAGCGCATCGGCCAACCCGGCGGTGGTGGCTGGCCGCGCCGCGATCAACCGGGAGACAACACGCTGGTGTTCTTCGACGCTGCGCATCCGACCCCCGCCGCTAGACCGGATAGGTGACGCCGGTGAGTTCCTCGGAGACCGTCCATAGCCGCTCCTGCGCAGCGGTGTCGTGCGACTGCGCGTTCGAGGTGACAAGTTTCGGGTAGCCGCGCAATTCGCGGAAGCCGTCTGGGCCGTAGTACTGACCGCCGCGCACTGCCGGATCGGTGGCCGCCCGCAGGGTGGGCAGTGCGCCGAGTTCGGAGGTGTTCAACAGCCGGCCGGAAAGCCAACTGACACCGGGCAGGCCGGCGCCGGGAACGTGGCGGACGAGTTCGGTGGCGGCCACACCCGGATGCGCGGCCACCGCGATGGTCTTCGCCTTCGCCGCAGCCAACCGGCGCTGCAGATCGTAGGTGAACATCAGGTTGGCCAGCTTGGACTGGCCGTAGGAGGCCACCCGGTCGTAGCGGCGGGTCTCCCACTGCAGGTCCGCGAAGTCGATCTTTGCCCTGATGTTGTGCGCGATGCTCGCGACCGCCACCACCCTGGATCCGTCCACGCCGAGCAGGTTCTTCAGCAGCAGGCCGGTGAGTGCGAAATGGCCGAGATGGTTGGTGCCGAACTGCAACTCGAAGCCGTCGGCGGTGTTCTGCTTCGGCGGGTACATCACGCCGGCGTTGTTGATGAGCAGGTCGATCCGCGGGTGGGCGGCCGCAAGTTCGGCCGCCGCGGCGCGCACCGATGCCAGCGAGCCCAGATCCAATTCGTGCACCGTCACCTCCGCGCCCTTGGACAACTCCCGAATGCGGGCCGCCGCAGCGTCGCCCTTGGCGGTGTCGCGGACCGCCATCACCACTCGGGCGCCACGGGCGGCGAGCACACGGGCCGTGTCGTAGCCGAGGCCGGTGTTCGAGCCGGTGACGATCGCCACTCGGCCGCTCTCGTCGGGAACGTCTTTCTCAGTCCAAGTCATGCCTTAGAACATAGGCGATCGTCTGGGGGGCCTAATCTCTGCACATGGCCGTCGGCGGAGTGCTGTTCGACATCGACGGAGTTCTGGTGACCTCCTGGCGACCCATACCCGGCGCTGCGGCGACCCTGCGCACCCTCGACGAGCATCGGATCCCACGCTCGTACCTGACCAACACCACGTCATTGACCCGCCTCCAGATCGCCTCCGCCCTGTCGGCGGCCGGAATGAACGTGCGGCCCGAGGAGATCATCACCGCCGCACTGCTGACCGCCGACCATGTCCGTGCGCACTACCCCGGAGCGCGTTGTTGTGTGGTGAATAGCGGCGACATCGGCACTGACATGCCCGGCGTGGACATCGTCGATTCGCTCGCTCCCGGCGCCACACC
>Ga0315288_10013517_pt1 | contig 10218 bp, 10 predicted proteins | sample YL17G11_20_MG_FD_203454 | JGI IMG/M metagenome (GOLD analysis project Ga0315288, IMG submission 203454) | Sediment microbial communities from Yellowstone Lake, YNP, Wyoming, USA - YL17G11_20 | ecosystem: Environmental > Aquatic > Freshwater > Lake > Sediment | place: USA: Wyoming | collected... | reverse complement strand
CCTATCTTCCGCCAGTCTCTCCTGGAGAGACAGAGACCGCCCATTAATGCATCCCATCCTGAATGAGCTTTCGCTCATTCAGCCAGACAATATGAGCCCCGGACGTTAAGAATTATGTGTCACAGCATCAGCGCAAGTGTCGGAATCTGAACATAAGAGGGCAAAACACGGGTCGGCGGAACTAGTGGACATTCTGTGTCACTGCTGAGCAGCCCTCGCGCGCCAGGTCTGCAACGCATTGCCCGGCCACGCTGGGATGCCATTCCCTGACTTCTTTCCAAGAAGCACCTCGGCCGCGACCTCGGCCACTTCATGCGCGTGCGTAGCCCTCCAGCCGGCTCTCGAAACAAGCCATGCCTTGATCTCATCAGGCGAATAGGTCTCGCCACCTTCCTTCAGAATCACGAACGACTGAGCTGCTGTGTCCCGGTCCGCGGGGTTCTCCATGCCGGTGGAGCGGTTGCGTTGACGGCACTTAGCCAGCTTGCCCCCCGCTTGTTGCATCACGGCGCTTTTCGAGTGATTGGCGAGTTCAATCATCTTGAGCCAACGATTACCGTCTAGGTTAATGGGAATATTGGCCATTTGTGCGGGGGTCATGCCATCCAGTCCTTGATGAGGACGAATATAGTTGTAGTAAGTCCTGAATCCATCCACGAATATCGAGGCGTTGGTAGGGTCGTTCAAGGATCGCATGACCTTCATGCGTTCCCTGCATGACCCGTTGAGCGCTCACGAATACCTTCTGAGAAAGTGACTGGTCAGGAGAACCTGTCGAGGTACTTCGTGGATATTGGTTTTCCGTGCAATTCTGTGTCGTATCTCTTCAGCACTTCCCTGATCTGCTGCTTGACTGTCTTGTCCAAAGGTGACGGCCTGTGCTCCTTCAGGATTCGCCTGACTTCGTCTCTCGCCGCGAGCCTCATGGGCTCGTGCTTCTCCCCAGGCATTGTATCCCTCATCGCGATCTTCGGCAGAAGGACCTCGCTTCTGAAGTGCTGCAACGTGTGGACGTCTTTCATGAAATAGCCACCAGGGCCAACCCGTTTGATCGCGTCGAGACTAAGGGTGTCCGCATTCACTTTGACTCCCTGCCACGCCCTGAGTATGTTCCTCCAGAGTTCGCAGTCAAGAACAATCTGTTCAAGAGATACGCATCCTGATCGATCGAACCCGCCGATCCCAACAACCTGGTCGGCGCCCGCCAACGCAGGGATTAGCCCGCTGATTGCTTTCTGGTATCCGACCTCGTATCCTGGCATCGCCCCAGAGGCAGCAATGCCTCCGACCTGGACGGGGAGTCTATAACGTCTGCCCATCTGACATCCTGCCGCATTGATCAGCGAACCCTCCGTGGAGCCCGAGAGGAACACACCCCTCCTCATGTCCATCGGGCCGCTTTCGGAGCTGTAGATAATCGGCGATCTGGGTGCGGCGGTCTCGGAAATGACCGCGCCCGCAAGGTTCTCAGCGTTGACAAGCGCGATCGTTCCAGCGAGCGTGACGGGACACACAGAACCAGAGATTGCCATCGAGAGGTGGACGACGGGCAAGCCAGCTCTCGAGAACACGACGGCGGCCTCTATGTCGCCCTTCTCGAACCTCAACGGCGTTATCGGAGTGTGCGTGATCGAGATGATTGGCCGCTTTCTGAGCTCATCCTCTGAGCCAACAATTGCAGATGCTAGCTGAATCAAATACCTCGCGTCGGTCACATCGCCAGCGCCGTGCTGTACGTGTTTGCCTGTGTAGCATGCTGATGCAGCGTACTCGTGAAGGTTCGAGATCTTCGGAGGCAGGTCCGTGGCGACAACCCCAGGCCAATACAGGTCCACCTCAGGCATCGCATCGCAGACTATGGTGAAGTCCACAAGGTCGTTGATTGTCGCCTTCCTCCTGCTCTGCGTTTCCATGTCCCAGAGTTCTGTGGGATCGCCGTCGTTCACGCCCTGGACCCTGTCCGTCGCCGGGAGCGCGACGTCGTACGCCTTGTCCCTGCCGCACATGGGGAACTCCTTGGGGGCACAAGCTCCTCGAACATGAGCGCAAGCCCTATCTTCTTTCCGACCAACGGTTCGAGAACTTGTGTGGTGTCGTCCAATGAGGCACCCTCCTCAGTCCGAGCTCCTCGAGGAGCATTAGGCTCCAACACCGATAGTTTTAGAGCTATGCATGGGACTGAAGCCTGGCTCCGGAAAATGCCTGCAAAATCTTCAGGAAAACACACAGCAAAAGCTCAGGAAAACACACAGCAAATCCTCAGGAAAGCACTCAGCAAATTCTCAGGAAAGCACTCAGGAAAATCTCAGCAAAGCACTCAGCAAAAGCCATGAAAGCACTCAGCAAAAGATCTGCAAAGCATCAGGAAAACTTCGGGGAGTACTCAGGAAAAGCTCGGAAAGCATTCAGGAAAAGTTGTGCAAAGCACTAGGAAAAACTCCTGGAAAACCTCTGCAGAAATCTCGAAGTTTCCAGCTGCCGTCCCTACGTGCAAAGGGTTGCACTCGGGTCCGTGAACCTCAGCGGGTTGTTCACGCAGTAGATGTACCTGTTCATCGACTGCGGAGCGCTTCGCAAACTCCCTACGACCGCTCGTGGCCGGTTCACCTCCTTCCATCCCCCCTCATTTCATCTGGTCGAGAAGCGATTCGATAGAAGCTTTTCTAGTCTTCCACTATCCTGACATCTCCTTCACGAATCAGATACTCTAGTCCCCGTATCACGTTCTCCAAATCATACTGAATCATCACAGAAAGGTACTGGCCCATCTTTGCATTCTCTGGGTCATAAAGGCCGCTAATCCTGTGTTGAGGAAAATCCCGAAAGACTACTTCTTTGAAAAGGTCTGTTTCCTTCTTCAACTCCGTCAACAATCTGCGGCTCACTACCTTTCTTTCCTCAGCATCCTTTAGTAGTCTGTTCTTGTAGCTAATTAAATCGCTCAGCAATGCGTATTCGACCTTCCTCCCAGGTGTCTCATCGTCAAAAACGCGTCGGATCTTTGCTGGTCTGTTTGATCCGAGCATCTCGAATCTCAAGATCCCGTTTATCTCATCCGGGGGACCGTCAAGAAAGTGCTCCCACAGTCGATAAGGTTCGGGTTGCATTTCCGAGAGTCTTCGCATAGTAATCTCGAGAGAGGAATTACCCTTCGAATAGAACCACGCATAAGCTTGAGCGAAGAATTCGCGCTTTCCTGCGTCTGACTGCCCATAATTGTTCCAGGCGAGTGAATCATATTCTCCCAAATGCGTGACAGCATGCGCAATCTCGTGAGCTGCAACAATCTCTTTGAGCGACTCGTAGTCCAAGTCTAGTTTGCACACAACCAGAAGGCAGTTAAGATCGTAAACGACAGCTCGATTTTGGTCTTCCCAGTAATATGCACCTAGAATTTCGAATATTGATTCTTCATACCGCAGTGGCTCTATCGGCCGTCCATGTTCCCTGCATATTCCTTCTAGCTCGCGAGTTAGCAACTTGGGAAATCTCCTCCGGAAGTTCTCAACTGTCGGAATCATCCTTTGGGCTGCAAGCTGTTCGACAAATTCCACCCTCGAACTGTCGTGATCAAACCTAACATTGCGCTTTTCGAATTTCAGTCCTGTTATCTTTCTTAAACGATCTGCCATCTTCAGGTACTGAGCCATTGAGCTGCCAGAATTCATGAAAGAAGAATGAAATAAGAGTATTTCTTGCTTAGGGTGGCATCAGCAAGGAAGCGTCCGCATACCTGAGGTGGATCCTCATCGAGACGGTGCACGTCCACAGGCACATCCATCCAGAGTCGAGGCTCTCGAGGTTCCACTCGAAGCTGGAGAAGAGGCGGGGCAAGAACAGGGCTACGACCGCAACGGCGAGAAAGCTCGCCCATATCATCTACTGGATGCTCAAGACGAGGGAACCGTATCACGGTCAAGGATTCAACCCCGGGTTTCTTTCTGCACGTACAAGTGCGACATAGGGATTGGGGCAGATCCCTGACAATGGACGAAGCTACCATAGTGCGGGAAAACCGCGAATAGAGGCTTGTCCGACAAGACCCCAATCGAATCGACGACGGGAGGCAAAATCAAAGAAGGTGAAACGAGATTCGTAGACAAGGCGAGGGCCTCTTCCACATAGAGGAGGGAAGGTTCTTACCAACTTACTCTGAGCCTGTCGAACAAAACCCGCCAGTTCACGACGTCAGCTATCACACCTTTTCGGTCGAGCATGTTCTCTAGATGGGTTACACCCCGGTTTGTGCCACTGCATACCACAACGACCCATTCCGATACCTGCTGGTCATTCACGAATGCCTTTACTTGCAGCAGGGACCGCTCCAAGGCAAGATAGGGCTTTGGGCCTCTTGAGTCTTACTTTTATCCAATCAACAGATCCACACATTCGGCGAATACTTCGTTGTATCGATCAACATCATTCTCAGTTGTCTCCGGAGAGACCAACGCCATGTAGTGAAATGGAGTGAGCAGAATCCCTCGATTCAATGCCATCAAGTGCATCAATCTATCTAATTCTAAATCCTCACCAGCCTGGGCTTCTGAACCATTGCGAGGAGGTTGAGGTTGGAAACTATACCCATACTCTACTCTGGCCCCCAGGCGTATTACATGCCACGGCAGCCCCCTGGATTTTATCACTTCGTTGATGCCGTTCGCGAGGCGTTCTGCCAATGTGATCATACTGTCGTAAGCCTCTTCAGTCATGACCTTCTCTAGGTTCGCTCTCATAGCAGCTACTGCTAGGGCATTGCCGGATAGAGTGCCTCCAACTCCGCTGTCAGATGCATTCGTCTTCATCGTCTTTGCAACTCGAGCTTGAATCCTTTCAGCTACCTCTTCACTAATTCCATACGCTGCAGCCGGTATTCCACCTGCTATTGGTTTTCCGATTGTCATCATATCCGGTTTCAATCGATGCTCACGCGTATATCCTCCAGGGCCTGTGCAAATCGTGTGCGTTTCGTCAAGAATTAGAAGAGTCTCGTGACGCTTGGTGATCTCACGAAGCGCGTCATGATAGCCTTCCTCAGGAAGAATAATCCCGATATTGGTCATCGCGGGCTCGCAAAGGACGCAAGCGACATCCTCATGACTCAAAGCTTCTTCGAGCGCAGGGATGTCATTGAACTCGATTACTCTAGTTGTCGTAGCAGGATCGATCGCGGGTCCAGTATTACCTGGTCCAGGTAATGCCTTGCCGTCTCTTATCCATATTAAGGCTTCATCGACGCTGCCATGGTAGCATCCGTTGAAAACCAATATCTTCTTGCGCCCGGTGATCTCCCGTGCAAGGCGGATTGAGAATCTGTTTGCGTCCGTAGCCGTCATCACGATTTGCCAATATGGAAGGCCGAATCTTCGTGCTAGCTCTTCCCCGACCCAGACAGAATCCTCTGTGGGCAGCATCGTCGTGATTCCATTGTCTATATGATTCTTGACGGCATCTGTGACTGCCTTGGGGGAATGACCGAACATAGCGCCCGTGTCTCCAAGGCAGAGATCAATGTATTGATGTCCATCGATATCTGTGATATGAGCGCCCTTGGCATTTGCGACAAAGACAGGGAATGGGCCGGCCCATTTCACCATCCAGTTCATTGGAACGCCAGCGAGAAGCGACTTCTTCGCTCTTTGAAACATCGCACTTGACTTCGGTCTTGCTTCCACGAACCGCTTTTCTTCTTTCTCCTGCAATTCTCTTATTCGAGACCGATCAATACTAACCAAGAATGGTCCCTTCCTATTCTTGCCTAATTGCAGTCGGTCCTCTTATGATTATGTGGAAGAAAAGCCGACAATGAACAATGCTTAAAACAGAATTTCGAACTGTTGATTCAACGCTACCCAGTGTTGATGATCTGAGCTCAACGTCTAGGGTCAGAGAGCGAGTTCTTTACTGGCAAGGAATGTTCTCACGTCCTCGTCCTCAAAGGAGATCTGGCAATGCGATCCTCACGACCCTCTCGTCAGGCTCGATGATTCCTTTGGAGATTGCCGTGATCAGTATGTTCCTCCCCTTCGGGGAGATGCTCTCCTCGATGATCTCGGAGTACATCGGACACTCGTCCTTGCAACACCCGCACCTGCATCTGACATATGCCTCCGCGACCTCTAGCATCTCTGCGACTTTGGTGTCCATGATTCGCACTACCTGGCACTCCGTTCTCCCGCGGCAGACCATGATTGAGGGCTTTGTATTTGACCGTTGGCAGAAGGTGACACTCGCTAAGCGGGACGGGAGGAAAAAGTATATTCGGGAGGACTCCTTCTCCTGAACGGCTTGGGAGATAGAGCATTGGCTAGGGGAAGGCTGGAGTTCCTTCGGAGCGAGGAGATTCGCAGGATTCACGACACCTCCATCAGGATACTGGAGCAAGTCGGTGTCCTTGTCCATAGCAAGAACGTCCTGCGGTCGCTTCTGGAGAACGGTGCGACCGCCTCGGACGTCGCCGGCAAGGTGCTCCTACCGGAGGAGATGGTGAAGGCCGCTCTTGCCAGTGCACCGAAGTCTGTCTTGCTGGCATCTAGGGACAAGACGAAAGACATCAAGATACCCAGCAAGGGCAAGCTGTTCGTGTGCAACGGAGGCGAGGGCATCTACGTCAGGGACCTGCTGAACGGGACCGAGAGGCCATCCACGCTCGACGACTATATCGACTTCGCACGGCTGGTCGAGGCGATTCCTCAGCTGGACTACGCATGCGGAATGGTCGGAGCACTCGATGCTCCTTTGAATCTCAAGGACGTTCTCGAGATGAAGGCGTCGCTCGAATTCACGACTAAGCACTTCCAGGGAGGGGCGTCCAACAGGGAGGAGGCCAGGAGCATGATCAAGCTGGCCTCGATCGTGGCCGGCGGAGAGGACGAGCTGGCGAAGAGGCCGATCTTCTCCTGCACTGAGTGCCCGATATCCCCGCTTACGTTCGAGTCGGGACTGGCTGAGGCGCAGGTCGAGTTCGCCAAGGCCGGCATCCCGGTTGTAGCAATGGTCGCCTCCGTCGCTGGACTCACATCGCCCGTGACGCTCTCCGGCTCCATAGCACAGGTGAACGCGGAGAACCTCGCAAGCCTAGTGATTACCCAGACGGCGAAGAGATACGCACCGTGGATCTACAGCAGCGACTCCGTGCCTGGCAATCTGACCACGGGCTCGATCGACTACGGCGCCCTTGAGGCCAACCTGCTTCGCACAGGAGCAGGACAGATGGGCAAGTTCTACGGTTTGCCGACGATGGTCGCTGGGATAGGCATCGAGGAGACATCGACGCTCCTTGGGACTCCTAGGGACGGCGTGCCCTACATGGTGGTCCAGGGGCTCATGCCCTCCGACCTTGGCTCAGGCATGGGCGGCCTCGACCAGGCGGCAGGGGCGTCTTTCGAGCAACTCTTGGTCGACGCTTGGGTGTGGGACCTCGCGCGAGAGTTCATCAGGGAGTTCGACGCCGATGATTCGGCCATCTCGTTCGAGACGATCAGAGACGCGGCATTGGACGGAAACTTCCTTGCGAAGAGGCACACTTTATCGAGGTTCAAGAAGGAGTTCGCAGCTATCGCGAAGCCGGAGGCGGGCTTCTCGGGCAGAGGGAGCTCGGGATCTCCCGGAGATGTCGTCAAGAAGGCGAAGGTCGAGGTTGAGAAGATGCTCAAGCGGCCCAGACGACCAGTGGTCTCAAAGGGGGACTCCAAGGAGATGAATGACTTCGTCGAGAGCCTTCGCTGAGTAACTGCAAGTGACGGTTCGGACCCGTCAAGTGCCGCATCGGGACGATGCGGCGCAAGGAGGTCTGGATGAAGGTTCTCATCCTCAACATCCTCGTGGCGGCTGGAGAACGGATCGAGGAGGAATCAAAGGTGGCGAGCTAATTGCATGTCACAGCAGGTGGGGAACATAAACCTGCTTATGTTTCATGTCATAGCCCTGTCAGAGACCGAATTGTCCTGAAATCGCGCCGAACGAGGTGTTCGATATCTCTTTCTCCCGTTGCTTTCAATAGACCTTTCCAGACCGGATAGAATCAGGTTCAGTCGATATGCAAACTTCTGCTTTGAAGCATCGAATTCCTCACGCTCTCTGGTGATTCGGCACTCCACTTCTGCGCGTACTTTGGGTGCAAGTTGCCTGAGTAAAGGAACCTGGCCATAATGTCGCCATTCCTTCCCCTGCATATCCAGATACTTCCCAACCTCATCGCTGTGGTCAAGGTAGATCGGACGGATTAGTCGATCCTTCAGTAACTGCCTCAATTCGGCGTCTAAGGCAACGGGTTGTATTCCTTGGTCAGGCTTTGCAGCCGAGATGCTATCAAGGACGCTGTCCAGGGATGACTCGATTCTAATCCATAGAGCCCTAGATCTTTCTGTCAATTCCTTATTTGCAGCCTCCAATAGTTGGATGTCGTTTCTGAGATCCCTGAACATATCTGGCAGAAGATCGCCTCGCTGCTGAATTATGCGATATGTGTCGCTCTTGTACCAGGAGTATTCGTCAGTGATTGCGAGTATATCCCCTCCTGTGGCACTGGCGACGGGAGCGAACTACATCGATTTCTCGGCCGTGCAGGAGATTCTCGACGATTTCGATATGTGGTCGAAGAGGTGCGAGGATGCGGGCGTGACAGTCATCACAGGGATGGGGGCCGACCCTGGCATCTCAGACGTCTTCGCGAGATACGCGGCGAACAAGCTCGATTCCGCCTACGAAGCTCACGTCAGAGACGGTGACAACGGCTCTGCCGAGGGCTACGAGTACTTCACCCTCTGGTCCCCGCTCGACATGCTGGAGGAGGTCACGATGGGCGCTGCGGTGTTCAAGGATGGCAAGATGACGTTCCTGCCGCCTTTGCACAAGAGGGAGATCTACGAGTTCCCCGACCCGATTGGCCCTCTGCCAGTGTACAACACGACCCACGAGGAGACCTATCTCATGCCCAAGTTCATCAAGGGCATCAGGAACGCGGACTTCAAGATAGCAGTCGATGACAGCTTTGCCGAGATGGCCAACACTCTGCGGAAAACAGGAATGCACGGCCTTGAGCCGATTGATGTCAAGGGCGTCAAGGTGAGGCCATTGGACGTCGTCGTGGCGCTGTTCCCAAAGCCCGTCGACCTCATTGGAAAGGTCAAGGGCTCAGCGGGCATCGTTGTCGAGGTCCTCGGCATGAAGAACGGCAAGAAGGCGATGGTCAAGGTCTGGACGGCACTGTCGCACGAGAAGGCCTACGAGCTGTACAAGAGCAACGCGACTGGCTATCTTGTGGGCACGGGCGGGGCCATCGGAGCGGACATGATCATAGCTGGTGAGGTCAGGGGGAAGGGCCTGTTCGCCCCCGAGATGATCCCGGCGGAGAAGTACGTTGCGCGCCTGCCAGAGAAAGGGCTCGAGGTGAAGGAACAGCTGTCCTACCTCTGAGGCGCATCTAGACCAGGTTCGCCCTTGCCACGCTCGAATCGATCAGCGCGAGAAGTCTTTCGAGCTGGCTGTCGTTTATCTTGCCTTCCAAGTAGAGGTTGACGATCCTGAGCCTCTTGTCCTCATAGCTGTCGCCAGGAATCGGAGCAACCTCCGTCTGTGCGGGCTTGTCGGCCTCCTTGCCAGCGAGGAGCTCCTTTGTGCCAATCGGGAAACTGCGGAAGAATCCATTCAACCCCCGCCGGACCTTTGACCCGGAGGGGCCCGACGAGCTGAGAATCGAAAACATGGCGGACTCCTCCCCGTTTTCTGGTTTGACAACGTACGTTCTGACGGCGAGTACACTCATTCTTGCCACCTCCTATGCTGGGTTTCGAATCCGTGGCCCGAATCGTCTTTTCCTCCCTCAGAATGTTATGCTGACGTGGTCCCCCGTCAACATCATGGCCAAACTAGACAACAACGAGAGACAATCTATCTTATCCCTGGGAAGTCGAAAGTATAGATGAAATCACGCCGTGAACGTTCAACAGCTGTCGTCCGTCCCCCAAGCCTCTTTTGCTTTCTAGCAGTGGCAGACCCAAGTGGATTGGGGTGGGTCGGAACGACTGACTCACAGTCAAGGATTCGCTCTCTCGGAGATCTCATCGCCGAGGAAGAGAGAGATGATACGAGCCCCCCGTCCCCATCCTTCTTCTCATGGCCATGGTAGGGCGGGGGCAATCGCACGAATCAGAACGTGCCGAGCGCCTCAGGACTTCAAGTCGGCCTCTAGCCCGAGAACGCTCATGTCAATGTTGCCTC
>Ga0315288_10013516_pt1 | contig 10219 bp, 12 predicted proteins | sample YL17G11_20_MG_FD_203454 | JGI IMG/M metagenome (GOLD analysis project Ga0315288, IMG submission 203454) | Sediment microbial communities from Yellowstone Lake, YNP, Wyoming, USA - YL17G11_20 | ecosystem: Environmental > Aquatic > Freshwater > Lake > Sediment | place: USA: Wyoming | collected... | reverse complement strand
GCTTCGGCAAGCTCAGCAGAACGGAATATCAATAGGTTATCCCGCGCTTCGCGGGATTCACCCTGAGCCGTGAGCCTGTCGAACGGTCGAAGGGTGATGCTGACTTTTTACGAGACCATCAAAAATGTTATGCTTTCTGTTCTATGCGCTTAGCGTCTTTTAATAATCCGGGGAGTAGCGCAGCTTGGTAGCGCGCTTGGTTCGGGATCAAGAAATAAAACCCACCTATCCTACCGATATTATTTAATAAACATCCATAAAGATAAGCATTATCACAGCGTATTAAGATAAGTCAAGGCAAAGCAGAAAAAGTATTGAAATATTAATACTTTTCCCCACTTATTATAAGACTTACTAAAGGTAGTTAAGGGGTATATGGTCACAAGTTGGTCACACTAAAGGGTGGGGAGAAATGGTTCTACATGAACACGGCAGAAGATATTGCAAGGGTGTTACACATAGCACCCGAATACTTCAATTTGGCTGATACACAATTAACCGTTGCTGAGAATAAGAAAATGGTCAACCAACTAATGGAACTGCGGGATGATTTGGTAATTGCTACTCTTGCCAAAAGATAATCAATGCGGATACTCTGTAACGCTTTCAATCCTTCCATCATAGATATGTAAATAAAGCCGTGGGGCACCCTCGACCCTCCAAAGTTCGTATCTACCCCTCGATGAACTTGATGCCCTGACCAGCTGAAAATAAGTGTCGGGCCATGCGGCTCTACATTCATCCATCGACATTCCGATACCGATTTTGCCGGCAGATATTCTTGCTTGGTTCTCCGGTGTCGCACTGTAATAAGCGGGACTTGATGTGTTGGGTCCTGCCATGGGTGCAAACATACAACCTGTCAATACCAATCCTACCAATAAAAACAATATCCAGCTTTTCATGATTTTATCCTCCTTTCAAAAACATCATACTCCTTTTTGTGATCGAAGTCTATCTAATTTCTCCTCCCCATTCTTCTGAGCCTTCGCCGATTTGTATGAAAGACTCTTCCTGCCTGCCCCATATCATATAGGGAAGGTTTGGTAAGTTTTTCTTACCATATTGTAAAATGTATTTCACAATCAGGTTTATTAGTGAGATTCTATATAATTCCTATTGGAATAGTAGGTAATTAGTTGGTCACTGAAGCACACTTGGCAGCACACCAAGAGAGCCTAAGTAATAAATAATAATATCAATTACTTGTAAATGGCTTGTGACTACGTTGTGACTAAACTTAACCCTGTGGCATCGGGGTCCAGACCCACCCCACCCGTTTCGATCTGTGGCAAAATGTCCGACTTGTCGAAAGGCTGTCCCCAATTTTATCTCTTCATATTTCACAAAGTTAATTATCTTAACCCATTGTTTTTAATAGTGAATATGCAATAATTTAAAATGTGTAAGAATTCAGTAGAAAATGACATTTTTTATGTCCGAAATGTGACAAAACCAGTCGAATATTGGAGTTTCCTTGATGGCTTCCCTTGCTTCGGGTATGAGATTCTCGGCTATGATGTAGACTCCTTCCTGTACTACACAAATCGTCAGCCTCGACGAAAATGCAGGACTTTCAATCCATAATAAACACAATTCACGCCCTACCACAAATACCTCTCAGGCAAACAAGCAGGCTTCATAATTTTTGTTGGTAGCCCGTTATGCTACTTATAGTCCGTGGACTTATGATCATCATAACAGGTATATTTCAACGCATGACTACCGACAATGAACAGAAGCTAAAGGAACAATTTGGGCAACGATTGCGGAAACTGAGAAAGGAACATGAACTATCTCAGGAGGAATTAGCATTGTCATGCGGATTGGATCGCACTTATATCGGGGGTATAGAAAGAGGCGAACGAAATGTTAGCCTTGTAAATATAGTTAAGATTGCAGAAGCACTAAAAATAACCCCAAAGGACTTTTTTGAATAATGGCATCCACAAGCCCATACCTCCACGCAATCCTATCTTGCCTGAAATTGTTGAGAGAGAAGGCCGGTATTTCTTCATCGGAGCTTGAAGAAAGGCTGATCCTTGGGCCAGGCTGGATTGGAAGATTCGAACGAGGAGAAACGACACCCAGTCTTGATATGCTTTTTGCCATTCTTTATGCTATCGGTTCCGACTTTTCGTCATTGGTGAGCGGAATTAAAGACCATCCAGAATCCGCAGAAATAGAACGGCATATTTATGTCATACAGGACCAAAACGATCTTAAAGTTCATTTCAAATATGCAAACTACGATGCAATCTATGGACTGAATGATGCTACTATCGAACAGTTTGAAAAGGTAATCAAGACGCTACGTGATGGGCTCGCCCGATTGAGCGGATCGTCATCGAACAGTGAAGCGATAAAGACAGACTCTGTGGCAAAAGCTTTTTTAGATGCCGTTAAGGTATGGCCTCGTGCCAACCCATCCGACCTTTGGTGGTTTATTGTTTACCGCGCATATTGTGATCCGTATAATCATCCTGCTCAGTTTGCGCGATTAGATTTCACTCAAAGCTGGAAAAGGACCGGCGGTTGGGCATTGGAAGAAGTGCTTGTAAGACATTATGGGCCTTTCTTAAACACGTTTGGAATAGAATTACTTATTGCAACCACGGAAGAAAAAGAGCGTTATCTTCAATCGATAAGAGTTGCCGAGCGTTTGGAAGCCGATAAAATGGACGTGCTGCTTATCGGGATCAAGAAAGGGGTTAAGCATATTTTCGGCGTGGAACATGTAAAAGCAAGCTTTGCCGAACGCCGAACAGATGATGTTCCGATGAGTAAAGCCTTGGTCAATGCGGGATACACCTCTCCATTATGGACAATGGACTGTAAAAGCTCCCCTTCCGAGAATCCAGTGAATAAAGGTGAACTCGGAGATAATTTAGGAAAACATGAAGACAGGCGGAGTGCAAAGAGAAAAGACATTGAAGATGACGGGTATTTTTCAGCGTGTTTCTCTTACAACGCAAATACCAACCCAACTCCTCCCATGCAAAAGTCAAAAGCTCATATTCACGTCTGCAACTTCAATAACCCAGATGATGTTTTCTCTAAGTTCCTCATCGAATCGTGGCGGAAATTCCCGTATATCTGAAAAGAGAAACGTCGTTGTTTTCAGCGTATTCAATCCTCTTGTTGGAGGCAGCAACTTGTATCGGATCAATCTCAAACCCGATATAAGTACAATTAAGTTTTAGTGCAACAATCCCTGTTGTGCCTGATCCTGAAAAGGGGTCAAACACCACAACATCGGGACCGAAACGACCATAAGCCTCAATGCAGCGTCTTGGCAACTCTTCCGGAAATCGCGAATAATGTGCTTCGCCATCGATTTTTTCATTCGGGAATTCCCACACGCTTGCGACCGGAGGCGAAACCCGGAAATTATGGTCCTCTTTCTTGGCCAAAAGATAGATTGATTCATGTTGGCGATGAGGGCGGCGGCACCTACCTTCAGGCATTGCATTCTTCTTCCTCCAAATCACCTCACCCCGAAAAAGATACCCTGCATTGCATAACCCTATGATGAGTCTATACGGTAAGGCTAATAAATTGCCATATTGAAGCCAATGAGTTTCTTTGTCGATGAAAGCTTTTCTCTTGGCACGAGGTTTAACGTAGGCCGAATTGTTAGGCGAGAGACCGTTCTTGTCTGGCCCAAGCGAACTATATATTCGATCATCAGCGCCCCAATTAACAGGCGTGTTATATGCGTCTCCGATATTTATCCATAGCAAACCGCTTTGTTTTAATTTCGGTAAACATAAGGTAAAAACAGATTCCAACAGGTCAAGATATTCCCTCGGATCATCTTCAACGCCAGTGCCTTTTGACATTCGCTGTCCCCAATATGGCGGACTAGTAATAATTACATCAAGAGACTCATCAGGCAGTTGAGGAATAAGGTCAAGGCAATTTCCCTCTGCAACCCTATTTTTTGAAAAGGAACCAATCATGTCAGTCATCAGCTTAATCTCCTTAAATGTTACTAATATTCAGCATATATGAGATACCTATTTAAAGTCAAGAATAAGATTCGCTAAATGTAGTATGCTAAAATCAAAAAAGCCCAACGAGGCGATGCAGTCAATAGCCGATAAATCCGATCCTAGCTGATCTTCATGTTGCAGATCAATTATTTCAAACGAAAATCCTCAAAATATTTTAATCACCATGCTTGTTGCTTTGTAGGTGAACTCTGCAATCAATAAACCTCTTCTCTTAAATTTTGACTCTCTTCACCACTTTTGTTAAAGTTCTGAACGATAGACAACCTCACTCCAACTTAACAAAACCATAAAAATGCCTACCATTTATGGCTTCATCGAAAGGATAACCTACCACAATGAAGAGAACGACTTTGTGGTTGCCAAACTCCAAGAGAAGGGAAAAAGGGAGTTGACCACCATTGTTGGGAACCTGACTGCCATCAATCCAGGCGAGTCGTTAAAGCTGACAGGGAGATGGGTTCATAACAAGAAATTTGGGGAACAATTTCATGTCGAGAATTATGAAGTTACCGTACCTGCTACAGTCCATGGCATCAGGAAATATTTAGGTTCGGGTTTAATCAAAGGTATTGGCCCAATCATGGCAGAGAGGATTGTTAAGAAATTCGCTTTGGATACTTTGGAGATTATAGAAAAGACACCAGAACGGCTTTCTGAAGTGGACGGCATCGGCCCAAAAAGAATTGAGATGATCACAAATGCCTGGGAAGAGCAGAAAGAGATCAAGGAAATTATGATCTTTCTTCAGGGTCATGGAGTGAGCGCTACTTATTCGGCTAAGATTTATAAGCAATACAGAGACCATTCTATCGAAGTGGTAAAGGAAAACCCTTATCGCCTCGCTCAGGATATTTATGGCATCGGATTCATCACGGCAGATAAAATCGCCCAAAACATGGGAATTGACCCAAACTCTCTCATCAGAGCCAAAGCAGGAGTCATCTATGTGTTGAATGGATTAACAGAAGAAGGCCATGTCTATTACCCTGAAACAGATTTGGTTCGTAAAGCCAAAGAGATATTGAAGGTTGACCAGGAAATCATTACTCAAGCCATTACTGAGCTCTCCAAGGGAAAGGAGATTATTCTTGAGGAAATAAATGATGAGAAGGATCACAAGGCTGTCTACCTTGCTCCGTTTTATGTGGCAGAAACGGGAATATCTCAAAGGTTAAGAGGGTTGAAAGAGTCTCCCTCAACCATTCGACCAATTCATCCTGAAAAGGCAATTGAATGGGTTCAGCAGAAGCTGAATATCGAACTGGCTGAAAAGCAGAAAGAGGCAATTTTACTGGCAGCAAATTCAAAGGTTCTGATTATTACGGGTGGCCCAGGGACTGGCAAGACGACCATCATAACAGCCATATTAAGGATATTTCAGCAGTTGAAACTTAGAATCCTTCTTGCTGCTCCAACTGGTAGGGCAGCCAAAAGGATGAGTGAAGCAACAGGTTGGGAATCTAAAACCATCCACCGACTGCTTGAATACTCTCCCAAAAAGGGTGGCTTCAAAAAAGACCAAGAAGATCCTCTGGAGGCAGATGTTGTCATAATAGACGAAGCCTCAATGGTGGATACCCTTCTTATGTATCATCTACTCAAGGCTATTCCATTTCAGGCTCATCTGATATTGGTAGGGGATGTAGATCAACTTCCTTCAGTTGGCCCAGGCAATGTTTTGAAAGACATCATAGGCTCTGGTATCTTTACAGTAGTTAGGCTAACGGAAATCTTTCGACAGGCTCAGGAGAGTATGATCATCGTAAATGCTCACAAGGTAAATCAAGGTGAGTTTCCGATTCTGAAAGAAATAGAAAAGAAAGAGGCTACAGATTTCTACTTCATCCAGGAAGAAGATCCAGAAAAGGCCCTAAATCAAATCCTTACTCTTTGTAACGAGCGAATACCCAAGCACTTTGGATTTCATCCCATCCGAGATATCCAGGTTCTAACACCCATGCATAAGGGAGTTATTGGAGCAATTAACCTTAACATTGAATTGCAGAAAAGGCTGAATCCTGACCAGCAAGGCATATCCCACGGAAGCAGAACCTTCAAATTGCATGATAAGGTCATGCAGATCGTAAACAACTATGATAAAGAGGTCTTCAACGGGGACATCGGATGGGTATCAAGAATTGACCAGGAAGATAGAGAACTCACGATAGACTTTGAGGGGAGGTTAATCCCATACGATTTTTCTGATCTTGATGAGATTGTCCTGGCCTATGCCATCTCTGTCCACAAATCCCAGGGGAGCGAGTATCCAGTTGTGATCCTCCCTGTTACTACCCAACATTATATGCTTCTCCAGAGGAATTTGATCTATACAGGCATTACCAGGGCTAAAAAATTAGTGGTGCTGGTGGGAACTAAAAAGGCCCTTGCCATTGCCATCAAAAATAACAAACCTCAATTGAGGTTTACACTTCTTTCAGAGAGATTGAAGTCCTTATGACAGCGGAGCTACCCTCCCAATTCCCATTGACACCCTGTCCCTTACTCTCCCCTTTACCTCCCACTCTGCCTGCCCATCCCCGCCTGACGATTCTCCAGAATAACCTCATCCAAGATTTCTCCGCATTGGATGCATCTCCATCCCAAAAAGTCTCCACCGGGACCATAGAATCTTTCATAAACCATTGCACTACCACAACGATGACATTTCATAAGACACTCCTATATTGATTTTTTCCTTTCAATAAAAGAGTGATTTGTAAAATTTAATGGTTTGAATGTCAAATATTTTTAGGACCGCCATTTAATCACCGCTTCAATTCTCAATTGACACGCTGTTCTAAAGGGCATACAATCCAATCGAAACAGAGGCTATTTGTTTTTAATCCCTAACAAATTGGATGGGTATATGGTCAGGAGATAAATTTAGGACCTCATTTCTGAAAAGGGAAGGGGGTTTTTGTTTTAATAGCATTTTAAGGAGGTGCTTTATAAAACAGGAAGTTATTTTGAAGAATAAATTAATATTTTTAATATTTATTCCAATTATTTCTATTATATACATTTCTTTGGGAATGGCATTTGAACAGACACACAAAGAAATAAGAAAAGGAGTTTTTACCTTTAAAAACGAACCCAAAGGATTTAGAGAAATGCAATGGGGAACTCAGTTGGAGTTTTTTTTAAGGAAGCACCCAAAAGCTTCGAAAGTTGATGTAACTAAATCCCTTAAGGAGAAAGATTACCACGAATTTAAAGAAGCTATTAGATTCTATGAGGAGATTAGCCATTTTAGAACTATATATAAAATAAACGGTGGAGATGAAAAAATACTCGGGTGGCCAGCTAAGGTTTTCTACGGGTTTTTAAGTAATAAACTTTATAGTGCTTTTATGACCATAGAAGGGAAAGAGAATATAGAAGGTTTCGAGTCAGTTATCATGGCAAGATATGGAATGCCTTTGAAAAGAGAAACCTATTATCCAAAATACATGGAACAAATTAAAGAAAAGTCAGTTGGTGTAATGATGGATTGGTTTGGATCTATAACTATTATTGATTGGATCAAATACACCGCTATTGATCAACTTTACAAGGAAGAAAAGGATTACGGGTTTCTCAAAATAGAAAGCCAAGAAGGCATGAAGATGCGTATAAAAGAAATGGAAAAAGTAACTGAAATATTTCAAGATATAATGAAAAAGAGAACTGATAAAGATTTTTAAATATTTCACGATTTTTTTCTTTGCATTTTGATATGATTACATCCACTGTGACTCCTGCCGAATTATTAGTTTATAAATATCTTACCGATGTGATTGAACCTTTCAAAAGTATCCATGCGAAGATTGAAGACTCTCTAGATTACGATGCGGAAGATCGGAAAGCCTTATGGGCTGAACTCTCGTTTCGGTTCACGCTTATCTTTATCAGAAATAATAAGGCTGCATGGATGGCTTGGGAGGGTAAGGCTGATGAGATCTTCTCTGAAGAGGAAATACTTGACATTCGCAATGGTTATTCTCGGTACTTCGGGAAAAATGATGGGCATGTGCCTTTCTATTGGGTTGGGATTCAGTTAATAGATGCATGGATGAAAAATCATTTCAGGAAAGCTACCCCTAAAAAGGAATTTAAAAGGCTGTGCGAGGATTATGAACGGCACCTTAAGGATGCAAAGGAACTGATGATCACGGCTACACTTGTATATAAAGCCATTGCTGATGGGCTTAAATCTGGTCATCTACCGAAAGAAGAAGTCACTAAGTTTGCTAACCTGAAAGACCTTAAATCCCCTGATGCCTATAACTATTCCATTAATTTCTTAAAAAAACTTCCCGAGATATATCGGAAGGATTTAGATTCAGCTATCGGGGTCGAGCGCAACTATTTGGCCCGATACGACGAACTGACAAAACATTTTCAAATGGTAGATAAGAGATTGAATGAAATTTTCTTACAGCTAATCCTGAAGCATGCTGGCGCTTGGAAGGAACAATATTGGGAGATCGAGGACCAACCAGAAGCATACACTGGAGCAGTTTTTGAAGATTACCATGAGGCTTTAGATAGATACAAAAGGGGCGAAAAGGAATATCTTGAACATTTTTTAGCGGTAACCCTATGGGGGGAGAAACAACACTTTGTAGAGAGAGAGGGGATAAAACCACTCGATCTTGAGCTTAAAGAGGCAATTGCCCCCTTTAACCTCAAAGAGGAAATTGTCTGTCCATCGTGTGGTTACGATTGCCAATCTATTATCAGAGATAAAAAGAGTCGATTGAAAAAAAAGATAGTCTGTCCATCGTGTGGTCTCGCAATCACGGTGGAGGATGCCTGGGTCACCAAAGCGATCCCCTGGAGCGAGCTTCCTTCATCTTTTAAAAAGACCCCGGAATTCGAGGGACACTCACTTTTCTATGAAGAATTGGATGCAGGGATGGATGAGGAATTGGGCGATGAGGAAATTTCTGGGAATGGAAATGGTGAAGAAATATTCGAAATGAAATCTCTTTCATTGGATCATCTTATCCAAACCAGAGGGCTTTCTAAACAAGAGAAAAACATTATTGAATTAATACGAAAGGAACTTTCGATTAACCCTGATAAAGAAATTTCACAGCTCTTCAAACCAATTGCTCGGAAGTTGGGAAAAACGGAAAATGCCATCAAACTATCTTATTATGATGCTTTAAGAAAACTAAAACAATAAAACTTGAGGTTTCTTTATCCTGCCACTCCGATTAGGAGAAATCCTGGTCGGTTTTTTTATTCCCCACAAATACCAAATTTATCTACCAAAATTAATAAATAATTATAATGAGTTATCCCTAAAAAAGACATTTTTATACTACTTCCGCCCTTATATGGGTGAGAGGTGATAACCAAGATGGATAAAAATGGAGCCCCACGAGGGATCGCTGAAGCAATAAAGGAAGGAAGATCAATTGAAAGTGCGCTGAAAAGGGAATTGTCTCAAGAGTATTCCTCCCCACTGCAAGAAGGATTTAGTAAGGCGTTCGAACGACTAACTGTTATTAAACATTACTACTGTCAAATTTTAACAATTTTAGGAGGTGTTAAAGATGCATACCCCCCAAAAAATCAATCACACATTTTGGGGAAGATTCAGGCTGCGAAGAATGCTTATATCGTCATAGATCAGGTTATTGAGACCATTAAGGGAATTAAAGATGCCCTAAAATTAGCACCAATAAGGTTTTTCGAGTAAAGAAGAAATAATGTCCGGTGAAGGAGATGAAAATGAAGAATCGGATGAATCCCAAATTAGAACCTCAACAAGAACTTAAAGAGTTTACTGATCTGGCCCTCGCCACTTACCTCTCTGCAATCGGTCATAGAATCAGTTCCATCAATTCCAGCGGAAATAAGTCAACATTTACTTTCGAGTATTCCAAGACATTGGAGAAAGATTTTCTGGCTTTTTATAACCGTGAGGCGAGAGTTGACCCTCTCACCTTTGCCGAGATTTTCCGAAACCTAAAGGCACTAACTCGAAATTGAAAGGGGAAAAAAGATGACGATGATAAATAAATTCAACAGTTTTCATAATCCTGACTCATCAATTTTACATCGAGATATTTCGTCAAGACTCCATCCTGACCACTTAACAGACCTTAGAAAGAGCGGACTCGATGACGAAACCATCTTGGAAGCTTGCATTTACTCCTGCCCCCTCAAAGACATTAATAAAAAAATCGGGTTTCCTGACCCTAAGATAGAAA
>Ga0315288_10013515_pt1 | contig 10219 bp, 8 predicted proteins | sample YL17G11_20_MG_FD_203454 | JGI IMG/M metagenome (GOLD analysis project Ga0315288, IMG submission 203454) | Sediment microbial communities from Yellowstone Lake, YNP, Wyoming, USA - YL17G11_20 | ecosystem: Environmental > Aquatic > Freshwater > Lake > Sediment | place: USA: Wyoming | collected... | reverse complement strand
TCTGGCCGCCGGGGTGCCCTGCGCAGCGAAGTAAAGGAGGAGGCTTCGGCCGCAGGCCGAGGCCGGGGGACATGAGCGGAGCAGGGCACCCCGGCGGCCTGATCCCGCGCCGATGCTGGCCTGCATGGGCAAGCACAGCAGCGAACGTCCGCAGCGGGCCGGGAGCACAGGACCGGCAGACATCAAGCGTGTCTTGGGACAGTTTCATCCTAGCACCGCCAGGCCATCCCGAGGTGCAGACGCGCCCAAGCGGGGGCTGCGAACGAAGTGAGCGTGCGGGCTGGCACTTCTAGCCTCCGATGTAATGCATCTCGACCTTGCGCCCGCCGCTGCCGGCCTGCGCGATGCCGCGGCCGCGCAGTTCGGAGTAGCGGTCGGCGCGACCGGTCCAGACCTCGGCAATGGCGCCGGTGAGTTCGGCGTCACTGGCGCCGGCTTCGCGCAGCAGGTGGCGCAGGTCGTGGCCCTGGCTGGCGAACAGGCACAGGTACAGGCGCCCCTCGGTCGACAGACGTGCGCGGTTGCAATCGCGGCAAAAGGCCTGGGTGACACTGGAGATCACGCCGATTTCGCCGCCGCCGTCGAGGTAGCGCCAGCGCTGGGCGGTCTCGCCGGGCGCCTGTGCGCCGAGCGGTTCGAGCGGGAAGACGGTGCCGAGCTGCTCGATCACGTCGGCCGATGGCAGCACATGCTCCATGCGCCAGCCATTGGTGTTGCCGACGTCCATGTACTCGATGAAGCGCAGCACGATGCGGCTGCCGTAGCGCTCGCGGAAATGGCGCGCCATTGGCACGATTTCGCCGTCGTTGGTACCACGCTTGACGACCATATTGACCTTGATCGGGCCGAGCCCGGCGGCCAGGGCGGCGTCAATGCCCGCCAGCACATCGGTGACCGGGAAGTCGACATCGTTCATGCGCCGGAAGACGGCGTCGTCGAGGCTGTCGAGGCTGACCGTCACGCGCCGCAGGCCGGCGTGACGCAACGCGTCGGCCTTGCGCGCGAGCAGCGAGCCATTGGTCGTCAGCGTCAGGTCGAGCGGCCGTCCGTGCGGCGTGCGCAATTGCGCCAGCAGGGCCACCAGGGTTTCGAGGTGCCGACGCAGCAACGGCTCGCCACCGGTCAGGCGGATCTTCTGCACGCCGTGGCTCACGAACACGGTGGCCAGGCGGGTGATTTCCTCGAAGCTCAGCAGCGACGATTGCGGCAGGAAGGCGTAGTCGCGGTCGAACACGTCCTTGGGCATGCAGTAGCTGCAACGGAAATTGCAGCGGTCGGTGACCGAGATGCGCAGATCGCGCAGCGGCCGTCCCTGCGAGTCGGTGAGCAAGCCGCTGGCCGGTCGCAGCGTGGCAGGGATCGACGGCACCGCCGCGCGGTAGCGCAGGTCGGCAATCGCAATGACGTTGGCGGGGATCGAGGCTTCGCCCATGCGGCGATTGTGCCGTGTGCCTTAGCGGCTGGTGTCGAGCAGGGTTGCGTCGCCCGCCGCGGAAAGGTCGGCCGCGCGCCGCGCCCCTGTGAATCGTTGAGCCCAGTAGGCATGACGCATGTCGTCGATGCGCACCTCGCTGCCGCTCTTTGGCGAATGAATGAACTTGCCATCACTGACGTAGATCCCGACATGCGAGAAGGTGCGTGCGAGGGTGTTGAAGAACACCAGATCACCAGGGAGCAGGTCGGTCTTTTCGATCCTGGCCATCCCGCTGGCACTGGCCTGATCGTCGACGCGCCGCGGCAGCAGCCGGCCCAGGCTCAACTCGAAGATGTGGCGCGTGAAGCCGCTGCAGTCGAAGCCCTCGGCGAGGCTGCTGCCGCCCGATTGGTAGGGCCGGCCGATGAAGTTCATCGCGGCGATCACGAGATCGGACGCCCGGTCGCGCATCCTGCCGGCCGGCGTCGGCGGTTCTGCGGATGGCATGCTGCGCTCGACCAGCCAGGCGTTCAGGGGGGCGAGGGGCGGCTCAGGTGCGGCCCGCGCCGGTGTGGCGGCCAACAGGATGGCCACCAGCGCGGCGGCGCGGCGCAGCGCGCGGCCATCGACGATGCGGCGAGTGCCCGGGGTCATGACCCTCAGCGTAGCATGCGCCTGGCTGAAATGTTCTGGAAAAACACCTGTAATTTCAAATACTTGTGGCGCATATTGCAGGTGAGTTCGAGGTTAAGCCGTCAGCGCCTTGTCAGTCGCAAGGCCTGCAATCGCTGCCGACGGACCGCAGGCGCCGCGGATGTTCAGGGCGCCGGAATTCATAGAACGAGAGCACCGGAGAACCACTGCATGAACTACGCCGACTTCCACCGCCGTTCGCTCGAAGACCGCGACGCCTTCTGGGCCGAGCAGGCCAGGTTGATCGACTGGCAGACCCCGTTCACGCAAGTCTGCGACTACAGCAAGCCGCCGTTCGCGCGCTGGTTCGTCGGCGGCACCACCAACCTGTGCCACAACGCGGTCGACCGCCATGCCGCGACGCACCCCGACCGCAACGCGCTGATCTGGGTCTCGACCGAGGTCGACAAGGAAATCATCTACACCTTCGCCCAACTGAAGGCCGAGGTCGAGCGCATGGCCGCGAGCCTGCAGGTGCTGGGCGTCAAGCAGGGAGACCGGGTGCTGCTGTACATGCCGATGATCCCGGAGGCGGCATTCGCGATGCTGGCCTGCACGCGCATCGGCGCGCTGCATTCGGTGGTCTTCGGCGGCTTTGCCAGCGTCAGCCTGGCCAGCCGCATCGACGACGCCGAGCCGACCGTGATCGTCAGCGCCGACGCCGGCAGCCGCGGCGGCAAGGTCGTGCCCTACAAGGGCCTGCTCGACGAGGCGATCCGCCTGGCCGTGCACAAGCCGGCCAAGGTGCTGATGGTCGACCGTGGCCTGGCGCCGATGGCGATGACGGCCGGCCGCGACGTCGACTACGCCATGCTGCGCGAGCAGCACCTCGCCGCCAAGGTGGCTTGCACCTGGGTCGATGCCACGCACCCGAGCTACACGCTCTACACCAGCGGCACGACCGGCAAGCCCAAGGGTGTGCAGCGCGACACCGGCGGCTATGCCGTGGCGCTGGCCGCGAGCATGAAGCACATCTACCTCGGCAACGCCGGCGAGACCTATTTCTCCACCAGCGACATCGGCTGGGTTGTCGGCCACAGCTACATCGTCTACGGCCCGCTGATCGCCGGCATGGCCACGATCATGTACGAGGGCCTGCCGACGCGACCCGATGCCGCTGTCTGGTGGAGCCTGGTCGAAAAGTACAAGGTGACGTCGATGTTCAGCGCGCCGACGGCCGTGCGCGTGTTGAAGAAGCAGGACCCGGCGGCGCTGAAGAAACATGACCTGAGTTCTCTGCGCGCGTTGTTCCTGGCCGGCGAGCCGCTCGACGAGCCGACGGGAAGATGGATCGCCGATGCCCTGGGCAAGCCGATCATCGACAACTACTGGCAGACCGAGACCGGCTGGCCGATCCTGGGCCTGTGCAACGGTGTCGAAAAGGCGACCAGCAAGTTCGGTTCGCCCGGCAAGGCGGTCTATGGCTACGACGTCAAGCTGATCGACGAGGGCACCGGCCAGGAGCTCACCGGCGCCGGCCAGAAGGGCGTGGTCGTGATCGAAGGGCCGCTGCCACCCGGCTGCATGCAGACGGTGTGGCGCGACGATGCGCGCTTCGTCAAGACCTACTGGGACAGCATCCCCGGCCGGCGGGTCTACAACACCTTCGACTGGGGCATCCGTGACGAGGACGGCTACTTCTTCATCCTCGGCCGCACCGACGACGTCATCAACGTCGCCGGGCACCGGCTCGGCACACGAGAGATCGAGGAAAGCCTGTCCAGCCATGCCAACGTGGCCGAGGTCGCCGTGGTCGGCGTCGCCGACCAGCTCAAGGGTCAGGTCGCGATGGCCTTCGTCGTGTTGAAGGATCCGTCGCGCGCCGCCACCGAGGCCGACGTGCTCAGGCTCGAGGGCGAGATGATGAAAGTCGTCGCCGATCAGCTCGGAGCGCTGGCCCGGCCTGCACGGGTGCGCTTCGTCAGCGTGTTGCCCAAGACGCGTTCTGGCAAGCTGCTTCGCCGCGCGATCCAGGCGGTGTGCGAAGGGCGCGACCCGGGCGACCTGACGACCATCGAAGACCCCGCGGCATTGCAGCAGGTGAAAGACGCAGTGGCCCGTTGAGGCTGCCAGGCGGCTACAGCACCTCGGAAGCGAAGTCCGCCAGCCGGGACCGCTCGCCGCGCGCCAGCATCACGTGGCCGCCATGCGGCCAGCCCTTGAAGCGGTCGACGGCGTAGGTCAGGCCCGAGCTGCCCTCGGTCAGGTAGGGCGTGTCGATCTGTGCCAGGTTGCCCAGGCAGACGATCTTGGTGCCGGGGCCGGCGCGGGTGATCAGGGTCTTCATCTGCTTGGGCGTCAGGTTCTGGGCTTCGTCGATCAGCACGAACTTGTTCAGGAAGGTGCGCCCGCGCATGAAATTCAGGCTCTTGATCTTGATCTTGCTGCGCACCAGGTCGTTGGTCGCGGCGCGGCCCCATTCGCCGGCGCTGGCGTCGCTGCGAGAGAGGACTTCGAGGTTGTCGTCGAGCGCGCCCATCCAGGGGCCCATCTTCTCCTCCTCGGTGCCGGGCAGGAAGCCGATGTCTTCGCCGACCGGTACGGTGACGCGGGTGACGATGATCTCGCTGTAGCGGCGGTCGTCCATCACCTGGGCCAGTCCGGCGGCCAGGGTCATCAGCGTCTTGCCGGTGCCCGCCGTGCCGGTCAGGGTGATGAAGTCGCACTCCGGGTCCATCAGCAGGTTCAGCGCGAAGTTCTGTTCGCGGTTGCGCGCCGTGACGCCCCAGACGGCGTTCTTCTGGTGGGTGTATTCCTTCAGCGTCTTCAGCACCGCGGTCTTGCCGGTGATCTCGGTGACGCGGGCATACAGCGGCGCAGCGCCAGGGGTTTCGAGGTAGACGAACTGGTTGACCATCAGCGCCGGCACCATCGGGCCGGCGATGCGGTAGAAGGTGTGGCCGCTTTGCTGCCAGCTCTCCATCGTCTTGCCGTGCCGCTCCCAGAAGTCGGCCGGCAAGGGCAGCACACCGGTATAGAGCAGGTCGCCGTCTTCGAGGGTCTTGTCGTTGAAGTAGTCCTCGGCAGGCAGGCCGAGCGCGCGCGCCTTGACGCGCATATTGATGTCTTTGGACACCAGCACCACTTCGCGTGCGGGCAACTGCTCGCGCAGGCTCATCACGACGCCCAGGATCTGGTTGTCGGCCTTGCCCTGCGGCAGGCCGGCGGGCAGCTTGACATCGAGCAGCGTGGTCTGGAAGAACAGCTTGCCGCCGGCCTCTCGATGGCCGGTCTTGGCCAGCGGGATGCCTTCCTTCGGGTCGCGCAGTCCGTCGGCCGCCAGCACGTCGAGGTCGCGGCTGACCTGTCGCACATTGCGCGAGACCTCGCTCATGCCCTTCTTGTGGCCGTCGAGCTCTTCGAGCGTGATCATCGGCAGGTAGATGTCGTGCTCTTCGAAGCGGAACAGGCAAGTCGGGTCGTGCATCAGCACATTGGTGTCGAGCACGAAGAGCTTGGCCGGGCCGGTGCCACGCGGCTTGCGCGGCCGGACCGGCGCCACCGTCGCACGCAGCGGTGCGCTGGCCCGGGGGATCGGCAGCGGCAGCGGCAACGGTGGCGCGGCGACAGCAGCGGCGCTGTCGAACAGGTCGAGCACCCCGGCGGCCGGTTCAGCGCTGGACTGCGATTTGGTGGACCGGGGGGGTGTCTTGGGGGCGGCCTGGGCTTCGAAGTCGGCAGGGGCGAGGAGGGCGGCTTTGCGTGCAGGGGGCTTGGGCAGGGGCATGGCTAGGGGTTGGGTAGGAACAGACACATCGGCCACGGGCCATTGCGGCGAAGGCTGACTTCGTGCGGCGACGTCAAGGTGCCCTGCGCCGGCCGCAGACAAAAAAGCCGCACAGTCGGCTGTGCGGCTCTCATCGGTTGCGCGTCGCGTCGCGTCTCACGGGCATGCGCCGCATTATGCGACCGGCGGGCGGGGCGCTTGTCGCCTGTCGGGGACGCGCAACACGGGTGATCCGCGAGCGAGCGGTCCTCAGGCAGCCTTCTTCAGCAGCTTGACGGCTTTGAGGACCTCGTCGACATGGCCGGCCACCTTGATGCCGCGCCACTCGCCTCGCAGCACGCCTTCGGCGTCGATCAGGAAGGTGCTGCGCTCGATGCCCTTGACCTTCTTGCCGTACATGATCTTGTTCTTGACCACACCGAACATGTGGCAGAGTTTCTCTTCGGTATCGGCGATCAGTTCGAAAGGCAGCTCGAGGTTGTGCTTGAACTTCTCGTGCGAGGCCATGTTGTCGCGCGACACGCCGAGCACCAGCGCGCCGGCCTTGACGAAGTCCTTGTGCCGATCACGGAACTGCATGGCTTCGGTGGTGCAGCCGGGGGTGTTGTCTTTCGGGTAGAAATACAGCACCACCGCCTGACTGTGAAAGGTTTGCGGTGTGATCTTCACGCCGCTGGTAGCGAGCGCTTCAAATTCCGGCAGGGCTTTGTTGAGGGCTGGCGTCATGTGGGGCGTCGTGTTGCAGTGATAACCTGCCGCAGCAGGTGCAGCCTGTGATTATAAGGCTGCTGGCACAGCCCTTGCGTTCAGGGGTTTGCAGGCACCAGCAGGGCCGCGACCACCGAGCGGCCTTCGCTGGCCAGCACGTTGTAGGTGCGGCAGGCCGCCGCCGTATCCATCGTTTCCATGCCGATGCGAGACTCGATCAGCGACCGGTAGAGCGACGGCGAAATGAATCGCAGGCGCTCTCCGCTGCCGAAGATCACCAGCTCGGGCTCGAGCGCCAACACCTGCTCGAAATGGCTGCCCGTGAGTGCGGCCAGATCGTCGAGCGGCCACGGGCACACCTCGCCGCGCCAAGGCACCAGCACGCTTTGCGTCCAGCGCACGCCGTTGATCCACACTCCGCCGCGCTCGTGGCGTGAGACCGTGTTGGTGCCGGCGAGCTTGTCGGGCTGGAACTTCATGCGTGGATAATTCTAAATTCCCCTTGCCGTGAGTCTCGTTCCTTGAAACCCATCACCAAATCCGCCAAGCTGGCCAACGTCGGTTACGACATCCGTGGCCCGGTGCTGGACAAGGCCCGGCAGATGGAGGACGAGGGCCACAAGATCATCAAGCTGAACATCGGCAACATCGCTGCGTTCGGCTTGGAGCCACCCGACGAGATCGTGCAGGACATGATCCGCAACGTGCCGCATGCGGCCGGCTACACCGACAGCAAAGGATTGTTCGCGCCGCGCAAGGCAGTTGTGCACTACACGCAGGAAAAGCACGTCGCCGGCGTCACGGTGGACGATGTCTACCTCGGCAACGGTGCGTCCGAGTTGATCGCGATGAGCATGAACGCTTTGCTCGACGCTGGCGACGAGGTGCTGATCCCGGCTCCCGACTACCCGCTCTACACCGCGGTCGTCTCGCTGTCGGGTGGCACGCCAGTGCACTACCGCTGCGACGAAGCGTCCGGCTGGTTGCCCGATCTGGACGACATCGGCAAGAAGGTGACACCGCATACCAAGGCCATCGTCGTCATCAACCCGAACAACCCGACCGGCGCGCTCTACCCCGACGAGGTGCTGCAAGGCATCGTCGAGATCGCGCGCCGGCACCAGTTGATCGTCTTCGCCGACGAGATCTACGACAAGACCCTGTACGACGGCAATACCCACACCAGCATTGCCTCGCTGGCCGACGACGTGCTATTCGTGACCTTCAATGGCTTGAGCAAGAACTACCGCTCCTGCGGCTACCGCGCCGGCTGGATGGTGGTCTCGGGTGACAAACGCCATGCCAAGGACTACATCGAGGGCTTGAACATGCTGGCCTCGATGCGTCTTTGCGCGAATACGCCTGGGCAGTTGGCGATCCAGACTGCGCTCGGCGGCTACCAGAGCATCAAGGACCTGGTGGCACCGACGGGGCGGCTGGGCCGCCAGCGCGACCTGGCCTACACGCTGCTCAGCCAGATTCCAGGCGTCAGCGTCGTCAAGCCGAAGGCCGCGCTGTACATGTTCCCGCGCCTCGATCCGCAGCTCTACCCGATCGAGGACGACCAGCAGTTCGCCTACGAGCTGCTGGCCGAGGAGAAGGTGCTGATCGTTCAGGGCTCGGGATTCAACGTCGACGACAACCAGCACTTTCGCATCGTCTTCCTGCCCAATTCCGACGACCTCACCGAGGCCATCACACGCATCGCACGCTTCCTTGACCATTACCGCAAACGGCACCACACGTGAACACTTCGACGACGAGCTTGAAAGCGATCCAGGTCGGCCTGCTGGGCATCGGCACGGTCGGCTCGGGCACCTTCAACGTGCTGACGCGCAATCAGCAGGAGATTCGCCGCCGGGCCGGGCGCGGCATCGAGATCGCCATGGTCGCCGACCTCGACACGGCGCGCGCGCGAGCCATCGTCGGCGGTTCGATCGAGGTCGTGGCCGATGCGCGGGCCGTGATCGCCAACCCGGCGATCGAGATCGTCGTCGAACTGATTGGCGGCACCGGCATCGCGCGCACGCTGGTCCTCGAAGCCATCGCCCGCGGCAAACACGTGGTCACCGCCAACAAGGCGCTGCTGGCGGTGCATGGCAACGAGATCTTCGCCGCGGCGAGCGAGCGTGGCGTGATGGTTGCCTTCGAGGCCGCGGTGGCCGGCGGCATTCCGATCATCAAGGCATTGCGCGAGGGCCTGACCGCCAATCGCATCGAGTGGGTGGCCGGCATCATCAATGGCACGACCAACTTCATCCTCAGCGAGATGCGTGCCAAGGGGCTGGACTTCGCGGTCGTCTTGAAGGAGGCGCAGCGCCTGGGCTACGCCGAAAGCGATCCGACCTTCGACATCGAGGGCGTCGACGCCGCCCACAAGGTGACGATCATGAGCGCGATCGCGTTCGGCGTCCCGGTGCAGTTCGACAAGGCGTATGTCGAGGGCATCGCCAAATTGCAGGCCGTCGACATCCGCTATGCCGAACAGCTCGGCTACCGCATCAAGCTGCTGGGCATCACCAAGCGGCGCGACGGATCAGGAGCCGGCGCCCACGGCGCCGGGGGCATCGAGTTGCGCGTGCACCCGACGCTGGTGCCGGCCAAGCGACTGATCGCCAACGTCGAGGGCGCGATGAACGCGGTGATGGTGCAGGGTGATGCGGTCGGCACGACGCTGTACTACGGCAAGGGGGCCGGTGCCGAGCCGACCGCCAGCGCCGTGATCGCCGATCTCGTCGACATCACGCGCCTGGCCACGGCCGACCCCGACCACCGCGTGCCGCACCTGGCCTTCCAGCCCGACGCCATGGCCGACACGCCGATCCTGGCCATCGAGCAGGTGGTGACTGCGTTCTACCTGCGCCTGGTGGTCGCTGACGAAGCGGGGGTGCTGTCGAGGATCACCACGATCCTGGCCGACAGTGGCATCTCGATCGACGCCGTGCTGCAGCGCGAATCAGGTGAAGGTGAACGCCAGACCGACCTGATCATCCTGACCCACGATACCGTCGAAGGTCGGATGCGCGAGGCAAAGGCGAAGATGCAGGCGCTGCCGACGGTGCTGGCCCCGATCGTCAGCATCCGCAAGGAAGAACTCGCGTGATGGACCCACCCCCGAAGCGGCTTCGCTGCTCCCCCTCGAGGGGGCCGAGGCACGCGGCTCCAAGCCGACCTGCGTCGGCTTGGACGGGCCCAGGAGTGGCCGCGTCTCGCGGCCATGCGGCCTGCAAGGCCCGCCTGCGGCCTGGCAAAGCCAGTTCCGCGGCGCCAGCTTGGATGGGCGCGAGAGCACCGTCATGCGCTACCTGAGCACAAGAGGGGACGCGACGCCGCGCGCCTTCTGCGACATCCTGCTGGAGGGCCTGGCGCCCGATGGCGGGCTGTACCTGCCGACGGCCTACCCGCGCATCGACGGCGCGACGCTCGCGAAGTGGCGCGCGCTGCCTTATGCCGACCTGGCGTTCGAGATCCTGTCGCTCTACATCGACGACATCCCGGCCAGTGACCTGCGCACGCTGTGCCGCAGGACCTATACCGCAGCGGTGTTCGGCAGCGAAGCGATCGTGCCGCTCAGGGCGCTCGAGCCGGGCGTGGCGCTCCAGGCGCTGTCCAATGGCCCGACGCTGGCCTTCAAGGACATGGCCATGCAGTTGCTCGGCGCTTTGTTCGAATACGAA
>Ga0315288_10013513_pt1 | contig 10220 bp, 8 predicted proteins | sample YL17G11_20_MG_FD_203454 | JGI IMG/M metagenome (GOLD analysis project Ga0315288, IMG submission 203454) | Sediment microbial communities from Yellowstone Lake, YNP, Wyoming, USA - YL17G11_20 | ecosystem: Environmental > Aquatic > Freshwater > Lake > Sediment | place: USA: Wyoming | collected... | reverse complement strand
TTGGATTCAATGAAATATATTCCGTTCCCCTGGAAGGATATAAGGGAGAACAGGAAGCCTTATGGGAGCATTCCCTGCGAACAGCCATAGCATCACGACTGTTGGTGCAGTCATCTTCGCATAAAGAAACAGCCGATGTAGCTTATACTGCAGGGCTTCTTCATGATATTGGGAAAATTATTATTTCTCATTTTCTGGCTAAACAACCTTCAGATACTTTGAAGATGTTTGATGTTGGGGGGGAAATCGACTTTACCACTATGGAATCACAAATGCTGGAAACTAACCACGCTGAAGTCGGATACATGATGGCTGTCCATTGGAAACTCCCGGATCTCCTGCAAATGGTTATACGTTATCATCATGAACCGAGCAAAGCCCCAACGGAGTTTAAAAGAATATGTTTTGCCGTGCATTTAGGGGACATACTTGCCATGATGGGAGGTTACGGGACTGGATGTGATACGCTGGCCTATCGTGTTGATCCGGAATTCAAGATGTATTTTAACAGTGAGATGAGTAATTTGGAGAAACTGCTTATTGATATTGACACAGAGTTCAGGGAAGTGCTCCATAAAACGTTATTGGCGCAGGAGAATACGGATGTGTAAGACCATATTGATCGTGGATGACTCGATTACAGCACGAATGATGATTCGGCGCTGTTTAGAAATCGTAGGTTACAGTGAGGCTAAGTTCATTGAAGCCTCAAACGGTATTGAAGCGCTTACACAGCTCAAAACAACAAAAGTCGATCTTATCTTTACCGATTTGAATATGCCGGAAATGGATGGGGAACATTTCCTGAAACAGGTAAAAAGTAATCGTCGATTCTTCACTATCCCTGTCATTGTTATTTCAAGTAAAACAAATAAATCGAACGAAGCCCAACTTCATATTAAAGGAGCCGCAGCTGTTATTGACAAACCAATAACTCCAACTTTATTAGCAGATATTATTGACTCTTTAGACAGTAAAAAATTGGATACTACCAAAGAATTTGATTCATCTGAAATCATTGAAGCTATGGTAAATGCAGTTGCAGAATCTTTCGAAACATTTGCCTTTTCGGAAATTACAAGTAAAATCATTGAGGATACCTTTCCTGATTTGAAAGACAATTCTATTGGAGCATCAATAGATATTATTCAACCATTGGAGGCCTGTTTGTCTCTGATATTTAATAAAACATATGCTCAAGAAATCAATGACTTACTTTATGGCGAGGACCTAAATAAAGGTCTCTTATCCGATTTAATTGCCGAGTTTGCCAACACGGTTGCGGGTCGTTTTGCAGCAGCCTTATCACATAACAAGGAAAAAATTGAACTTGGTTTGCCGGTTTCCGCGGAAGGAGTGTTTCTTAAGTCTGAAAATAAAGCTCTGGAAAATACGGTTGTCATCACTTTTGATATCGATGATCAAAAAGTTGTCTGCTGCCTTGAAAAGGGGAAAAACACCTTTGATACTAACAGAGCATTCGGGATTCATACGTTAAAGGAGGGATGATTCCCTCATGAATATTGACAAAAAACAACGAATTCTTGTGGTTGATGATTCACGTACCGACCGTCTATACCTGCGCAAAATTCTTTTTCATGAAGGATATGAAGTTATCGAGGCAACCGATGGTCTTGATGCACTTTCAATTTTATCCAGTGAAGTTCCTGATCTCATTCTCCTCGATATTATAATGCCGGGCATAGATGGAATTGAGGTTGCCAAACGAATTAAAGAAAATGATAAAACAAGCATTATACCTATTGTCATGGTATCGTCCATGAGAGAAGATATAAAGTACCGGGTAAATGCCCTTAAAGCTGGTGCGGATGATTTTTTGAACAAGCCTGTAGATAGTATGGAATTAGTAGCAAGGGTGCAGTCCCTGCTTAAAATAAAAGCTTATAACGAATACATTTATAACTATAAAAACGACTTGGAAAATGAAGTAGCAATAAGAACCGCAGAATTACAAAAAGCCTTTAAAAAGATCAAAGAAGTCTCTCTTGAAATTATATATCGTCTCACCCAGGCAGCTGTTTACAAAGACGAGGGAACAGGAGCACACATAAAGCGTGTGAGTCTTTACGCGGCTGCTATTGCCCGTGCAATGGGTCTGAAAGAAACCATTGTTGAAAATATTTTGTATGCTTCTCCTATGCATGATATTGGCAAAATCGGAATTCCGGACCATATCCTTCTCAAGACAGGTAAACTCAATCAAGATGAGTGGGAAATTATGAAACAACATACTGTCATTGGATCAAAAATTTTAATGAAATCAAATGTAGAATTTATACAATTGGGCGAGATTATAGCGCTCACTCATCATGAAAAATGGGATGGCAGCGGTTATTCTCAAGGACTTGCAGGTACCCAAATTCCTCTGGCTGGGCGCATTACTGCTCTATCAGATGCATTTGATGCTATTGGAAGCCAACGACCATACAAAAAGGCTTTACCGGTTGAAAAGTCATTTGAAATTATTAAAAACAGCCGTGGAACACATTTTGATCCTGATGTAGTTGATGCTTTTTTCAGTATTAAGGATGAGATACTAGCAATTGAAAAGCAACATAAAGACGAGTACGAATTTGGCGCTTCGAATTTTGATAAAACACATATTATTAACGCAATTACGAATAGTTCTATTAATGAAACAATTAAATGCATTTAATCGGGAGGCATCAAATGCAAAAAGCTGAAGTTTCAAAGTTGATAAACAGTTTTAGTGCAATAAAAGGATATTTCGACACGACAAAGAAGTATATGCCGCAGATTGCAAAATTGGTGTTTTTTATCGAAGAAGTGATTCCGCTTCTCAATACCATTCACGATGATCTTCATCAATCTTCGCTAATGATGCCAACTGCTTCCGAGAAGCTCGACAAAGTGACATCTGCGACAGAGCTGGCGACGACAGAGGTAATGAATATTGTCGACAGAGTTATCGGGCGATTGAACACAATGACTGCAAACCTCGATGAAGTCGATGCGGTAATAGCTCAGGAAAAACCAGTTCTAAGCACCATCACTGAAAAAACAACAAGTATCCGCAAGGAAATCGACGTAAGCCAGGAAGACCTGTTTTCAATCATGAATGCCTTGCAGTTCCAGGATATCACAACACAGCAGATTAACAGCATCGGACAGATTATCGAAACGGTGCAAAAGAAACTTGGTCAACTATTAAGTGGATTTAATGACGAGGCATTCTATCTCCCAAAGGAACGCAAAGTTGCGTTTGACGATCAGGCGGAGTATGATTTCGAGCGCTCGAAAAAATCTCAGGAAATGGCGGACGAGTTTCTGAAACAGGCTGATAAACTGTTTTTGTCGGATGATGAAAAAAAGACAGAAGAAAAAGACTCGAACACTGACTCTCGTAGTAATGCGGAGACCGATATCATTCTCGGTGAAGACGGACAGCCCGATATAAGTGCTATCATGAATACACTTAAAAAAGATGAATAATCATGGCTTCAACCGATGGTTATTGATTTAACTACAAGGATTATTATGTTAATTGCTGAGTACTGTATTGGGGAAACAACAAATGGCTGATCAGGATTCATCTGTTAAAATAAAAGTTGACGAAAAAAAGATGCGGGTTATTGCCACCTATATTCCGAGTTTGGGAGAGGGGAAGAAGCTGACAGTCGAGGATGTGCGGAATACTCTTGAAGACAGGGGCGTAAAAACAGGGATTAAGGACGATATTATCGCCAAAATGGTTGAAAGCGATCGTCCGATGCCAAACGTGGTCATTGCCGAGGGGATTCAGCCCGGAATAGGTGAAAAAGCCCGTCTTGAAACCTATGTTAAACCGAATAAGAGGACAGAGGCACTGAAACGCGAGGATGGCAGTACGGATTACAAAGACCTCGGCGAAGTATCCTCGGTAATCAAGGATCAGAAACTCTACCGGAAAATACCCTCGCAGCTTGGAAATCCGGGTATGGATGTTCTCGGCAACGAAATTCCCGGTCTGCCCGGTAAAGATTTCAAGCTTGCTACCGGACCTGGCACCGCAATAGACAAGGACGACCCTGATCTTGTTGTGGCTGCGAAAGCAGGTGAAGTGCTGATAGTCGGCGGTATCATGCAAATAGCCGAAGTGCATACAGTGAAAGGTGATGTCGATTATGAAACGGGGAATGTCAATTATAAAGGTTCGGTTGTCATTGGTGGTGCTGTGAAATCCGGCTTCAGTGTTGAAGCGGATGGAAATATTGAAATACACGGGAATATCCAGGATGCCGAAGTTACCAGTAAAAATGACGTCATTGTCAAAGGCGGCTGCGCAGGCGCAGGCAACGGCAAGATTCTGGCAGGAGGGGACATCAGCATTAAATTCGTTGAAAATCAGACCCTCACTGCGAACCGTGATATCATTATCGACGGCAATTCGTACCATGCAAAGATGTTTGCCGGCAGGTCGATTCTCGGTAAGGGTCATAAGAGTATGATTGTAGGGGGATCCTGCGAGGCAAAACTGTCAATCGAAACGGCACAGCTGGGTTCTGTTGCCTGTGTCTCGACAATAATCAAAGTCGGTATCGATCCGAAGATGGCTGAACGCATAAAACAGACGGACGATGAAATCGGAAAGACAAAAGACTCTCAGGATAAAATCGAGAAAAGTGTCATCTTTCTGTATAAAATGAAAATAGATGGTAAAGGCAAGCTTCCGCCCGATAAAGCCCAATTGCTCGCAAAGCTCGAGGATTTAAAAAACACACTGCCTGAGAAGCTTGAGGCTCTTGAAAAGTACAAAACAAAGCTGCTTGAAGATCAAAAAGAAGTGCAGAATTCGTATGTGATCGCCACCGGCGCCGTTTATCCCAAAGTCAAGGTCTATATCGGTTCCCAGCATATTTCCATTGATGATAACCTGGGACCATCACAGTTTCGACTTGTTGAAGGAGATATTGTACGTCTGTCGATATAGCGGAAGTTATGTTTACTCATTCAGTACTCAAATAATAGAGAAGGAGGTATACCATTGCCAGATCTTAAAATCTTGATTGTGGATGATTCGCCGACAATGCGGCGTATTCTCGTTAATACGGTTATTAAAGCCGGATATCTCAGTATCAAAGAAGCCGAAGATGGAAAAGATGCCCTGGCAAAAATGATGGCCGGGAAATTTGACCTGCTGATGACCGATTGGAACATGCCGAATATGAGTGGTCTCGAATTGGTCGAAGCTGTCCGTGCAGACGCCAATTTTAAGGGTATTCCTATCCTCATGGTTACGACACGGAATTTGAAGGAGGATATCGTCAATGCAATAAAATCAGGTGTTAACGGATATATTATCAAACCGTTTGATGCCAAAACGCTCAACGCCAAGATAAATGAGATAATGAAATAATGCCGGGGAGTCGGCCAAGACCAGCTAAGAAATGTCACCCCAAGCCGCGGAGGTGTGCCATGGAGAAGCCCAGATTGCTTATTATTGACGATGCAGAATATTTAACTCTTCTCTATAAGGAAGAACTATTAGATGAAGGGTATGATGTGGATGTAACCAATACAATTTCAGAAGCTCGCAAGTTGCTAAAAAATAAATTGTACAATCTTGTGATAGCTGAAATAGAACTAAAGGAGAAAAATAATTATGTCAACATATTGGCCACACTGAATCAAATGAAGAACGAATTACCGGTTCTTATAAATACAGCAAGACCCTTGTCTGATGTAGAAAAGAAACAGAATTCCTTTGAAAGTTATATTGAAAAATCATCAGACATCTCACTTCTCAAAGAAAAAGTAAAAGTTGTTCTCGATAAATATCTTTATACAGAAATGAGTGCATACGCGGGATTATCGAGTACAGTTTTATGAAGATTTCAGTTTTATAGGGAGAACCCGTATTCCGGGAGCTGTTCAGAAAAAATATATTACAAACTTTACCAGTGTAGAGGGTGTTGGGATGGAGGGATAGGGGGTTGTAGTATACCTCATGAACTACTTTTGCAAATGCCTCGATTATTAAAATATGAATATTGTGAACTCATATAGGAGCCAACCATGACTGCAAAGAAAAAAGACAAAGCTGATGATGCGCTGCGGGAGAGCGAACATCGTTACCGGAACCTGTTCGAGTACTCGAGCGACGCCATCTTCATCCATGACGACAAAGGCCACATGCTGAATGTCAACCAGCGGGCCGTGGATATGCTCGGATACACCCGAGACGAACTACTTGCCCTGTCGATGGTCGACTACCATCCACAAGAGGTAGTCGATGTTGCCATGGCAGCGTACAACGAGCTGGCCAAGGCGGGCCATGGCCGGTTTGATTCAAAGTTCAGGAAAAAGGACGGATCGTTAATAGATGTTGCAATCAGCGCACAGCCGATCGAACCCGTATCTGCGGTTTTCCAGACGCTTGTCCGCGACATCACCTATCGCAAGCGGGCTGAGGAGGCGCTGCGGGCAACTGTGAATTATTCACGCAATCTCATAGAAACCAGCCTTGATCCATTAGTCACTATCAGTGCAGAAGGGAAAATCACTGACGTCAACAAAGCCACCGTGAAGACTACCGGTGTGAGCCGGGAAAGGCTCATAGGAAGCGATTTCGTGGATTACTTCACCGAACCGGAAAAAGCACATGACGGGTACCTGAAGGTATTTGAACAGGGGCAAGTCACTGACTATCCGCTTGCCATTCGCCATACATCCGGCGCGATTACCGATGTGCTCTTTAACGCTTCCGTCTACCGAAATGAACAAGGCCAAGTTCTCGGTGTTTTCGCCGCTGCCCGCGACATCACCAAGCTCAAGCGGATGGAAAAAGAGCTGCGAGAGAAGAATGACGAGACGGTGCTCTTCACCTACACGGTCTCGCACGACCTGAAAAGCCCGCTCGTAACGATAAAAACCTTCCTCGGCTACCTGGAACAGGACATTCTGAAACAGGATGCGGCGAGGATGGAAAAGGATATCGGGTATATCAGCGGGGCGGCGGACAAGATGTCCCGCCTGCTGGACGATGTGCTCGAATTTTCGCGCGTCGGGCGCAAGATGAACCCGTCGGTGGAAGCTCCGTTACAGACCATCGTGAAAGATGCTTTGGACCTGGTGGCCGGGCAAATCTCTGCGCGGGGTGTACAGGTCGAGGTAACGGAGGAACCGGCCCTGCTTTACGGAGACCGTCCGCTGCTGGTTGAAGTCTTCCAGAACCTGGTGGACAACGCGGTCAAGTTCATGGGGGATCAGGCGGCGCCTTTGGTGGAGATCGGAGTGGAACCGAAAGGTGATGAATGGGTGTTTTTTGTCCGTGACAACGGCATCGGAATTGACCCGCGGCATCAAGGGAAAGTTTTTGGTTTGTTCGAAAAACTCAATCCCGACACGGAGGGCAACGGCATCGGCCTGGCGATGATGCGGCGGATTGTGGAAGTGCATGGCGGTAAAATCTGGTTAGAATCGGCAGGCTCCGGCAAGGGAACCACATTTCGGTTCACCCTGTCGAAAACAAAACTTCAAAGAACATAGGGAGAAAAATGATGATAACTGGTCAACCCATCGTTATATTGCTCGTGGAAGACGACCCGGCCCATGCCGAAATCGTGCGGCGGAACCTCAAAGACTTTCGTGTGGCGAACCGCATATACCACGTCGAAGATGGACAGGCGGCGTTGGACTATCTCTTCCACCAGGCTGACTACGCCGACCCGCAATCCAGCCCCCAACCGCAACTGATTCTCCTGGATCTGCGCCTGCCCAAGGTTGATGGTTTGGAGGTGCTACGCAGGATCAAGGAGGATAATGACCTCAAGCGGATTCCGACGGTCGTGCTCACAACATCGGACGCCGAATCGGATTTGATTACCGCATACGGCAACGGCGCAGGGAGTTATCTGGTGAAACCGGTTGATTTCGAGAAGTTTACAAAATTGATGGATGTCTTTGGGTATTACTGGTTGGCGTGGAACCGGTTCCCGGAATAAACGACTGGAGAAATTTTGATGAAGGATACAGCCCTTTCCATTTCCATTCTGGTGGTGGAAGACGAACCGGCGCACATCGAAGCCATACGGCGCTCCCTCCATGCCGCAAATCCGAACGCCATGATCCATATAGCCGCCTCTCTCCGTGAATTCCGTGAGTTTGTGGCCGTCCTCACGCCGGACATCGCCCTTATGGACATGAACCTGCCCGACGGCTTGGCAGTTGAGATTTTGACCTCTCCCCCGGAAAACGGCCCTTTCCCCGTGGTGGTCATGACCGGCTACGGCAACGAGCAGATTGCCGTGGATGCGATGAAAGCGGGCGCGCTGGATTACATCGTCAAGTCGCCCGAGATGTTCGACGATATGCCCCGCGTGGTGCGCCGCGCGCTGCGCGAATGGGATCTGCTCCAGGAACGCAAGTATTCGGTAGAGGCGTTGAGGAAGAGCGAAGAGAAGTACCGTCTACTAATAGACAACGCTAACGAATCAGTCATCGTCGCGCAAGACGGCCTGATCAAGTTTGTCAATCCCATGACGATTGTCCTGTTGGGGGGGTATTCGGAGCAGGAACTCATCAATAGACCATTTCCCGAATTCGTACACCCGGATGATCGGAGCATGGTGGTTGAAAATTACCGGCGACGGATCGCAAACGAGGCATTTAAGCCCCGGTATGCCTTCAGGGTGGTTACCCGTGATGGCATTGTCAAGTGGGTGGAAATCAATGCTGCCTTGATTGTATGGCAAGGCAAACCAGCCACGTTGAATTTCTTCACCGACATAACCGAGCGCAAGCAGGCAGAGGACGCGCTGCGGGAGAGCGAGGAACGATACCAGCGGATCACGGAGGCGATCACCGACTACATCTACACCGTGCGCGTGGCGGACGGGAGCGCCGCGGAAACGACGCACGGCCCGGGCTGCATAGCCGTTACCGGCTACCGGGCGAATGAGTTCTCCAACGACCCCTTCCTGTGGTTCCGCATGGTGGCGGCTGAGGACCGTCCCGAGGTGGAGGAACAGGCGCGGCTAATTATGGCCGGAGAAGACCCGCCACCCATCGAACATCGCATCGTCCACAAAAACGGGACGGTGCGATGGGTGAGAAACACCTTCGTCCCCCATCGCGATGAGCACGGCGCTCTGTTGGCCTATGACGGTTTGATCCAAGACATCACCGAGCGCAAGCAGGTGGAACGTCGTCAACTTCTTTCGGTCGAAATCATGAGTATTCTTAACAATCCTAATGACTTTCCTGTTACGATCAATAATATTCTGATCGAAATCAAGCGGGAAATAGGATTCGAAGCGGTGGGAATTCGCCTTCGCGATGGTGATGACTTTCCGTATTTTGTCCAGAACGGCTTTTCCGAGGATTTTCTGCTTACGGAAAATACATTGGTTGTCCGAGACCAGAAGGGCGATGTTTGCAGGGATAAAAACGGCAACATCAGCCTGGAATGCACCTGCGGTCTGGTAATTTCCGGGCAGACCGATCCGACAAATCCATATTGTACACCGGGTGGAAGTTGCTGGACAAACGACGAAGCAGGCACACCTTTTCAAGATACAAGACTTCATCCTCGGGACCGCTGCCTCCATGATGGCTTCCAGTCCGTGGCGCTGATTCCCATCCGCGCGAATAAGGAGATTGTTGGCCTGCTGCAACTCAATGATCATAAAAAAGGTTGTTTAACTCTCGACATAATCCACTTTTTTGAGGGGATCAGCACAAGTATCGGAGTAGCGCTGATGCGCAAGCGGGCGGAAGAGGCTCTGTGGGAGAGCGAGGAAATATTCAGAAGCTTCATGGAACACAGCCCGGTGTATGTATTTTTCAAAGACGACCATGCACGATCGCTGCGGTTAAGCGCCAATTTTGAGAAGATGCTGGGTAGACCGTTACAAGAATTGCTCGGCAAAACCATGGATGAACTTTTCCCTTCCGATCTTTCCAAAAGCATGATTGCCGATGACCTGCGCATACTGCGAGAAGGGAATCAGGTTGTTGTCGAAGAGGAATTGGAAGGCAGGCATTATACATCGATCAAGTTTCCGATCCATATTGAAGGCAGACCACGCTACCTTGCTGGCTACACGATCGACATCACCGAGCGCAAGCGGTCGAAAGAGGCGCTCCTGGAGACCAATCGCGATCTCGAGGAGGCTATCGCCCGGGCCAACGAGATGACGGTCCATGCGGAGATAGCAAACGCGGCAAAGAGCATGTTCCTTGCCAACATGAGCCATGAG
>Ga0315288_10013510_pt1 | contig 10221 bp, 5 predicted proteins | sample YL17G11_20_MG_FD_203454 | JGI IMG/M metagenome (GOLD analysis project Ga0315288, IMG submission 203454) | Sediment microbial communities from Yellowstone Lake, YNP, Wyoming, USA - YL17G11_20 | ecosystem: Environmental > Aquatic > Freshwater > Lake > Sediment | place: USA: Wyoming | collected... | reverse complement strand
GAGACTGTGTCGTAATCCCATTTTGATGGTAGCCGCAGGCTTTAGCCTGCGTGCAACTCATTGATTTTATTGAAACTGACCGCAACCTAAAGGTTGCGACTACCAATTACGACACAGTCTCCAAGGGAGGGGAGATTCTATCGTTGAGGAGAAATTGACTAATGAAACAACTCATCCGTTTCACTTTGAATGGGGATCCGGTGGAGGTGGAGATCGACCCTCATCTCACCCTTCTGCAATTGCTCAGAGATAAGTTGGAGCTCCTCGGAACAAAAGAAGGGTGCGGTATGGGTGAATGTGGAACCTGCACGGTCCTTTTAGATGGGAAAACGATCAACTCCTGCATCTTCCCTGCATGGGAGGTAGAGGGAAGGACCGTCACGACGATTGAGGGTCTGACCGATGCTCAAGGTAATCTCCATCCCATTCAGAAGGCCTTCGTCGAATACGGAGCCATCCAGTGCGGCTTCTGTACACCCGGGATGGTACTTTCTGCCAAAGCCCTCCTCGATGAGAATCCAAAACCAACGGAAGAAGAGATTCGAAACGGAATCGCCGGAAACCTTTGTCGCTGTACGGGCTATCTCCAGATCGTTCAGGCGATCAAAGCAGTCAGCAATCAATGAAATTGTAGATCTCAAATTTCAAATTTCAGATTGAAAAATCGGAAACGGGAAGTCTTAAATCTGAAATCTAAAATATGAAATCTGAAATTAAATAGAGGTCCTTATGCCAGACTTTATCAATATCGGAAAGCGAATCCCCAAAATGGATGCAGAGGAGAAAGTCACTGGCAAGGCAATCTATATCCATGACCTTAAAGTTCCAGGAATGCTTTATGGAAAGATCCTCTACAGCCCTCATCCCCATGCAAAGATACTGAATATCGATACATCTCGAGCAGAAAAACTTCCGGGTGTTAAAGCTGTTTTAACCGGGTACAACATCCCTCAAATTAAATTCGGTTTTTATAAAGATAATGTCCCTCTCAAAGCAGGGAAAGTTCGTTCCTACCGTGACGAGGTCGCTGCTGTAGCGGCCATCGATCCTGATATCGCAGAGGAAGCCCTCAGCCTCATCAGAGTGGACTACGAAATCCTCCCCGCTGTTTTCGATCCAGAGGAGGCTATGAAAGAAGGGGCACCTCTCATTCATGAGGAACATTTAGGTGGTAAAGAGAAAAAACCGACCAATCTCCTCAATCTCCCCTGGAAACTCATCTGTGGGGATGTTGAAGAGTCAAGAAAAAACTCTGTTTATGTGGCAGAGGACCGATTTAGAGTAACCTGGGTCACCCACTGCTGTATGGGATCGAGTGGATGTCTGGCTCAATTCGATCTGAAAAATAATCTCACTGTGTACAGTATCACTCAGATTCCCTCCTTGGCTCAGAGGGATTTCATGGATGCCCTCTCTGCTATGGGATTACAAGGAAAGAAGGCCCGGGTGATAAAAACGATGATTGGAGGTGGATTTGGAAGCAAACTCGATACCTATGCTTACGAATACATTGCCATCCTTCTATCTTATAAAACGCATAAACCCGTCAAAATAATTTTCACTCGCGAAGAAGAGTTTTTTGCTACATCTCCCAGACAGCCTGCCATCATCGATATCGCCCAGGGATGTACTAAGGATGGAAAATTAACCTTTCGAGATATTCGAATGATCCTCGACAACGGGGCCTACACCTCTTGGGGTGCCACGACGCCTTCAGTCATGATGATGCCCATCTCGTCTCTTTATAAAGTCCCCAATGTCCGGTATGTGGCTAAATGCGTCTACACCAATAACACCTATTCTCAAGCCATGAGAGGATATGGAAATCCTCAAGCGACCTTTGCCATCGATTCTCAAATCGATATTCTGGCGGAAATGGCTGGGATCGATCCCCTCGACTTCAGATTGAGAAATGCCAATATCCCAGGTGAGATTACCCCACAGAAATTCAAGATCAATACGTGTGGGTTAAAAGAATGCATTGATGCGGTTGCCCAGAAATTAGATTGGAGACAGCATCGTGGAAGAAGAGACGGAAGAGGAATGGGAATGGCCTCTATGATCCATGTGGGAGGAGGTGCACGGGTCTATAAATCTGACGGGTGCGGGACGATGATTAAGATTGATGACTTTGGAACGGTCAATGTCATCACCGGTGCCACGGACATGGGACAGGGAGCGGATACCGTGATCGCCCAGATCGTCGCCGAAGAACTCGGAGTAAGAATGGAAGACGTGGTCGTCATTCATACCGATACCGATATCTGTCCATGGGATGTAGGTGCCCATGCCAGCCGGACAACCTTTGTAGCTGGAAATTCTGCTCTTGGGGCTGCTAAAAAGGTAAAACAACTTCTTCTCGAAGTGGCTGCCCAATCGATCGATGAAAGTCCTGAAAACTTAGATATTCGGGATCGAACCGTCTTCTCAAAGAAAGATCCTGAGAAGAAATCTCCTCTGGGAAAGGTATTGAGAGCTGTCCATTACACCTCTGGAGGAAAGATGATCATGGCGGAGCACTTTTACGATCCTCCCAATGAGAATTTGGATAAAGAATTTAAGGGAAATCTTTCGGTCACCTATGCCTATGGGACACATGGTGTTGAAGTGGAGGTGGATAAAGAAACCGGTCAAGTCAAGATTTTGAAATATGTGGCTGCCCATGATGTAGGAAGGGCGATTAACCCCATGCTCTTGGAGGGTCAAGTCTATGGTGGAGCAACGATGGGGATCGGTTATGCCCTGACTGAAAGGCTTATCTTACAGAATGGAAAAGTAATGAACCCAAACTTTCTTGATTACAAGATGCTGACAGCCAAGGATGTCCCCAATATCGAACCCATCGTGATCGAAACGAATGATCCATTTGGCCCTTTTGGTGCCAAGGGCATTGGTGAGCCAGGATCAGTCCCCACAGCACCCGCCATCGCTAATGCAATCTATGATGCCGTGGGGGTAAGGATTAAAGAGCTCCCCATCACCCCTGAAAAAGTATTAGCAGCGTTGAAAGAGAAGGCCAACCCAAAATAGTGGAATGTTGGAATAATGGAACAATGGGTAAAGATCTTAAACCCATCATTCCAACCTTCCATTCTTCCATTACCCCAGTTTTATTTCAATATTCCATCGTTCCATTGTTCCATCATTCCATTGTTCCATCGTTCCATTGTTCCATCATTCCGTTCTTATTTTTTTGTCCAAAAATGTCATCATTTATCCATTCTTTTCATAAATTGTCCACTCTATACACTTAAATCCTATCTCTTACACCAATCTTCCACCCTTATTTAAAACAAAAAATCTTTTAAATAATAAGCAGATAAGTACAAAATATGATTTTTTATGAAAATTTGGAACATTATGGAATAAAGATTGCAAATTTTATTAATTTTTGTGAAACTATGGATTCTATACACAGCACACAGCGTCATTAATCACAACAAAGCACGTCATTCCCGCAAAAGCGGGAATCCAGAAAAATGCTGGATTCCGGGTCAAGCCCGGAATGACAAATGGGCTAAGATTTATATCGTCATGTATAATACCCATGTAAAAATCAACTATGGGAGAAGAACCTTTGGAAGATCAGATACTTGTTGTCGATGATGAGGAATTAATCTGTTCCATCTTTGCTAAAAGGCTTAAAAAAGAGGGATATTCCTGCATCACCGCCAATAACGGAAAAGAAGCCCTTAACCATTTTTATAAGGATATGCTTTCACTCATTATTTCTGACATCAGAATGCCCCAAATGGATGGCATGGAACTCTTAAAGAAAGTGAAAGCTGTAGATCCAAAAATGATGATCATTATCATGACATCCTATCCAGAGATTGATTTGGCCGTGGAGGCGATGCGTATTGGAGCCTTTGATTTTATTATCAAACCCGTTGAGTTGGATCTGGTCGTTTTAAGTGTCAAAAAAGCATTGGAGAGAAAAAGGCTTGAAGAAGAGGTCGAAGCTTATCACCACCATCTTGAGAAATTAGTGGACGAAAGGACAGCCAAGCTCCAAGAGACCTACCATATCCTGAAAAGGGCTCATTTGGATTCGGTCAAGGTTCTTGTTGGAGCAATCGATGCAAAAGATCCATACACCCGGGGCCATTCGGATAGGGTGAGAAAGATGAGCACAGAAATGGGTACGAAGTTGGGTTTCGACGAAAAAAGGCTTGAGAGTCTGGAATATGGGGCGCTCCTCCACGACATCGGGAAGATCGGTATCAAGGATGAGGTGCTTCAGAAACAGAGTTCCCTGAATCCTGAAGAATATCAAAATATTCAAGAACATCCATTGATCGGAGTTAAAATTGTTGAAGGAATCGATTTCTTTAAAGATAAGATCACCATGATACGTCACCACCATGAACACTTTAATGGAAATGGCTATCCAGATGGATTGGCTGGAGAGGCCATTCCCGTTGAGGCGAGAATCATAGCTGTTGCAGACACATTCGACGCGATGACCAGTGGAAGACCCCATCGTGGAAGAATGCCCATGGAGGATGTTCTGATGGAATTGGAAAAGGAGAAAGGGAAAAAATTCGATCCTCATATTTTAGAAGTTTTCCTGAGTAAACCCCGTTAGAAATTCCAGCGGGGCATTAAACCCCGCCGGAATTATTCTAAAATCTAACCCCGCTGCAGAGCAGCGGGGCATTATTTCTAACGGGGTGAAAAAGCCTATTCCATCTTTTCGTTACGAGTCTAAAGAGATGAAACCAATAAAACGCCGTCAATTGAAAGAAAAGTCCCAAACCGAACTGAGTAAAGTAAACCCCGTTAGAAATTCCAGCGGGGCATTAAACCCCGCCGGAATTGTTCTAAAATGTAACCCCGCTGCAGAGCAGCGGAGCATTATTTCTAACGGGGTAAAGAAAACCTTCAAAGAGAGAGAACGCTTTTTCACCAGCGTCTTTGAAAGTATACAGGATGGAATAAGCATTCTTGACAAAGAAATGAACATTATCCAAATTAACCCCGTCATGGAAAAATGGTATTCCTATGCCTTACCTCTTATTGGCAAGAAATGTTACGAGGCCTATCACAGTCGAAACGAACGCTGTGAGGTCTGTCCAAGTTATCGGACAATCAAAACAAGAGAGTCAGCTTATGAGGTCGTCCCAAAAAAAGGGTCAGGCGGAAAGGTTGTTGGATGGCTGGACCTCTATAGTTTCCCTCTGATGGACGTTCAAACGGGTCAAATGAGAGGGGTCATTGAATATGTCAGAGATATCACCGATCATAAGCGTGCGGAAGATGAACTCCTCAGGAGCGAGGAGGAGGCGAGGCGGCTGGCTCAAGAGAATGCAATCATAGCAGACATCGGGCAAACCATCAGCTCAACACTAAACATCAAAGAGATATATGAGCTTTTCGCTGAAGAAGTGCGTAATCTCATTCCTTTTGACCGTATTGCAATCAATCTCATTAATCATAAGGATCAAACAACCACCATTGCCTATACTACAGGACTTGAGATTCCAGAACGATTTCGTGGAGACACTGTTCCTCTGGCTGGCACATTTACGGAAGAGGTGATGAGAACACGAAAGAGTCAGCTTATTCAGGAGGGGGAAAAAGAGATAGCCAGTCGGTTTCCGGGCCTCTTGCTTTCTTTAAAGATGGGACTTCGATCCATGTTGTCGGTTCCTTTAATTTCTAAAGATCAGGTCATCAGCGTCCTTCACCTTCGAACAACTAAATCCAATGCCTATACAGAAAAAGATCTGAAACTTGCTGAAAGGGTCGGACACCAGATTGCAGGGGCTATCGCAAACGCACAACTTTTCGCTGAGCGCAAACAGGCAGAAGAAGCCCTTCAGACCGAGAGACAAAGATTTCAAATACTCTCCGAGCATGCTCCGTTCGGAATGTTGGTGATCGATAAAGATGGGACTTTCAGATATATCAATCCTAAATTTAGAGAACTGTTCGGTTATCACTTAAAGGATATCCCCGATGGAAAACCCTGGTTTAGGAAAGCCTACCCTGATCCCACTTACAGACATAACGTCATCTCAGCTTGGATTAACGATTTAAAAATTTTCGCTCCTGGAGAAAAGAGGCCAAGAGTTTATACAGTTACCTGTAAAGATGGAACAGCAAAGATCGTCAATTTCATCCCTGTCCAATTGGAGACGGGCGAAAATTTGGTAACTTGTGAAGACATCACCGAACATATGGGGTTCGAGGAGACACTGAGAGAAAGCGAAGAGAGATATCGCACCCTTTTTGAGGGGTCCAGGGACGCTGTCTATATCACTACCCAGGAAGGGAGGTTCGTCGATTTCAATCAAGCTTTTTTGGATCTTTTTACTTATAGTAAAGAAGATCTGGTGTTGCTGCACGCCCAAGAGACTTACGCTCATCCTGAAGACCGACATAAATTCCAACAAGAGATAGAGAAAAAGGGATTTGTCAGCGACTATGAAGTGAAACTCCAAAAGAAAGATAAGAAAGAAATGGACTGTCTTCTGAGTGCCTCTGCACGGCGAGACAATGACGGAACCATTCTGGGATATCAAGGCATCCTACGGGATATCACCGAGCGTAAACGGGCTGAGCAAGAGATGAAAACCCTTGAGGAACAACTTCGCCAGTCTCAGAAGATGGAAGCCATCGGTCGACTGGCTGGAGGGATTGCCCATGATTTCAATAATATGCTCACCATTATTAAAGGCTATTCCCAACTCTCCCTCTCCGAACTGAAAGAAGGTCATCCTCTGAGAGAAAACCTTGAAGGGATCCAAAAAGCCACGGATCGGGCTACCGGTTTGATACGCAAGATTCTTGCCTTCAGTCGGCGTCAGTTGATGGAGATGAAGGTTCTCGATCTCAATATTCTTCTGATAGACTTGGACAAGCTGCTACGTCGGATCATTGGCGAGGACTTAGAGTTGGTGACTATCTTGGCTAAAGATTTGGGAAGGGTGAAGGCCGATCCCGGGCAGATCGAACAGGTGATTCTCAATCTGGCAGTCAATGCCAAGGATGCGATGCCGAACGGAGGAAAACTCACGATTGAAACGGCCAATGCGGAATTGGATGAGACCTATGCTCGAAGCCATATTGCTGTCATCCCTGGTCGATACGTGATGTTCTCAATGAGTGATACAGGTGTAGGAATGAGTCCTGAGGTCCGGGAAAGGATCTTCGAACCTTTTTTTACAACTAAAGAGAAGGATAAGGGAACAGGGTTAGGTTTATCGACGGTTTATGGAATTGTAAAACAGAGCGGTGGTAATATCTGGGTTTATAGTGAGCTGAATCAAGGAACAACCTTCAAGATCTACCTTCCTCGGGAAGAAGAGGCTCTGGAGGAGATCAGGGAAAAGAGAGTGGAGGAAGAACTTCCTTATGGGAGTGAGACGGTCTTGGTGGTGGAAGATGAGGAAGAACTTCGTAAGTTAGCGGTCCAGATCTTACAGAAACAGGGATATAAAGTTTTGGAGGCTCCTCAAGGGGATGAGGCCTTGCTCATCAGTCAAAAGTATGAAGGACCCATCCATCTGTTGATCACGGATGTGGTGATGCCTGGAATGAGCGGTCGTGACCTTTCAGAACGCCTGACTCCGCTTCGTCCGGAGATCAAAACCCTCTATATGTCAGGTCACACGAATAGTGCGATTATTCACCATGGCGTGTTGGAACCGGGCGTGAACTTACTTCAGAAACCTTTTACACCAGGGGCCTTGGTTCGGAAGGTGCACGGAGTGTTAGCAACATAGGTAAACCCATGGACTTGAAGTATATCCCTTATTTAGTACCTTTATTAACAGCAGCAGTCATATCTACCATTCTTTCAATCCACGGATTGCGACGTCGTCATGCACCCAGCGCTATACCGTTCGTCTTCCTCATGCTCTTTGTGGCTCAATGGTCGCTCTGTTATGCATTTGAACTTGGAACTGCCAACTTACAAACCAAAGTTTTTTGGACTAAAATAAAGTATTTTGGAATTGTTATTGTACCTGTGGCTTGGCTGTTCTTTACATTAAAATATTCTGGACGAGAAGAATGGTTGAAACTCAAGAAGATAGGCCTCATCGCTATTGTCCCTCTTGTCACATTACTCATGGTTTGGACGAACGATTTTCACGGTCTTATCTGGAGTCTCTCAAGGCTTGATCAAGACCCATCCTTACCCATGCAACTCTTGCCTTATGGCCCGTGGTTCTGGGTCCATACCTTATACTCTTACCTGTTACTTTCGCTTGGTTCGATTCTAATTATCCAAGCCCTCATTCGATCGCCATACTTAAACCGTAGGCAAGCCGTCGCTTTGCTCATCAGCGTATTATCCCCATGGGCAGGCAATGCACTATCTATTCTTGACTTAAGCCCATTTCAAAACTTGGATTTAACCCCTTTTGCCTTTACTCTAACGGGTATCGGATTGGCCTGGAGCCTCTTTCAATTTAGACTATTGGACATCATGCCAGTTGCGCATGAAACCGTTTTTGAAAGCATGAGCGATGTCGTCATTGTCATGGATGCACAAAACCGTATTGTGGATCTCAATCCAGCGGCGCAGCGTGTGATCGGCTGTTCAGCTTCAGAATCAATCGGCCAGCCCGCTGAAAGGGTCCTTTCTCGTTGGCCTGACTTGATTGAACGATCCCGCAATATGTCAGATGCACCTTCAGAAATTGTAAAGGGCGAAAATGGGAGGAAGCTTTATTTTGATCTGAGTATATCCCCATTGCACGATAAAAATGATCTCCTCACTGGCCGACTGATTGTCTTGCGTGACATCACTGAACGCAAGCAAGCCGAAGAGATACTTCAAAATGCTCATGATGAACTGGAGAAAAAGGTCAAAGATCGTACTGCAGAACTCCTCATGGTAAACGAGCAACTCAAGAAAGAAATAGAAGAGCGAACTTGGGCGGAAGAGGAGCTCAAGGAGAGTTTAAAATTGATCGGTACAGCAAAGCGGGAGTGGGAGTCCACCACTGATTCTCTTGCTCAGCTCATTTGCCTGCTTGACAATTGGGGGTACATCCTCCGTACGAATCGGATGGTTGAGAAGTGGAACCTCGGAGATGTCAAAAATATCAAGGGAAAGAAGATACACGAGCTTTTTCATCCTGATTGCACAGATCCAGCCTGTTATATGAAAAACTTCTGGCCAGAGGTATGGGAGAAAGTGGCCAAAGGGAAACCGGCTGACTTTGAGGTCGAAGACAAGATCATTAAACGCTATCTTCATTTTCAAGTTCGGCCGATCTCTCCCCAAAAATATGCAAAAGATGAAGAGATATCGAGCTATGCAGTGGTTGTTGTAAACGATATCTCCGAGAGTAAACAGGCTGAGAGAGAGAAGACAGCCCTTGAAGACCAACTTCGCCAGTCTCAGAAGATGGAAGCTATTGGCCGATTAGCCGGAGGCATCGCCCACGATTTCAACAATCTTCTCACACCGATTGTAGGATATTCACAGTTAGCGACACGTGGGCTCTCTTCAAGCGATCCAATGAGAAATTATCTTTCAGAAATCGAGAAGGCTGCCGAACGTGCCGCAACTCTCATTCGCCAACTATTGACCTTTTCTCGGCGTCAGCCTCTAAAGTCCCAGGTGATCAACCTCAATAATGTCCTGATCGATATGGACAAGATGCTTCGCCGCATCATCGGTGAACACATTGAACTCATAACAGTACCGGCATCGGATTTAGGTTCAGTCAAAGTTGACCCTTCCCAATTTGAGCAAGTCCTTGTCAATCTTGCGATTAACGCTCGTGATGCCATGCCCAATGGGGGTAAACTCATCCTCGAGATGTCCAATGTCTCGTTTGACTCGAATTATATTTACCGCCACGCCGACATATCCCCCGGCAATTATGTCATGGTGGCCGTGAGTGATACGGGGTGTGGGATGCAGCCAGATATAAGGGAGCGAATCTTTGAACCCTTTTTTACCACCAAGGCAAAGAGCGGGGGAACAGGTCTTGGCCTTTCAACTGTTCATGGCATCATTAAAGAAAGCAAGGGCTACATTTTAGTTTACAGTGAACCTGACAAGGGAACAACATTCAAGATCTATTTACCGAATATCGAGGAGAAGGCTATCGCTCCGCCACCGCGGGACGACATCGGTTATCTCCCAAAGGGAGATGAGACAATCCTTTTGGTGGAAGACGAAGCATCGGTACGAAATCTGGCTGCCCACGTTTTGCGTGAGCAAGGATATACCGTGTTGGAAGCGGCGAATGGCAT
>Ga0315288_10013509_pt1 | contig 10221 bp, 9 predicted proteins | sample YL17G11_20_MG_FD_203454 | JGI IMG/M metagenome (GOLD analysis project Ga0315288, IMG submission 203454) | Sediment microbial communities from Yellowstone Lake, YNP, Wyoming, USA - YL17G11_20 | ecosystem: Environmental > Aquatic > Freshwater > Lake > Sediment | place: USA: Wyoming | collected... | reverse complement strand
TTTGCCTGGCCAAAAGGGCAGCCAGTCTGGCCGCAACTTCGAAATTCATGTCCTCAATAGCTGCAACAGATATCGCTAATGCAGGTAAATGGCAATTGTGCGCTTGGAGTGCAGCTCCTACTGTCCCAGAGACCAGCACGTCTCTGCCCAAGTTTGGGCCTTCATTGATGCCGGAGACAACAAGGTCCACCTTGCCCTCCCATAACATAAGAGCCCCCACAATAACACTGTCTACTGGAGTTCCTTCTATTGAATAAGCCTCAACTGCGTCGACTTGTGTCTTAACCCTTTTTACTCTTAGAGGCTGGTGCAATGTTATCGAAGTGCCGACCCCTGTTTGTTCCCTATCCGGAGCGACGACCAAAACATCTGCTATTTGCCTAAGCTCCTTTGCGAGTGCCCACAGACCTGGGGCTGTTATTCCATCGTCATTAACGACTAAGACGTTCATGCCAATTATACCTTCCTTGATAATATTGTTGCTATCATCGATGTTGGCGGAAAGATGCGCAATACTGTCTAAGCCACGATCACAACCGATTCCAGGATACCGTAGCCTACATCCTTGCCGCATTTGAACTCGCATAGGGTATCGTCTACACCTCTGCTCAGTTCCTTGAGCACCCCCTTATCTCTGAGGTCCAGTTTCTCGCCATCGATATCATAGGGGCCTCTCCACTTTCCATGGAGCCAACCCTTGTAACCACCTAGATAGCCTGCCGTCAGTAAGTGATAGGTATTGCCCAGCGGCCTGACCGAGATTTCCCTCATAACACCATCTGCAGTGGTGACGATGAGATCAAGTGCCTTGACCCTGTTTGTCTTAGGGTGGGATTCAATCTGGTACCGTAGATCGGTAACGGGAACCGGGAACCTATCATCCCCAAAAGGATAGACCGTTTTACCTTGAACGCTAGCCGCCCTTCCTTCACCGCCTTCGTAGAACATGAAGATTAGCCCGTAATCCGCGAATTGTATGGTTAACCAATGGGAGGCCAATTTCCCTATTTGCGGGAAAGGCTGTAGCCCCGATTCCGGTTGTCCGGAGTCCGGCCGAGCCCAGTAAGCTCCCGGCGGTGGTACACCAATCGGTCTGATCCCCCAGGAGTGGTCTCTCTCGGCCCACCAGGTATTTTTGTTAATATCGTAAATCTTACCCTCCACGACCACTTTGCCGCTTGCCTGCCCCAACTGAAAATAGCGGCAGGCGTGGTGCATCACGGCGCCATAGAGACGAGTGAAGCTCAGGTCTGATTCGTGCGGCTGCATCCTCCCCTCAAACTCGACATCAAAGCTTATCCCATAGTCATTCTCTTTTAAGCAGACATGTACCTTCTTGAGTGGTTCCACCACTTCGTACGACAGCGGCCCGACCGCAATGCTGGCTGTGTCGGGTCGTAGTTCCCGCGAAGCACGCACTGTGTATTGTGCCGTACCTTTCACAGCTACTCCGCCGAATGCGTCCATCACATTCCTATTGGTATACTTGCCAAACCCGGTATCAATCATGATCTCCCCAGAATTAGCATGTGCAACAAGCCATGCCCTCTCATACCACTGCCGATCGCTGGAATCCACATGGTCAAAGGTCGACACGATTTGGTGACACAGCGATTCATCATATTTTGTCAACATTTTCCCCTCCCGCTTTCACAAAATACCCTGTGGGCAAGGCGATAGGCACTAAAGGCTGTAGTCTATGCCTAGCATGTTCCCCAGCTTCTCCAGAGGCGGGTTATCAGGAGCAAAATCAGGAGGGACTCCCGGCATGGTTTTAATGACCCTCCAGAAGATTATACCCAATTTCAGCAAGGCAAAGGCCTCATGGTAAGAAAAGTTTTCCAGCTTTCTTCCAGTTGCGCTCTCGTATAGATGGATTATCTCCTCTCTCTCCGGTATGCCCTCCCAGCGAGGACCTCGGAGTCCGCTTTCGCTATTCAACCAATCTACAGCGAGGAGCCAGGCCAGGTCATCTTCAGCAGCACCGATATGTGTCATGTCCCAGTCAATAGCAGCCGTCACCTCCCCATTGTGGTACATTATGTTGCCCAGCCGGGCGTCTCCCCAACATAAGGATACGTGCTTGGGCTCAAATATGTTCTTCTTGAACCAGGCAAAGGCGCTGTCCAGAAATGGTTTGGGCCTCACCCCTGCCCACTCCGCCATTCTCTCATAAAAAGCTATCTGACGGTCAAGGGCATCGGTGCCCTTTTTCTTAACCCCGAAAAAGGAGAGACCCAGGCGTTCCCAGTCTACATTATTTATATTTGCGATTACTTCGATAGCCTGGCGCCATATTTTGCCTCTTCCTTCAGGAGTCGCCTTCCACAGCGGGCCTTGGGGCTCTTCTCCAATTTGTTGGGGGTCAATAATCTCACCCTCGACCTTACCCATGACGAAAAAGGGAGCACCCAGTACCTTGTCGTCCAGCTCAAGCCAGTGCATCTTAGGCACAGGGACAGCGCTACCCTGCAGGCACCTCATGGTATGGAACTCCTTACCCATGTCATAAACGGGGAAGACCCGCAGCACCATGGGCTCCTCCCGTATCACCAGCTTGTCTATATGCTTTCGGCCAGCCTCCCGCCAGTGGAGGTCGAAGAAGTGAATCTCGCTCCCGTACCCCGATTTTGCTTTAACCAGAGGGCTGATGGAAAGGCTCTGCGCCGAAGGCAGTTTGAAAGTCAGCCAGGTTTGCAGCTTGTCTCGCTTCGCTTCTGCATCAGTTCTCTGTACCATGAGATTCCTCCTTATCTTAAACGAGACGGAAATAGAACCTCTGTGTACTTTAAATGTCGCGTCTTTGTGGGTCTAGACCCAGGCAGGAGCAGTGCCCAAAATGGCGCGACCGAAAGCAGCATAGTTCGGGAAGCTCGCGCTCTACCAACTTATATCACCGCCTAGCTGAAGTGTCAATACTATGGTCTCTGACGGTGTATTCTGATTCGAGTCCGCGATTTTTGGCGCGCGATGGGCAGACAGAAACGACACCCTGATCAGAAGATACAAGAGGTTAGTCCCTGAGAGTAATAACCAGTAATCGTTGATACCTTATTATGAGAGAATTAGCCTCAGGTGGTACTTATTAGTACCACCTTGTTTATTATAGTGGCGAAAAGTTTGTTAGCAAAAAGCCGCAGTTATTGTACTTAAGCAACTACGGGTGAGGAGTAATTGCGAAAATAGTTATTTGCCCCCTTGATGGGCCATAGTGCCAAAACACTCTATATGCTGCTGGTGTCTTATGTTGTGCATATGCTTCAAAAACCTTTTCCCCATTCGGCCCACTTAGACTCAGAAATGGGTGGGTTTGTAGACTGGGATGTCGTGGATTCCCCGATAGAAGTTTTATAGTTTTCTTAATAGCCTTGTAGCGGGCTTTTTCCGACGGATTGTCCTTAAGTGACTTATAAGTTGCCTTTGCCTCATCTGTCCATTGTAGCTCAAACAAAGCTTAGACCTTATAAAGTACTAAGGTTAACCCTTGAGACTTTGCCCTGTGCAGCATCAGCAAGACCCCGCCGAACTGCTGCAATAGCAGCTGGGTTCTTGAATAGCCAAGCTTCTGAGGCAGGAATTGTTACTTGAGGGTCTAATACGATTTGCCCGGCGCTGTTGCTGTAGATATGGTAGATAATATCTTCCCTCACTAAAAAGCCAGGCAAAACTACTCTCTTTTTGGAATCTGGTTTCACACTCCCAGGTATTCTTGTTAATTCCTCGTCTTTTATTATAGTTGCCATGAATCTGCCCCCCTGCTACCTGCATACATACACACGCATTATACATCATGGTGGGATTATTTGTCAAGTGGGTTTATCCCACTTTGGAATATAGAAATAGGGGAGAGTAAGTGGTATCTAATGTTTAGAAGATATAACTACAATAATTGATACAAGAGGGTAGTGTGTGAGAGTAATAGTCAGTAATCGTTGATACTTTATTATACGAGAATTAGCTTCAGGTGGTACTTATTAGTACCACCTTGTTTATTGTGGTGGTGAAAAGTTCGTTAGCAAAAAGTATGTATAGAAACGCTCCGAAAACACTTGTTTTCTGCGAATCTGGACGAGAGCAGGAGCAAGCCCTAGAGTATCCAGTTTATGCCGACGATTTACGCTTGTAGAAATGAATGAGAGCACTTGTTCCAACTCAGTCGTTTGCGAATTAGCGCGTTATGTAGAATAACATCAGGCTAGATGCCCTGTGATTTCATGATTTCCCGCCATTCTTTCGCAGCTTTGTAGTCAGGGGCCTTGTTTATCAGTGTGTTATAAGTAACAGCATCAGGCTTGATGCCCTGTGATTTCATGGCTTCCAGACACTCTTTTGCAGCTTCGTAGTCAGGAGCTTTACGTATGAGCGTGTTGTACGTGACAAAACTTGGCCAGATGCCCTGGGATTTCATGACTTCCAGCCATTCTTTTGCAGCTTCGTAGTCAGGAGCTTTATGAATGAGTGTGTTGTAGGTGATAACACTTGGCCAGATAGCCTGGGATTTCATGACTTCCAGCCATTCTTTCGCAGCTTCGTAGTCAAGTGCCTTGTTTATCAGTGTGTTATATGTAACAACATCAGGCTGGATGCCCTGGTATTTCATGACTTCCAGCCACTCTTTTGCAGCTTCGTAGTCAGGTGCTTTACGAATGAGCGTGTTGTACGTGACAACACTTGGCCAGAAGCCTTGGGATTTCATGATTTCCAGCCATTCTTTCGCAGCTTCGTAGTCAGGTGCCTTGCTTATAAGTGTATTATATGTAACAAGACCAGGCTGGATGCCCTGGGATTTCATGGCTTCCAGACACTCTTTTGCAGCTTCGTAGTCAGGGGACTTGTCCATGAGCGTGTTGTACGTAACGGCATTTGCACCGACACCTTGCATTTGGATGATTTCTAACCAACTCCTCGCGATATCGTAGCTAGGCGCATTATGCATAAGGTTATTGTAAGTAACAACATCAGGAGCTAACTTGGAGGCTTTCATGCTTTCGAGCATGCCAACCTTGCTTTCATAATTGGGGAGGCTCGCTATGAGCTTATTCCAACTCGCTAAGTTGCGTTGAACTTCAATTTTCCCTGTAACATCCATCTTGCTAGACAATTCGACCAAATGGTCTGCGGCCTTCCGCGCAGTAGTAGTGGCTTCAGCCAGCATGCCAAGTTGGCCAAGGGTGTAAACAAAACATGAAGCAGCCTCGGTTTGTGCTACTACCTGTAGCTTTATCCGACCCAAAATATGTAATTGAAAATCCTCTTCCCATTTTTCCGGTCGATGTTTTGTAGAACCTTCTGCGACATCCAATGGGGTAATGACGAAGTCTCGAAAGACGTGTAATCGGACAGTCTCATCAATAATAACTTGGTTTGGCATACAAAGTTGAGAAGCACGCGTAGCTCTTCGTGCGCTATCTCCGACCCAATCCTTGCGTCCGTCAGGCAGTTCAACCATTATGTCTCTGCCAGAGCAAATGGTGACACGAACTGGCGGTATTCGGTCTTTGCCGATTCCAGTGCTAAAGCTCATTTCCTCCTGGAACCGTTGAGAAAGGATAACTCCAAGACAGCAAAGGCCAGGAACTTTGCGGACATCTTCTGTCATCAAGAGCCAGCCATCGCCAGTGAACTTTATTATTGCCTGAGCCAATCCGAGGCTTGCGAGATGAGGTTGAATTTGCCTTACAAGCTGTAAATTGAAGGTGTCAAGTTCTCTCGTTGTTAATTGCATGCCAAACCGGGTTGACCCAATGAGGTCTAACGAAAGACAGTATATGTAGCCCACATGGAGCTCATCTGATTTATGTTTTTCCACAGCCGGCCTGCACTTCCTTTATCAGAGAGACTTTGCCCGAGAAAAGAAACGATATCTGAGCATAATAACCGACTTATTTTCTCATAAGACAATATGCCTCTGCAAGCCCGGTTCTTGCAGCCATTCTTAACTCCAGAGAGGTCACGAAGCTGAATGCATATTGAATAGATGCACGTATCCATCATTGTCCCCCCCTCTAACTTTTTTCCCCGAAGGACAGCGTCCTACGGTCCGACACGGCAAGGCGCTGTCAAGCCCGAACGAAGATTATGTAAGGTGGGTGGAATGAAATGTAACCCACCCCCTAGAAGTGAATTGGTGGGTTTCGTTCTTCCAACGAAGGACCCCACACAGCCTGCTGATTCTACAGAAGCCCCAAAGCGGCGATTTTGAGGGAAAAGCCTTGGTGCAGAGGCTCTATCTCAGCAATCCTTCCCTCTCCAGCGTTTTGGCAATGTCCCCCAGCCCCAGTTCTTCCAGTTTGGACCTCTTCTGGAGGCCGGAGGGGACGTCCCAGCCGCGAATCTTGTAGAACTCGCCTTTCATCTTTTCGAACTGCTCGCGGTCAACGACAACTTCTTTTCTGGAGAAAAGCTCGCCGTCCTTGCCCGGCACTATGCAGTCGGGGTTGCCAAAGTCACCCTTCAAGGGCGTGCTGAAGTTGTATTCATCTATAGTGTCATATTCCCTGCCCTTGTGTCCTTCCCGCGCCAGGATAGCCCTCTGCAGGTTGCAAATCCTCTCGCCGATTTTGTACAGGCCTGCCTCATCTATTTCCCTCCCTGTTACCGCAGCACAAATCTGGCTCTCGATAGATGGGTCGCCTACACCGTCCGGTGAAACTTCCGCAAAATAGATAGGCCAGAAGAGGTCGCACAGAATAAGGCTCTCCTTAGCGTACTCGCGATCCTGAATCTTCGCTGCCGCCATGGCCTTTCCATCGTACGTGGAGAAGTCCACCGCCAGCTCGCTGCCGAAGAACCGCCTAGCCATAGCACGCAATACTTCGGTGGTGACCGGCACCTGTTCCAGTCCCTTCTGCCGGGCTCCCCACAGCATCACCGGCACACTGACCTCGTGAAGCTGCTGGATGGGCAATCTCGGCTCCACAGCCCAGAAGATGCCCGTAGTGATATATAACCTGGGGCCATATAGCTCGTTGTCGCCGGACTTGACCATGTAGTCTTTGATTAAAGCCTGAGCCTCTTTGCCCAGGCTTGCGGCTGCTTTATGGGTGCCCCGGGCCAGCGTATCGCCGAAACCCTCCCGGTGGGCTATCTTCCTCAGCAGCGTCTCGATGAATTCATAGCTTCCAATCCGGGAAAGGGGTATCCCGGTCCGCTCATCCGTCAATATCCCCGACTTGTGGCATCTGCTCAGCCACATAATCATGGTCTCAGTAGCGCGGGTATCCAGCCCGTAGTCGTCGCATAGCTCGGTGGCCTTGAGCGCAGCATCGGTGTTTCCATAGTAGCGCTGGGCTCGAGTTTCATAGAACATGGCAGCCTGACACATGAACTTCCTCTCAGAGCCATCGGCATTGCGGTGAGTAGCGCGCACGCATCCGGTGGGGCAGCCCTGGCAGAAGCTCTTCTTCAGCCTGTCCCGGGACGTCAACATCCCCAGGGTCAGCAGCGACTCAGCATAGCCCGAGCTCAACTGGCGTATCTTGCTCCTGAGCTGAGAAAGCTTATCTGCATGAGCTACCTTGAACTTCTTATCTCCCCTTACTGCGATGGCTTTGAGATTCTTGGAGCCCATCACCCCGGCCAGCCCGCCTGCGCCCACCGAATCATCGGACGCCAGGAAGGTGGCGAAGCTCACCATATTGTCGCCAGCGGGGCCCACGGTGAGCACGCGGACAGAATCCCCCAGCTCGTCTTTTATTGTCTTTTCGCGTTGAAAGGCGGTCTTACCCATGAGATGAACTGCGTCCCTTATCTCTACCTTATCGCCGTCAATCCAGAGATACACAGGCTTGTCCGCCTTGCCGAAAACCACCACGCCGTCATAACCGGCTGATTTTAAATAAGCACCCCAGGAGCCCCCCATATTGCAGAAAGAGAACTGGTTGGTGGCAACGGATTTCCCGCAAACCTGGAACCGGCTGGCAAATCCGGGCACGCCGCAGAGCGGGCCGGTCATGAAAATCAGCCTGTTCTCAGGGTGCGAAGCTTCGATCTTCGGGGGCACCTCGTCCCAGTATATTTTAGCGGCTACTCCCCTTCCACCGAGGAAGAGGTCAGTGTAATTGCTCGTTGGCATGTGAGTTATGCTTCCCGAGGACAAGTCTACCTTCAGAATCTTTCCGGCGTATCCGTATAGCTTACTCACTTAAGTTCTCCCTTCGCCAAGCTAAGGATAAATAGCCAACATATCCAGTCCCATAGTCTCGGGAAAGCCCAGCATGAGGTTCATGTTCTGGATGGCCTGCCCCGCTCCCCCTTTGACCAGGTTGTCGATGCAGCTTATCACGATGAGCCTGTTTGTCCTTATGTCAACTGTTGGGTATAGCAGGCAGAGATTACTGCCCCAGGTCTGCTTGGTCTGCGGCGGGACAGCCACTACCTTGACAAAAGGCTCACCTTTGTAGAATTCCTGATAGAGCTTCCTTATTTCCTGCTTGCTCTTCTCACCATCGGCTACTTTTCTCGCTTTCAAACTAGCGTAGCATGAGGTCAGTATCCCCCTGGTCATCGGTATCAGGTGAGGCAAGAAAGTGACCGACAATTTAGACTTCGGAGCTAATTTTTGCAGCTCCTGCACTATCTCGGGCAGGTGGCGATGTCCATCGAGCGCGTAGGCGGAGACGTTCTCGTTGGCTTCGGCGTAATGTGTATTCAGAGTCAAAGTCCTGCCCGCGCCGGAGATACCTGATTTGCTGTCGAAGATAATGTCAGGCTCGATGAGACCCTCTTTGAGCGCCGGAGCGAGGGCCAAAATGGCGCCGGTGGGATAGCAGCCGGGGTTAGCCACCAGACGAGCCTTAGCGACCTGAGCGCGATTCAACTCGGTCAGGCCGTAAACCGCCTCTTTTAGATATTTCGGCGCCGGGTGCGCTATTTTATACCATTTCTGGTACTCCGCAGCATCCTTGAGCCTGAAGTCGGCGCTGAGGTCAACCGCCTTAGCGCCCTTCTCCAAAGCGGCTACTATAGGAGCCACATTCTCGCCGTGGGGCAAGGCGGAAAATACAAAGTCTACCTTATCGAGGTCGGCGTCTATAGTGAGATCGATACCGCTCAGGTGAGGCAAGACCTCGCCCAGCTTCTGCCCTTTGGCGCTGCGCCCTGTGACTGCGGATAGCTTGACCTTGGGGTGCTGGTACAGCAGCCGTGCCACCTCCATGCCGATATAGCCTGTGACGTTTATTATTCCTACCTTCACCTTCGACATCGAAGTCACCTCTCTTTGGATTAGACGAGTTTAAACTCTACAGTGTCATTGCGAGCGAAGCGAAGCAATCTCATCGCACCCTTATATACTAACAGACACGCTGAGATTGCCACGGAGTCCTTCTATCGAAGGACTCCTCGCAAAGACATATTAGGGTCTCTACCAACATTTTGCATTTCAGGTCGCCTGCGGCGACCTGCGCTCGCCCACAGGACATACTACCACACATTTATCGCAAATCGCTAGTTCACCGCGGCGCTCTCCGGAGATAGCTGCCAGACAGCGATCGGTATCCACCAGACGATACGGTTGCAGTATCCCTACGGGGCATGCTTCTATACATCGCTGGCACGACTTGCAGTCAGGGTTCTCCTCTTTAGCATGGGCGCCCGAGCCGGTCAGAGCCAGAGGCGCATTTGTCCTGATAGCCATAAACCTCAGCCAGGGGCCGAAACGCGGGTTAATAACCAGGGTATTCTTGCCCTGCCTCCCCAGTCCCGCAGCGACAGCCAAATGCTTGAGATTGGGTTTACCACTTGGGGAATAGCCCAGCTTGCCCACAAGCTCGGCAGAAAAAACCTGCTTCCTGATGAACTTGAGCAGAGCATCCAGTTTAGGTTTAGCGTGTCGAATAAAGCCACGCCAGAAGGACTTCGTGCTATCAGGAACAAAGTCGTCCAGGTCTCTCTCCGGTGTCGAGACCAGCCCCAAGATTAAAATGGTTTCCTCGGTTGCGGGGTCTCGAGCCACACCCACAGCATCGAAAAGAGAACGGGCACAGGCTATTATCTCCTCACCTTTGTTCACATCTTTGCCTCAAGCAACGCCTGGCCTGTAGGACAACCTTTTAGCAATACGCACTCGCGACACCGGGGACGCTGCGACTTGCACACCCTTCTGCCATGCTCAATCATAAGAATATGGAACCGGTAGACATCCTTGGCAAGAACCATGCCGCCTAAAATCTCGTGAGCCTTCTCCGCTGAGACCCTGGAGTCTATGAGCCCCAGCCTCTT
>Ga0315288_10013508_pt1 | contig 10222 bp, 12 predicted proteins | sample YL17G11_20_MG_FD_203454 | JGI IMG/M metagenome (GOLD analysis project Ga0315288, IMG submission 203454) | Sediment microbial communities from Yellowstone Lake, YNP, Wyoming, USA - YL17G11_20 | ecosystem: Environmental > Aquatic > Freshwater > Lake > Sediment | place: USA: Wyoming | collected... | reverse complement strand
GTAAACGTCTTCGGGGTCAGGCTGGCAAACATGCATTTAGTATAGAGAGCAGGTGCCATCCATAAAAAAGTTGGCCCTCCTGAATGCATGGGAATAGCGCATAGAGCAAAGAGCATGGGGTTAATTTTTCAGTAATAATTGCTTAATTTAGGAAAAAGAAAAATGGGAATCTATAGACAGGGTGAGGGTAATAGGGGCAGTTTGAAGTGGATTCAAATCCTCATCAATCGTCAGCCTGAGATTCTCAACCTAAAAATTAGACAAAGCTTTAGGATTCCGAGAAGTATCGAGATTAAGTGGGTTTCACCACTTAAAGAGAAAGGCTATGCAGAATACCGAGACGAAGCTTTCCTGGAAGTCCTAGGCATAGCAACCCAGAAAGTTAAATTAAGCGATTTCTGGCCGAAAGGTGGTCCTCAATGGGATGCATTAGGAAAGCTTTCAGATGGATCGCCTCTTCTAATAGAAGCAAAGGCCCATATTTCTGAAGTGCTATCTGACATTCGGGCCAGTAATCCGAATTCGGTTAAGCTGATCGAGGAGAGTCTTAAGAGGACGAAAAGAGATCTCGGCGTAAAAACAAAGAATCCTTGGACTGGCCCTTTTTATCAGTATGCAAATAGGATTGCTCACCTTCATTTCCTAAATAACTTGAACGGGATTAAATCATTTTTAGTCTTCGTGAATTTTGTTGGAGATGAGGGCATGGGTGGTCCAAAAAGCGAACTGGAATGGCTTGGTGTGAACAACCTGATTCAATCATATCTTGGGATTGGAAAGGTCAATCTAAAACCGTTTATGGCCGATATTTGCATAGATGTGGCAGAATGAACTGGCTCTGAAGGTCGGCCAAGGAAAGTCGATGCGAGACGCCATCGAATCCTGGCGTTACCCGGAAGCCCTGCCTGCGCCGCCGCCGCGGCAGGCTGGCCTGACCTGGGAACCCTGGCTGGCCGGACAGGAGATGTATGATCAACTATCCAGCCTGAACGCAAAGCGTCCGCCGCCGCGAACGATCCGGGAATTTGTCCAGCAGGAAAGCCTCTACCATCCGGATATCAACGACGGGGTGCGGGTGAACATCGCGCCGCTTCAAAAGGCAGGCCTGTTGACGGGGGATGTTCTGGCGGGTAAGGATGTGGATAAGGCCATCGCCGACCGGGCCTCCTGGCGGAACGATGAGCGGCGCTGGTGTCGGGAAGGAAAACTGCCCAAACCGGGCTGGTGGGAGTGAGAGAAAAGGTTCATTTGATGAATGATATCAGACAGAAGCTGCTTCAACTGATTGCCAAATTTGAAGAAAAATACGGAATGAACTCTGAGGAGTTCAATAGGCGTTACGAAGCAGGAACGCTGGGCGACGATATGGACTATGTTGAATGGTCGGCGACGCTTGACATGCTTGCCGGCATTGAAGAAAAGGAGGGTATATGATGAGAGCCGTTGAAGTAGTCATTGAGGTGTCTCCTGAGGGATCCGCCGTCGTACATACAGGAAATCTGTTGAAACCCGGTCAGCATAAAATCCTGATCATCACAGATGAAGCCACTATTGCTGAAGGCGAGCGGCTGACCGGAAAAATGAAGAGACTCTTGGAGTTAGAGCCGATTCATGTGCAAGGGTGGCCGAAGAACTCGACATTCCGCAGAGAGGAGATCTACCATGACGATGGACGCTGAAGCTATTTTCATAGATACGAACATTCTCATCTATGCCACGGATAACGAATCTCCCTTTCATGCAAAATCGCTCGACATGTTAAATCGGCTTATGACAGATGGGATCGAATGCGCCATCAGTCCGCAAATCGTTCGTGGATATCTTGTCGTATTTACGAGGGAGGTGTCGCCGGATGATCCAGCGCGATCGGCTGCCCTCCGCAATATTGGAAAATTCGTTGAAGCATTCACTGTGCTTGATGAAAACCGCGAGACTGTCGCCAGATTACAGACGATCATGGACAAAAGCGATGTCGGGGGGAAACAGATTCACGACGCCAATATTGTCGCCGTGATGCAGGCCCATGGCGTGAAGCGACTGGTAACACATAACCTGGATGATTTCAAGACGTATGCTCAGTGGATCGAAATCATGAATTTGGATGGGGCGCCACTGTGAAAGATCGTTCTTTCAAAAACTGGCTGAATGAGCAGATCCAGTCTGTTTTGTCCAAACCGGTTGCGCCGGCGCCGTTTATCCTCTGGTGTGACCCGCAAAGGGAATGGAAAGAACTTCTCCAGAAGACCTGCGGGGATGCGGTGGAACTATGGGCCGATGAAGGCCATGAGTTGGTGCTACGGCAACGTTTTGCCAAGGAAGAACGGAAACCACGAGTCATCTGGTTACCTGTAAAAAGGAGCGAGCTGGGCTATTTCCGGATTTTTGAGGGAGAGGCCAATATTCGAGAGACCTCGCTTCTGGAGGCCCTCCGGGAATACGGGGTGGAGATTACCCATACCCAGGAGGACGAGGTCAAGGAGGATCTCTTAGCGTATGCCCTGGCAAAGCTGGATGAACCCCTGTCCAAATGGAAAAAGATTACCCCCGATGAACTGATCTCGGCAGGGACGATTCTCTCGGTCCTGGCGGATATGGGAAAGCCTATCGAGGAGCGGATCAGCGCCGAAAGGCGTCATCTGTTCAACCGCCGCGTCACCGCTGACTTCGGATTTCCGGAACCGGATCTGGCTGAGCCGGATAAATGGCGCATCCGGGCAGTGGCCCGACTCCTTGCTACGGATACGGCCCTGAAAATCGGTGAGGAAGGTTTTCCCATGTCAGACTGGATCATCCCGCCGGGCAACAGCAGAAAGCGGGCCCTGGAACTTCTGGACCAATGGCAGCGGAATCTCCAACTTCTGCCCAAGTTTGAGACAATTGTTGGCAAGGCCGACGCCCTTTTGAACCTTCAACCCATGATGACAGCAAGTTCCTGCGCCCTGTCCGACCTGTCTGCGTCTGCCTGTGCGTCTGTGCACGCAGACAGGTGCGGCGCACAGGCAGGCCCGCTCGCCTCCTACATGGGAGAAAAGACATTATTCCAGAACGAAATAAAACAGATCAACAAGTTTGAGAATTTTCTGGAGCTGGCAACGTATCTTGCCCGGAAAAAGGAAAACTATCTGCGACATGCCCAGGGTTTCTGGGGAAAATGGACAAAAAAAAGAGTGCCCTGGGATATCCTGGCCGGATTCGGACGGGCGGCGCAAGTCCTCCGGGAAAATGAAGACGTGCAGAAGAGCTGGCACACCCTGAAGGCACCCATCGCCTGGTATGTAGAAAAGGGCTGGCGGGTGGACGCAGAAGGCGAATGCCTAATGCAGGAATGGCCCATCGAAGAGGCAGATCTTTTTGCGGTCCAGAAGACCCTGAGGAAGGCGTTCCTGCAGATCCTTGACCGGACCAATACGGTCTTTCTGAATTCGCTGCTCAGGATCCCACCTGGCCGGAGCAGGCGTCCCTGCCTTATGCCGGGGAGGCGTTAAAGGCGCGGCTCGATGAGAAAAAAGACCCGGCAGAGGTCATCGTTGTTGATGCCTTCCGTTTCGAACTGGGAAAACGCCTTACGGAAATGATCAATGAAGGCCAGACATCGCCCGTTGCTTCTGTGGAACCCTGTATGGCCCCGATGCCGACGACGACGGAACTGGGCATGGCCTATGTCCTGCCCGGCCCTCCGAAAAGCTTTCGGGTCTCCGTCGATCCGGAGAAGGGCTGGTCCGTTTATGCAGAAGGATTTGAACAGAACCTGGCCATTGCTGAATCGAGACGGAACTGGCTGACTACCGTCCATGGCATGAAACCTTCTCACATCCTGGCGGTTACAGACGCCGGCAAGACCGCCTTTAAGCTTCCCGAGGGAAAACTCATTTACCTCTTCGGCGATGAATTCGACACCCAGGGGCATAACGGCGAACTGGCACTGTCAGGTCCAGATAGTTACCTCAACCGGTATGCACAAGTGATCCGGAAGCTCAGAGATGCTGGTTACGGGCGAATTTTCCTGACCACCGATCACGGCTATTTCCACTATATCCCCGGAGATCATGAGGTTGCGGAAAAACCCGAAGGAGACATCCGCTGGAAAACGAGGCGGGCCATCGTGGGAAAGAACCTGAAACATAAGACGGCCATTTTTACAAAAATTGCCGGCAGTGACCTGGATTGTCTGACCCCCAGGAGTATCAATGCCTTCAAGACCTACGGCGGTATCGGATTTTTCCACCGGGGAGCTACCTTGCAAGAGTGGCTTATTCCTCTGGTTTGCATCCAATGGGCGAAAAAATCGCAAAAAACGAGGATCGTCCTGAAGCCAATCACCGAGATTACCACCCAGGAACCTATTGTGGAAATCGAGCCGGAAACAAGGGGGAAGAAGAGCATGTTTGGGGAGATTGACGGGAGCTATTTAGGCAGACAGATTGCCGTCAAGGTTCGGGATGCTGCATCGGGAAAGATTCTTTTCAAATCGCGCGACATGGCCGTCAGCCCTAAAGATGACGTGAAACAGATCAATCTGGAAAAGGTTTCGGGCGCAGAAGGCCGGTACGGCCAAAAACTGGATCTGGTGATTCTCGATGCCGATAACGAAGAAATCCTGGCAACGGCGGATGTGACATTGAAGATGGATATGGATGAATGGCTATGATGGAAGAACATAAGAATCAAACGAACTGGGTTGATGCCCTGGATCAGAAGCTTTTTGACGCCTTTCCTGGTCGTGTGGTGCGCAAAGACCTTGTCAAGCGTTTCAAGGTGGGCGACAACATTCCTGTTTATGTCCTTGAATATCTGCTTGGAAAGTATTGCTCCACCACAAATGAAATTGAAATTGAAGAAGGAATCAAACGGGTCAAAGATGTTATTTCTGAACGGATCGTAAGGGCGGATCGGGGAGAACTGATCAAATCCAATCTGAAGAAACGTGGCGTCCATAAACTCATCGACCTGGTGACGGTGATATTCGATGAAAAAGATGAGGGCGGCAAATACTGGGCCAGTCTGGCCGCGGCAGGAATGGATCACGTTCATATCACAGAAGCGCTTGTTTATGAGCATGAACGCCTGCTGACGGGAGGCATATGGGCCAATCTGGAAATGACTTATGACGAAACCCGGGTGCATAAAGGGGTGACAAGACCCTTTGTCCTGAACCGTCTGCAGCCGATTCAGATTGCCAGCGCCAATCTGCAGGAGTTCATCGAAGGGCGGACAAGATTTACACGGGATGAATGGATCGACATTCTCTTGGGGTTGATGACTGAAGGGGACGTAGGTTCTAAAACAACTTAAGCTCGGGGGACCTATCTGAATTCTCCTACTTATTTTCTCCTTTCACAAACCTGCTTCACCCTTCCCTTTAAATTCTTCTGGAGTACTTTCTTCAAGCCACAGCTTGCAGATGTTTTTTCATCCAATTCGCCGATACTTTTTGAAAACTTTTTTCAACTCATTGATATCCGTCGTTTCTAATAGTTCTTTTGGGGCGGCTCTTAAATCTTCAATAGGTGCAATTGCTGGCATAAATTAAGCTCCCACGGTTGCAGAGCGCAAAGTGGATAGCGCATAGCATAAAGATATTACCGTTAGACGTAAAGCGCCTGCCTGCCGGTAGGCAGGGTAGGCAGGTAAGTCGTGAAGCGCAAGGAGAGCCAACCTTCATTCATTCTTTTTCTTCGAGCCCTTTTAGAATCTCAGGAAGAATTGAATCAATAAATTCTGAAGGGGTCAAGACATGAAATGGATATTTGTCGAGTTCCTTCATTTTTCCAAAGTGCTGTTTATCACCGGTCACCAAAAAATCCGCTTTACTCCGAATGGCTGAAATAAGGACTGGAATGTCTTTCTCTGCAATCTGCCCAGAAAAGTCTCTTATGTCCTCGGGTCGAGGAAGAGGGATGACCTTTAGATTGAGCTTAGGGAGATAGGCTTTGTACAGGAAGAGAAGACTGGGCATTTTGTTCTTTAGATTTCGCTCGATTTCAATCAGATTGTATCTCCCCGTTGAGCCAATGAGAAACGGAAGCCTAAGGCTTAACAAGTCGAGAATGATGCGCGGCGCACCTCTCTCAGAAAGGAGACCTGATAGGATCACGTTTGAATCGAGGAAAACCCTAACGACTTTTTTTCCCATAAGTCTCTTGATATAGCTTCTCTCGTTCTTCTTTGAGCCCCGCCAGGAGATCCTCTGGCGAAATTCCCGCTGCTTTAAGGATCCTCTTTATTTCTCTTCTCGCATCATCCAGTTCAAGCCGTTTCGGAGTAATAATGACCGAGTCTCCTACTGGAATGATCGAGACGGCTTGACCTTCTTCGAGACGGCTCATAACCCTGATTTTTTTAGGAATGGTCAACTGGCCACGGGATTTAATTTCTGCTGTGACGGATCTTGCGGTTTGCACGGTGCACCTCCATATATTTTTCTGAATTCAGAATATCAGAATTCAGAAAAAATTGCAATACCTCTTTACCAACTACTTATTTGTCTCCATTGAAACCGGTTCCATAAGATGAAGGAAAAAAAGGATTACCTCTTTTGGAGGCCTAGATTGCGAAAAGAAGGGGACGTAGGTTCTAAAACAACTTGTCAGTTGAGCCAAAAAGGACAAGATGCTTTTTTTCTTATGATCCCCGGTTTTTCATATTGATTGTCTCCCTTCCAAGAATCCATAATGAGAGCGGTCAATCCCAACAACTCTTGTAGCTCCCAATTAGATTTCGGTTTCCCGACCTCGGCCTCTCTCTTATCACAATTGCAGAATGTGGAATACGGATTGCGGAATGTTTAATCTGTAATCTGAAATATAAAAAGGGTGTGTGGGGTCAATGTGGGATCAGACTTGCAATATTGCAAAAGAATCTAAATAAATAGAGCCGTCCCCTTTATTACTGCAAGACAAAAGGTTGCAGAGTCAAACCCCCTCTAATGCTCTCCCGAATCTTGGCAATAAATTAGAAATACTAATTAGAAATGAGGAAGCTAAAATCCGGCCCACTTATGATGGGGTTATCAACATTAGGAACAAGTGTGTTGGAATACAACTGATAAATTGACTGGTGGGGTTAGTATTTGTGAACGATAACAAAAGGCCTTGAATGGTGGGTCGGACCAAAGCAAGCTATTAAAACAATTAAGAACTGGAAGAAGGGGACTTGGTTTTGGTTTGGAATGGCGATTGTGGCGCGGATGACCGTGCGCCATGGGGTAAGCCTTGTGGGGCTCATCCATGGAGTGATCGGCGACAAAACGGGCGGAAAGTTTGCGGCAGTTGTACCATCAACTGAAATTGCCCCACTTCTTGAGTTCTCAGTTCCACCAGATCCACGGTAGTGAGCCAATCCGAAACGGAAAAACAAGACCCAGTAAGACTTCATTCATTATTTTGGACCATTTGGTGACCAAACCATCAGTGCCCCAAGATACTCCGATTCCATATCCCCTACCCCTAAGACAATGTATTTATTGAAAGATTAATGACTTACAGTACGGCATTCAGGGCGGGGCAAAATGCAGCCAAGACATGGAGCAAGGTGGTTTTAGAAATAAATCTGGGTAGAAAGTGACAATAATCACTTGACAAGCTTTGATTTTTGTGATCTTATATAGCAAAATTAGTATTGGACGGCAATAATGGTGCCGATCAGCACCTTCGAAACAAATGCAAGCATCTTAAAAAAAATCTCAACCCTTGCAGGAAAAAGACAAGTAACATGGACTGGAAGGGCAGCCACCGATGTTCTTAACGAGAATTTAACCCCCGACGACGTTTTAGATGCTATTGTGTCTTACATTAAAGAAGGAAAGGAGGTCCATAAGAGCATAACTCGGAAACCGCCTCATACGGGGAAAGTTATATTCGAAATGTTGCCCGTTATAATGGAGAAAAAATACTATATTAAGGTTCAGTTATGGGGAGAAAAGGGAGGCAAAAGGTTGATCGTTATTTCGGCCCATGTGCCTCGGAAAGGAGGATAAGATGGGTAATGCGAGGAAAGATTCAATTAAGTGTCCTATCTGCGACGAAGGCACGCTTGCTTCAAGACAAGGGGAATTTGTAACAGAGGTTAAATGCGGAACAGCAAAGAAGGAATTGAGGGTTGGAAACATCTCATGGGATGAGTGTGACGCATGTGGTGAGAAAATATTCGACGACAATGCCATGAGACAAATAAGTGATGCAAGGTATGAAGCTATCGGCCTGCTTACTCCTTCTGAATTAAAAGAAATCAGAAAAAGAATAGGCTACACCCAAGAACAAATGGCTGCCTTCCTGAGCATTGGTAACAAGACTTATTGCAGATGGGAAAATGGATCTTCGATCCAGACAAAGTCTATGGATACTTTAATTAGATGTGCTACCAGAGATAAGTTGAGTGAGCTTCAAAAAAAGGAGAGAGTCAAACAGGCGGTGGACTATTTAGCGAGGCTAAAGGAAAAAAGGTTGCACGGGCTTGAAGAGGAAGAGCTGCGGGTAGCGGCACATTCAAAGGATGCTTCATCTTCGGAAATAACAAAGTTTGGGTTAAAGCTTTTTGAAAGAAAGGGAAAGTGATTTTTTCATGTCAAAGGTAGAAAGGATTATCGCGGAGAACTTAAACTTGGCAATTGAAGACGTTGTAGAGGGTTTACTTCAAGCAAGTGGCACGACAGGAAGAATCCCAACAAACGTGGGTGAAATACTGGGCTATTTGGATTTGAAACAATTGAGCTTTGATTTCATGAGGGAATTGGATTTTGTGCCAGAACTTATTGAGAAACGAGATATTAGAGCGTTATTGAGCTACAACGATAGAATAATTGCAACTCAGAGACAACTCCATAGGAACCAGACTGTATTCAGTACCCTCCATGAAGTGGGTCACTATGTCCTTCCAGAGCATGTACAAAAATTCTATGTCTGCAGTATCGAAGACCTAAGTTTTTTTACCAAGCTCAGACTCGAGGCTGAAGCCAACAAATTAGCTGCAAATCTCATTTTCCAACTCGATCATTTTGCCATTGAGGCTAACTCCTTTCCCCTGGGGTGCAATGTAATAACTGATTTGGCAGGCAAGTACGGCACGTCATTTGAAGCGACTGCAAGGAGATATGTTGAACAACACTCCCAACCTTGTGCATTGGTGGTCTATGACAAGGTAGAAAAGCATGTTGAAGGTCTTGAATTTGACGAATTCCCAGGTTTCAAAGTCCAATATACAATAACCTCGAAATCGTTTCGTGAAAAGTTTTTCACAAAGATTTTGGAGGAGAAAATCGTCCCTGGAGAATCTTCGGTTTACGAAGCATTCAAGAAACTTGACGTAACGCAGACAGTCGAGAATAAGATGTCCATAACAATAGTTGGAAAGGGAGAATTTATGTTTAACGCGCAACTTTTTACTAACGGATACAAGGTATTCAGGTTGATTTATCCAGAAAAACTTTAAGCACACAAATATGAAAAAGGAGCTGGGGAGACGTGGTGTTGGGGAGATGGGCCAAACCTCAACAAAGAAAATGCAGACTTAGCAAAGAAACGGATCAATGACTCCGTGACTTCATGTCTTTTCCCTCTGACTACATTTTTCAGTCAAAATCCTTTGTCACCCCTGACTTCATCCGCCTACGCAGGAGACCACGGCCTTGGCCGGGGACGCCGTCGTCCATAGCCATGAACTATGGCGTCGGACGAGGAATGCGTGACTCTGGAAGTAACGATCGCAACGATGAATCTGCTATGCTTCGGCGGATTTCGCTCAACGGCGGATGACCCACCGAAGCCTTGGCGCCTGCGCACCGAAGCGCTCCGGCGCCCAGGGGCATAGGTGGGTATGGTTTTGGGGGGACCACGCCTGCGTACTGTAACGTACTTCGGCGTGCAGGCACGGGCTTGACCGCGGGGCTCCATTTTGAAGTCAAATCTATTTAAAACACCCCACTGATATATAGCCTTGCATAAATAAAGAGACATATGGTATCATGGTATCTGAGGGGGAGATGCCATGAAGGCCAAAAGAATACATGGAAATAAAAGGACAATCCAAAGGCTCATCCGATTGTGCAAGCAGGCAGCCCAGGAAGGGGCCTATCGTGTGGCACGGAGACTTCATGCCGTTGTTCTCAATATGGAGGGGCGAGCAGCTCCTGAAATTGCCGGTGTCCTCAAAGTGCACCGATCCAAGGTTTCTCTCTGGCTGCACCATTGGCAACAGCACGGTATGGAAGGGATTTTGGAGGGACAGC
>Ga0315288_10013507_pt1 | contig 10223 bp, 9 predicted proteins | sample YL17G11_20_MG_FD_203454 | JGI IMG/M metagenome (GOLD analysis project Ga0315288, IMG submission 203454) | Sediment microbial communities from Yellowstone Lake, YNP, Wyoming, USA - YL17G11_20 | ecosystem: Environmental > Aquatic > Freshwater > Lake > Sediment | place: USA: Wyoming | collected... | reverse complement strand
GTCCCAGTAACCGGTGTTCGTTCCTCCGCCCCTGTAGTAGGCGGCTTTGTACCACTCGTTCTCGCTCGTGACTGCCCATTTCCATCCGGCATTGCGCTGAATCCATCGGCCGTCCGAGCCATTGTAGCCGCCCAGGGTGTATGCGCCGGTCTCCGTATCGCCGTCTCCCTGGCCGTTGTGGAGCCAGTTGGCGAAGCGCAGGCAGTCCCAGTAGTCCACGAAGTTCACCGGCCTGTTCGCCCAGTCCGGGCCCACATTGTATGAGTAGCTCCCGCTGCTGCCGTCGCGCCAGATCTTGCAGCCATATTGGCTCGTCATGACCGTCTCGTATAGTCCATACGGATCCGTCTTCGCCTTGTGGTTCAGGAAGTCGCAGTACTGGGCGGCGGTGACTTCGTATTTGCCGATTCGGTAGTAGTAAGGTACCGCGCCGTAACCCGGGGGGTACTGGGTGTCGGGGACGTTGCCCGGATCGGTCACCACAACCGTTTCCAGGTTCGTGAGGCCCGAGCCCATGTTGAACACATCCGCCCGCGCTGCAACCGCGCAGAGGCAGAGGAAGATGATCGGAGCGAGCGAAAGGCCGAGCTGAGTCCTGCTCAGTGGGTTTTGGCCGCGGACGGCCGTGTGGAGTCTGCGCGCGGAAGACGCACGCGTGGGGACAGGCAGTACAGAATCGCCCTCGTGGTGCCGCATCCTGACCTCCCAAGCGCGTCTCGTCGCCGGGTTCAAGGGAACAAGCCGGCGCAAGACGTCAAAACATGCAGGCGCCGCAAGCTCCTACGCCTGTATTGCTATCATACGTGTTGAAGACTTGTTTGTCAACAGGTAGAATTACCAGGATACTTCCTCTCAGCCGCACCCCTGGCGTTGACAGAACAAGCGTCGAGGGCTATTATGGGCTTGCGGATGGCGAGTCGGAGTCTGCTTGCCCGCCCGTATGATCGCCCATGGCGTGTACACAGGAGGGAAGACAATGGCCAAGAGTGTGAACCGAGTCTCTACGGCCGCGAAGGACATTCCAAACACGAACATGACCGGCCCGCACTACTCGACCGGCAACGGCAAGGTGAATATTGATATCGCGGGCAACATTCCGGTGGTGCAGTACGGCCGGATCAGCGTGAAAGGGCCGGCTACGATATCGCCGACCTCGACGCTGAACGTTACCCTCTCGGGAGGGTTCGTGCCGTCTGCGGGACAGAAGTTCGAGATCATTGTGGTGAACGGCACTCTGACGGGCGACTTCGGCACCAAGAATCTGCCCTTGATCCCCGGCGCGCATTTCCACACCACTACCGTGACTCAGGACGCCTGGCGGAAGTACACCCTGACCGTCGTCTGCGGCACAGTGAGTGGATAGAACCCAGCGCCCGACCTAAGCCGCCTTTTCGTCGGGGATCTGCGCGCCCCGGGACAGGATGTTCGTGATCCGGTCATGCTCCTGGTAGACCGAGTCCATCTCCTCGGAATCCATGAGTTGGATCAGCGCGTCCACGACCGTCGGATCCATCGTTCTGCCCGCCGATCGGTGCAGCTCCACTCGGATATCCTCTTTCGACATCGAGCTTCTGTAGGGCCGCCGACTGCGCATCGCGTCGAAGACGTCTGAGGCGACGAGGATTCTCTGGAGCAGCGGCTGCTCCTGCGCCTGAAGTCCCGCGGGATATCCCTTTGCATCCAGTCTTTCATGGTGATGCTTGATCAGGAACAGGATGTCCGATCCCAGGCCGAGCGGACGACAGATCTCCTCGCTCACGCCGGGATGACGGCGCATGGATTCCCATTCCTCGGACGTCAGCTTCCCCGCCTTCTTGAGTATGGCGTCCGGAATGCCGATCTTGCCGATATCATGGAGCAGCGAGGCGTTTCGGAGCGAATCGAGGCTTTCCGCGGGGACGCCCAGAGATTCGGCGATCATGCACGCGACCTGCATGACGCGCTCGGAATGGCCCTGAGTGTACTCGTCCCGCGCTTCCAGGCTGTTCGCGAGGCTCTGGAGGGTGCGAACGAAAGTCTTCTGCATGTTCGTATAGAGACGCAGATTCACGATCGCCGCGGAGGAGATCGCCGCGAGAATGCGGACGATCTCGACGGCATCGTCATCGAAGTCCGCGCCGACGGCCCCCCAGACGACGAGGACGCCAAGGACGTTGGACTCGCTCTCGGCCCCGCCTTCGCCGGGGCTTCGGCGGGCAGGGCTGGAAGCCTGCCACAGCAGTGGAGTGGCCATGACCGGTCGGTCATCCTGACCGGGCGCGGTGTTCTCATCCGGCTTACCTCCGGGACGAACCAGGAAATCGCGGCCGCTGTTGACGACCCATCGCGCATAGGCGTTTGTGGGAATCTCGCCGGACGGCTCGAGTTCAGCCCCGGTCTCGCATCCGCAGGCCGCCTCGCATTCGAGATCGCCGGTTTCCTCGTTCAGGAGAAGCAACTGCGCTCCGCGGGCTCCGATCTCGGTCACGAGGGTTTTGAGCATGTCCACCCCGAGTTCTCGCACGCTCCCGGAGCTCGTCAACTGCGTGCCGCATTTCAGGATGGCATTCAGGTATGACCCGCGTTCGGCGACCAACTGCTCCCGGGATCGGGTCCTGCTTATGTACACCGCGATCGGGAACGCGAATGCGATAACAGCGCTTCTGATGCCCACTGATTCCGAAAACAGGGATAGACTGGGAAGGCCGCGGAGCGCGTATGCAGTCGCCAGCGCGTTTGCAGCGAGCGCTGCGCCGGTCACCGCGAGCAATCGAGTGACGCGCGCTTCCCGGACTCCCGCGCATAGAATCAGGTACCAGTAGAGCGCGTAGACAGGGGACGAGCGCGCGCTCGTATCGGCTACAATGGCGGTCACAACAGCGAAGTCCAAGATGAAGCCTGCGAGCGTGGACCTGCGGCCGAACCGCTTGAAGCGTGTCTCGTCCGATGCAAGCCACAGACCGGCGATGCTGTAGGCCGTCACGAGCCCGGCTATGATGCCGATGCGCCACGGTGGGATGTAGCCCCATGCCGCGATCAGACCGCCCGCCACCGCTATCCAGCGCAGTGTGGCGATGGTTGTCTCGATGCGTCTGGTCTTCTCCATACTTCCACTACTCCTGACTAAAGCCCGCTACGTGCCGGGGAGGTGCAACTGCGTCATGATGTCGCGCGTCAGGCCGGGATCGCCGTTTGCCGTCAGCGTCTGCCTCTGCGAGATATCGTCCGCCGCCAGGGATCCACTCGTGACGACGTGCTGCTTCATATCCAGTACTCCCGACCCGGTCGCATCATGGCAGTAGGCAATGCCTTCCATCATCGAGTTCTGTGTTATTGTGATCTTCTGGCTGGTGATCAAGGCGAGATAGGAGCTGCCGTTCGCCTTCCGGAGGTCTCCGGTGGTCGTAATCGTGCCCGTTGCGACCACCGTGCACAGACCGTTGTATGTCCCCCTGATGGAGAGGTTTCCGTGGACGACAATGACGGCCCCGGCCGGGTAGTCCAGCGTCGTGATGCTCGTGTTGCCCGAGTATATCCTCGTCGCGATCGAGTCATAGTAGGCATAGTCAATCGTTGGGAATGTGACCGCCAAGCTGTTCGGATACTGCGGCGATACCGACCCGCGCGTGGTGATGGTGGCCGTGGACCAGACGCCGTTTGTGATCAGGTTTCCCGTGCTGGTCAGGCTGACGTCTCCATTGGCTCGCATGCCCTGGCCCACGGAGCTGATGATGCTGTCGTTTGAAGAGACCGGCCCATTCTCGCACCAGGCGTATTCGTATGGAAGAGCGATGCTTTCTGTGTCGGCTTCCATGACGCGAATGACCGTCTCCTGGCACGCCCCCACCGTGCCGGTGGATGTGATGCGGATTGTTCCCGGCGCTCTCGCCCCGTCATCCACCACGCTCGTCTGGAAGCTTCCGGTGTTAAGGGCCACGTTCGCTGAGTAGGGCACGCCCTGACTCTGATGGGCCACCTGCCAGTATCCGTAGTCAACCCCAGCCCAGGCCATGTTGCGCGCGGCCACCTTGTCATCGAGGGACGACTGATTGAGGAAATGCGATACGCTCGACCTCATCAGCGCCAGGACAAGGACTGTGCCGACCAGCAGCGTCACCACTGCCAGGACGTAGACTGCTCCGTCGCGGCCGTCGCCGACGAGACGATGCTCCATTTCCTCACCGTTCCACATCTCGCGTCACTATGAGTTCTGCAGACATACCGTCTGTTGCGCAAACAGTGTCTTCTGGGTGCGCCCGATGCGATAGGCGCGGCTCACGCTCATCGTCAACCTGTCTCGAACGCCCATGGCAACGTCGAACTGCACCGAGTCCAAGATGATCCTGCCTTGCTGGCTGCCCGGATACAGGCTCCAGCTTTGATCGGGCGTGACCGTTACCGACGGCCACAACGAGATCACCGCGCCCGACCAGAGAATGTTGCCGCGCCTGTCATAGTTGCCCGTCGAATCCGAAAGGTAGAACATGATCTGCTGTCCCGGTCGGTAGTCCACCTGGGGGCCGACCTGCACGGGCACATAGATCCCGTACGCCATGTCCGCGGGCAGTTGAACGCACAGAGCGTCATCGGGCGCATATCTGGAATACGTCTGCGCGCTGATGGACACCGCGGCGTACTCCGAGATTCGGGAGCAGGCGAACGATGTGTATGCCAACGCATCGCCCTCTCCCTGCTGGCGCTCGAACTCTCCGGCCATGACCCAATATGTTTCGCACAGAGCCGCTATCAGCACGGCGCTGACGGTGACGGCGATCATCAGCTCGATTACCGTCATGCCGCGACGCCCGCTACTGGCGAGCAATGAGAGTCTCATAGTTGATCTCTCGCGTCCCCGCTGCTTCCGGCCAGGTGACCCGCACGGATACGCGACACAGCCGTGTGGAAGACGCGTCCGGGTATTTCGCCACGGACACGACCACCTGGTTTCCCGCCGGCAAAGATGGATCGGTCCGATCCACCTCGCCCACCTGCGCGAGAACGGAATCGAACTGGGCGGCCCGCAGATTCTCGATCTCGCTCTGGGCGATCTCCCGCGCGGCGGCGATATACACGGCGCGCCGCTGAGTCTCACGACCTGCCTGGCACGCCGTGACGATCGCGAGCAAGCCGATGGCGAGTATCAACGCGCCGGCGATCACCTCGACGAGCGTGAAGCCGTCATGCCTCTGAAGCCTCCTCATCACGTCAGGAGACCTCCTATGCCCCGGAATATGTGTCCGAAAAACAGTCGCTACCAGGTGGCGTACGCCGTACCATCCAGCGCGTTGCCGGCTGCGCTGCTCACCAAGGCGCCCGTCGTCTTCGTATACGTGAACGCGGATCCCGAGACTGGGTCCGTGGTCACCGACTGAAGATACGGTCCGTGCCACGATGACGCTGTCAGGTTGACGTCCGCCGCGCCGTCGTTGCCCTTCGCCGGGGCAGCCGTTACCGCGAGATCAGCAAGCGTCAGCGGATACAGGCCCGTGTCGGTCTTATACAGGGTGATCGCGTTTCTGAGGATCTTCAGATCGCTCTTGAGCGCGGATTCCTTGCTCCGAGCGCTGGAATCCATGAACTTCGGCAGCGCGATGGCCGCCAGCACCGCGAGAACCACGATGACGACAAGCAGTTCGATCAGCGTGAACCCGCCGATCTTTCGCTTCAGTGCCTTTCCCACTAGCTTCATTCGATTATGACCTCCTGGGTCGGGAATATGCCCGGCCGGACGCCGAGCTACTTAATGCCGCCTACCAGAGAGTAGATCGGCAATACTACCGAGACTGCTATGAACCCCACGATCAACCCCAGGCCCACGATCAGAATAGGCTCGATGACCGTGGTGAGCGCCTTAACCTTGATATCGGTTTCCTGCTCGTACATCGCGCATACGTGATCCACGAGCGCGGGCAGGTCGCCCGTCTTCTCTCCGCAGGCGATCATCTGGAGCACTAGCGAAGGGAAAAGCTCTGTTGACCGGAATGCCTGGGACGTGCTGCTTCCCTCGGCCACTCGATCCCTTGCCGTCTGCAGGGCTTCCTTGACTATCAGATTATCGGCGGCGGACGCGGATGTTTCCAGGGCCTGAACCATGGGTACTCCGCTTGCCAGCAGTGTAGACAAGGAGGCGAGCGTTCGGCTGAGGATCACCTTCGTGGCGATGTCTCCGATGATCGGGAGCTTGAGCACTATGGCGTCGAGCTTGCGCTTGCCGTGCCGGGTACGCACGTATCGTCGAACGAGGTAGCCGGCGAGGGCAATGAGCAGCACGAAAACATACCAGCGCGAGACGAGAAGGTGGCCGAATGCCATGAGCATGTTCGTCGTCCACGGCACCTTGACGCCCATCGTCTTGAAGAGCCGCATGAAACGCGGGAGAATAAACGTGACAAGCGCGAGAACGGCGCAGAGCGAGATGCATACGACCACGATTGGATATGCCAGCGCGGACTTGATCTTCCGCTTTATCTCGGCGGCCTTCTCCAGATGGTCGGCGAGTCTGGCCAGCGACTTGGACAAATCTCCGCCGGCTTCCGCCACCTTCGCCATGTCCGTCGCGACAGCCGGGAAGACGTGCGGCTGCTGGGCGAATGCCTCGCTCAGGGCCGCGCCCTGACTGACATCCGCGGCTACCCGGTTGAAGGCATCCCGCAAGGCCTCCGATCTGCAGTTCTCGGCCAAGCCGCTCAGTCCTTCGACGAGCGGAATACCCGCCCGCGCGAGGATGCTCATCTGTCGGAACGCGCTCGCTATATCCTCGGTCGTAGGTTTCCGTCGGCCTCCCCCGGTTGCGCGGCCGGCGCTGTCCGAGTCCACCCTCCGGATTCGGAGCACAACCTCGCCCTTTCCCTGAACCATGGATCTGGCCAGGGTTTCGGACTCCGCCTCTATCTTGGTCTCCCGTAGCGTTCCCGAGGGAGCTATTGTCCTGCACGAGTAGAGAGGCATGGCGATCACTCCGTGGTGACTCTCACGACCTCCTCGATGGTGGTGAGCCCGGCGTTCACCTTAAGGAGGGCATCCTGGCGCAAGGTTCGCATGCCCTTCTCGACGGCTACCCTTCGTATCTGCGCGGCGGAGCTTCGGGCAATGATCGCGGACCGAATATCGTCGTCCATCTTGAGGGTTTCGTAGGCCCCGGTTCTGCCTCGGTAGCCGGTTCGCCCGCACCGCTCGCAGCCGATTCCCTTCACCGCGCCCTGGAGGTCGGACGCCTTGACGGACAGGTTGAGCTGCTCCAGGAGCTCGTCGGTCGGAACCGACGGCCGCGCGCATCGGGGGCACACGGTGCGAACGAGTCGCTGAGCGATAAAGCCTATCGCGGAGGAGGCGACGAGGAACGGCTCGACCTGCATATCGAGAAGTCGCGCAACCGCCCCGGCGGCATCGTTCGCGTGCAGAGTGGTGAGGACGAGGTGGCCGGTCAGCGCGGCCTCCACCGCGATCTCCGCCGTCTCGCCATCGCGGATCTCTCCCACCAATATCACGTCCGGATCCTGCCGAACTATGGTGCGGAGTCCCGTGGCGAAGGTGAGGCCGGCTTTCCGGTTGACGTTCGCCTGCACAATGCCGGGCATCTGATACTCCACCGGGTCCTCGATGGTGATGATGTGTTTCTCGACGGAGTTGATCATATTCAGGGCGGCGTAGAGAGTTGTGGTCTTCCCCGCGCCGGTCGGTCCGCACGCGAGAATCATCCCGTAAGGCGACTGAACCATGCGCGAGAGGTCCTCCGCATGATCGCCCTGTATTCCGAGTCGGTCCAGGTTGATCTCGGCGGCGGACTTCTCCAGCACGCGGATGACCATGTTCTCCCCGTGAATCGCCGGATAGGTCGAGATTCGGAAGTCATACTCCTGAGGTTTTGCGATGAGCGTGAGGCGTCCGTCCTGAGGCGCGCGCCGCTCGGCGACATCCATGCCGCCCATGACCTTGATTCTGGAGATGACGGCCGCCTGGAGATCTTTCGGGACGGTCATGACGTCCTGCAGGATGCCGTCAACCCGCAGGCGGATTCTCACTTTGCCGACGAGTGGTTCTATGTGGATGTCGCTGGCGCGCTCCGCTATGGCGCGGGCGATGATCGCGTTCACGAGACGGACGACCGGGGCGCCGCCGCTGAGATTGCTGATGTCGGCGATGGTTGTTTGCTGTTCCTCGGCGTCTTCATCGCGGACCTGCACCTCCGCGTCGGCGTCTTTGATCGCCTCAACGATGATGTCGCTCAGGTCGCCCGCCGCGCCGAAGCAGCGGAATATGGCCTCCAGGATGTCCTCGGTCGGGGCAATGTACGGCAGCGGCTCCAGCCCGGTCGCCGCCGCGATATCGTCCACGGCATGCACGTCGAGCGGATTCGACATCGCGACCTTGATCATGTCGTGGGACTTCTCGAAGGGGATGGCCTTGTGCCGCAGGGCCATGGAGTGGGGGATGAGCTTCGCGATATCGGGGTCCGGATTGAGATTCGAGAGGTCCACATACTGGACGCCGTGAAGGACGCCCATGGAGCGCACCCTGTCCTGCTCCGTGATCATCCCGAGGCGCACTAGGAAGCCGCCGATGTCCTCGCGCACATCGGTTCGGAGCGCGAGTGCGGCGTCGAGCTGCTCGGCGTTCAGGACTCCTTCGCCTACAAGGACCGATGCCAGAGTGGTTTCCGTGGTGCTCAACTTCGTCTCCGCTAGTCCGAGCTGAGAATGGTCGGGGAGAGGAGTATCACGATCTCGGTCCTCTCCTTGGTCGTCTTCGCGCGTCTGAAGAGCCCGCCGATGATCGGCAGGTCGCCGAGTATGGGAACCTTCGAGAGGGTTCGTATCTTGTCGTCGCGGATGAGGCCGCCGATCGCGAGGGTTTCACCGCTCTTGATCGAAACAGTAGTCTTCGCTTCTCTGGTGCTTATCTGCGGGTAGTCGCCGGCCTGCGTCTTCAGATATGAGGTCACGAGGCTCACCTGTGGATAGAGAGTGAGCATGATCTCATCCTTGCCGGTGATCTTCGGCACGATCTGCAGACAGATGCCGATCTGCTCCTCTTCCTTGTCATAGATGGGCGTCCCGAATTGTGTGTATCCCACCAGCTTGGGGAAGAGTATTCTGTCGCCGATAAGGATGTTCGCGCACTCGCCGTCAACCACGGCGATGTTCGGCTGGGCGAGGAGACTGGCGTTTCCGCTCTTGACGAGCGCGGAGACCATTCCGGTGAAGGTCATCCCCTGCTTCGTGAACCTCCCGAATCCGATGCCGGTGTCGTTCGGCGTCTCGCGCAGGACGAGGTCGTTGAATGACCATTCAAGTCCGAGCTCCTTGCTGCCGGTGTCGCTGATCTCGGTGATTGCGACGTTGATGGTGACCTGCTGTCGGCGGACGTCGAGCTGGGTGAGCACATCCTTCGCCTTCGCGACGTCCTGGGGATCGCCCATCAGAATGATCTGGCTGCTCTTGGATTCCGTGCCGCCGCCTGACTGGCCCGCGGGCGAGCCCGTCGAGGCGGAGGCGCCGAAAACGCTCATGGATCCCGTCGCGGCGGATGTCGTGCTGAGAGTGGGCGTGACGGATCCCGGGCCTTCCACGACCTGCATCTTCGGGAACAGCTTCTGAATGGCAGACGCGGCATCCGCCGGCTTGATGTTTCGGCAGGGCCAGACCAGGATCTGCGGCTGCGGAGGTGTGATCTCGCTCGGCGGAGTCTGCGGTTGTCCGAGCTTCTCCTTGCTCGCCACCAGATATGCGTCGCCGCTCTTCTGCCAGGCGAATCCCCCGACGGTGGACAGGTAGTCCAGTATCCGGTCCAGCGGCATCTGCTTCACATGCGCCGTGATCTCCCCCTGGATGTCGGGGCTGATAATGATATTCGCCCCCGAACACCGCGCCAGCGTCTCCAGTACGGATTTCACATCCGTGCCGCTGGCGTCCACGTCGTAGAGATCCAGCTTCTGAACGATCTCCGTCGGCGTCGCCGAAGTATCGGAACGCGCGGCTTCGCTCTGCGCGCCGACTTGCGCGGACCAGAGGCAGGCGGCCCCGATGATCATCAAGGCGATCGCTAGCCGATGTCGTGGATTTCTACCGGCCGTCATTATTGTGCTTCTGCTGACTCTGAGAGCCATTTGCATTTCGTCTCCTTGCGATGCGCGTGTCCGCTCCATTCGTGAGAACGACGTAGTCCGGGGTGATCTCCTTGACCTTGAACCCATCCCCGATGATATCGCCGACCTGCACGACCTTCGCGCGCGAGTCGCCGATTCT
>Ga0315288_10013506_pt1 | contig 10223 bp, 9 predicted proteins | sample YL17G11_20_MG_FD_203454 | JGI IMG/M metagenome (GOLD analysis project Ga0315288, IMG submission 203454) | Sediment microbial communities from Yellowstone Lake, YNP, Wyoming, USA - YL17G11_20 | ecosystem: Environmental > Aquatic > Freshwater > Lake > Sediment | place: USA: Wyoming | collected... | reverse complement strand
TGTGGACGACGCCGAATCGTACGCGCTGCTCGGGAAAGGGCTGACGGCCGGCATCTTCCAGTTTGAAAGTTCGGGCATGACCGACATTCTGCGGCGCGTCAAGCCCAGCCGGCTGGCGGACCTGACTGCCTTGAACGCGCTCTACCGCCCGGGGCCCATTCAAGGCGGCATGGTCGACGATTTCATCGCGCGCAAGACCGGGCATAAGCGGGTGACGTATGACCTTCCGCAGTTGCAGGAGATTCTGGAAGAGACCTACGGGGTGATCGTCTACCAGGAACAGGTGATGCAGATTGCCGCCAGCGTGGCCGGCTTCACTTTAGGTGAAGCCGATGTCCTGCGGCGCGCCATGGGCAAGAAGCACGCGGAAGAAATGGTCGCTATGCGGGAGAAGTTCCTGACCGGGGCGCGCAAGAACGGGGTCGTTCCCAAAAAAGCGGAGAAGCTTTTCGAACTGATCGTTCAATTTGCGGGTTATGGCTTCAATAAGTCCCACTCGGCGGCCTACGCGCTGATCGCCTATCACACGGCCTTCCTGAAAGCCCACTATCCTGTCGAGTTCATGGCGGCGCTGCTCACCTCGGAAATCGGCAACCAGGACAAGCTGACGAAGTATCTGAACGAGTGCCGGGACATAGGAATCACAATTCTTCCTCCCGATGTCAATTCCGGCGACCGCTACTTCACCCCGGCGCAAAAGGACATCCGCTTTGCTTTGACCGGCATCAAGAACGTCGGTGAGGCGGCGATTGACTCGGTCCTGGCGGCGCGGCAGAAGCTCGGCCGTTTTGATGACCTCCTCCAGTTCTGCGAGAATGTCGACCTGCGCTTACTTAACAAACGCGTGATTGAAAGCCTGCTCAAGGCTGGCGCGCTGGATTCGCTGGGCGCTCGACGCGCGCAACTGGCGGCCGTGTTGGATCGGGCCATGGAGCTTGGTCAAAGGCACCAGCGGGAAAGCCTTAGCGGGCAGAACGGGTTATTCCTCGGCGGGGACGAATTAATGGCCGCTCCGGCGCTCGGGCTGCCGGACATTGAGGAGTGGCCGGAGGGCGAACGCCTGGCCGGCGAGAAGGAGGTCCTGGGATTCTATGTGACCGGGCACCCGCTGGAGAAGTACTTGGCACGTCTGGGCCACATCTCCCGGCAGGACAGTTCCTCGCTCGACGAGCGCCGGCACGACAGCGCCGTGACGCTGGCGGGAATGCTGACCAGCTTGCGCGTGCGTCCCAGCAAGAAAGGCGACCTGTGGGCGAGCGGCCTGCTGGAGGACATGCGCGGTTCCGTCGAGTTACTGGTGTTCCCCAAGGCGCTGCAACAGCTTCGGGATGTGCTCAAGGTTGACGCGGCGCTGCTCGTCCAGGGCCGGGTGCAGCGCGAGGAGAACAGCCGAACGCGGGTGGTGGTTACTGCCGCCCAACCGCTGGACGTCAAGCAGAACGGCGCCAAGGGAGAACTGCTGATCCGCATTAATCTGGCCGGGGCCCCGGAGAACCTAGCGGACGAGGTGCACCGCCTGCTGGTGGCTTATCCCGGCGAGAATCCGGTGCTGATAGAACTGGTACGGCCCGGCGATTTCGTCACCCGGCTTCGACCCCGACAGCCGGCCGGCGTGAACCTTGCCGACGAGTTGCTTTCGCAGTTGCGATCCCTTTGCGGAGAGGAATCGGTTATACTCAGAAACACGCCGACGGCCTGAGGCGGGCAGCCGCGCAAACCAGGAAACCTTATGGACCAGACGGACGAGAAGCAGACCATCATGCGGGAAATCGAAAAGCAGATTGCCGAGATCGAAAAGGCCTCCGATTCGCCCGCCGCGCAAGAGGAGGTCGAGCGAATGCGCCACCAGTTGGAGGCGCTGCGGCAGTCCGGCAATGCGCCGGTGGCGGACGCCTGGGCCCATGTACTGCTCGCCCGCCATCCGCAGCGACCGTATACGCTGGACTGGATCGAAATGCTCTGCACCGATTTTATGGAACTGCACGGTGACCGGCGCTTCGCCGATGACCCCGCCATGGTCGGCGGCTTGGCGCGCTACGAGGGCCGCCCGGTGCTGGTAGTCGGCCAGCAGAAGGGACGCGACACGAAGCAGAAGCTGCATCGCAATTTTGGCATGAGCAACCCCGAAGGTTACCGGAAAGCGCTGCGCCTGATGCAACTGGCGGCCAAGTTCGCCGTGCCCATTCTGACCTTCGTCGATACACCCGGCGCCTACCCAGGCATCGGTGCAGAGGAACGCGGCCAGGCCGAGGCCATCGCCCTCAATTTGAAGGAGATTCCCAAATTACTTGTCCCCATAATCGTGCTGGTGCATGGTGAAGGGGGAAGCGGGGGAGCGCTCGGCATCGCTATTGGCGACAGGGTCCTGATGCTCGAAAACGCTGTCTATTCGGTGATCTCTCCGGAAAGCTGTTCCCAGATCCTGTGGCGCGACTGGGACCACAAGCAGGAATCGGCCAGCGCCTTGAAGTTGACCGCCGGGGACTTACGCCGACTCAAGATCGTCGATGAAGTCGTGCCGGAACCACCCGGCGGGGCCCAATCTGATCCGCACCGCGCCGCCACCCTGCTGCGCCCCCGCCTGTCTCAAGCCCTGCAAGAAGTGAGCGCGCTGACCCGCGAGGAAATGCTGCGCCGACGGCAGGAGAAGTTGCGCCAGCTCGCCACGTTCGTCATTGAAGGGTAACCACCACGGTACAAAGACACAAGGAAAGGTGGCGCAGAGTTATCCTGCCCTGCGGGATTACTCTACGGTTCGTTCTGAAGCACACAAGCCGCAGAGTTTGAAAGACGCAAACTCTGCGCTTGCTGCGACAGAACCAGGCCTGCACAAGGGAAGGACAACTCATGAAAGTAAACAATGAGATCTACGAGACCAAAGGGCATGGCTGGTGGGCTGACGATGCTGCCTTTGGATTCGCCAGTCTCAGGCTTTGCCTGAATCCCGTACGATACGGGTATATCAGGCGCAAGATGTCGCAGCTGCACCTGCCCCGGAAGACAGTCTTGGACGTGGGTTGCGGGGGAGGCTATCTGGCCGAGGCATTCGCCGAGGATGGCTTCATGGTGACCGGGGTTGATCCGGCGGTGCGTTCAATCGAGGCAGCGCAGAGACATGCATCAGCGAACGGTCTGATTATCGACTACCGCGTCGGGCGAGCTGAAGCCCTGCCATTTCCCGACGGCCGTTTCGATGTAGTCGCCTGCTGCGACGTCCTCGAGCACGTAGATGACCTCGCCAAGGCGGTAAGCGAGGTAACCCGTGTGTTGAAGCCGGGAGGGGTGTTTTTCTACGAAACGGTCAATCGAACCTGGCTGAGCAAATTGGTCCTCATCAAGATTTGGCAGGACTGGCGGATCACCAGGCTATGTGACCCCAACACGCACGTGTGGGAAAGGTTCATCAAGCCGGCCGAGCTCGATGAGCTCATGAGAAGCCACCGCCTGATCAATCAGGAGAGGAAGGGCATTTCATCGAAGAACAGAAACCCCATTGCCACGCTATGGACGCTTCGCTCAATAGCAAAAGGTGGAGTCCGCAGCGAAGACCTCCCCGACAGACTCGGCCTCTGCGAAGCTGACAACCTGAGCCTAAACTACATGGGCTATGCAATCAAATCACCTTTATCCCTTACAATGTTGAAATCACCGTCGAGTAAGTGATCACGGACAAACTCGCCGGGCGATCTCGTCTTCAGGATGGAATCAGGGTACTCATCGAGAGTCTGCTGCGGCCTAACTTCTGGTAGGGTTTCCACTTTGGTTATCTTGAGCTCTGCGATGTACACAAGGCCACACGCAAGCAACAAACCGGCAGCGATAATAAATCCGGTCTTGAACCTTCGTGAGAAACCTTTTTTCTGTTTCATTTGTTGGACCCCTTGCACTCACATGCTGGTAGCCACAACGAGAGCTTCCTTTCGTCGTGGGTTCTTCCTCGCCGCCACCGACGAGCCCACGACGAATCGCAAACCAGATTCGTCGTGAGTGCCATCTAGGCGAGGGCGCCGACGAGCGCCGAGGTGAATTCGTCAGTCGAAGCGGCGCCGCCGCAATCTCGAGTGAGGCAGCGACCTTCCTGATAAACCGAATGGACAGCCTTCTCCACGCGGTCTGCGACCGCGTATTGTTCCAAATGGCGCAGCATCAAAACCGCCGAGAGGATCATGGCCGTCGGGTTGGCGAGATGCCGGCCGGCGATGTCAGGGGCACTGCCGTGCACGGCCTCGAAGAGCGCGCAGTGTTCGCCCAGATTGGCGCCGGGAACCAGACCCAATCCTCCCACCAGACCAGCCGCCAAGTCGGAAACGATGTCGCCGTAAAGGTTCTCAAGCAGCAGCATATCGAATTGCTGGGGGCGCATCACGAGCTGCATGCAGCAATTGTCCACAATCATTTCCTTGTATTCGATGTCGGGGGAAGCCCTGGAAATCTTCCGGGCGCTATCCAGGAAGAGCCCGTCAGACAATTTCATGATGTTAGCTTTGTGAACCGCGGTGATCTTCTTGCGTCCTACCTTGCGCGCGTACTCAAAGGCAAAAAGCGCAATCCGCGCCGAGGCGTAGGAGGTGATGATTTTCAGGCTCTCGACGACGCCCGCACCACCGTGTGTTCAAGCCCGGAATACTCGCCTTCCGTGTTCTCGCGGACCACGATCATATCTACATTTTCGAAAGGCGTCTTGACGCCGGGGATTCGCTTGATGGGGCGGAAGTTCGCATAAAGTTCGAGAGCCTTGCGCAAGGCCACGTTGATGTTGCTGTGGCCGCTGGCAACAGGCGTCGTAATCGGCCCCTTCAGCCCGACGCGGGTGCGGAGCAGGGCACTGACTAGAGGGTCAGCCCGCAGTTCTTCCAGACCGTGGCTCACCAGCGGCTTTGTCTGGTGCTCCTCCCAGTTGATCTCCGCTCCGGCTGCCTCCAGCAGCCGTGCTGTGGCACTGGCTACTTCCGGGCCGATGCCATCTCCGGGGATCAAAACAACGGTGGGTGCCATAGGTGTCTCGCTTTTGGAACAAGAACCTGCGCTCAGAATTGTATCGTTAAAAGCCGCGATCAGTTATGCGGAAAATCGAAGGTCCGCGCCGCCACACAAAATGGACGGCGGGCGGTCCCTTGAGGCTTCCCGGCAAGGGTGCTCGATGACAAATTACGGCGAGGAACTGGTCTCCGGACCGCGCAGAACCTGCTGCAAAGCAGCCGTGGGGCCGGAGCTGCGCAGTTCGAGGCGTGAGCCTTCGACCTGGACTTCCATGTCGCGCACGAAAGCGGCCGCGCCCGGCGCGTTGCCCGCCAGATTGGCGGCCTGGAAGAACTTCAGAAGCCGGTACAAGTCCGTGGCGGCTTGGACATTCGGGCAGACAACCGACAAATTGACGGTGAAGCTGCTGCTCCACTCGACCCGGTAGAGCACCGCTTGCACAAAGGAAAGGAACGCCGCCGAATCCAGCAGGGGCTTGCCGCCGGGCGCCAACCAGGGCATGGCCGCGTTGGCGGCGGCTTTGCCCGTGGCGATTCCCCACTGCGGCGCCGAGCCTTCCAGTTCACCCTCCCAGGCCACGAAGGTTGCACTCGAGTCGAGGGCCGGACGGTCGCCACTGCGGACGTCCAGCAAGGCCTTCAGATCGAGCAGTCGACCAAAGGCGGCGGTGGAGCCGTTGAGAAACGTAAAGAAGATGTCGTTCGGATCCTCGCCGGAACCAAAGGCGTGCAACTGCTGCCCCGCATACTGCCGGGAAGGCAACTGGGCGCGGGCAAAGGCCTCGGCGAACTTGTCCGGTTGGAATCGCCCCAAGGCCAGGCCGAAGTAGCCGGCGCTGTCCATCGACTCACCGCGCCAGCCCAGGGCGACCTCGTCCACGTCTTTCTCCGGGTTGGTGCCCATCGAGCGGAGGAAGTCCTCGAAAGCTCTAAGTTGCCGGCCGAGAAGGTGCAGGCGAATCTCGGGATAGTTAGGCAGGTTGCGCAGTTGGGCCAAGTCCGTACACGCGAATTGCAGCGTGTCCGCCGGAAAGCTGGCGAAGGCCTCGCGCGCGACCAACTGGGCGGGGAGCGGGGAAGGGAAGAGTGAAATCAGCACACCGGCAAGCAGTGGCACGAGCTTGCTAGTCACCGATAATTGTTTGGAATCCGGCATATGCCTGACTTCAGGAAAGCCGCAGCCCGAGGCCGACTTTCAGCTCGGCCCCAAACCAAGGTCCGAATATCCCGGACCCTTCTCCCAATCATAGCCCTTTCCCAGCGTGCCATACAAACAAACCTTCGCGGACACGAGAAGACCGCCGAGGCCGGGAACCTACCGCGCTTGATACACGCACCGCTCCCAATCCTTGAAATCCGGAGGAAATCCTGCTACTTTAAAGAAGGTGGGCAAGGGGCCGAAGGCATTTAGCCTGTCCCAGGTAACTCCGAGGAGTTGACATGAGTCTTGAGGTAACACCAGTAGCCATTAACAAGGTCAAAGAAATCATGGCGCAACAGAATCCTCAGCCTGTCGGCCTGCGCGTGGCCGTGGTGGGCGGTGGCTGTTCGGGATTCAGTTACCAGATGAATTTTGAGAATCAGATCAACCCGATCGACAAGACGTTTGAGTTCGACGGGCTCAAGGTCATCGTGGACCAGGCTTCGTGGATGTTCCTGAAGGGAACGAAACTCGACTTCGTTGACAGCCTGGAAGGCTCGGGATTCAAGTTTGACAATCCCAACGCCAAGACGACTTGCGGTTGCGGGCATTCCTTCAGCGGTTGAAGTTTACCCGGACCCCTTGGCTTGCCCTTCGGCAAGCTGCCGCGAGGGCGACGTTCCCGGTCGGTCGGCCATGGTCGTTGCACTTGCTGCCGTTGGGCTCTTTCGCGATCCACGTCACCCTTGCCTTTAGTTTTGACCACAAGACAGCGCCATCTCCGCTATAATTGACACCGTTTTGAGGAAAGGCAGCGAGGGTCGCCAGACCCCGGGGGTTTGTGCACGCGCGATGAAGATTGCCCTTGCCCAGATTAATACGACCGTAGGGGACTTCGCCGGCAACGGGGACCGGATCCTGAGGTATGCCCAGGCGGCCCACGGCCAGGGCGCCGACTTGGTCGTCTTTCCCGAACTGGCGCTCTGCGGCTATCCCCCGCGGGACCTCGTCGAGAAGCGTGAGTTCGTGGACCGCAGCGAACGTGAACTCACCCGGCTGGCACAACGGCTGCCTCCCATACCCGCCCTGGTCGGCTATGTGCGGCACTCGAACGTAGAGCGGGGCAAAGCGGTGGCCAACGCCGCGGCGCTGCTGCACGCGGGGCGCCCGGTGTTTGACTACGCCAAGATCCTGCTGCCCTTCTACGATGTCTTCGAAGAATCGCGCTACTTTGAGCCCGGCACCGCGCCCGGGCTCTGCCAGCTAGGCGAGATCCCCCTCGGTGTGACCATCTGCGAAGACATCTGGAACGACAAGTACTTCCTGAAGAAGCAGCTCTACCGTCGTGACCCGGCGGAAGAGGTGGTGCGCGCCGGGGCCCATATTCTGCTGAACATTGCCTCCTCGCCGTACACTACCCAAAAAATCCAGTTGCGTCACGATATGCTCAAGGCCCTGGCGCTCCGCCATGGGTTGCCCGTGGTCTATGTCAACCACGTGGGGGGCAACGACCAGTTGATCTTTGACGGTTCAAGCATGGCGTTCAATTCCCAGGGTGAGTTGTGCGTGCGCGCCCGCTCCTTCGAAGAAGATCTGGTAATTTTTGACACCGCCAACGGACAACCGGAAATCCAGGCGGGACCCGCTTCCGAAATCGAAGAGGTCTATCAAGCGCTCGTACTTGGAACGCAAGATTACGTGCGCAAATGCGGCTTCCACAGCGTGATCGTAGGTCTGAGCGGCGGGATTGATTCCTCCCTGGTAGCTACGCTGGCGGCCGACGCCTTGGGTGCGGAAAACGTCCTGGGTGTGGCCATGCCGGGCCCTTACTCCTCCGAGGGCAGCTGGCGTGACGCTGAGCAACTGGCGCACAATCTGCGCATTCAGTTCCAGGTCATTCCCATCAACCCGGTATTCAGAAGCTACCTGGATACGCTTGCGCCCGCCTTTCAGGACAAGCCGGCGGATGTGACGGAAGAGAACATTCAGGCGCGCATCCGCGGCAACATCCTGATGGCACTGTCAAACAAGTTCGGCGCGCTGGTGCTCAGCACCGGCAACAAGTCGGAGATCGCCGTGGGCTACTGCACCCTTTACGGCGATATGGCCGGCGGACTGGCCGTCATCGCCGACGTTCCCAAGACTATGGTCTACGAGCTGGCCCGCTATGTGAATCGTGACCGCGAACGAATCCCCCCCACCTCCCTGGAGAAGCCCCCCTCGGCGGAACTCCGTCCCAATCAGACCGATCAAGACACGCTGCCGCCTTACGAAGTCCTGGACGCTGTCCTCAAAGCTTATATTGAAGAGAATATGCCTTCACAAGATATTAGCGTTGTGCATAGCTTGGATCTGTCCCTGGTCCAAAGTATCATTCGCCGGGTAAACAACGCCGAATACAAACGCCAGCAGGCGGCGCCCACCTTAAAGGTGACCGAAAAAGCCTTCGGCATTGGCCGGCGTTACCCCATCGCCCAGAAGTTCACCGATTAGATTTGTGCTGGGTGCATGGCCCGGATGATGCCTGGCCATTTTCTTGCTCGTGATAGAATCACTTCGCGCGCTACGTCACCGCCCAAGGCGTAAGGACTGAAACCGGTTGCCAGGAACTTCCGTAAACCCGATCCCCATTAAGCTGCTGGCCGTCGCGGCGGCTCTTTGGTTGAGCTTAAGCTCTGCCCTAGCCGCCTCCCTCAACCTTCCGCACACGGAGATCCACAACGTCACCTTTTCTAACGGCCTTTGCGCCTTGATGGTTGAAGACCACCAGGCGCCCGTAGTCCACGTGCAGGTCTGGTATGCGGTGGGCTCCAAGAACGAGTCCGCAGGCAACACGGGTTTCGCCCACCTGTTTGAGCACCTGATGTACGAGGGGACCAAAAATTTGTCGCCTGGTCAATTTTCCGATTACATCGTGCGGGCCGGCGGCATAACGAACGCCTATACCGACGAAGATACGACGGTGTATTGGGAAACGGTTCCCAGCACCTATCTGCCCGTGGTGCTTTGGCTGGAAGCGGACCGCATGCGGAACCTCGAAATCACCGGGGCGGAGTTGGACACGGAAAGGGAAGTCGTCAAAGAAGAACGGCGCGTGCGATTTGACAATCAGCCGTACGGCGGCGTGGTTGAAATGCTGTACGAGCGTGCCTTTACAGTTCATCCGTACCGGCACCCAACGATTGGCAGCATGGAGGACCTGGATCGAGCCACCGTAGCTGACATACGCAACTTCTATGACACTTACTATGTTCCCAATAACGCGACGGTCGTGATCGTCGGCGATTTCGAGAGCCGACAGGCTGAATCTCTGGTCAAGGAATATTTTGGGTCCTTGTCGGCCGGCCAGCGTCTACCCGGGCCGCCCATCCCGCAGGAGCCGCCGCAGGCTGCTAGACGCGAGGTCAAGACAGTCCTGGAGGTTCCGCTGCCCGTTTTCGTCGAGGGTTACCATCTGCCCGCTGACGGCACGCCGGACGCTTATCCCTTGCGCTTGGCCGAGAAGATCATGTCGGACGGCCAGAGTTCCCGCATTTACCGCCGGCTGGTTTACGACAAGCAGATCGCGCTCGAGGCGCGCAGCACCGGGCATTTTGCCCAAGACCCGAATTTGATGTTTGTGCTTGCCGCCATGAACCCCGGCCATGCGCCCGCGGAGGGCCGAGTTGAGCTTGAAGCTGAACTGGAACGACTAAAGAACGAGTTGGTTTCTTCCGCGGAATTGACCCGGGCCAAGAATCAGATACTCAGGGACTTCCTGCTCGCCCGGCAGAATCTCCAGACCCGGGCCGAGGAGTTGGGCTATGCGGCGGTGGTGCTCAGAGATCCACAACTGGTGAATACGGAGTTGGATCGCTTCCTGGCCGTCGCCGCCGCGGACATTCAACGGGTGGCCAGGAAGTACTTCGTACCGGAGAATGTCACCATCGTGGAGGTGTACCCGAGAACGGGAGCACCAGCCATGGAATCTCCACCGAAATAGAGCAGAGGTCGACCATGGGAGAGGTGAAAAGCGGCATCGTGCGAACGGCACGGGAGCGCCGCTGGGTATATTCCCGGCAAAGATGGAAACAGGGAATTGCCACCTGTTCCATCCTGGGATT
>Ga0315288_10013505_pt1 | contig 10223 bp, 1 predicted proteins | sample YL17G11_20_MG_FD_203454 | JGI IMG/M metagenome (GOLD analysis project Ga0315288, IMG submission 203454) | Sediment microbial communities from Yellowstone Lake, YNP, Wyoming, USA - YL17G11_20 | ecosystem: Environmental > Aquatic > Freshwater > Lake > Sediment | place: USA: Wyoming | collected... | reverse complement strand
GGTCCGTAAAGTTCACCCAGTTCATCGCGTTTTCGGCATGGATTCCGGTAAACGCACCGTCCTTGATGATTCTTTCGTTCAAGATCACGTCGGACCACTGGTTCTCAATGGCGTCATCTGCCTTCTTGCTGGCTTCAGCCCAGGCCTCGTCGCCAATCAGTCCACGGTTCTCAGCTTTCTTAAGCTCCAGGCCAATAATGCGGCCCCATTCGGCGCTGGGCCCAATGAGCGACGAATAAAGCGTGTCGAGGGACCCAGCGATTCGGCCGGATGCGTTGAGCACCGTCCATGCGTATTTGGCTGCATGGGCTGGGAAGTTGGCGGTCTCTGGGTCATACCACCACGGGCTGTCCAAGGTGTTGGCCGGCTCATCGGTTTCAGCCATGAGCGCCATTTGGTCACGATCGGACCCTTTTAAGTTGCGCTGCGCAATGTCCATCGACGAAGCACCCAGGTTGCCAAAGCTCTCGCCGGTCCTGAATGATTCCCCGACCAGGCGCCAAGCGTTGGACCAGTTGGCCACGTACTGGCCGTACATGGCAAAGTCAATCCGAGCCTGGCGCAATGCAGCCGCAGTGGCCTTGTTGTCGCCCTTTAGGGCAGCAGCGCCAGCTACGGCAAGTTCGCCCAAGATCTGGTTGGCGGGCATCGTGACGGCCCTGTACGCAGAACCGACGAGCATCTTGGTCCAGGTCTTAGGCGACCAGAGCAACGCAGCTCGGTACGCCTGCAAGAACATCTCTTGGTTGAGGCGCCCGACGTCAGCTTTGCCCACGATGCTGTTGAGCTTGGCGCCCATGCCCGGGACGTAGCGCGACGAGATCACGGCTTGTGCCACGACGTCGGTGATGTCGTTGGCCTCAGGGGTCATGACACCTTCGGCGATCGCGTTCCTGATGTCGGGGTCGATCTTGCCCAGGATCGTGTTGATCGGGTTAAGGATCTCGTTTTCGATGTCGGTGCCCATCCTTTCGTTGGTCACCGGGATCTCGGCCTCCACTGCTGCCTTGGATCCGACGACGCGGTTGGCAGCGTTGACGTCGTAGATGACGGTCTCCGGAGCGGACCCGGAACCCAGTTCGAAGTTCGGGCTGAACCGGATGCCGGAGTAGCCCTGGCCCACGGCCCAGTCCTGGATGGCCTTGTTCTGTGCTGGCGTTGTGTAGAGAGATTCGCCCCGGCGCTCGAGGGGGCCAAGGTTCAACTCTTGCACCAGGTCAGCGATGCGCTTGTCCATCGTCACCAGGTCCAGGATCCGCACGTCACCTGGCAGGTCGCCGGCGACAGCCGTTTCTCCGTAGGCCCCTGCGGATACAGAGGTTTCCGAGAAATAGACGCCACTGCCCAGCAAGCTGCTCTTGGGCCCAGATGCTTGGAAGCCGTTGTCGACAATCGATTGGGCCGCAACCTCTGTGTTGCCGTGGTACAGGGGGGTTCCGGTTGGCACCTGGCGGTGTGTCGGGTCAAAGTCGTACCTGATTTGCATCACCCGCAGTCGTTGGCCGTCCTTGCGGCTGGCCGTCATCAACGACGTGTCGAGCTTGTGCTGGCTTTCAAGTCCGGCCCATAGGCGCTGCATGGCAGCAGCTCGGTCGGCCTCGTCCACAGCTGATTGCCACTCGATCGCAGTCATGGCGTTTTGCGCAGCCAGGTAATCCCGGTGGATCAGGTTGGCGGCCAGGGCCACCAGATCTTCTTGGGACCTGGGGTCACCGCGACGCGTAGCCTCGAGGCGGGTTGTTGTTGACTCCACTGCCCACGCATCGCGGTCCAGCTGGTCCATTGCGGCCGTATTGATGGCCGTCATGCTTGCGTCGCTGATGTCGGTCGCCTGGCCCCTGCTGGTCAGCATCTCAGCCAAGGCCTTGTTGCTGGCGACCAGCGTGTCTGGCGGATCCGGCACGTACTGGGTGTTGCCAGACCTGCTGGTGAGCCGACGCACGTCGCTGGCCCCCATGCGTGCAATCTCTTCAGGGCTTAGGTCCCCGGACTCCAGGGCCGCCATGTTCTGGTCGATGCGCCGTGCGAACTCAGCGGGATCCGGGGGGTCGGCAGAGAACTCAACATTGACGTCACCACCCTCGCGGCCGTTGACGGGCTTGAACTTGCCCAGGGCCGCTTTCTCGAACACGTCGTCCCAGGTCTTGTACTTGCCGCCGCTGAGCAAGAAGTTGATCGATTGGTCGATGTAGTTCTTCAACTTTGCAAAACCCTGCAGGTCGACATTGGGCAGGGTCATGCCCCGCATGAACGCAGCAAACGCATCGGGAACGACTTCGTGCATCGTGATGGTGCCGTCGCGGTATTTGGCCGCTTTGCTGGTTTGGCCAAAGCTTTCAGCAGTCAGGGCCGCCATTTCCCTTAAGTCCTTGCCGGACCTCGACAACACCAGGTTTTCTGCGCTGGTGAAGAACCACTGCATGAGCCTGTGCATGGACTCGTGATACGTGGTGCTGAGCATCCGCGTGAACGACAGGTTCCTGCCGTACGCCGACATGGCAACGGTGATGGTGTCGTCGGCCATGCGCTTGCCGTGCTTGTAGCTTCCAGCAATTTCAGCCTTTTTGCCGACAAGGCTCATGTCGCCGTATTCGCGGGCCTGCTTTTCGCGGTAGGTCACCTCGATCCGGTTCTGAATCTCGAAGTCCGTGACACCGGTGATCTGGAAGGCAATGCGTGCAAGCTCGCTGGCTTCACGATCTGTGATGCGGTTGACGCCTGTGTACCCTTCCCCGATCGTGCCGCCAGTGCCGCCTTCAACGCTTTGCCAGCCCTTCAGGTTTGGCAACTCAGCCGAGAAACTGGCCCCACCAAAGCCCTGGTTGCGGACCTGAAGCGTGCCAGGCGCAGCGGTGGCCGCCATGCCCTTGATGCTGGGCTTGACGACGCGGGCGCCGTACTCAGCGACCTCGGCGGGGTCCAGGCCATTGGACTCCAGCCAATCCCGGTACTTCTGGTGCGACGCAGACTTTTTGCCAGTGGCGTCACCAGCCAAGGTGAAGGCAACGCGGTCCAGGTCGGTCTCGAAGGCCAGCTCGAACTTCTTCTGGCCGTAGCTGTAACGGGGCTTGAGGTCCGCCAGTTCACGGGGCAGGGCCAGGCCTGGGGTTGGTGGCTCAATGGCAGCAGCGGCCACGTTGCCCATGGGCTGGACTGCCACGTTGCGACGGCCGAGCCAGGCCCCCAACTCCCCAGCCAACTGGGTGTCACCGGCTTCCTGGGCTAGGCCCTGGCGCTCAAGGGCCGTGGAGACGGTTTCGTTGTCAACGACGGGTGCAACATCAACTGGCCTGGCCTGGATGGGCGCTGGGTTGCCAGTGTTCTCAGGGGCCTTGACTTCCGGCAGGGCCCGCAGGTCAATCTCTTTCTTGCCACCAGGCAGACCGAAATCTCCGGTGAACACGATGCCGTCGTAGCCCGACTGCTTGGCCACCCGTGCGACCTGGGCCACGTTGGCGGTGGCAGGAAGTCCTAAGTACGAGCGGGCGTCAGCCAGGTTCTCGGCTTCCAGGGGATCGATGTACCCAGCGCCTGGGGCCTCGACGGCAGCAGCTGCTGGGGGTTCTTCAATCTGTTTCGCAACAGCTTCATCCTGGATCAACCGGGGACCATTCATCTCCTCGGAGATCGCGTCCCGCAACCGCTGGAGATTGAACTGCACCAAGTTCGTGGCTGCCTTGTCCCGACCTTTGCCGGTTGGCATCTGGGCCGCAAGCTCATTCAGGATTGTGCGGACCGGGCCCTCGTAAGCGGTGACCCGGTTAAAGACAGCGACGGCCTCGGCTGCCATCTTGCGTGCGGCTTGGCTGCCTTCGACGTTGATGGCGTTGCCAGCGGCCTCGAGGTAACTGGTGTTCTTGGCCTGGGACGCAGCAGCCAGGGCCCGCATTTCGACAGAGAGCTGCCGGTACGCAGCGGTCCTGATGTCGATCAGGTCGACCACGTTGGTGGTCTTGAACATCTCCTCAAACCCAGGCAACACGCCACCTGCTGGAGCTGCGGTCGCTCCTGCAAACTTGGCCTCCTGCATGGCCTGGACGATCTTCTCGGCCGACCACTTGCCAGCGATTGCTTGCTTGGCGACGTCGCTGATGATTGCGTCGTCGACACCGCTGGCGGAGCCCAGGGCCACAGCCTTGGCGGTGGGCAGGTCACCGACGGCAGTCTTGTCGAAAAGCCATTGCGGGAGGCGGCTGAGGGCCACACCCTCGCTGGCCAGCTTGCCGTTCAGGTTCACGTTCTGGAGACGCAGGTCCTCAACGGACATGCCGGTGTCCCGGAAGACCTTGGCAGCGTCGATTGCCGTGCCCTTGTCGTCCTTGATGTTCTGCAGGGCCCCGGTCATCCGGGCTTGTGCTGCTGTCGGTGCGTCGATGTACTGGACGTTGATGACTGGGAACCCGGAGCGGTTGGCCAGCTCCAAGCGGTTGTGGCCGTTGACCACATAGATCTGGCCAGGGGCTCCAAGCTCGCCTTCGGTGTCACGCCAGACGCTGATGACACCGCCGTACCGGGGGTCGTAGACGTTCTCTTCAGCGAGGGATCCACTGCGACCGGTGGCCGTCTGGCCCTCTGCCTTGTATTGGAATGTCTTGGGGGCCGTCGCCACCAAGCTGGTCTCGATGGTTGCGACCTGCTCGTAAGCCGGCGGGTTCATGCCAGGCAACTGGCCCTGGGGCACAGCAGCAGCCTCAGCTGCAGTTACCTGCTCCTTGGCGGCCTCTGATTGCAAGCGCTGGTTTGCGGTAATGAACTCGGCTTCGGCTTGCTGCAGTTGCGCTGCTGCGTCCAAAGGCGTGGCTGGTGCAGCAGGTGCTGGGACAGTGCGCTGGGCCTCAGGGTCCGGTGCCAGGTTCAGCTCGATGCCGGCGTCTTCCCGGGCCTTGCGACCGATTGCTGTCAGCTGCCAAGATTTCCAACGCTTGCCTTCGACGTCGACCCCCTTGGTCATCTCGTACCCAAGGGCCCGATCGACGATGTCGGCCTGAACCTGGATGTTGGTCAGCGGGTTGCCAAGCACGTACGGCTTGTTGCTCTTGGTTGGATTGGCATCCATGTAGAGCTGCTTGCCGATGTCCCACATGGACCACGACTGACTGCCGGCATTGGGGCCAAGCTCGATACCAAGCCTTTCAGCTGTGTCCTTAAACGACGCCCGGAGCTTTTGTTGCGTCCGATAAATGACATCTGCGTCCTGGGTCGACAGGGCCTCGGCGTACCGCTTGCCGCTGGCATTCAGTGGACCAGCATCGGGCCTGACGTCGCTGTAGTTGAGGCGGCTGTAGTACGAGTCAGCCGGCATCCGCATGTCAGCGGGCACCGGTTGGCCAACCTGGGGCTCCAGCCGTCCTTGGATCTCGACGCCTGTTTTCTCCCACATGGGAGTCCGACGCATGGTTTGGTACGTCTCAGACGAGAACCCTTGCTTGCCGGACACCACCTTTGGCGCTGGTGCAGCTGCTGCTGAAGTTCCCGCACTTGGGACACCTGGCTCTGCAGCGGCAGCGGCAGGTGAATTCTCAGCTGCGTTCTTGGCGGCTGTCTTGGCCTGGGCAAACTGAATGGACTTGTGCACCAAGTTGGACAGGCGCCGCTTGGTTGCCTCTTTCATGGCGCCAACGCCACGGAAGCCAGTGCCGACGGTGGCGCCCAATGGAATGGACCAGACCAGGTCGTCGATTTGAGCCTTCAGTCGGGCTTGCTCAACCGTGTCGTTGCGGTTGGTCAGCAGGCCCTTGGCAACAATGGGTTCCCATGGGGTGCCCTTGACCTTCTCCATCAAGGCGTCACTGGTGGTCCCTTCACCTGGCTGCGTGGTGTAACCCGTGGCAAAGGCAGATGCCGGCGCGCCGGAGACAGCTTCCTCAAGCGCCACACCAGCCAGCTTCCTGCCAGCGCCAGCGAGCTTTTCGCCGGCACCAGCTAGCCCGGCCTGGCGTGGCCCGAACTGCGTTGCCTTCAGATTGCCGGCGACTCTTTCAAAGCCAGTCAAGGCCCTGCCAAGGACAGGGGTCCCCTTGGCCAAGCCCATGGCCGGCGCGGTGAAGAGGTTGCCGGTCGCAAAGTACGGCAAGAACTCAACGATCCCTGCCAGGCCTTGCTCAGCCAAGCCCTGGGGCTCGACACGCAAGTCGTCGTAATTGGCCCACCCGGGCAGCTTGACGTTCTGGGCGCTGGGGGCGCCAGGTCCGGTGGATGGCAGGTCAGCAGCTAACCCAAAGCCCTTGCCAGATGGATCGCCCAGCAACTGGCTGGCCGCTGACCGTTGCGCGTACTTAGCCCGGGCTTTTTCTTGCCGGTCCATTTCGTACCTGGCGCTGTCCGCCGCTTTTTGGATGCCTGCCGCTGCCGCCCTGTTGATTGATTGACCCAGGCCTGTCGTCGGCGCAGCTTCTTTCGACGCAGCGGCAATGCTTTTGTTCAGGTCCCCGGTCTGCATGAACGTGGACACGCCGGTGCCCAGGGCCGTCAACTGTTTCGCGGGGTTGAAATCATTCAGCGTTCCCATAAACCCACCACCCGCCGGTTGCGGCTGTGGCTTGGGCTTAGGCGCAGCCCCGTCTCCCATGCCACTCGGCGACACAAATACCCGACGCTCCTCCCCGGTCTTGGGGTCACGGATGGTTTGGATGGGCATGGTTTAGGCCTGGCTCTTGTCAGTAATTATCAGGGATGCACTTGCACCCTGCCATTAGCGGACGCGGGATGGCGACTGGCCTTGCTGGTTGGAGTCAATGCGAACACGGATGCGGCCAACGCCCCGGCTCAGGCTCCCGTACAACTGCTTAAACGCTGCTGGCGACAGGTCGACAATGCGTGGGTCTTGGCGATTGATGGATTTATCGGTGCCGCCCATGGATCCGACGTCGTTAGCAAACACGCGAACGGATTTACCTGTGCCCACGTCTTCTACGACAAGCCACTTGTTTAAGTATTTGCCACGCAAAGACTTCTGCACCGCAACTGTCATGGCGTTGGGATTGAAGCGGTCCCTGTTGTTGGCTGTCATAGCGCCAACGACGCCATCGCTGCCACCGCTGCCTGTGTAGTAGGTGGCGAGGCCCGTCATGCTTCCGCTTTGGCTGGTTGCTGGCTTGGGCTTGGCCCTGGGTGGTGGTGGCGCCATTGCCACCTGTGTCGCCTTAGGCTTCGGCCCGGGATCGGCGTAGAACATCGACATGTCCCGGGCCTGTGGCGGCGGCGGTGCCGCCTGAGCCTGCGCTGCTGGAGCCAGGACGCTGCTTAACGCTTGCACTGGGTTAAGGACCCTGCTCACGGCACCTGTTGCAATCTGGATGCCGTTCAAGGCGTTGTTCTGCTGGGGCGTCGTCCGACGACGGGGTGCGGGTGCTGTTGAAATCTTTTGATCGTCCAGGGCCTTGAGCCGATCCACCATCGCCGGGTCAGCGTCGATGCCATGCAGCTGCAGTTGCCTCAAGATCAGCACGGACGGCTTGCTGGTTGTCTTCAGCAAGGTTTTGAAGTTTTCCGTTGGCCGGCCCTCCAGGTACAGGTCGACGTCGGCAACAAACGGGGCCTCTTTGTACAACCGCCTTTTGTTGGCCTGACCCGCCAGGTTGCGGGCCGCTTGGGGTCCGATGGCGTTGCGGCTGAACCAACCGGTGTTGCTGTTGATCAGCTCAGCGCTGGACTTGTACATCTCTGGTTGAGACCCAACGACGTCCTTGTAATCGCGCAGGCCCCAGTTGTTGTTGGCCCACGTCTTGTTCAAGGCTTCGATCGGGTCCCTGCCTTCCTTCAGAGCTTGCGTCACAACCTCCCGGGACTTTGTGAGCATCAGAGAAGACGCCTTCCACCTGGCGTTGTCCTCGTACCCGACGGTGCTTGTGCCGTTGTACGAGTTGGAGCTCTTGCTCTTTTGGTCCCAATCCTTGAGAGCCCTGTCCATGCGGTCCTTGATGTCCTTGTCGTAGCTCCGTACGTCCTTATTGCTTTGGGCTGCGATGGCCAGCTTGTACTTCTCGTAGTCGGCGACGGAAATCTCCTTGCGCCGGAGCTTGACGTCGAGATCGGCCGACAGGCGGTTGCGGGCGGCCTCGTCCTTTTCGGTGCCAACCATCAGGCTGGCAATTTTGGCCGCTGTCTCCTCCTGACGTGGCTTGATCACGGCCTCCGTAAGGTTCTTTTCTTCTGCGTCAATGACGCCAAGCAACGCGGTCCTGTCCTGGTAGCCAGGAATGGCTTGAGCGGCCAGGCGTTCCCGCTCAATAAATGCTGTGGTTCTTGCGGGATCCTTGAACGTGCCGTCTTTCTCGGCCTGCATCCGGCGGGTGTTGTAGTCCTCTTGCGCCTGCATCGAAGCCACTTGGCCCTGCTGGCTGTAGCTCTGAAGCTGGGCAGCCCTTGTCTTTGCAAGCAGCTGGTCCAGATACGACTCGCCACCAAGCGCGTTGTAAAGCAATAGATTCCTGTTTGGTTTGCCTTCCTTGCTCATGCGCTCCTCTATCGGGCCAGTAAATACGGTTCTAAAGACAGTGCCAAGAACTTCGTCAATGTTGTCAATCAGTTGATTGTTTCTTTTTAATGAGGTAACAAAATTCATGCCAAACTTTTCCAGATATTCATTGGTTTCTTTCTTTAATACTTCTGGTGAAAGACCAAGCAACTTGAGTTGCTCGAGCTGCTTGGTGATCTCTTGACTGGTTTTGAACGCAATGGGCCCTGCGTCCCCTCCCTTCCTCAGCCCCTGCCTCAGATTGTCAGCAGTGGCGTACCTGTTGACTGTGAACTGGGTAAGTTTCTTGCCGTCCTGCTCCGTGTTGTAAGCCTTGCGATGGACCTCGTCGGCCTGCAACGTGGCCTGCAAAATCAGCTGCTGGTTCTTGGCGTAGCCCTGCGTCGTCATCTGCACGCCACCAAACAGCAGCTTGTCCCGGTGAGCCAGGTACCTGGGGTCTGTCGTCGGCAAGGATTTGAAATCGACCTCTTTGCCGTCAACCTGGATGGTGGCGGTAGCCGCGATCTGATCCGGGAGCGACAGCGCTGCACTCGAGATCGCGTTCTGCTCGATGGACCGCTCGAGGAAATAGCGGCCGTACGAGGAGTTCATCTGCTCCTTGACGTACTGCAGGTGCTTGGCCGCCTGTGCGTCGCCAAGGGTCGCAGCTTTTTCAAGGTTGGCGGCAAGGTCAGCCATGCCCCGGGCAGGGCCGTACTTGGCTGTCTGTCCAACGAAGGCGGCCGATGATGCTTCCTTCTTCTTTTCTTGCTCTTGCTTGTTCGCAAGAAACGTTTCGCCGAAGCTCTGGAGCGTGGAGCTGAATCCGCCCAGGCTTCGGGCCAAGTTCGCCAGGTCTTGGCCAGGGTCCGGCAGCTTGGGTGGCGCAAAGAACTGAGGGGCCCCGCCAAGCGTCGGTGCGCCCACCCGTTGAAATGTCTCGACTGGTGCAGCCTTTGGCTGCAACGACGGGGCATTGATGGAGCCCTGGGCCAAGGCGCCCATAGACGCATCCACGGGGATGCCACCCAGCAGTTGAGCCGCTGTGGCCCGGCTTGCTTCGCCGTAGGTCTGACCGGTAGAGAGGCGTGCCATGGGTTATTCCTTTTTCTTGGGCGCAGGTGGGGTCCAGGCTCCACCTTCCGACTTTGGCTTCCAGGAGTTTGGACTGTTCTTGTAATTGCTGAACCCTGTGTTGACGCCAGACAACACGGCCCCAGCCCCCTGCAAGATGAACGGCGTCATGCTCGGCTTGGCCTGGTAAATGGGCTCCAGGGGATCCAGCACCGGTTGCTTGATGTAAGCCTGTTGGCTGGCAATCCTGGACCCACGTTCGGCCGCGGCCCCTTGTTTCTGTAGCTGGATCTGGGTGCCAGTAAACGCCAGGTTCTGGCTGGTTGCAAAGTCGTACTGGGCCTGCTGTCGTCGGAAGTCTGCGGCCAAGTTGTCGATTGTGTTGCCCAGCTTTCCGGATGCGTAAATTTCGCCCCTGGCCTTGGCTCCAGCAATGGCGCCCTTTTGCTGCTCCTGGCTGGCAGCTGCAGTCTCTTGTATTTGCCTGGTGTTAAAGGCTGCAATGTCGTTGGCGTAAGCGTTGTCAGCCATCAACCGATTCATCCGCATCATCTCTTCCTGCTGGTTGGCCTTCATCTGCTCGAAGTTCCGAGTAGAGCTGGCTTGCATCTGCTGGAACGTAAAGCCTTGCTGAGCCTGGGCGTTGGCAAACGACACCTGTTGCTGAGCGGCTTGAGCACCAGTCACCGCT
>Ga0315288_10013503_pt1 | contig 10224 bp, 6 predicted proteins | sample YL17G11_20_MG_FD_203454 | JGI IMG/M metagenome (GOLD analysis project Ga0315288, IMG submission 203454) | Sediment microbial communities from Yellowstone Lake, YNP, Wyoming, USA - YL17G11_20 | ecosystem: Environmental > Aquatic > Freshwater > Lake > Sediment | place: USA: Wyoming | collected... | reverse complement strand
GCGGTAACGTATCCGGGTGACCTCGTGCTCGACTCGTTCGCCGGTTCAGGCACGACGGGCGCGGTGGCGCACAAGCTGGGCCGGCGCTGGATCATGGTGGAGTTGGGCGAGCATTGTCACACGCACATCATTCCCCGGCTCAAGAAGGTGATTGATGGCGCGGACCCCGGCGGCATCACGGAGGCCGTGGGCTGGACGGGCGGCGGCGGGTTCCGCTACTACCGGCTCGCGCCGTCGCTCCTCACGCTGGACGAGTGGGGCAATTGGGTCATTTCCAAGGAATACAACGCGCCCATGCTGGCCGAGGCGGTGTGCAAGCTGGAGGGCTTCACGTACGCGCCGAGCGAGACCGTCTATTGGCAGCAGGGCCGCTCGACCGAGCGCGATTTCATCTACGTCACCACCCAAACGCTCAGCCACGAACAGCTCCAGCAATTGAGCGACGAGGTGGAGTCGGACCGGACGCTGCTGGTGATGTGCTTCGCCTTCCGCGGCCGGAAGGAGGGTTACCCGAACCTCACGGTGAAGAAGATCCCCAAGACCGTCCTCGCCCGCTGCGAGTGGGACAAGGATGATTACAGCCTCAAGGTGGAGAACCTGCCCAAGGCCCCGCCGAAGCCGGGGCAGCAGGAGATGCAACTGATTTGACCGCTGAAAACACAGAGACAGCGGAGAACTGGAACGATATCACAACATTGAACATTCAGAACCTCGGGCAGGTCAGGGAGGCCAACTTGACGTTCGGCGATCTGACGGTGCTGGTCGGTCCCCAGGCCACAGGCAAGAGCATCGCCCTCCAACTGCTGAAACTGATGGTGGACGCGGGCCAGGTGCAGGCAGAACTGGCGCGCTACGGCCTGGACTGGTCGGGTCGACTCCCGGAGTTCCTTGATGTTTACTTCGGGGAGGGGATGCGTTCCGTCTGGCGGCCGCAGAAGAGCTCGATCGAGTGGGAGGGGAAGAAGGTTGATCTTGCGCAGTTGGCGCGCCGAAAGCGGAAGACCAAGGATGAGTCGTTGTTCTTCATTCCCGCCCAGCGGGTCCTGGCGTTGCGCGACGGCTGGCCGCGCCCGTTTACGGATTACACGCCGGGCGATCCGTTCGCCGTCCGGGAATTCAGCGAAAGACTCCGGGTCCTGGTGGAACAGGAGTTTGGCGCCACGGGCGATCTCTTTCCTCAGAAGCGGCGTCTGAAGCGGGAGTTTCGCAATCTGCTCCAGCAGAATGTCTTTTCCAACTTCCATCTCAGGGTGGACAAGTTCCGCTCGCAAAAGCGGCTGGTGTTGGGGGCCGGGGAGGGTGCCGACGCGCTGCCCTATATGGTCTGGTCAGCGGGCCAACGCGAGTTCGTGCCGTTGCTCTTGGGCTTCTACTGGTTGATGCCTCCGACGAAAGTCTCAAGGCGTGCGGAGATTCAATGGGTGGTTCTGGAGGAACTCGAAATGGGGCTTCACCCCCGAGCCATCGCGGTTGTCCTGCTGCTCGTTTTTGAGCTGGTGGCTCGCGGTTATCGCGTCTGCCTGTCCACGCATTCCCCCCAAGTTCTGGATGCGCTGTGGGCGCTGAAGCATCTGCGGGAAAGCCGAACCGGACCTGAGGCATTACTGAACATCTTCGAAGCGCCGCATACCCCGCCCATGCAGAGGCTGGCGACCAGCGTCATGGGGAAAACCGTGAAGGTGTACTACTTCAGCCGCGAGACCGGGCGGACCAACGACATCTCCGAACTTGATCCCTCGGCGGAGGGGGAGGGAGAGGCCGGCTGGGGCGGACTGTCCGAATTCAGCGGGCGCGCCAACGAAGCGGTGGCGCGGGCCGTGGCCAACGCGGAACCGGGAGGGGAGTCGTGACGTTCAGGCAAGCGCTGGAAAAAACACCTCATTTGGAGAATGCCTGGCAAGCGGGCTTGGGCGCGTTGCGGGTCGAGGATAGGCCTCACATCAAGGCGGAGGACACCCGGCGGCTGCGCGGCAGTGCCGACGTGGACAAGGCCCTGCAACAAAAGGAGCCGCATGCGAACCGATGGGATTTTGGGATCGGCTACCGACATACCAACCGAAGCAAAGAATGCGTTTACTGGGTTGAGATCCACACCGCTGGCGATAGCCAGGTGAAAGTGGTGCTGAAGAAGCTGCGGTGGCTGAAGGCCTGGCTCGCTGGTGACGGTGAGGAGCTGGCCAGGTTCGAGCGCGAGTTCGTTTGGGTTTCCAGCGGCCAAACTTCGTTCACTCTCACTTCGACACAGCTAAAGGAGTCCGCCGTTCTAGGCCGGCAACACAAAGGAAGGCTTCTGCGAATTCCGAACGCACGCCCAGCCTAACACACGCACCCATTGATAAAGGCCTACTCGCAGGATCCGAAAGCATGAACCGTCACGTCAACGCCATCGCGGGACGCCTCAGTCTCCGCCACCCTCAGCGGCACTCGCTGGAGATCCTCGACCGGGTCACGGAGATCGTCCCTCCGCGCAAATGCGCCGGCCTTGCCGCCGCGCTGGAGGTCATCCACAGCGAGTATCCGACGGTGACGGATTTCGAGCGCGAGTTCCCCTCGCTCTGCTTCGCGCTGGCCACCGGCGTCGGCAAGACGCGGCTGATGGGCGCCTTCGTCAGCTACCTGCACCTCGCGCACGGCATCAGCAACTTCTTCGTCCTGGCCCCCAACCTGACGATCTACAACAAGCTCATCACGGACTTCACGCCCAACACACCGAAGTATGTCTTCAAGGGCATCGCCGAGTTTGCCAATGAGCCGCCGGTCATCATCACCGGAGACAACTACGAACAAGGCGGAGGCATCAAGCGGGACGTTCTGCCTGGCTTCGAGCAGGTGGTCCACGTCAACATCTTCAACATCTCCAAGATCAATTCCGAAGTGCGCGGCGGGAAGTCCCCCCGTATCAAGCGGCTGTCGGAATACATCGGCGAGAGCTACTTCGAGTATCTGGCCGCGTTGCCCGACCTCGTGCTGATCATGGACGAGTCGCACCGCTACCGCGCCAGCGCGGGCGTGCGGGCAATCAATGAACTCAAGCCTGTGCTTGGGCTGGAGTTGACTGCGACACCTTTCGTCGAGGGGCCGAAGGGCCCGCTGCCTTTCAAAAACGTCATCTATGGTTATCCGCTGGCCAGAGCGATGCAGGACGGCTTCGTGAAAGAACCGGCGGTGGCGACACAGAAGAACTTCGATCCAAACCGGTTCAGCGCCGCTGAAATCGAGAAGATCAAGCTGGAGGACGGCATCCGCCTGCACGAGGACGTGAAGGTGCGGCTCGAGACCTATGCGCGGGAAACCGAGCAGAAGATCGTGAAGCCGTTCGTGCTCGTGATCGCCCGCGACACCACGCACGCGGCAGAGTTGCTCAAGCTCATCCAGTCCGATGGCTTCTTCGAGGGGCGCTACAAGGACAAGGTCATCCAGGTCGATTCCAGCAGGACCGGTGCGGAGGAGGAGGAGATGATTGAGCGGCTGCTCAAGGTGGAGCAAACCGAGGAGCCGACCGAGATCGTCATCCACGTCAACATGCTGAAAGAGGGCTGGGACGTGACGAATCTCTACACCATCATCCCGCTCCGCGCCGCCAACGCGCGCATCCTCATCGAGCAATCCATCGGACGCGGTTTGCGTCTGCCCTACGGCAAGCGCACGGGCGTCAGCGCCGTGGACCGCCTGAACATCGTCGCCCACGACAAGTTCCAGGAGATCGTGGACGAGGCGAACCGGGCGGATTCACCCATCCGGCTGGAGAGGACTATTCTCGAACCGCCGGGCCAGCATCAGAAGCTGGTGACGGTCGTTTGCCAGCCTACCGTTATGGGTTTGCTCGGTGGGCAGGTGATCGAAACCAGTTCCGCTGCGATCACGCAATCGGCCACGCCAACCGCCACGCCGGTCTTTACGTCCGAGGCCGAGCAGAGGGTGGCCAAGGCCACCTACGAGGTGCTCATGCGCTACGAGCTATTGCCCAGCTCGGGACTGTTGCTCAAAGACGAAATGCAGAAGGAGATTGTGGCCAAGGTCGAGGAAGCACTGGCACCGGTCCAGGGCGAACTGGCGGGCGTGACCGAGGCCGTGAACGTCGCCGCGGTGGTGGCCAAAACCACGGAACTGGTCGTCCAGCAGACCATTGACATCCCCCGCATCCTCGTGGTGCCCAAGGGTGAAGTGACGAGTGGCTTCAGTCCGTTCACGCTGGGTGCCAGCTCCATTCATTATCAGCCGGTCGAACGGGACATCCTGATCCAGCATCTCCGCACACACCAGCAGGAGACGCTGGCAGCGCCCGGCAGCGCGCAGATGGAATTGAGGCTGGAGGATTACCTCGTCCGGGCGCTGATCGATTTCGATGATATCTCCTACGACCACCACGATGGCCTGCTCTACGACCTGGCTGGCCAGATGGTGAAGCATCTTCGCAGTTACTTGAAGGACGAGGGCGAGGTGCTGAACGTTCTCCAGTGTTACCAGCGGCAGTTGGCGGACTTCATCCACGCCCAGATGCAGGCGCACCACTGGGAGAAAGCGACGGTTTACGAAGTCATGGTAAGCAAGGGTTTCACCGCACTCAAGCAGCCCGCTGCCACGGCTCCAGACGAACCCGCTCACAACTTCTGGCACCCGGTAGCCGACAAATCGAGGATCGCGCAGATGGTCTTCGGTGGGTTCAGGCGTTGCCTCTATCCGGTGCAGAAGTTCGACTCGGACACGGAGCGGGTTCTGGCCGTAGTCTTGGACCGCGACTCCCTGAAGTGGTTTAGGCCGTGTCGAGGGCAGTTCCAACTCTTCTACAAATGGGGCGCTGACCAGCGCGAATACCAGCCGGACTTCGTCGCCGAAACCGCGGACGCCATCTACATGCTCGAACCGAAAGCCCGGAAGGACCTGGAAGACGGCGAAGTGCAGACAAAGAAGGACGCCGCCGTCCGCTGGTGCCATCACGCCACCGACCACAACGCGAAACACGGCGGCAGGCCGTGGAAGTATCTGCTCATTCCGCACGACGCCATCGCCGAGAACATGAGTATCCTCGGCTTGGCGGCACAGTTTGCTGTGGTTTGAGATTGCGCCTGGAGCACCGCAGATGAGTTCGTTCGACCAGGAACTTGACCGGCGACTGGCGGCGCTGCGCGACCAGGGGCTCGGGCGCTCGCTCCGCCGTGTGGACTTGTCGCAAGGCACCCGGATCCGGGTGAACGGCCGCGAGCTGCTCAACTTCTCCTCGAATGACTATCTCGGCCTCGCCAATCACCCAGCTCTCAGAGAGGCCGCACTTCGAGCGGTGACGCAATACGGCGCCGGTTGCGGGGCCTCGCGGCTCATCTGCGGTTCGCTGGCACCCCATCACGAACTGGAGGAAGCGCTGGCCGCGTTCAAAGGCACCGAGGCGGCGTTGACGTTCTCCACCGGCTACGCCACGGCGCTGGGGACCATCCCCGCGCTCGTCGGCAAGGACGATGTGGTGGTCATCGACAAACTCGTGCACGCCTGCCTCGTCGATGCCGCCCGGCTCTCCAGCGCGAAGCTCCGCGTGTTCGCGCACAACGATCTGAACGATCTGGCGGACATTCTGAAATGGGCGGACCAGATCCGAAGTCCGAAATCCGACATCCGAGATCCGGGCGACAGGCCCCGGGTTTTCATCGTGACCGAAAGCGTGTTTTCGATGGACGGCGACCTTGCGCCGCTGCGCGAGATGGTGGAGCTCAAGGACCGTTACGGCGCCTGGCTGATGGTGGATGAGGCCCACGCCACCGGCGTTTTCGGCAAGGCGCGCCGCGGCTTGGTGGACGAATTCGGGCTGACGGAACGCGTCGAGGTCCAGATGGGCACGCTCGGCAAGGCACTGGGCGCGTCCGGCGGGTACATCACCGGGTCGCGCGTGCTGGTCGATTACCTGATCAACCGGGCGCGCAGTTTCATCTTCTCCACGGCGCCGGCGCCTGCCACCGCCGCCGCGGCGCGCGCGGCCGCTGCTCTCGTCCAATCCGACGAAGGGCGCCGGCGCTGCGAGCAGCTTTGGGCGCGCGTGGCGGAGTGTCGGGCGGGCCTCGCGCCGGATTGGTGGCAGGGCCGGCCGGGGGCCAACTCCACGTCAGCAAGCCCCATCCTGCCGTTGATCATTGGGAATGAGACCGAAGCCATGCGGGTGGCCGCGGCGCTGCTCGACCAGGGCGTGTTCGTTCCGGCGATTCGTTACCCGACGGTCGCCCGCGGCGCGGCCCGGTTGCGTTTGACCCTGTCCGCCGAACACACTGCGGACGATCTCGCGCGATTGCGCCAAGCGCTGGCCGCAGTGGCCAATAGCCAATAGCCGATAGCCGATAGCCAATAGTTGATCGCCGATGCATAGGCTCGCCCGACTTGATCACCGCTACGTTTGGCACCCGTTCACGCAGATGCGCGACTGGCTCCGGCGCGAACCCACTGTGATCGTGGAAGGCCGAGGCGCCGTGGTCCGCGACGCCCGCGGTGGCGAGTATCTCGACGCCAACGCCTCGATCTGGACCAACCTCCACGGCCATCATCACCCGAAGATCAACGCGGCGATCCGGCGACAACTTGGGAAGATCGCCCATTCATCTGCGCTGGGCCTGGCCAACGAACCGGCGTCCCTGTTGGCAGAGCGGTTGATCGAAGCGGCAGAAAGCGGAGCGCGGAGCGCGGAACGGCTCCAACTTTGGACGCCGCAGCAAGAGCGGAGCACCGGCGGGCCGGGCGGTCCTGCGGCAGATAGCCGATCGCCAATAGCTAATAGCCAAGCGTCTGGCGCTGGAAGGCAGTCGCCGATAGCCAAGGAGGTGTCACCAATCGCGAATCCGCAATCCGCAATCCGCAACCCGCAATTGGCGAAGGTGTTCTTCTCCGACGACGGCTCGACGGCGTTGGAGGTGGCGCTGAAGCTGGCCTACGAGTTCGCCCGGCGCACGGAGCGAACCCGCCAGCCGCGGTTCCTCTCACTGCAAGGCGCCTATCACGGCGACACGGTGGGCGCCGTCAGCCTCGGCCACATTGATTTGTTTCATCGGGCCTACGCCGGACTGCTGTTCAAGTCGGACGCCGTCATGGCGCCGTATTGCTACCGGTGTCCGTTCAACCGCGCGAAGCCGGAGCGCGCCGACGCTCGCGACTACCGGAAGTGCCGCTGGGAGTGCGTCGGCAAGGTGGAGCAGCGCTTCGAGCGCCAGCAGAAAAAAGGGAATCCCTACGCCGCGTTCGTCCTCGAGCCGCTGATCCAGGGCGCGGCCGGGATGATCCCCCAGCCGGCTGATTGGTTGCGCCGCGTGGCGGAAATCGCGCGTGGGCACGGCGCCCAACTCATCGCGGACGAGGTGATGACCGGCTTCGGCCGGACCGGCGGGGCAAACGCGGAACGGGGAATGCGGAACGCGGAATTGCGGGGAACGTCACCCGGCGATTCTGGTCACTCGTCACTCGTCACTCGTCACTTGTCACTCCTGTTCGCTTGTCATCACGAGGGCGTGCAGCCGGACTTCCTCTGTCTGGCGAAGGGACTCACCGGCGGTTATCTGCCGATGGCCGCGACGTTGACCACGCGCGCGGTCTTCGACGCCTTCCTGGGCGAGTATGAGGAGTTCAAGACGTTCTTCCATGGTCACAGCTACACGGCCAACCCACTCGGTGCAGCCGCGGCTTTGGCGAGTCTGGACCTTCTGACCACGCCGGCGTCCCGGCACGCGAGGCGCAGGCTGGAAGCCGCGCTCCCGGAGGAGCTGCGTTCCCTCTGGACTTTGCCCAACGTCGGGGACATTCGGCAGGTGGGGCTCATCGTGGGCGTCGAGTTGGTAAAGGACTGGCGGACCCGCGAGCCGTTCGACCTGCGCGCGCGCGCCGGCATCCGGGTCTGCGAAGCGATGGCCAGGCGCGGCGTGCTCACCCGACCCATCGGCAACGTCATCGTGCTGATGCCGCCGTATTGCACGACGCCGGCGCAGGTGAACCGGATGGTCGAAGCCCTGCGGCGGGGTTGCGAAGAGGTGCTCGGCCAGCCAGCGGCGTGAGGCCTCCACTCCAAGCGCACGATGGGTGAAGAAAAGACTCAGGAACGACCAAAGCTTCGCCGCTTCGTCGGCTCCTTCGGGTTTCGGACTTCCTTCGGAGTTCGGTCCTCGACGTTCGGGATTGCGGTCAGGCCTTTCGGTCGTGGCTCTGGGCCATCAGGTGCGCCAGGAGCAAGGCCAACTCCATCGCCTGCTCGTAGTTGAGCCGCGGATCGAGCTGAGTCCGGTAGTCCCGGCTCAAGTCCGCTTCGGTCAAGCCGCTGGCGCCCCCGACGCATTCGGTCACGTTCTCGCCCGTGAGCTCGAAATGCACGCCGCCGAGGTGCGTTCCACACACCTTCAGCAGACGGAAGGACGTCTCCAGCTCGGCCAGAATGTTGTCGAAGCGGCGTGTCCTGATCCCCTTCGTAGTGGTTTCCGTGTTGCCGTGCATGGGGTCGCAGCACCACAGCACCGGCCGGCCGGTGCGGTGGACGGCCTCGACCACGGGAGGCAGGCACCGCTCCACCTGACCCGCTCCGAATCGAAGGATGAACGTAAGGCGGCCCGGCTCGTTGCGCGGGTTCAGGGTCTCCGCCAGTGCAACGGCTTCCTCCGGTGTGACGCGGGGCCCCAGTTTGAGGGCGATCGGATTGGCGATGCCACGGAAGTACTCGATATGGGCGCCGTCGAGCGCGCGCGTGCGGTCGCCGATCCACGGGAAATGGGTGGCGAGGTTGTACCAGCCGGTCCGGCGTGGCACGTGCCGCGTTAGGGCCTGCTCGTAGAGGAGGTGCATCCCTTCGTGGCTGGTGAAGAAATCCACGCGGTTCACGCTCGACACCGGCCCCCCGATCAGCGTCTCGAGGAACCGGAGCGATTCGCCGATCGACTCGACCATCCGCCGGTATTCCGTCGCGCGGCGCGACTTCGAGACGAAACCGAGGTCCCAATACTCCGGATGGTGCAGGTCGGCGAAGCCACCGTCCACCAGCGCCCGGATGAAGTTGATGGTGAGCCCGGACCGCTCGTAGGCGCGGAGCAGGAGTTGGGGATCGGGCGTACGCTCGGCGAGGGTGAAGCCGGCGCAATTGATCATGTCGCCGCGGTAGCTAGGCAGGCTGACCGCGCCACGCGTCTCGGTGTCGGCGGAGCGCGGCTTGGCGTATTGACCGGCGAACCGGCCCACGCGGATGACGCGCTTCTTGGCGCCCTGGGTGAGCACCAGGCTCATCTGCAGCAGGATCTTCAGCTTGCGGGCGATGGCGTCCGACTCGCAATCAGCGAAGCTCTCCGAGCAATCACCCCCTTGGAGCAGGAACCGTTCGCCACGCGCCGCTTCCGCCAACTGCTCGCGGAGGGCCTCGATCTCCCAACTGGTGACCAGCGGAGGCAGGTGGGAAAGCTGGGCGAGCGCCGCTTGGAGCGCCTCGGCGTGAGGATAAAGGGGCTGTTGGGCCGCGGGTTTGCGCTGCCAGGAATCCGGCGCCCAATCTCTCTTCGCTGAACCCGCTGTGCGATCCATCTGCATCGTGTCGAGGGGTCCAGCTTCAAACGCCGGGCGGGGAAAGTAAAGCGTGTTGGGTAGGACGATGGGGAAAGGCGGGGAAACCGTGATCCCCGGGGGTGATGATGAAGAGGTTGACCCGCCGAAGAGCAAAGCGGGGAATCCCGCTCTGCCTTCAAGCGGTATGGAGCGTTTCGAACTCGGCGAACATCTGTTCGAGGACGGGGGCATCCAGGATCTGCGGGTTCTTGGTCACCAGGACCGCCAAGGCGAGATCGTCAGGCCGTCTGCAGCAGTAGAGTTGCACTCGCTCGAATACCCACCGGAGTTGGCGGGCGGCCCATTGTTGCTGGCTGCTCCACTCGAACACTTCGACGGTACCGCGCCAGAGGGAAGCCAGGTTCTGCCACGCGGACTCCGTCGAGATCGGTGGGGTCACCACCTTGCCTGAGGGATGCAGGATGCTGCTGGCCAGGAGTCCACGGGTCCCGGTGTACTTGTCCAGCCATTCCAGGATGGGTGGGCTCGAGGGGGGCAAGCCCTTCCCTGCCGGCCACGCGGCGGCGTTGGAGCGGACCAGCAGAGCGGCATCGGCCTGAAACAGCACCTGCAAGCGCGCTTCGGGCTCGCGCAGTTCGAGGCGATCGCCCGGCCCCAAAGGCAGAGTCTCGCTGAGCTGGGTGGATTTCTCCCGGAGGCGGTTGAGAAACTGGAGGCGGT
>Ga0315288_10013502_pt1 | contig 10225 bp, 7 predicted proteins | sample YL17G11_20_MG_FD_203454 | JGI IMG/M metagenome (GOLD analysis project Ga0315288, IMG submission 203454) | Sediment microbial communities from Yellowstone Lake, YNP, Wyoming, USA - YL17G11_20 | ecosystem: Environmental > Aquatic > Freshwater > Lake > Sediment | place: USA: Wyoming | collected... | reverse complement strand
ATCCATCCCGCTCCGCTTTGCACCATCTTCGCTGTTTCCGTATAATGACGGGCGTTCGCCCTTCTGTATGGGTTGAAAGCGAGGAACTTGATGCGCCTCTCCATAAGTCGCGGCACGCACCGTCTCGCCCTGTTCGCGTCACACTCCATCGTCACAGCATTCGTGCTCTCGCTCGTACTGCCCATGAACGTCTGGGCGCTGCGCCTGCCCGACGAGAAGCCGGGCCCTCGCGCTCAGGTCTATGCCCTGTGGAACCCCGACTACCTCTGCCTGTCCGCAAAGGTCCCAGACATCATGCTGACTGGTTCGAGCGTCGGTGCGATGTCTGCCCCGCAGCAGGACGACGCTATCGAGTTCGACATCGAAGTTGCAACCCCGGCTGGTCGCGACGCCCACCGCCTCATCATCAGCGCGGCCGGCGGGATGACCGTGCTCGTCAGAGACGCCTCGGGGAGGTGGCGACCCGATCCATCGTGGATCAGCGGGACGCAGACGCTCAAGTACGCGGTGACCGCCGATGGCACGCTCAACAATCCGTCCGACAAGGACGTCGGCTACACGGTTGAATGCGCTATCCCCTGGAAGTTCCTTGGGGGCGAGGCCCCGGTTGACAAAGAGATCGGGTTCAACGCCATCTGCTGGATGCAGGGCGACAGCGAGGGGCCGGTGAGTTGGGCGCAGACGGTGACATCCGAGCAGGATGCCGGCGACCCGAGCCGCTGGGGCAGGATGCTCGTGACCCCGAGTTCCGCTCTCGTGGTGGCCGAGGGCGCGTGGCTGCCGTGTCCGTATGGCCGCATACCCTTCGTGGACGGCAAGCTCACTGCCGAGGAGTGGATGACCGCGAGCACGCTGGCGTTCGATTTGCCCGAGGCGCATCTCACACCTGTCGCAACCCAGGCGAAGCAAACCGATGTCGTCGGAACGCTGCTGGCTATCTACCGATACGACTGGCAGGGAGATCCCTCGCGGCCGGGCGCTCATCTGTGGCAGCCGACCGGCGGCCCCGCTACCAGTGACCAGCCCCGGGAGGCCGCCGGTCCCTGGTACAGCTGGGAACGCGTCGCGTGGCACCGCTCCCAACTCGACGAGGCCCAGCGCGCTGGGATTGACATCATCCTGGCCAAGTATGACGGCGATGATGAATCACGCCACACCTGGGCCCGCACCGGTCTGGACCGGCTTTCGGAGGCGCTGAAGACGATGCGGGCGGAGGGACGTAGCTACCCGCTCGTTGGGATGATGCTGGACACGGCCCCGCTCGCCGGGGTTGACCTGAAGTCGGACCAGGGCAAGCGCCTGCTGTATGGGATGATCCGGGACTTCTTCCTGCACGTGCCGCGGGAATTCTGGGCCGAGCTTGGCTTGCGTCCCGGGCAGAGCAACGGGGGCGTGCCCGTCCTGCTCGGCGAGCCGGACGGATTGGGGGATTGGGACGGCAGCTTCGTGACATATGCCCAGCAGAGCTTCTCTCGGGACTTCGATGGCGAGAAGCTCGCGTGGCTCGGCAGCAGTCAATGGCGAGTTCGCGGCGCAGATGGCTTCTACTCCTACGTCCGCCTGCCGATCACGACGGGCCTCAGTCAGGACGGCGCGGGCGGTACCAGCGCCATGGCAATCTCCCCCGGCTTTTGCCCCCCACCCGGCACGGTGGCCGGCATCCGCCCCCGTCGGGACGGGCGGGCCTACCGGTCGGACTGGCAGCGAGTGCTGGCGACCATGCCGGAGCTTGTCGTGCTCAGTAGCTGGAACGACTTCGCGGACGGGACCGAGCTCGCGCCTTCTCGCCAGTACGGTTTCGCGTACGTGGACATGACGCGGTACTTCGCCGCTCGCATGGGGAGCAAGCAACCTCATTCCATTCGCCTCAAGAAACGGGACGTCCCGGATGTCCTGCTCCCCGGCGCCGATTACCGGGTGGAGTTCCTTGTGGAGAACGTGGGCACTGAGGACCTGCGCACGGGCCGGCGGATCAGCGCCGACTACCGCATCGTCCGCCGCTCCGACGGCAAGGTGATGCTGTCGAAGACGGGAGCGCAGGATCTCAGCATCATGGCGGGGCAGACACTGCGCTTGCCCGTGGTCATTGCGACCAAGGATGACCACGGCAGTCCGCTCCCGCCTGGCGAGTACCTCTTCTCCCTCGTCGTCATGCGCAGCAAGGTCGCGTATCTGCGTTCCGAGTTCCTCGCTAAGCCGGCGGCGGAACTGACGGTCCCCATCACGGTCGGCACACTACCCCCGCGCCGCTTCACCGTAGTCAGCACTTCGCTGCCCTCAACGGTTGAGTCCGGCGGCACCGAGCAGGTGGTAGTGCGAGTCCGGAATGACGGCGCGACGACCTGGCGTGCGTCTGCCGCCGCTCTCTCGTACCGCTGGCTGAGACACGAAGACACCTTCGCCCCATCCGAAGGGGATGCCGCGTTGGGCGAGGGCGGGCGCGCAAGCCTGCCTCAGGATGTCCCTCCCGGTGAGATCGTCTCGGTCATGATCCCGGTGGTGGCGACGCAGTCCGACGGCAGCGCCCTGGTTCCGCCGCAGGCAGGGGACCTGTGGCACTACCGGGTGCAATGGAACCTGGTCGACGCGGATGGCCGGTACCCGAGCGAAGGTGTGTGGGCCGAAGCGATCGCGGTGATCGCCAGCGATCGCGGTGTGCACTTCGACTCGGCGGCCGCTCCCTCGACGATGCAAGCCGGAGAGCAGGCCAAGGTTGCCGTCACGGTTGGCAACAGCGGGCAGCGGCCGTGGTCCAGCGCCGACTCGTACCTGACGTATCGCTGGCACCGGTGGGATGGGCGCGAGATCGTCCAGCAGGGAGCGCGGACGCCTCTGCCGTATGACATGGCGTCCGGCAGGAAGGTCAAGCTCGCAGCCACGGTTACAGCGCCGTCGGCCGAGGGCCCGTACTGGCTGGCCTGGGATCTGGTCACCAACGGTGTGAGCTGCACAGCGGCTGGCGGAGGGCGCAGGCCTGACCTGCTGGTATCGCCGGTGATGGTCCGCGGTGGCGCGTTCAAAACGTTGGATCTCACCTCACTTGCCAACATGGTGGCGATCACGGATGACGCGCACCGGTCGCGCGGGGACATGGACGGCCAGGGTCGCAGCCTGCCGGCGGAGTGGCTGCCACCGGATCAGACGGGCGCGGCCGACGGGATCTACCCGACAGCGTACTACGCCCCACTCGTAGGGACCGAGGGCGTGCCGTTCCTGTTCCCGGACACGTCCACTGGCGTCGCGGGTGCGGTGGCATGCGACGGGCAGGCCATTCCACTCGGAGACAAAGGCGTGACGAGGGTGCACCTGCTGCTGGCAAACACGGGCGAGGATAGGGAGATAGGATTCGGCCTTCAGTTGGCCGATGGTGCCCTCCAGCAGGTCACCGTCTCCGCCCCGGCATGGCGAAGCGCCGCCCCAAGCGGCACGGAAGACATCGGCCTGTCCTGCCCATACCTCCGGACGATGACGAACGACGATGGCACAGCTCCTGGTGTCCTCTACCATCGCGTGGTCTCCTCCTCAACGGGCCGGGCGGTATCACTCGCGCTGCCCAAGGAGCCGTCGGTGAAGATCCTCGCTGTCACGGTCGAGGGTGAGTGAGTGGCGCTGACGAGCTACGAGTACGAGAAACTGACCTGGCCGGAGATCCGGGAAGCTGCGGGTCAGGGGAGGGTGATCGTGCTGCCTGTCGGCTCGACAGAGCAACACGGGCCACATCTCCCCCTCGATGTCGACAACTTCCTCTGCCGGTCAGTCTGCGAGGGGGCCGCCGCGCTCGCGCCAGACGACCTGCTGCTGATGCCTCAGCTGAGCTACGGCTTCAACTGGCACCACATTGACTTTCCGGGCACGATCGGGATTGCCTGGGACAGCTACGTTCGGTTCATCCTCGACATCCTGAAGAGCGTGGCGCATCACGGGTTCAAGAAGGCGCTGATCGTGAACGGTCACGGCTCGAACCGCATCTTCGTCGAGGTGGCAGCGCGCCAGGCCACCATGGACAACCCTATGGTCTGCGCCGGCCTCAACTACTTCGACCTTGCGAAGCACGTGGTGCACGACGTGCGGGAATCACCAAAGGGCTGGGTGGCGCACGCCGACGAGATCGAGACATCGCTGTACCTTCACCTGCGCCCGGATGGCGTGAAACGCGACCTCGCGAAGGCCGAGAACAACATGCTGCCATCGGATTTCTGGTGGCAGGATCTCGAGGAGGGTTCGAGCTTGGGAATGATGGAGTGGTGGAGCACGTTCTCGACCACCGGCGTGCTGGGGGACCCCACGAAGGCCTCTGCGGAGAAGGGCAAGGTCATATACGAGGCCTTGGTCGAGCGGCTGGCCGCGCTGATACGGGAGTTCAAGGTGAGACCGATCAGGCCGCGAGAGGATCATCACTGAGCGCCTTGCCCGGACCAGATCACGTGGAGGACCCACTTTGTCGAGCTGGCTGATTCGCAACGCCGCAGTTGTGACCGCGAATGACACCGGCGCCGTTCTGCCCAAGGCCGATCTGCTTGTGCACGGCACGGACATCGCTGGCCTGTGGCCCTCAGGCGCGATGCCGCCGAGCATCTCCGCCGAGAACACGGTTGATGCCGACGGCATGGTGGCCATGCCCGGTATGATCAACGCGCATACCCACTGCGCGATGACGCTGGTGCGCGGCTACGCCGATGACATGCCGCTCATGCCGTGGCTGCAGGAGCGCATCTGGCCGTTCGAGATGAAGCTGACGGCCGACGACGTGTACTGGGGGAGCATGCTCGGGATCGCGGAGATGATCCGCGGCGGCGTTACCTGCTTCAGCGACATGTACCACTTCTTCGAAGCAGCGGCGCGGGCGGCGATAGACAGCGGCATCCGCGCCAACGTATCAGGGGTTCTGCTCGCGTTCCTGCCTGACGCTGAGAAGAGACTTGAGGATGCGATCGCGTTCGCACGCGAGTGGCATGGCAGAGGCGAGGGTCGCCTGGTGACGATGCTGGGTCCGCACGCGCCCTACACCTGCCCGAACCATCTGTTGGAGCGGGTCATCGAGGCCGCGAACGAGCACGAGATCGGCATACACATCCACGTTTCCGAGACCAAGGGGGAGATTGCCGACAGCATCAAGGAGTACGGGCAGACGCCGGTCGAGCGGCTGGACGACATCGGCCTACTCGACGTGAAAACCGTACTCGCTGCACATTGCGTCCATCTATCCGACTCCGACATCGCCACGCTCGCGGAGAAGCGGATCGGCATATCGCATTGCCCAGGCAGCAACATGAAGCTCGCGTCGGGCGTCGCGCCGGTGCCGAAGCTGCTGGACGCGGGCGCGGTTGTGGGGCTTGGCACCGATGGTCCCGCCAGCAATAACAACCTGGATATGCTGGAGGAGGCGAGGCTTGCAGCGTTGTTGCACAAAGTCGAGGGCGGAGACCCGACGCTCGTGACAGCGCGACAAGCGCTCGACATGGCGACAAAGGGCAGCGCTCAGGCGCTCGGGCTGGGCGATCAGATCGGCCAGCTCACGGTCGGCATGAAGGCGGACATTGCCCTCCTCGACTTCCACCAGGCCCACCTCTTCCCCCCGCACGACATCGTCTCTCATCTCGTCTACGCCGCGCGGGCAGGAGACGTGCGAACCGTGTTCATCAACGGCCAGCCAGTCATGTTGGATCGGAAACTGGCGACGATAGACGAGGAAGAGGTGTTCGCGCAGGTTCGGGACAGGCTGGAGAGGCTGGTTTGAGGACGCGATGGCCACAGGTGATGTGACAGTCCGTGACCTCGCGCCGGATGACATCAATGCCTGCGTGCACATCGCGCTCGCAGTCTGGGCTCCCGTGTTCGCCTCGTACCGCACCATCCTGGGCGAGAGGCCGTTCCACACCGTATTCCCGGGCTGGCAGCAGCAGAAGGAAGCGGCCATCAGGAGCGCGTGCGCGGGAGAGCACGGGGCGATGGCGTGCGTAGCCGAGCGACGTGGCAAGGTGGTCGGATTCGTCACCTTCTACTGCAACCATGAGACTGGCATGGGTGAGATAAGCAACAATGCCGTTCATCCAGACTTCCAGGGCGAGGGGATAGGCACTCGCATGTACCACCACGTGTGCGACCGGTTCAGGGCGCTGGGGATGAGACTCGCCAGGGTGAGCACGGGCGGAGATCCGTCGCACGCTCCCGCCAGGCGGGCATATGAGAAGGCGGGGTTCGCCGTGGCATTGCCAGGCGTCGACTACTTCCAGGAGCTATAGGCGCTTGCCAGTGAGCCTTCGCGGCGTTGAGATTGGAGTTGGGCGGTGCGCAGCGCAGCGATCCGCGCCTCTGAGCAGATGATCCTTACGGCCGCTCTGCGGACGGCGGAGCGGAGCGGGCTGTTCGATTCGCTGGCGCGGGTGTACGCAACGTTCGAACGGACCACCTGCGATAGCTGCGCGCGGTGCTGCTTCGAGAGCCCTGGCGTATTCTTCGTCGAGCACCTCCGTCTGGTCAAGCTCCTCGACGGGATGCCGCAGCCGCAGCGACAGACGCTGCTGCGGCGCGCGATGGGCGAGCTGTTCTTCTCGTGGATCGATCCCAACCGCACCTGCATCTTCCTCGACGGAGCCAACCGCTGCTCGATCTACGAGCAGCGGCCGCTCGCCTGCCGCCTATTCGGCTTCGTCGCGCCGTCCGATCGCGAGACGGCTGAGGTCGAGGCCCGGATGAGCGCGCGGGAGGAAGCGCGACGGCTGGCGCGCCTCGGAATCACAATACCGGAGGAGATCGTCACGCGGTCGCTGGTGAGCTGCGACCGCGTACGGGACACCCAGGGCCGGCCGGTGAGGCACGTGGACGCGGACGATCTGGCCGCGCGCGTGGCCCGCCTGGACGAGGCCCTGCTGCCAAGAGAGGTCGTGCTCCGGGAGTTCTGCTTCCGATCGCTGCCCGACCGACTGGGCGCAGCGCGGCTCGGCGCAGAGACCGTGGAGACGATGCGGATCCAGCTACTGCGACGGGCGCAGAACGGGGAGCGGGTTGAGGACCTGGTGCGAGAGGTGCTGGAAGCGGTGAGAAGCGAACGCACGGCGCAAGCGCGTCGAAGCAGGACGGCGTGATCCTCCGGCCGCCTCCCGCGGGGTCGCCGCGCGGCCGCCGCGGAGCTTGACGCGCGACACGAAAGGGACACGAATGGCTCTCAGGTTCGGGTTGGTCGGCTGCGGCGCGATGGGGCGGGGTCTGGCGAAGTCCGTGATCGAGAGTGTCGCGGAAGCCGAGGTCGCGGCGGCCTTCGATCCCTACCGCCCGAATATGGAGAGTTTCTGCGCTGAGTCGGGGGCGGCGGCAACCGACTCGCTCGGGGACTTGCTTGCCCGCGACGACGTGGGCGCGGTGGTCGTGGCCTCGCCGAACAATCTGCACCGAGAGCAGACCGCTGCCGCGGCGGGTGCGGGCAAGCATGTCTTCTGCGAGAAGCCGATGGCCCTCTCCGTGGCGGACTGCGATGCGATGATCGCCGCCTGTGAGACCGCTGGCGTGAAGCTGATGGTGGGGCACAGCATGAGGCTTCACCCACTGCCGCGCAAGCTGCTCGAGATCGCGAGAAGCGGCGACATCGGCGCGCCACTGTTCGGCTTCGCCTCCTACTTCTTCGACGGCTTCGGGCAGCGCGATAGCGGGATCTGGCACCTGGACCGCGCTGGCTCGGGCGGGCTGTTCTTCCACATGGCGATCCACCACATTGACCTGTTCCTGACGATCTTCGGTCCGGCCCGCCGGGTGCAGTACTCGGGCGGGCGGTACGGCCAGCAGGTTCGTGATTTCCATGACGTCGGAAGCGGGCTCATCGAGTTCGACTCGGGGGCCACTGCCACGCTGACGGCGTCGAGCATCTGTCCAGTGCCATGGCGTGAGATGGTGGTCCTCTTCTCGGGGGGATTCGTCCGGCTCGATAATCCGTGGAGCTATCTCGAGTACGGCCCGGACGATCAGCATATGACGCGCTTGGAGCCCAAGGACTTGCCAGGCCCCGATGCGTTGGCGGCCGAACTGACCAGTTTCACGCGCTGGATCCTGCACGATGAGCCACCCGTCTTCAGCGGCCGAGACGGGAGAGCCGCGGTGGCCGTGGCGGAGGCCCTCACGTTGGCAGAGGGGACGGGGAAGGCGGTGGAGGTACAGAGGTAGATTCTTCCATCGTCACCAGTTCACCGGGTATACGTTCATCTGCACCACCGCCCCCATGAGGGTGTAGAACGCGCCGTTCACCAGATCCCCCAGTATCAGACCGAGGAACAAGGGAAGGCTGCGGCGGTACAGCCGCATGCCGCCATATCGGAGCACGAGCGTCTTCACCAGCCACGCCAGGAAGAACGGCACAGGCAGGTGGCCCCAGCTGTAGGTGTTCGCCATAGCGTAGCCCACGGGATGCAACGGAAACCCAAGGAAGCGCATCCGCAGGAACGCGAGAAGGCATGTGGCCACAAACCCGACGCCGTCGAAAACCCCGGCCGCGATATCGGCGCGGGGGGGAGATGCCAGCTGCGAGTGAAGCTCCAGGAACGGAACCATCCCCATCTCGGTGCGCCACCAGTCGGTCTTGGCCGCCGCCCCGAGCGAGTACCAGACGAAGAGCCCGCTCCAGAACGCAACCGTGATCGCGACGATCACCGCGACCGCCATTGCCCCCACCAGCTGCCGGAGCGACACGCCGGCCGTCATCGCCATCCGGAATCCATCGAGCTGATGCGGCATCGAGGCGCACCGCATATCGAAGGTGCTGACCGATCGCATGTAGGCCATGATCGTGAGATCAACCGGCCGCAGTTGACCTGCGCCGAGCCCCTCGGTGATGAGCGTGTTGGGGTCAACCGCCGGTCCGAAGAGCCAGGCATTCCCCGCCTCGGCTCGAATGCGCGTGGCCGCGATCAAGTACAGGAAGATCAGGCCGAACATCAGGACTGCGACGCGGATGCTCATCCCGGCGGCACTGCACATGAACACCAGGGCGCCGAAGGAGATCAGGAACCCGAACACGGCCCATCGGTACGGCAGCGGCTCCTTGTCTTCCCCCCGCATGTCCTTGCTCACACCGACGGCCCGCTTCAGCACCTGCCCCAGGTAGGAGCGGCTCATCCAGAGCGAGATCAGCGCCAGGGCGATGAACGCCCCCGCGCCCTGATTCTGAAGGTAGGGCGGATCGCTCGAGATGGACGCCCCTGGTTGGCGCCAGCCTAAGGCGGCTGCGATCACGAGTTCGGCTCTCGTGAACAAGAAGAAGAACCAGTAGCTGAACGTTACCTCGCGTGAGAGCAGGTAGGCGATGCCGACGACAAACGGGTAGAACGACACCGGCAGGCTGCCCGCTGCATTCCACGGGAAGTCGGTCACCCAGGCCGATAGGTCAATCGTGCGCACTTGGATGCCGGGGATCGCCGGGAAGTTCAGATGGAGGTTGTTGATAGTGCCGATCCCGAACGCGACCGCAAACCCGATCCACATCAGCCGGCTACGCAGCAGAGAACCGCCCGGCTCGGTCATCTCCAGCGGGAGCACGACCGTGGGGAAGGTGAGGCGCTCGCTATCAATCCACGGCCGGCGGAGGATTGCGGAGAGGCAGAGCGTGGCAGCGACGAACGCGAACAGAAACCCACCCCACACCCAGAAGGGCGTCATCCATACCGCAGTCGGGACGCGGGCGTTGCCCGCGTAGAACGCGTCAAGCGCCTGCAGGTCTCGGGGGGCGAACCAGGTCGGTATCCACTGCTGGAAGTACTGCCACTGGTTTGCGGGCGTGGCAAAGTGAAACGCGGCCGCGAGCGTCGGGATCAGAAAGTGGATCCCCCCGCTCGAGGCGAGCACGGTGGATACGGTCATCATCACGTAGGCCGTGATCAGCTCGCCCTGGGAGAGCTGGAAGCGAGGGGCGGCCGCGCGCAGGATCACGTTCACTGCGACCAGCGCGGCCAGAGCTGCAAACGCACCGACAGGGATGGAGGTGTTGGCGAGAGCGGTATGCCCGCGATCCCCGCCCAGGACCAGTTCGGCGTGGTGAATCCACACGGTGACCACCGCGCACCCCACTGTCCCGAGCGCGACTGATCGCCACGTGAGCGGTTTGCCGGCGGCTCGTCGAGCCATGGTGCCAGCCGACCCCGTCAAAACTCCTGGAGCAGCGACAGCAACTGCCGATCGAGCTGGTGGCCGTGGAAATCCTCGTACGCAGCGTCTTTCCGGCCCGAGTCGAGGACGCCAAATG
>Ga0315288_10013499_pt1 | contig 10226 bp, 19 predicted proteins | sample YL17G11_20_MG_FD_203454 | JGI IMG/M metagenome (GOLD analysis project Ga0315288, IMG submission 203454) | Sediment microbial communities from Yellowstone Lake, YNP, Wyoming, USA - YL17G11_20 | ecosystem: Environmental > Aquatic > Freshwater > Lake > Sediment | place: USA: Wyoming | collected... | reverse complement strand
ATTTTGAAACATTCTTTTACAGGAAGAAGTTTTGTCCAAAGAACTTGGGGTTTACCTGAGTTGGAAAACCAAGTAATTTTACTTTTACTTTCAATTGCTTGAGCTAGTTTCATTAGAGAAATTACATCTTGAGCTAAATATTTTTTGACAGCATTACATTCACCTTTTCGCCACATTTCAGGAGCAAGTCTTCCAGTGAAATTATTTAAACTAGACCCGTCATTTAATATTACCTCATGCAATTTTTGCTCAACTTCCATACCTGATAAAAGAGTATCGAGTCCTATATAATAACCTTTGTAACAAGTTACTAAAAACATTGTATCAATATGATTTAATGCTAATCTTGCACATTCTTCAATCATTCCCGAATAAAAAGCGAGCAATTTAAAATCAAACGATAAACCATTGTGTGTTAAAGGAATAATCCCATTTTTATAATGATTCATCATTTCTAAAACTAATTGTTTTGCTGTTTCTCTTGACATTGGTTTGGGGGCATTATCAAAATATTTTACTTGCAAATCATCAAGACAATAAGCAGCTACAGATGGAATAATATTTTCTAATCCAATTTCTTTTCCGTCCACTTCTAATTCATTGAATATTTCTACATCGTATGAAAGTAATATCACGATAAAATCTCCTATTTATCAATAGTTGGGTGGGCGGTGACACTCCGCCAATCGGCTTACACGCTTATCTTACAGGGTTTCAACAAATTTAATTAGAGACCAACAGGGTACAAGATAAGAACGCCGCTTTTCGTAGGTATGACCTCGCCTCCTGCCACCCTCTTATAAGGGTCTACCCCTATAATTATTAAACATTATATCATACAATTATAAATTTGTCAAGGTGTTATTTAAACTCTGTCCCATTTTGCCGCAACAAATAAGCATCACTTCGACTTTTCAAAATCTTACGACCAATCTTAATATCATTTTCTTCTTGAAGACATTTTACAACACAACCTTCTCTAATTTGTGTTGGACAAATAATAGAATTTCCATCAGTACAACGCTTCAAAATATCATTATTATATTTTCCAATATATAATTCAGGAACAGTTTTCCAACCATGTTGTATACAAAAGAAAATAATATCATTCCATGATATATATTGGCCTTTGTATTTAATATCAAAAATCATTATATCTCTTTCAGATAAACTATAAGTAAGGTCTTGTACATTAGGGCCAAAAATTTCTCCATATACAATATAATCTTCTGGAATAGTATTGGCAAAATCATATTTTTTAGCAATCTCTCCCCAATAATCTTTTCCATAAAAAGAATGGCGATTTGAATGGGCTGTAATTTGAACATTGTGCGAACCATATACAAACTCATGAGTTTGTTTAAATATATTCTTTTTAATCCAAAGACTAATATGATCAAGTAAAGGTTGACTTTTCCTAATAGCAATTTCTAAACGTCCAAATCGTGAATTACAGCCATGTATTTTTTCAGTAATAACTACAATATCGTCTTCATTAAAAACATTTGGGTAATTTTTAATATTTTCAATTTCTGTATATTTATCAAAATTAGGATTTATTTTTTTCTTAGATGTTTGTTTAATTTGTTTATAAAATTTAGGTTCTGGAGGTTCCCATTTGCTAATTCCAAAAATATTAGCAACATCATCTCCTTCTTTCCAGTTCCCTTTAGGCAAATCTAAAATAAGTCCTTGGGATATAAATCCACGAAGTTTTACATTTTTTGTACGACCATCTTTTCTTAAATATTCCAATTTATATTCTTCAATAAGATTTTGAGGAATGATGCAATCGGGAGGAACAAAAACTACAAGATCACCTATTTTATATTGATCTAAACCAACAATACAATTCCAACCCTTAACTTTTGTAATAGAAAGACGATCTGCATTGGGATGTTTAATAATATCTTCTACTTTACACACTTCAACAATTAAAGATGACATTATACTCCTTTATAAAATAGAACATTTATCAATAAAATAGCAATTTTATTAATAGCTTTGTTCTTCATCATTAAAAACAATTCTTTTCCCATCCTTATCAATCCAAATAACCCCGCAACCCTCGCAAAGAACTTTTATTGTTTCTTCCGAGTTGCAAAGATTGTCAAAGTCTTTCATATCTTTTCCAAACACTCTAATTGAACATTGTTGACAAAAATCAGCCATTAACGTATCCTGTTGCTTCAAAAATCAATAATACCACAAAAGTATTATTTTGTCAAGAGTTATTCAAATTCAAAATTTTCATTAATACCACAAATCTTACATTGGTCATCTAACAATATTATATCTTGCTCCCCTATTCCATGTAACATACAAAAAATCTTTTTATTAAACTTTTTATAAAACGGACAAGTAATTATATGTACTTTCCATCTAGAACTTTCAATATCTATAGGAGTATAACAATAAAATCCACTAGGAAGTTGTTCCTTCATCTTATTTTTTCGGAAAATATTTTCAACAAACCAAAATAATCTTTTCAAAAATGTATTCATAAATTTCCTATTTTATCAATTCTGGAACTACTGTAACAAACAGGTTACAAATTGCTTGAGCAATATTTAAACCATCGGCCTTATATTTGAATTTATCATTATCAAAAGCTTGAAAAGTATAAAGAACTGAATCTGTACTTAGATTCCAATATCCAAATTGTTCCAACAATTCGACTAATTTAAAAGTATCATTTAACTTTTCATAGTTTTCTGGATGCCAATTATCAAAATTTTCAACTAAACTTTTTTGACATTTAAAACATTTGCATGATTCTTCAGATAAGTTTTTATAAGCATTAATAACTTTAAATCTTAAATCAGATAAATCTTGACTTCTTAAGGATTCAATTATATCCATATTCTTCCCTTTTCTCTTTTTGTAATTGTTTCATTTGTTGAGCAATTCTTATTACCGCTTCTTTTGATCGTTCAATTCCGTGTAGTTCCATACGAACACGCATTTGGGCATATCTTAAATCTAATATTAATTTTTTCATTTTTGTTCGATAAGTAAAAACCTTCTTTTTCTCATTCATAAAATTCTTATTTTATTTATATTTTCTAAGAATACAATATTCGGGTTTTGGTTTCCAATTTTTCATTTCCTTTTCATCTTCTAAATTCCATTTCTCTAATTCTTTTTTTGTTGGATAGGTTTCACTATTCCAGCCTCGTGGGCCAGGAGGAAGATATCCAAAATCTTCAACAAGACAAAATTCTAACAATTCAAAATTTTCTTCGCATGAACTCTTAATAGGGCAACATAAACAAATATTTTTATCCATTATAAAATCCGCATTTCATCAATTATAAATCAATCCATTTTCCATTATAAGTAAGTTCAATTAATTTTTTTAATTTGAGGGTTTTGGTTTTAAATTGTTGTGCTTTACTCAATTTTGACGCTCCTGGCTTATCTCCAATCACAAGATAATCTGTTTTGGAAGAAACAGAACCACCCATTTTTCCCCCGTGTCGTTCAATGAACGATTCAATTTCATTGCGAGTATAGCCTTCTAGAATGCCAGTTATTACAAATGTCATTCCTTCTAACTTTTTATCCATCATATCTCCTTATATACATAAAATCTAGGATTTATCAATGTTTCATTGATTCAATATATTTATTCCACAATTCATCTAAATCTTTTAAATAGTTAAATGTACATTCAAAAGTGGACGATAACCATTTTCTATTTTGGCTAATTCTTTTCCAAGGCCATAACCAAGTAACTTCATCACCTCTATAATCAAAAACAAATCCTAAAAAATCAAAACTAAAATGAAACAATCTATGAAATCTTGCCCAAAAATTCATTCTATACATATTTTCACCTTATAAAATTACGATTTTATCAATTTCTCGGATTCTTGCCATGTTATAAGTTTTTCAACACTTTCCAAAGCCATTGCTAAATCTTCTCTGTTTTCACAAGGTTGGCAAAGATTGTCAGAATCTTTTTCACATATACAAATAATTTGATTAACAGCAATCTTAGTAGGAACATATAATTTTTTTAATGTTCTGTACAAGTTTGTATTATGTTTTCGTATCTCTGATCTTGACTGTTCTAACATATCAAGTTGCTTGCGTTGCCTTTCGGATTTAGCAAATAATTCTTTATAACGAATTTTTAATAATTGATATTCAATCCAATTTTTCATGAAATCACCAACTTATGAACCTATATAAAAACCAGACAACAGGATGAAATCTATTTTTAAAAGAACTCCATTCAGCAAAAAGTTCTTGTGTAAATTGTGAAGAATCTTGAACAATAGGAAGTAACTTTTTATATTCTTCTGAAACTTTTTTTATTGATAAGATAAGATCATAATTTATATTCATAAAATGCCTGTTTTATCAATATTATTATTATTCATTAAAATTATCAAGAGGGCAATGTCTTCCTGTTTTCATTGGCTCTCCGTCTTTTAATTGCGGGCAATCTTTCCAAGAACAATCTCCATCTCTATCTGCATGGCAATAAGAATGTTGTTCTTTTTTAAATTGATCTAATAATTGTTCGTAAATCGCATCAATATCAGTATCACCATCATCAGTCCAAACAGAGGGGGATATTTGAAGATTTTCAAAATCTGGTAAAACAAAACACCAAGAATTTCCATCTTTGATAACCCGCATTTCTTTTATTTTAATATCCATAAAATATCTCTTTCATCAATCTTCTTTTATTTTTTCTGTTCTAAATTTTAATTGCCGAGGACAATCCCAAAGATCGGCCATCTGATGTTCTAATTGTTTATAACGAGGATATCTTCCTTTCAAACTAATAAAAGGGCCAACCATTGATGAATAATGAATTCTTTCTTCTTCTATACAATTTGGAAACATAAGAATATAATAATAATCGTCTTCACTTTCGGCAAATCCTATTAATCTACAAATTTCAGTATCAGCATATAAGCCAATATCATTAAACTTAGGTAACTATATACTTGACGCACAGTTTGTTATTTTTATGATTCTGAAATTCTCAGGGTTGGTTTGCCACATTTTTGAGCATTTGCGTTCATTTCAGAAATTGCAGAATTTATTTCTTCTTCTAGTTTAGAGATATTTTCAATTAAGTCTTTTGCTCTTAAAACATTATATGTTTTTACATAACCTCCCATTATAGAATTTCTTCCAAAAGATTGAGTTGAAAGATTTAGTTGAGTTATGATCTTATCTCTTTCGTCTATTAATCCTTTTACTCTATTTTCCGCATCAACATATCTTCCAAGAGCTTCAAAATCTTGCGGCATCGTATGCCATCCTTTCCTTGGATCAGAGATAGGAATCTTATTAATTTGAATTAAAATTGAAAATAGCGAATTTCTAAAAAACATACAATATCATAATTTCTCCCTACGACCAATAAGTTTTACTAATAAGTTTCCCTCGTGGGGAATAAGAAACTTACCGATTATTTCTCTTACGTTTTCTTTCTAACCAACCAATTTCTTTTTGACAAATAATGTCATGGAATTCTTGCGGGGTTTTGTATGACTCTTGAATATTATCTATATCGCTTAATAAAAATTGACCTCCTGTACCAACTGTTTGTAAACTAAAATGATGTTCATGTAAATCTTTCAGGTGATATACCCCAACTTCTTGAATATACATGTTAAAACCATCTTTTGTTATTCTTTCTGGTAAATAATGCAAGATTACAAGTATAAAGTGACAATTTACAGGATGATCTCCGAAAAATGTTTTTGCTTTTTTCAGAGACACCAAATTTGGATTAGATGAACTACCCGCCCTATGACCTTTCAGACTTATAAGTAATTTTTGTTTCGGAGTACTTGATATCTCCCATTCTGCTATAACGTCTTCCATTGTACGTCGTCCATCAGGCGCATAAGCGTCAATAATATGGTGTTTTTGTATTTTATCTATATTTGCTTTTAACTCGGAAAGTAAAAAATCCTCTAAGAACCTGCCACCAACTTCACCATAAGTTTTATCGAGAACCTCCCAGTTTGTACTGATCGTCAATACTTTATGTTTGTTAAATATGAACCAAAGAGCATTCCTAAGATCAGTACGAACAGAAAGTTCGATTTCCTGCTGAGACAGCATTGATATTATCTCTTATGATTAGAAGTGACACCAGGAAAAAACATATTTTCCTGAATAGGGTCAAGATTCTTTTTAGGTTTGTTTCGATTTAACCCCGTGTTTCTTTCAAAAAATACACCTTCATCATATCCTTGTATGATTTTATCAAAATCTGCCATTTCAAGACGTTTTTCTGCCAAACAACAATAAGTTTTGTCTTTTTCTATGCCGCAATAATATCTACCAAGTTTTTTAGCAACTACTGATGTTGTTCCCGAACCTAAGAATGGGTCTAAAACAAAATCACCAATATTACTACTGGCCAAAATTATTTTTGCCAATAATTTTTCTGGTTTCTGGGTAGGATGATCTGTATTTTCAGACATTGACCAGAAAGGTACTGTAATATCTGTCCAAATATTAGATGGATGTGTGAGACGGAAATTACCATCATTTGTTGATTCCCAATCTTTTGGAGTACCTTCATTGTCAACGTATGGCGCTATAACTCGCCTTTTTAGTTTGACATCCTCAATGTTAAAAGTGTATTTATCGCTTACTGTTGCAAACCAAATATCCTCAGACGAATTTTTCCAATTTGCCTTAGCACCCCTGCCTTTTTCACGTTCCCATGTAATACGATTTCTAATCGTAAGATATTTTTCCAATACCATATGAATCGATGTAGATGATTGCCAATCTCCACAAACATAAACCGATGCGGTTGGTTTCAATAATCTAATAATTTTAGAAAACCAGTTTTCCATCCACTCTGTATAATCGGCAATGGACATTTGTTTGAATGAGTTACCATTAAAAATCTTTGTCAGATTATAAGGCGGATCAATAAAAAGCAAATCTACAAAGCTGTTTGGGAAATATGCTATTGCTTCCAACATATCTTGATTAATAGTAACATTTTGTATTTCGCTTATGCTCACCGAAGAAGTAGGTCGTTTCAGATTTTGAGAAAGCGTTTTTACTTCTTCTTCGCTAAGAGTAATAGTTTTGTTTAATTTAGAACGTTTTTCTACTGTCATAGTTTCCATTTCTTTTGTAGGAGGTAAAATGACTATTCATCATTTTTCTCGCTCATCATCAGATTTCTCATGAGAAAAGTTATCCGCTTTTTGAAATGCTTTTCTACTCCCACAACTAGGACACTGGGGAGTTGGTTTTGGCACATCTTCTACCACAACAAAGAATTCATTTCCACAAATAGCGCAAAGATATTCATAAATATGGCTCATATCTTGTTTATTCATCTTTTTTTCCTCTTCTTTTGGCATCGGGGGAGATTTTAGCAATTCTTTCACAACCTCTTTTTCATCCATACCATAAAGAGAAATTTTCTTTTGATACTTATTGCTTCGTTTCTTCTTTATTTTCTTTTTTTTGTCCATATATTTACTTTTTCTGATGTTAATAATGAAGGCGGGAAGATGCCAGAGGGTGTTGAAAATGCCTTGTTTGCATTTAATTGCTCACAGGAATTTACCTGAATTTTCGCGTCGCGCTCAACATTCCGAGCGAATTTGCATGAAATGGCACGTCTGAAGACGAACACAGGGGCGCTTATGATGATGTTGTTTCTGAGAACGCGGTGTTAGCCCGCTGATTGCTATTTAAGAAGTATAATAATCATATTATAAAAATCTGAAAACTTCAAGTTAGGAAATATCAAACCAAGCAAAATAGATATAAACAATAAAGAGACCATCCAGAACATCAAATTAGAAGCAACTACAAAGGCCTTGTCTTTTCTATCATTTATCAACCCTGCTTCATACATAGAAGACAAATGTGCGCGAATTAATATGTCAATCGCCCTTTCTTCTTTTACGTCTATACATAACCTCTTTAATTCATCTAACTCATTGCTAATAGGATTATGAAAAGTAGTTGGCGTTTGTCCAACTTTTATTTTTAAGAACGTGATTATGTATAGAACAAATACAAAGAATAGGCCGATCCAATAAAGAATACCAATCTTATCTAGCAAAGCTGATGCTATAACCACTGATGCAACAGTGAAAATGACACTAGAATAATTAAGTACATTTTGTAGTTTTTGATCTAGAAAATCATTAGCATTAACCTTACGGTCAAATGCTTTTTGCAACTCTTGAAGAACAAGTATCATATTATCAATTTTTTTCATAAGAATATTCCTTTCTTTAGGAGGCGATATATGCCAAACAATAAAGATAAACCGAAACAAACACCGCCATTGCCATTTCAAAAACCAGAACCATCAAGGAGAGAGGACTCTACTCCTCCTCCCAGTCCTCAACCACCTGAAAATCCTTTCCAACACCCCGACCCTCTCAAAAAGAACGCACAAGACATTCCTCCGAAAAGAGATGGGAGAGGATAGGCCCTATACAAGGCATTCTCCTCTATTTGACTTGCTTTGACGGTAGGTTAGTCGCTTGCCTGCTGTTCGTTTGATTGCTTCTTTTGTCCGTTCACCATCCTTATCTTTGCGCGTATTGTAGCGGTAATCGAATTCGGCTAGATAGCGGTCAAGGTGCTTCGCAGATACGTGGTGAAAAGTACCCGAAAGCGACCTTTTTAATTGCGAAAAGTAACCTTCTGCGGTATTGGTATAAGCATTGCTACGTACATACTCGCCCGCATTGTGATCTACAGTTTCATGTTGCTTGAATTCCTGCCCGACCCGATTGTAAACAGGAAGGGTGTCTGTATATAAGACTGCTTCCCGGTCTACACGTTCTCGCAAGACCTCACGAATATTTTTGCTAGATATGGTTTTCATTGACCGCGAGTAAACTGAACCTCCGCGTTCCATTGCTGAGAAAACGGGCGTTTTGGTTTTTGTACTGCGCCCCTGGTTTCCTTCGGTTCGCTTGTCTTGGTGCTTGTATTTTTCAAGTCCGCCAATATAGGTTTCGTCAACTTCCACGTTTCCGGTTAATTTCTTTTCTAGTCCAGTATGAGCCATTGCAAAACGAATTCTCTGTGCCATGAACCAAGCAGATTTTTGAGTAATGCCTAACTTGCGACCAAGTTCGCAAGAACTAATTCCATTCTTGTCTGAGTTCAACTCGTGAATTGCCAAAAGCCATTTTGACAGAGGGATTCGGCTATCCTCGAAAATTGTGCCAACCAAAACAGAAAATTGTTTTTTACAATTTTCACATCTCCAAATACGGCGGAAAGTTACTTTGCCAGTACTAGTCTTGCGATTGCCATTTTCAGGTTCAATAAAATTCGCTCCCATGCTTTCGCAATGAGGACAAACAATTCCACTTTCCCAACGGATACCTTCCAAAAACTTGTAGGCTTCGTTTTCGTCGGAATATTGTTTTGCGATTAGTGAGAAATTTAGTTCGTTTTTCATTGGTAGATTTTCCTTTCATTTGTTATCTACCTAAATTATACATCATCTCCTTTAATTTGTCAAGTACCTAATTTATGAATTTATATCAAGATAATCTCTGATTTCTTTATTTTCCATCCAATCACCCAGCTTAAATATCATCTTCAAATATGTTATTTGATCTTTCTGTATTTCATATTGCTTTTTAATTCTTCCGTTTTTTACAAATACGTCTTGTGCATCTTGAAGGTTTGCGGCATATATATATCCGTCAAAAATTATAAATTTTGAATTTGATTTATTGGAATAATCAATTCTTATTTTGAATGTGTGAAGTACAGACCCGCTCAACCAATTTGCTTCAACATCTCCTTTAAAAAGATTGTAGTGAAATGTCCCCAATGTATCCGCTAGATCAATATGTCTAGCATCTTTCGATGGGATTTTTATTTCACATTGTTCGTTCATATACTTTGCTTCATTCCATTTTATTCTATCTGGTTTATGAAAATCCCCTAATGACGGAATTAATATAATTTTTCTCACTTCCCCCCGAGTGCTAAAAACATCTTCTGCGCTTTGAAGAGGCACATAACATCCGGTTATTTCTGTTTCTGTATTATTGAAAATTTTCATTCTTGCTACTTTGTATACGTTTTCATCTTTGCATTCAAACTCTCCATCTCCAGAAGGAGTGATAATAATTTCTACTGTTGGGTTTAACTTTTGATTCAATTTATCTAATTCTGAAACTTGCTTATTATAAATAACAACAGATTCATGAACTCTATAGTAAATAAAAACACCA
>Ga0315288_10013498_pt1 | contig 10226 bp, 4 predicted proteins | sample YL17G11_20_MG_FD_203454 | JGI IMG/M metagenome (GOLD analysis project Ga0315288, IMG submission 203454) | Sediment microbial communities from Yellowstone Lake, YNP, Wyoming, USA - YL17G11_20 | ecosystem: Environmental > Aquatic > Freshwater > Lake > Sediment | place: USA: Wyoming | collected... | reverse complement strand
GCGGATTACGTCTGTGCCAATGCCGCGTCCCTGAAAAGCGTCATCAAGAGCTACTATCTCCAGGGCATCGAGGGCTTCGTGATTATCGGTTCGTCCCCATCCATTCCGATTGCGCTATGGGAGCAGAATACCAACGACGATTGGACGATTCCTTCGGACCTCTTCTTCGCCGATACGAGCGTTTGGCATGATGCGGATGCCGATGGCGTGTACGAGTCGTACACATACAACGCCGGAAACATGATGTACACCTTTACTGGCGCAAACTACAAGCCCCGCATGTTCTGGGGCCGGATTTCGGCCGGCGGCATGGTCAATGGCGACCTGAACGCGGAAGGCGATTTGATTAACGCATATCTGGCGAAGATCCACAACTTCCGGGTCAACGGCTCAACGCTCGACGCGGCCGCGCAGAATCGCATGTCGATCATCACCGACGACTCGTGGGCCGGCAATCACGGCGCGTACGTAGGATCCGCCGCACCATTCTACGCCGGTATCAAGGACATTTACGACACGCGCGTAACCAATCGCAACAAGCTGCTCGAAGCGCTGCAATACGGATCGCAGTGCATGCAGTTGTCGTTCCACTCGGGCGGAACCGACGGCTTCACCATTGATAACTGGGACTCGACGACCGACAATTCCAATGGTATAATCAACTTCACCGCTGCGACGCTCGACACATTCACGGCCAAAGCGCACTATGCCACTATTTCGAGCTGTGGCGCGTGCGACTACCGTGGGCCGAACCTCGGCGCGGCAATGCTGTTTAGGAGCCCGTACATGCTCAACGTAGGCGGACTCACCGTATCGTTCGGCGTGTGGCCCGACGCGGCCTTCTATGGGCGCATGACGAATGAGAATGCCGGTCTGGCGATGATGGGCGATATCAATCGCATCATAGCCGGAGACAACGGCGAATCTCCCCGGACGGCGGGTCTGATTCTACTGGGAGATCCGATCATGAAGTATTCGAAGCCGGCGCGTGCCGACAATACGTCGAATCTAACGACCAATCTCAACAAGGTGACCGGTACAATCGGTATCGACTTGAATCAGGCGCTGGCGATCACCGAAGACGGCGCCGTCAACGCGATCAATGTGAATGGGTTGCCCGGCGCCACAACCAATGTTGCGGCACGTGCGCTGCATTGGACGCCATTGACCAGCGATCTTGGCAAGAACTATCGGACAACGCTCAGCGTTGCCGACAACGGCGGCAACAATTACTCGACAGATTTCATCACCGTCGGGCGTGAGAATTGTTCATTCGCCGATGCGCAGAACCTCGGGTTCGAGGAAGTGTGCACGGGATTGCCCGCCTATTGGGGCGCTTCCATGTGGCAGGCTGGAACGTCCTTCTCATCGGAAAGCAATGCACCGGGTGTCTACAGCGGATCCTATTCCGGCAAGATCGTATCTTCCGTGGACAACGACGCGATGTTCACGAGTAACCAGAATACCTACATCACCCTTACCCCGAACAAGACGTATCGCATCCACGGTTTCATCAAGACGCAGAGTGCCACCGGCGGCACGGGAGCGCACATCGACGCCAAGATCTTCCCGTCGGGCAATTTCGTGAACGCCACTCAGTTCATAACCGGCACCACCGGATGGACGGAGACAATTCTTCAGTTCGGCTCGGGCACCGATACGCAGCTTCAAATCTGGTGCCGCCTGGGTCACTGGGGCGGTTGGGGCGACCTGGCTTCGGGGACGGCCTGGTTCGACGCGATTACGATTGAGCAATTGCCGTAAGTCAACTTCCTCTTCCCGGGGTGTCTCGGGAAGAGGACTTCTTCGTCACAGCCACACTTTACTATCGCCAAAAGGAGCATCACTATGAAACGCAGAACCTTCGGACTTTGTGCGGCACTACTGCTGGTCCCGGTGAGTTCGCCTCTTGCGGGTGCACCGGCATCCCAGTCAACACCAACGCCGGCGCCGGTTCCCACGCCTACTCCAACGGGACGACCGGCCAGCATCGTGGGTAGTGTCACGGTGGGATCGAGCATCGAGACGTTTGGCAACAATCGAATCGGTTGCTGGCGCTTCAAGACGGATGGGGGATTCTCGGCAACGCATATCAAGCTGTACCTTTCCGAAATCGCCGCAGGCTCTCTGAGACTGGCCCTGTACAGCGACGACAATGGAAAGCCGGGAGCGTTCCTGATGGGTACCGAGGAGATCATAAGCCCCAAGGCCGGTTGGGCGGCTTTCGCACTTACCGCTAGTCAACCGATTGCGGCGGGCGACTATTGGCTTGCCGTGTGGTCTAACGCCGGATTCAAGACACCGTGCGAAAGCGGTCGCGGCACGGGGCTGCTGTTCGATTCGGAAGATGGAGATTGGACCAAACCATTGCCCGCCGCAAACGGCGTTTCCGATTGCCGGGTGTCTCTGTATGCGTACTGCGGCGCTCCCGCGCCGGTGCCAACGCCCGTGCCACCGAAGCCGAAGAAATAGCGCGGTGGTCGAGACGAGGGGACTCACCGCCTCGACGTTCCGGGCATCGGTGCACAACACATGGAAGGGCGGTACCGCTTTGGTTCCGCCCTTCTGTTTTGGATTGTACTCTCCTCCGCTCCGGAATGCTCGCAGCGCCGCGCAATGAGCGGGCAGATGTCCGGTCAGTGAAGACCTTCTGTCAACAAACAACCGCATGTGAAGGACCAGCCAGGTAGAGTCGGCGTAACTTGCGCAACGCCTTCTGCTTCACCTGCCGCACCCGCTCGCCGGTCAGGTGGTACCGCTTGCCGATCTGCTCCAGCGTGCAGGGCGGAATCTCTCCCACGCCAAAGTACTGCCGCACAATCTCCCCTTCACCATTGTCAAGCATGACCAGCAACTCTTCGACCGATTCACGCAGGGCCTCCCGCGTGTGCGAACACCTACTCCGGCGTGATTGTCACCACCGTGCTACCGGGCCGCTGTGTCTCATACGAGAGCCGCATCCAGGCGTCGGATCGGGCCGTGCGGCTGATACGCACCTCGTCAAGATTCCCTGCCAGCCGCTCGAGGGAACCCTGATCGTCCACGCCCAAGCGCACGGCATAGGCGGGAGTTGCGGGCGTGCGCTCGGAGCCGAACGACCACTGTCTCGCGTCAATGCGACGACCGTCGAGGAACACGAACAGACTGTCGGTGTCATAGCGGACGGACGCTGCTACGTGGTGCCACACTCCGAGCTGCAGCCCCGATGTACCGCCGGCAGCGCCACCAATCCGGGTGGTGTCGGAACCACGCGCAAAGACCCAGGGACGCAGCAAGCTGTCAACACTGAGCTGCGCGCGGGATGCACTGGTGGCGGTCTGCGAGCCGACCGAGACCGCAACGATGCTTGAGTATCCACTGCCGGCAGCTCTTGTCACGTTGACCCACGCACTGAGCGATGCACCAGCCGCACCCGAGAGAATCGGCAGGTTGCTGCCGATGTCGATGTGCGCGGTGGTTCCGTTGAATTGCCGGCCGTCCACAACAACCCCGGATACCACTGTAGTTCCCAGATTGATACCGGTGTAGCCGTGGGCTGTGGCATCGGAGAGCAGCGTGCCCAGGTGCCACACGCCCTCGAAGCCATTTGCCGTGTCGAAGACGCGCGTGGGCTGCGAGGCGTTCTGTCTCAGAGACGTGTCCACACCCATGCGGATGTACTGCGCAGTGCGCCCCGCATACACCGTGTCAACCAGCACCCACAGCTCCGCCACACGGCTCGTGCGATCCCACCGTTCCACCTCGTAGGGCAGAGGCGTGCCCATCGACGTCTCAAAGACCAGGCCGCCGCTGTCCGCTGCCGCAAAGGAGAATGTGGCAGCCGTCAACCGCACCAGAAGCGGGAAGTCCGCCACGCCGTCTGCGATATCCGCGCCGGTGGCCGCCGTGTTGAGCCAGAGTCGCCGTGCACCCAGCAGGGGCCGTGCAAACCGGGCGCCGACCACCCACAGCGACACGGTATCGCGGTGCAGCGCACCGTCGGTCACGACCGCAACCAGGCGCATGCCCGATGCGGGCATCGATGCGCGCTCAACCACGACCGGGAACGTGCGTGCCGTGTCCAACGACTTGACAAGCGTCTTGTTGCCCTGCGCGAGGCAGAGCTGGTACCGGTCGGTTCCGGGCACATCGGCATCCGCGATCGAGTACCGCAGCGTGTCGGCAGCAACCGTGTCATCAAGCTGCAGAATGTCGCCGGAGAGACGCCCCCGCACTGACCGTACCGACAGCGAGCACGGCTGATTCTCCGCGTCAATTACCAGCAGCGTTTCGGCAACCCACACCGGCTGATACCCATCGTCGATGCTGACGACAACGGTGGTGCGGCCCGTGTCCGAGGGCGTCCACGAGATCGCTCTATTGTCAAGCACCAGGCCCGCAGGCCCCGCCACCAGCGTCAATACAAGCGAATCGCCGTCGCTGTCCACTGCCCGCAGCGAATCGCCGAACGTCGATCCCACGCGAATCGTTGCGGACGGCTGGAGGCGTCGTACGAGATACGGGGCGTCGTTGCGGTACACGACGGCCGTGCTCACGGTTTGGTTGCCCGACCGGTCAAACGCCATAACCCGCACGGCATTGCCCTGGGGTACATGGTCCAGCATTGTCGTGGCATACCACACGTACGCACCGGTACTGTCGATGGTGGCCGCACGCAGCCCATTGATGGTCACGCTGTCAAGCCCCGAACCCTGGTCAAACGCCAGCACCGCGATCCTCACCGAGCGTCGATCGACAAAGAGCTGATCTGCCGCCAACCCATCGATGCTGATCCTCGCGATGACGGGCGGCAGAGTGTCGACCACCGACGCGTCGACAATGATTACGCGGGATGCTGTCACGTGCACATTGCCGACGGAGTCGAACGCATCCACGGCAACCAGGTTGGTGTCTGCGGACAAGAGCGCATCGATCTCGAACGCCCCGCCCGACCGCGCGACAGTGCGGGGCGCCGCGGCCGTCATACCATTCACCGACACCGAAACGCGCACCCGCAGACTGTCGCGGGTGATATTGACAACGCGTCCAGCCACCAGAATAATTGCCGACGAGGTGAACGAGGTGTCGGGATTGGGCGCAAGGATCTCCAGGGATAGCGATGTGCCGTGTGCGCCTGCCGGATCGTACATCACGAAGAACGTATGGCGCGACCAGTGACCGTATCTGTCAACCGCCACGACAACCAGGGCAATGGCCATGTCGGCAGCGAGCGAATCGACCCCATGAACGCCGGCATAGTACGCGCCCGATCCCGATGCGGTCATGGGCACACCGTTGACCGTGGGCGAGCCCTGCAGCCCAACGCCCTGGTCAATCACGCGGACAGCAAGCACAAAGACCGAGTCGCTGGTCACCGAGGTATCGCCGCCGCTCACCGCATCGATGTCGGGACCGGCCGTATCGTCGATGGTGAAGAAGAAGGGGACCCTCGGGGAGGAGTACTGGCTGCGCACATCCGACACCCACAGTTCTCCGTGCCCCTCGTACGCCACTGCGCCGCCGATGGTAGTGGCGGTCTGCGGAGACGCCGCAAACACCTGTACTGACGAACCCATGCTCCAGTGGTACAGCAAATCTCCGTCCCTCACCGGCGTGCACGCCAGAGTGACGGGAACGCCCAGCAGCGCGCGGACAGTGTCTTGATGGAGGGGAGAGATTGCGCGGAGGGAGAACGCGTCGACCACGAGGTCACCATTGCTGCGATACGTTGACACTGCGGCGCGCACGATGCCGGTATCCGACAGAGAGAAACGCATCAGAAACAACCGGTCACCGAAGCCGCGTTCCTCGGATGCTCGAAGCATCTGCACCGCGCCGAACCGGTTGCCGGGGATCGTGACGGAGAAGGAATCGACCATCTCCCGGCCCGCAACGACCACGGTGAGCGACTCGGAGTGAAAGATCTCGACCGAGTCACCCTCGTCAAGCGTTCCGAATGACCGGTCGGAGACATGCGCCCGCGCGTTGCCGGCATCGGCAAACGGGTTGTCATGCGCGCAGGAGAGCGCCAGACCAATGCCCGCAAGCAGGGCCGACGTCGCAACGCACAGGACAATGCGGTGGTGGTGCATCGGCTACCGCCTTGTCCGGATGAAGGTGCTTCCGGGCTTCTGCGATTCGTAGCAGAGGCGGATCCAGTCGGCGCTTCGGGCAACGCGGTGCATTTGCACTTCGTCAAGAATGCCGTCCCAGTATCGCGTGTCTGCAGGATTGCCGGCATAGAGACTGCCGATCGCAAGCGTGTCATCGCTCTGTGCGGAGATGTCGGGACACGCGACGGAACTCCGCAGCGAACCGTCACGGTACAAGCGCGCCGTACCGTCAAGGGCATTGTACGAGCCGCATACGTAGTACCACGTTCCGGTACGCGGATTGTCTGGTGGAATCGCATATGCGGTGCACCAGTCGCCGGTAGTGCCCGAAACGACAAACTCGAATCCGCCGGCGCCCCAAGCATGTTGCAGGGAATACTGAGCATCCCCCTTGCCGATAATCCTGTTCCAGTTGCCGCGAGTGTCAAACGCATCGGCCATCACCCATGCGCTGAACCCCATGGAGTTGCGGCCGGTGATATCCACGCGAGAGTCCGCGGAGATCGTGACAAATTGCGAGGACGTCGGCACAAAGCGCGTACCATTGCCAATGGCCCCGGGCGTCACGTTGGCGGCAGTCATGTTCCCGTGGGGTGTGCCGTTCTCCGCGCTGGACGTCGCGTCCTTGATTGAACCGACACCCGCGCCCGGATCATCGGCGAGATGCCACACGCCCACAAACCCGTTGGCCGTGTCAAAGACGCGGCCCGGATCCGAGGCCATGCCGCCGGCTGTGGAGTCCCACCGCATGAAGATGGGCTGCGAGTCTTGCGCGGCGTAGATGGTGTCCACGAGTACCCACAGTGCCGCACGTCGGGATGCCGTGTCCCACATCTCCACCTCGTAGGACAGGGGAGTTCCGCTTGCCGACGAGAATCGGAGCCCGCCGATCGTATTGACGCGCCGGAAATCGAATGACGAGGTATCGAGCCTCACCAGCAGCGGGAATTGCACCACCGGTGCAGAGAGGCCGGCAGATGCGACATTGAGGTAGAGCGTCTGTGCCGCACTCATGGGCGCCACGTAGTCGCGGTACACTACTACCAGCATCAAGGCATTGCGCGACCCACCTCCGTCCACAACGAGCGCGCGGATCGTGTCACGGGCAGCGGAGGACTGCACCGGGTCGATGGTCATCGAGAACTGCCGCGTAGTGTCAACCGTGGTGACACTCACGCTCCCCGCAAAAGTGACGGTCACGGTATGATGGTCGACCGACGTCGGGTCGGCGTCGAGCACCGAGAAGACGACCGTTGCGGGGCCACCATCGCGGAACAGCGAGAGCACGCCGTCTTGCAGGATGCCCCGGTCTGCACGCACCGACAGTGAACACGGCGCATTGATTCGCGGCAGCACCTGCAACGAGCACGCCGCCACCGTGGAGTCGAATCCGTCAAATAGCGCGGTCGTCACCCGGACAAAACCGACCGTGGCGTCGGCATCGCTGGGGATCCATGACACGGCCATGCCATCCAGAGCCATGCCGGGCGGTCCGGAGATCGCCATGGTGACCGGGTCGCCGTCGCGATCCAGCACATACAGCGAGTCCCGGTAAAGCACACCAGCTCGTGCAGGACCGGATGCGCAGGGCCGCGAGAGCAGTTGCGGCGGACGGTTGGCGGTTACGCGCACGGATGCCGCTGCCACCAGCCCCACCCGGTCGCGCACCGTGACCGTCAGAAGCGCCCCATCACGAACGTGCGGCGCGAACGCGCGCGCGGTCCACAGATAGCCGGTATCCGCAACCGGCCATGCCTCGCGCCCGTCAACGGAGACCTGCGCGATACCCGAGCCCTGGTCAAACGCGATGATGCGCACGTCGACGGTGTCGTTCTGCGTATGCACATCGGGGCCCGGCTTGCCGTCTACGAGAAACTCCACGATGACCGGCGATTCCACATCGGGGGTGGTAGAATCGACGCGAACGACCAAGTCCGTATCGACGATCGCCGCGCTGCGCAGATCCCGCGCCTCAATGTGAATCGTGTCCACCGAGTCGGGCAGAACCATGCTCTGCCGCCACAGAACGCGCCCCACGCCTGTTACCCGAACTGCGGCGTACATTGAGTCTGACGTGCGGACACTCACCTGCGCATCGACGGAATCGGTAGCCGCATTTGACAAGGCGCCCAGAAGCTGGAGGCTCGAATTCCTCACGATTGCCGGGTTCGGTGTGGGTGACAAAATCGACAGCGCCAGAGCACCCGTGTGCGCCAGGGAGTCGGAGTGCACGAGCCACAGCGTGTCGCGCGCGGGGTTTCCCACCCGGTCTCGCGCCTCCAGCAGCAGCGGGTACGCGCCACCAGCGGCGCGCGCACGCACCGAGTCGATGCGCCACGAGTATTCCGAGCCAAAGATCCGCGCTGGTTGCACCCCGTTGACGGTGGCCGTCGCAACGATGCCCGAGCCGGGATCCACGATCCGCACCAACAGCTCAAACGCGTCATCACCCGTACACAGCGTGTCGAGCCCGCACAAGGGCGTGAGTACGGTGAGTGTGGGCGCGACAACATCGATGAGCCTGAAGCAGAACGGTGTCTTCGGCGACGACTGCCGACCCGCGACGTCGGTCACCCAGAGAAAGCCGCCGCCAATAGTGTCGGCTGTTGGCGGGATGGCGGTGTCGGCGCGCGGAAAGGCACTCCGCACAACAACGTCGCCGAACGACCAGCAGTACCACACATTGCGATCGCGCACCGAGTCGGTGGCCAGCGGTGTGTTCTGACCGAATCCGCCGAAGACCGCCGGTTGACGCAGCGGAGACCAGGCGCGCACCGGCAGCTTGTCCACAACGACCTCGCCGGATGAGCGGTGCGTGGCCACAGCCAGCGTGGTGCGGCCGGTGTCGGACAAAGAGAAAATGACGAGGTGACGGGCATCCCACGGCTCAGCGGCGGTGTTGGGACGGCACACAATGGTGTCCCCTGCCCGGTTCCCGGGCACGATCACCACGAAGGAGTCGACCTCCTCGCGCACGGCCACCACAATCTGCAAGGTCTCGGCGGAGAAGATGCGCACCGAGTCGTGCTCGTCAATGGTGCCAAACGATCGGGCAACCACATGCGCACGGGCATTGTCCAGTTCAAGGAAGGGATTGCGATCGCGCACACACGCGGCCGTCACCAGCAGAAACATCCACCACACGGGCCGTCGCCACGCCGCGAACCGCCCCGGTGCACCGCGTCCCGTCCGATGCTGCGACCGATGAAGGGATCTGTCCATGGCGTGCCTCAGAACGTGAACGACCACACCAGTCCAACACCACCGCCTGCGGCAATCAGCAGCCCGCCAACCAGCACAACCACGTCTGCACGGCGCTTGGACGCTGCGGCCCGCCAGTCGGCGTCGGTGTTTGCCGCAATGTTGCTGTTCTCGTCGACGAAGGCTGCGTCCGACAGCGCGTCAAGCTCGCGGGTGTCGCGCGACAGCGTGGCGCCGAAGATTGTGGCCAGAGATGTGCCCGCCACCACGGCGCCCAGACCGCAGAAGCGCAGGAGCGTTCGCTTGCGCGCCGCCGGATCCTGCAAAATGCGAATGGGCACGCCGTCCTTCACTGCGTCCTTCATCGGCAGGGCGTACGAGTAGCGGTCGCCGTCGGTGACTGTTGGATTGACGGGCGCGCCGGCAATGGAGAGGTTGCCGCGCCCGTTGTTGCGAAGGGACGTCTGGTGCACCTTTACGAATTTGGTGAGAGCGTCGATACCGTACACCGAGTACTGCAGCCTGCAGAATGTGAATTCGGCGCCAATGCCGCCCTCGTGCACTGTGATGCCGTTCCAGTCGTAGGGGTTGGGCAGCAGCGAGGAGCCGGGATTGTAGTCGCGGTCGTTCTCCGAGGAAAAGACGATGGGCTGCGCCCGTGTGCCGGCCGCCACCAGGCGGCCCTCCACATGCAACGTGGTGAATGCGCGAAAGAGAAGCACAACGCCCGGCTCCACCACCACCGTCTTGCCGGAGGGAACGTACAGATCGGCGGTTACCACGTACGGCTTGTCGGATGCGTCGATGTTGTGCGCAAGGTTCCCGGCCAGAGGAATGAAGTTCGCTTTGTCCACGGGTGCCGGTGCAGGGCGTGCGGTGCCAACCCCGGAGGAGTCCTGGGCACACAGCGGCAGCGCTCCCCACACAACGCAC
>Ga0315288_10013497_pt1 | contig 10227 bp, 5 predicted proteins | sample YL17G11_20_MG_FD_203454 | JGI IMG/M metagenome (GOLD analysis project Ga0315288, IMG submission 203454) | Sediment microbial communities from Yellowstone Lake, YNP, Wyoming, USA - YL17G11_20 | ecosystem: Environmental > Aquatic > Freshwater > Lake > Sediment | place: USA: Wyoming | collected... | reverse complement strand
CAGATGCGCACGTTTATCAAATCTAACGCCATTGATTTGTGTCTGAACTACCCGCGCACCACTCTCAAAGTACCCGCCATCGTGATCCTGCTCAAGTCAGAGAAAGAATCACAAGCCTACCTCGGGGACTCGATGGGTATGGAATGCCCAGATGAGTTTTCTTACGATGGTGGCATCGAAGGTGAGATTCTCGGTGGTGCAGCATCTGTGTCGTCTCTCAGTGGAAATTACAAAACAGTTTTCGGACCATTTGCAGGGCTTACGGGCACTGAAAACACGATTAGAATCGACTCTTCTGAGTGGGCTACAGACCAGTTTGTAGGTAAAAATTTGGTTCTTCGCCTTCTCAGCGGTACAGGTGCTGGGCAGATCAGAAAGATTGTTGCTAACAGTGCCTCGGTTATCATGGTTGACCGCTCATGGCTTGGGGTACCAGACAACACCACAGTGTTTGAAGTGTCATCACCACCGACAGAGACAATTGGGCAACCCAGTTCGCTGTACGACCGCAGAAACCCGCCAGCCAGCTTAGAGCGTCGTGGCGCGCTCTATGACATGTCCTATCAGATTCAGGCGATTGGTCCGAATCCTGAGCTAACGATCTATCTATCAGTCATTATCAAATCGATTTTGACGATCTCCAGGCTGTTCCTGGAAGGGCAAGGCATCATGAATATGAAGCTTAGTGCTACTGATTTCCTGCCTCGAACAGAGTATCAACCTGATTTTGCGTATATGCGGGCTGTAAACATGGACTTTATAGCTCCATTCGATATTTTTGAGGCTCTTGGCAATGTTGCTGAAACTTTTGTACTGACTTTAGAAGTTGAAACCCCCATTGTAGTTGCGAACTCGGCGTAACAATGGCAACTGTTGTGTCGACAACAACTGGCTCGTTAGTAACAAATATTAAGGCATCGATTATCTCGCAGATCGAGGAGACTCAATTGGCAGCAACTCCACAGTCGTATAACGGAATCGCAACATTCACGGAAGCTTTGGAGCAAATTACAATTACTCTGACGCCAGGGTTTGCTGGAATTTCGGCTTACAACATCACTTTAGGAGTCAGTGGAGACGTAGGTGCGAAGTATATTAAACTTAGTGGTACAAGTTTTCAGTTAGTGCCAACCGCAGGTTTTGACGGTGAGGTTTCATGGACCGCAGATCCGCTACTCTAATATCTATTATTTCCGTTCTAATTTTAATTCTTGTCTTCTCGACTTCGACAACCGCTCAACAAGCGGCACAGAAGTTTATTGGTATTGAGCTGGTACCACAGGCTGTGTCTCCTATCACATCTGGAAAAATTGGGATCTATGGCAAAACCGATGGTGAAGGCTACCTGCAAAAAGCCAATGGTTCGTCTTGCCAGCTTTGTTCAGGTGGAGGCGGAGGAGACATCACTGCTGTAACAGCAGGCAGTGGGTTAGCGGGTGGTGGAACCACTGGAGATGTGATTCTGTCCATGCCATCAGTCGGCACCGCCGCAACTTACAACCTTGGGGCAGGTTCAATCACTACTGATGGGCAGGGCCGTGTGTCTGGTGCGACCTCTGGGGTATCACCACCTACTAGCAGAACCATTACAGCAGGTACTGGGTTAACTGGTGGTGGTGACCTGTCCGCCAATAGAACTATCTCAATGCCGAGTGTGGGCACTCCTTCGAGTTGTACAAATTGTTCGATAACCACGGATACGCAGGGACGAGTGACTGTTTTGGCGTCTGGAGCAGGCAGCACTCCTTCACTCCAACAAGTATACACAGCCAGCACAGCACCTGTTGACGTGCAGGAGTCGACCGCTAATGGAACAATAGGTCTTATTGTACCCAATAATGACGCTGGAGTGCCTGCACTGCGCATTAGCCGAGGAAACTGCGATATCGTCGGACAAAATTACAACGGTGACGCTGGCACCCGCACCGAATGCGCTGGGCTCAATCTTGAGAATCCAATGACAGCGACTAGCGGTCATGCGCAGATGTCGCCGGAACTTTGCTTTACCGGGCAGGTACAAGATCTGACCAAGGTTGGGCCCGCTCAGTTTCGCAAAGACATTACTTGTATGAGCAACCAACCGCCCGACACGTCGAACGACACGTCGAATCTAAATTTCTTTCACAGTCGAGACGATGGCGCGACGTGGTCGATGGCATTTGGCATCAGACAGCAGGAAGACTTCGTCGGCGGCGAAACGATTTTGTACAATATGCCGACCGACAGGAACGGTGGCGCTTCTTCTCTATGTCAGTATCCGGGTGATGGTAACAACACGCATTCCACGGCCTTCCAGTGTTTAACGGGGAAAGTTTGGCAGTTTGGCCCCTTTCTGGGTAGCACGTCAGGGATACGCGGTGGAATTGGAGGAGGGGGCCCAAACATAGACGGAATCTTTGGATGGGGGTCGACTACCTCCCGCTTTCGAGAGTTTACAGTAGGGGCTTGGGACATTAACGGATCTGGGATCTACGGGTTCCATGCCGACGGCACAGGGAGTGGGTTCAACCAGGGACCTTACGTAACCGATGGCCTCTGGCTTGATAATGATGATGTGGCCGCAGGTTCCGGCCAGAAAATCAGATCACCGGCTATCGTGCTTCGCGGATCAGGTTGGAACAACACCGCGAGCGCTGGCGGAATCTCTCACGCCATGATCATGGGCAGCACGATTGAGCGACCCGCTGGGCGAGCGCTTGCTGATATAGAATTTTGGACCCAGACCGATTTTCTAACAACGACTGTTGTGTCTGCGGTTCTGGAAGGAACCGAAGCGAACGAAAATTTCAACGGTGTTTTTAGGACCCGTCATTACAGCGGCATCGGTGGTACTTCAACGGCAGTCGTTGCGGGCGCGGCGACGAACTGCACCACTGCGGCAACAATCGCTCTCAGCGCAGAATCAGGCGACCACGCGGGGACGGTAATCGTGACTACGGGCGCGGCAGCATGTGCAGCCGGGTCCATGTTCACTGTCACATTTTCAATCGCTTACCAAAAGGCCGGAGTTGGAACTTCCCCCCATGTTGTCTGGTCACCGTCGAACGCTAACGCGGCGGCGAAGGATTTTTACATTGATCAAGTGGCAACGACTTCAACGACGTTTGAAATGAAAACTGTTTCCGCACTTGCGGCGGCTACAGAATACAAAATCACCTACATGGTTATGCAATGACCAATGAAGCGAGGGAGAAAATGAAAAATGTTTCTGCAAAGGGTGCTCTAGTCCTGGCGGCTGCGCTTAGCGGATACGGAGCGCATGCTCTGAAGGCGAGCGCATCACCCGACCTGGCTATCGAAGAGCTGTCGTGTCACCGAAAGGCGGGATGCACCGCTACAATCAATGTTCTCGTAGAAGGCAAAGTGACAGAGCAGCGTCAGGTTATTTTCGGGCAGTATGACATCAACGGCAAGGAGTCGGTTCGCGGAGTCAGGATGGCCGATCTACCAGCGTCCCTTCGGACCTTTGTTGAAGACATGCGCTCGGGAAAGTATAACGGGATCGCCAAGTGATATGAGCACGCTATCCGACATGCAACGAGTGTACTTCGGGGTGGCGACACCCCCCATTACGTTTGATGCTAATTTTGTCCAGAATACTTTGGGAAACCAAGGTACGGGGCTGGGGTCAGGTCGTCAGCGTGTCATTAACTACATAACTGGTCCTGGGCAGAAGATGTACTATGCGTTCCCAAACGCATATGGTGGTTACCCAGAGAATTTCAGAGATTCAGCTACCTTGATTGAAGCTGGTTTCGTCGTCGCAGCAACCATTATGATTACTACTACATTCGCTACTGAGTATTTTAATATTTGGGAAAGCGAACAATCTGCACTGGGATTTGTCGGCGTGGAGATTACATAATGCCAGTAGAATTTGATACGCAGCTCGTTAGACGGAATAATGCAAATTTTAAACTCGTCGACGACAGCGACATAGCGGGTAGCTCACGTGTGGTTGATACGATTCTCTTACGTGATGGAATTCAAACTGCTCTGCGTAAGCAGGGAATGATTGTTTACGTCAAAGCGACTGATATTTACTACAACCTGCAAGCCGACCTTACGACCTGGGCAGTTTTTCAGAGTGGTGCAGGTGGTGGGTTGCCTCCTGTTGCCGGGGAAGCTGGGAAGTTTCTTACAAACGATGGGTTCACTGTTAGCTGGGCCTTTGTTCCGTCTGACCTTCCTACGCAAACTGGTAACGCAGGCAAGTTTCTATCTACTGACGGCAGTATTGCCACTTGGCAGAGCACACCAGGTGGCGGGTTACCGCCATTAGCTGGTCTTGATGGGGCGGTACTACGAGAAACTGAACCAGGTGCCTTGCTCACATTTGCACGGCTGACGCAGGATGACATTGACCCAGCGTTTGCTGTCACGGCGTTTTCTCCAGGGTTCACAACTACTAAAGAGGTTGGGGACAGCATCATCAACCCTAGCTTCACAGCTAGCTACAATGCAGCGCTTGCATCTGCAACATTGCAAGATGACGTCGATACTCAATCGCTATTGACTCCATTTCTAGCGTTTGCATATGGAACACCCCCATTGACTGCTCGCACGTACCTAAAGACTGCCATCAACGCGACAGTGACTTGGGTGCTTTCTGCAACTAAGGTCGGTGGCACTCCTGTCCGTACCTCTAGTGTTGGAGCTGCTTGGAGACCGCGTGTGTATTTCCAAGAGAGTACAGTGCCAGGTTCGTATAACGCAGCGTTTATTACCGGTCTTACTGGGCAAGCTCTTGCGTCTGGGTTCGCACGAACAATTGCATTTGGGGCAGGCGGTGGTACCAAGAAACTTTATTACGCGTACCCAACTGCGTTTGGTAGCCCGTCACAGTTCAAGGATGCTGACACAGGGTTTGCAATCCCATTTACTCTGGTCGCGTCAGCGGTAGCGGTAACCAATGCATTCGCTGTTGCTCCGGCAGGTGGATACAATGTTTGGGAGAGCGACAACTTCCTTAACGCAGCAGTCAACGTACAGGTGTTGTAATGGCGGACATCCTCATAGGCGGGACATTAGCACCTAACGGCCCATTCGGTATCACACGTGATACCGATACGATTGCCGGTTGGAGGCGTGTTGCCGATATTACTGCACGTAATGCCATCGTAACTGCACAACGTGCGCAGGGCATGCACGTATACATCGTCTCCTTGAATGAGACGTTTCGTTTAGGGCCTGGGCTCACCAACGCAGATTGGATTCTGACCACTGCAGCTGAAGCTAAAGATCAGTATAAAATTAGTGTTCGCACTGCTGCCACAGCGAACGTTGGTTCACTGTCTGGTACTACGACCATTGACGGTGTTGCACTTGTTGTTGATGACCGTGTGTTGCTTGTCGGGCAAGTAACACAGACCCAAAATGGAATTTGGATTATCCAAGCAGGTGCTTGGCTTCGTCCTGGCGATTTCTTGTCTGGGTCGTTTGCAGCTGCTTCCATTATCTTTGTCGAAGAAGGCACTCTTAACAAAGACACTGGTTGGATTTGTTCTACTGACCGTCCAGTTGACGTAATTGACTTGAATCCCATTGCATTCTCACTTTTCACAAGTGCTTTATCGGCGGCAGCTCCTGTCAATGTCACAAAATCAGCCGCTGCTGTGGGTGTCGCCACAACTACTGCTCGGGCAGATCACAAGCATGACGTTACTACTGCAGCCCCTATCACCCAGGCTTTTGATACTGGCAACGTGGAAGGGACAGCTACGTCTCTGACTCGTTCTGATCACCAACACAGCTTAGGTACTCCTCCCGCACCTGCAAACGTCACTAAGTTTGCGGCTTCAGCGGGTGTGGCAACAACTCCAGCACGTTCCGATCACAAGCATGACGTTACAACTGCAGTACCAATCACCCCGCAATTTGGTACTGGCAATCTTGAAGGTGGCGCAGCAACATTGGCCAGGTCTGACCATGCACATGACCTTGGTGCTCCTGCAGCACCAGTTAATGTAACCAAAGCAGCAGCATCAGCTGGTGTTGCGACAGACCCAGCACGTTCGGACCACAAGCATGATGTAACTACTGCCACAGCAGTAGATGTCGGTGTGGCCAATGCAGAGGGAGTAGCCAGCTCTCTGGCTAGATCTGACCACGCGCACAATTTGCCGTTCACACCTGTCCAGACTGCTTTAGCCGCAGCTACGGCATCCGTGAGTGTCAACAGTCAGAAGATTACGAATCTTGCGACACCTACTAGTGCAACTGACGCAGCAACTAAAGCTTATGCAGATGCTGTTTCTCAAGGATTGGATTTCAAACAGAGTGTCGTCGCTTTAGCCACGACCAACTTTGTTCTGTCTGGGACAACCACGATTGACGGCATTGCTGTTGTAGCTACAAATCGTGTGCTTCTTACTGGCCAAGCTGCCCCAGTAGAAAACGGTATCTGGGTTGTTGCAGCAGGTGCTTGGACACGTCCTACTGACTTCGCTGCAGGGTCTTCTGCAGCTGGGTCTTTCGCCTTTGTGGAACAAGGGACTCTCAACGGAGACACGGGCTGGGTGTGCACCACCAACCCACCTGTTGATATTGTCGATACAAATCCTCTCGCTTTCACCAAATTCAGCTCAATCCCGTTAGCATCTACACCTCCAGTTAACGTAGATAAGAGCGCTGCAGCAGTTGGTGTGTCAGGGCAAGCTGCACGTGCTGACCACAAACATGATCTCACAACCGCAGCACCAGTTACTCAGGCATTTGATAATGGCAACGTGGAGGGGGTATCCGTTTCAGCAGCTCGTGCTGACCATTTGCACGATCTTGGAACACCCCCAGCACCTGCAAACGTCACCAAAGCAGCAGCATCAGCGGGTGTTGCAGTAACACCAGCACGTTCAGACCACAAACATGACGTTACAACGGCAGTACCACTGTCGACAGCGTTTGGAACTGGCAACGTTGAAGGAGTAGCTACTTCTGTTGCACGGTCGGACCACCGTCATGATCTTGGAAGTCCTGGTTCCCCGATTAACGTAGATAAGTCAGCTGCAAATACTGGGGTATCAATAATCCCAGCACGCGATGACCACAAGCATGATACTTCGACTGCGACAGCGGTAGATGTTGCTTCTGTAAATGCAGAAGGTGTTGCTACCACTTTAGCTCGGTCAGACCACACCCATAACCTTCCATTCACCCCTGTTCAGACTGCATTGGGTGCAGCCACTGGCTCAATCAGTGTGAATAGCCAGAAGATTACGCTTCTTGCTAATCCTACTCTTGGTACTGACGCTGCCAATAAAACATACGTAGATGGCGTAGCGGGTTCTCCTCTATCTAATACCGTCCCTGTAAACGTCACCAAAGCAGCTGCATCAGCTGGTGTTGCGCTTGAGGCATCTAGACAAGACCACAAACACGACATCACCACTGCCGCACCCATCACGACTGCGTTTGGTGGAGGCAATCTTGAAGGTGTAGCCACCTCTATAGCTCGCTCTGACCACGCACACGACTTGGGGTCTCCTGCAGCACCTGCAGATGTGACCAAAGCGGCAGCTTCAGCTGGCGTTGCAACAACTCCTGCACGCTCAGACCACAAACACGACGTGACGACGGCTGCTCCGGTCACGCAGGCTTTTGACACTGGTAACGTAGACGGTGTTGCTACGACTCTCTCTAGGTCAGACCATCAGCATGCGTTTACTTCACCTGCGGCTCCAGCAAACGTTACCAAAGCGGCAGCTTCAGCTGGTGTTGCCGCCACAATGTCTCGGTCAGACCATAAACATGATGTGACGACTGCCGCTGCGGTTGATGTCGCTTCAGCGAATGCTGAAGGTGTTTCAGCATCTCTAGCTCGTGCAGATCACACACATAACCTGCCATTTACTCCTGTTCAAACTGCGTTAGCTGCTGCTACTGGCGCAGTCAGCGTCAACAGCCAGAAGATTACAAATCTCGCTACCCCAACTGTTGGTACTGACGCTGTCACGAAAACATATGCAGATGCTCTTGTACTGTCCGGTACGCAGCTCAAGGCCAATGCTCGGGCACTTTCGAATGCCAACATTGCCGCGTTGTCAGGAACAACGACTATTGACGGTGTCGCGGTAATAGCTACTGACCGTGTTTTGTTAACCGCACAAACAGCTCCATCAGAAAATGGCATCTGGGTAATTAACGCAGGTGCTTGGACGCGCCCAGCTGATTTCGCTGTCGGTTCTGCCGCTGGCGGTACATTCCTGTTTGTTACCGAAGGAAGTACGTTTGCGGATACTGGTTGGCTCTGCACCACGAATCCCCCAACCGATATCGTTGATACGAACTCACTTGCATTCAGTAAGTTCAGCAATGAACTAGCTACAGTTGCACCTGTTGCGGTTACTAAGGCTGCAGCAGTACTTGGTGTCTCCACTCGTTCCGCACGCGAAGACCACAAACATGATGTTACAACAGGAACACCATCAGCTACTGCGTTTGGTACTGGTAACGTTGAAGGCGTTGCTACCACCTTAGCCAGGTCAGATCACCAACATGATCTCGGTACTCCTGCAGCACCAGTTAACGTAACCAAAGCCGCAGCAGCAGTTGGAGTTTCCATAATACCAGCTAGAGCTGACCACAAACACGATGTGACGACGGCAGCGGCTGTTGATGTTGCTTCAGTAAATGCTGAAGGTGTTGCTACTTCACTTGCTCGTGCAGACCACACTCACAATCTTCCATTCACACCAGTGCAAACCGCATTGGCAGCAGCTACTGGGGCAGTAAGTGTCAACAGTCAGAAGATTACAAATCTAACTACTCCAACTCTTGGTACTGACGCTGCTAATAAAACGTATGTAGATACGGTCGCCCAAGGGTTGGATATCAAGGCAAGTGTCCGTGCTCTAGCAAGTACGGACCAGACGCTGAGTGGTACACCGACTGTTGACGGCGTGGTTACTGTTGCTACGAATCGAGTTCTACTCACAGGACAAGCAGCGCCTGTAGAAAACGGCATCTGGGTAGTTGCTGCCGGTGCGTGGTCTCGCCCAACAGATTTTGCAGCAGGTTCTAGTGCTGCCGGGGCTTTCACCTTCGTTGAAGAAGGAACTAGCTTCGCTGACAGTGGATGGGTCTGCACAACTAATGCTCCAACAGATATCGTAGACACAGACCCACTCGCATTTGTGCAATTTAGTGGTGCAGGTCAAATTGTTGCTGGTGCGGGTCTTACCAAGACCGGCAATACCCTCGATGTTGGTGCCGGCGTTGGAATTCTCGTCAATGCAAATGATGTGGCCGTTGACCAGTCGTTCTCCCCTACGTGGACTGGTAACCACGTTTTTCAAGGCGACGTCACTTTAGGCAACGGTGCGTCGGACACAGTCACCGTAGCTTCAGGTGCTCTGTTAGGACAAATTGTCGGCAAGAAGGAAAGTGCACTTACTGGATTTGCTGTTGCGGTTTCCACCACCGACGGGGTGGTCGGTGGTTCTGTTGCTTTCAGCAGTGGTGACGGGGCTCCTTCTGTTGCTGCTCCAGGTGGTGCTGGTGGGCTTCTTACTGTCTCGTCTGGAGTCGGTGGAGCAGGTACGATTGGGCTAACAAGTGGAGCTGGTGGTGCTGTCACCATCAGCACTGGTTCTGCTGGAGCCAACAACGGTGGCGGTACGTCTGCTGCTGGCGCGCTATCTATCAGCACGGCAAACGGTGTGGCGGGAGTCACCGCTACTACTGGTGGCGCTGGTGGTGCTATCACTGTCACGGCTGGTAATGGTGGTGCAGGTAGCGCTGGTGGGTCTGGTGGTTTAGCCGGTGCCATCACTCTAACCGCTGGAACTGGTGCTGGCGATAATGGAGCTGGTGGAACAGCAGGCGCGCAAGCTCGACTTAAGGGTGGAGCTGGGGCTGCGGCAATTGGTGTAAATTCCGCCACCATCGGCGGAGCAGCTAACCTTACTGCAGGAAACGGTGGAGTTGGCAGTGCTACTGGTACTGCAGCCGCAGGAGGAAACGCTACTGTGTCAGCCGGTAACGGTGGCGCAAATGCAGGAGCAGGTGGCGGAGTAGGTGGAGAAGCGCAAATTGCTGGCGGGTCAGGTGCTGCTGGCAGTGGTGCATTTATTGGCAGACTGGGTGGCACTGCTAGCGTAATTGCAGGCAATGGTGGTGCAGCGGCAACTGCAGCAGCAGGTGCTGGCGGGCTCACTAATATCAAATCAGGCAATGGTGGTGCAGGTAGCGTAGGTGCTGCAGGGACTGGCGGGGAAATTACGCTTACTG
>Ga0315288_10013496_pt1 | contig 10228 bp, 6 predicted proteins | sample YL17G11_20_MG_FD_203454 | JGI IMG/M metagenome (GOLD analysis project Ga0315288, IMG submission 203454) | Sediment microbial communities from Yellowstone Lake, YNP, Wyoming, USA - YL17G11_20 | ecosystem: Environmental > Aquatic > Freshwater > Lake > Sediment | place: USA: Wyoming | collected... | reverse complement strand
CGCCGAAGTCCACGGTGCTGTCGCAATTCAGGTCGCCGACCGGGTAGGGACAGCCGTTGACATCCACGCCCCAGACTGAGACATCGTCGACGTTCCAGCCGCAGAAATGAAACCAGAACTGATCCGTCGTACCCATCACCCAGCGCACGTAAACCGTCGGTCTGCCGTCGGCCCAGCCCGAGATGTCGTACTCCTGGTGGACCCAGGCGCCGTCGTAAATCATGCCTTGGTTCTGCCAGACGTTGATCCACGCGGTGCCATTATCGCTGACCCGGATGTAGGCATGGTCAGGCGGCGCCCCCACACCGAGCCAGCGGTAGAACGAGAGCTTGGTGTCGATGAGGGCGGCGCAGTTTATCGCCGGCGTCGTGATGTTCATTTCGGGCAGCCCCCCGGCGTAATCGCCTGCCAGGTTGTACCCCATGACGTTGGTACCGGTGTAACCGCCGGTCGGGTCCGGCCCGCCTGAACTCCCGCCCCCCCCGGTCGGTGTGCCCCAGGCCCACTTGTTGGCGGGTGTGTCCGGCGACTTCGTCCAGCCGGGGTTCACATCCATGTTCGCCTCGTACGCGCTCACGATCGGCGGGACTGGTAATTGGTACGCGGTGTTGGGCGCGCCCACGGGTAAGGTGCCTACAACTCCGGTCGTCGTCGCAGCCGAGAAGTAGAAGTACAGGGTCTTGCAGCACGGCGTGCCCGGCAGGGTCGCCTGGTACAGATTGTCGCCCAAGGGCGTCAATTGGCTCTCCACGAAGGCGCCGTACGGCCCGATGCGGCTAAAGAGTTTTGTCGAGCCAGGATCGAGCGTCCCGCCAATCACGTTGATTTTCACGTTGGTGTTGCGCGGCGTGTCTGGCCACAACCAGGTTGGGAGTTCGGCGGGCAAGGTGATTATCACCGGCGAACCGTAAGACCACTGGGCCAGGAGCAGCGCCGCCGCGAAATTCTCCTCGCAAGTTGGGACGATCTGGTCGGCCGGCAGCTCGAACGTGCCCGTGTCGCGCAGCTCGGTCGTAAACGCAAACGCGCCTGCGACCCCGTAATACCAATCCGGGGAGACTCCGTCGGCCGGATAGATGGTGGTATAGATCGAGCCGTAGTCGTATTGCACGTTGTGCACGGCCTGAATCACATCCGCGGACGCCTCGTCCACGGCCATAAACAAATCGTTGTCCGGCGGCAGCGCGTCCGTGTAGCCCCACGGCGACATGAAGAGTTGGCCGTAGCTGTGATAACTCTGGTAGGCGACGATCTGCGGGTGCGCCAGCGCGAAATCACGCATCGCCGCCGTCTCCGGCTCCGAGAAAGCACTCGTGCCGTTATACGTATCACTACACGGATACCACTCACCGTTATCCCAGCCAACCGAGTAATTGCGGTTGTCGTCCACGCCGTAGCAGTTGTACCCCGGCGGTGGCGGCCGGCGGTTCTTACGCCAGAGCCGGTCGTTGGTCCAGGAGTACACGTACCCGTCCGGGTTCACGACGGGAATAATGAAGAATTCGACGGCGTTGACGAGGGCCCGGACATTCGGGTCGGTGTCGTAGGTGTAAACGAGTTTGTCCGCGATCCACATCGGCACCATGACGGTGATCCATTCGCGGGCATGATGGCAACCGTCGAAGAGCAGGGCCGGCTTGTCGGCGCCGGGACCGCTGATGCGGATGCCGTAGATGTGCCGATTCTGGAGCGTCATGCCGAGGTCGAGCAGTTGAGCCAAGTCCGGCCTGTCCGCGACCATCGCGTTGAGCTTGGCATTAACCGCATCCAGATCCTTGTAGTCGTTGAACCAGGCCGGATCGCGGCTGTCGACCGCCGGAGCGCGGGCCAAGCGCTCGCGCTCGGCGTCAATGTCCTTTTGCACGTTGTCGTTGAGCACCTTGTATGTCAGGCCCAGTGCGGCGAACGCCGCCACAGACTCCGGGGGGACCAGGTAATCGACGAAGCCCAATCCCTCGGCCTCGCTCATGAGCCGACCTCCCACCGAGTGGATCTGCCCAATCTGCTGCCCGCCATCCACGTGCACGCGTACGACCTTGTAGTTGTCGTACCGGACCACGGCGTCGGCGTCCTCGGCCAGTGCGGGCCAGGCCGCGCTGAGGACAATGACGACCGCCCACAACGGACTCGCGCGGAACAACATCGTTCGCTCCCTCCTTTCTGCAAAGGCTCTAGCGCAACACGCTCAGGCTGCGCACTGCATTGTACCGCAACGGACCGCGCAGCGATCGCCTTCAATAGTCTTTTTCGAGCGCCAAGCTGGTAGCAGGGCCGGTCTCGCCCGCCGCCGGGCGGGTCTCCGTCAGGCGCAGAGGCCTGACGCTACCGCAGGGCGTCGGGATTCAGGGCCTTCAAGTCCGGCGTCACGAACCGGCCGTCCTTGCGGATCAGCGTGCCGTCAAAGTAGATTTCGCCGCCGCCGTACTCCGGCGTCTGGATCAGCACCATGTCCCAGTGAATCTCGCTCTTGTTGCCGTTGGGCGCCTCGTCGTACGAATTGCCTGGCGTGAAGTGGATGCTGCCGGAGATCTTCTCGTCAAAGAGAATGTCCTTCATGGCCTTGGTGATGAACGGGTTTACGCCGAAGGCGAATTCGCCGACGTAGCGGGCGCCTTCGTCTGAGTTCAGCACTTCGTTCAGCTTGGTCGTGTTCGTGCTGGTGGCCTCGACGATCTTGCCGCCCTTGAACATCAGGCGGATGTTCTCGTGCGTCTCGCCGCGGTACATCGTCGGCGCGTTGAAATGGATGACGCCGTTGACGCTGTCGCGCACCGGGGCGGTGAAGACCTCGCCGTCGGGGATGTTGAGCTTGCCGTCACAGGGGATCGCGGGGATGCCCTTGACGGAGAAGGTCAGGTCGGTATCGCGCGGCCCTTTGATGCGGACCTGGTCGGTGGACTCCAGCCGCTGCTTGAGGGCCTGCATGGCCCGGCCCATCCTGGCGTAGTCCAGCGTGCAGACATCGAAGTAGAAGCCCTCGAAGCCCTCGGTCGACATGCCGGCGAGCTGGGCCATGCTCGGATGCGGCCAGCGCAGGACGACCCAGCGGGTCTTGGGCACGCGCCACTCGATGTGCACCCGCTTCCAGACCGTGCTCTCGTAGATCTTCTGCCTTTCGCCCGGCACGTCCGCGAGCTCGGACACGTTGTAGTTGCCCCGCGCGCCGATGTAGCACTGCACGTTCTCCATCTGGCGGCGCTCGACGTCGGCCATCAAGTTCCATTGGGACTCGGACGCGACGAGCATCAGCGCCCGGTTCACCTGCGTGCTCTTGAGCAGCACGAGCGGGTCCGCCCCGGCCTGCCGCGCGACCCGCACGCACTCGATGGTGAACTCAGGCGGGATGTCGGTCGCCTCGATCAGGATCTTCTCCCCCGGCTTGACGGCGCAGGAATAGTTGACGAGCGTGTTGGCCAGCTTGGTGAACCGTGGGTCGATCATCATTCTCCCTCAGCGAAAAGAAGCACACCGGCCAGCCGCTCCGCCGGCCGCGGACGGCATTATGGCACGCCGCCGGGTTTATGCCACTGGGGCGGGGCGGCCGGGGTATGCGACAGAATCCGTAGCGGCCGGGCTGTGCCACGAACCGTAGCGGCCGGGCTCTGTCCCGGCCGACGATGGACACGCGGCCTTCCACGGCCGGGACGGAGCCCGGCCGCTACTTCGCGAGGCCAAGCTCGGCCGCCTTCGTCAGGAACAGGTGCCGCACCTCCGCCAGCGATTGGGGCATGACCTTCACGTCACCCAGAACGGCCATGAAGTTGATGTCGCCGTTCCAGCGCGGCACGACGTGCACGTGCAGGTGCCCGGGCAGGCCGGCCCCGGCGCAGCGCCCCAGGTTGAGGCCGATGTTAAACCCTTGCGCGGCCAGCGCCGCCTGCAGCACGCGCTTGGCGTCGCGCGTCCGCTGCATCAGCTCCAACAGCACCTCATCGGAGAGGTCTTCGGGCTCCGCCAGGTGCACCGTCGGCGTGACCAGGACATGTCCGCTGCTGTAGGGGAACAGGTTCAGCAGAACGAGCGTGCGGGCGCTGCGCCACAGGACGTTGTTCTGCTCGTCCGCCTGCGGCGTCCCGATGACCTGGCAGAGAAAGCACCCGTCGTCCCCGCCGGGTCCCAAGCCGGCGATGTACTCCATCCGCCAGGGGGCCCACAGGTTTTTCTGGAAGTCCGACATTGCGTGTTGCTTTCACGGCGCCAAAAAGGTGTCAGGAACCTTTTGCCGCGAAGCGGTCCTTCGGGTGCTATGCACAAAAGGTTCCTGACACCTTTTTGGCACCCTGGCCGACCGGCTAGGGGGTTGAATCGGGGGTCGTCGCGGCGGCGGTCTCCGGGCTCTTCAAGACGCGGATGCGGCGTACGGCCCGGTGCTCGGCGCCGTCCTGGGTGGCGACGCGCAGCCCGAGCATGTAGTCCCCGGGCCGGCCGATGGTGCGTTGACCGTTCACGCCCTGCCCGATGTCCTTCCCGTCCAACATCCAGTGAAACTCCGCGGTGCGCTGCCAATCCGCGGGGCAATCGGCGGAATAAACGAGCAGGAGCGGCTCGAAGCCAACCGAGGCCGACACGCGAATCCCCACCGGCGAAAGCGGCCGCGCCCCCTTCGGGGCTGCATTGCCACGGCTGGGCGTCGGCTCAAGCTGGGCCAAGGTGGGTGGCGGCTCCTCGACGGGCGGGCTCGGGGCGGGCGGCGCCCCCGGCGGTGCGGGCGGGGTCACCACGGCCAGCGCCACGCGCCGGCGCTGCGTCGGCGCACGCGGCAGCCTGGGGAACGTCTCCTCGCGCGCCGCGACGCTCGGCGGCGTCTGCATTTGTCCCAGGTTTCCGGAGAGCAACGCCAAACCGGCCGGGTTCCCGTCGATCGCCTGGCGCCGGATGAGGACCTCGGGGGGGCGGTTCGGGGCCACGCCGGCGACGCGCGCAAAGAAATCGGCGGCCATGTCGGGCGTGCGCTCGTGCCCGAGACGACTCAGGTACACCCACGCGAAATTCTTGTAGCCGTGGCTCTCGTACCACCGGACGGCCTCGCGGGCCTCCTCCTGGCAGATCGGGAAGTCGTTCTGCGCCGTCAGGATCAGCACCGGGTGATACAGGGACTGCGCCGTCCAGGTGGAATCCAGGACGCTGGCGCAGAAGTCCGATTGACGCACGGCCAGGCAGGTGAACCGCCCCGGGTGTCGATTCAGCATGTAGTGGGCCATGTACCCCCCCGACGACCAGCTTGTGGACAGGACACTGTTGGGATCGGCCGCCGTCTTCGAGAGCACGTGGTCCAGGATGGCCAATGTGGCCAGCTCGTCAGATTTGAACGCCCGGTTGAGCGAGCGCAGCGGGAACTCGCCGGTGACTGTGTCAAACGCCGTGAGCACGGGCGCCACCACGATGTAGCCGTAGCGGTCCGCCTCCTGCTGCCACTCCTGGGCCTGGTACAGGGCGGTATCGAACGGCTTCATGCCGTGAAAGGTGACCACGAGCGGCCAGCGCCGCGCCGCCCGGCCGGCCGCATCCAGCGCGATGTAATCCTTGGGCAAATACAGGTAGTACGCGCGGTCGGACGTCGGCTCCACGATCCGCTCCAGGCGCCCCTGGCCGCGCGGCTGTGGGACGAGGCACCCGCAAGTGCTCAGCAGCAGCACGCCGGCGGACAGCCGCAGCAGGCTGCGGAGCAGCATCCGGCCCCTACTCGCGGGCCGCGCGGCAACCGGGGTCGTACCCGTCAAACGTTCACTCCCTGGCGGACCGCAGCTTCAGGTCCGCCCCGATAGTTTAGCGACCGCGCGTCCAAGTTCCAACATGCCTGTTGCGTCTCGCGTTTAGTTCGCCGACATTCATGCCGATTCTGGGAACGGCGTATGGCCACATTGATCCACGATGCGACCGTCATCACGCCCGACGCGGGCGGGTGGCCGGTTTCCGCGGACTCGGCGGTCCCGGGTCCGCGACCAGTCCGGGTGTTGCGGCACTACAGCCTTGTTTTCGACGCGGGCCGGGTCAGCGCGCTGGCACCCGCGGCCAGTTTTACGCCCCGCCGCGCCGGCGGCAAATTCGCCGAGGTGGTCCAGGGCACGGGGTACGTCGTCATTCCTGGCTTGGTGAACACGCACCATCACCTGTACCAGTCGCTCACCCGCTGCCTGCCGGCCGCCCAGAATGACCGGCTCTTTGACTGGCTGCGCAAGCTCTACGAGCAGTGGCGCCGGCTCGACTATCGCGCCGTCAACCTGGCGGCCAAGGTCAGCATTGCCGAGCTGCTGCTCCACGGCTGCACGACGACGAGTGACCATTTCTACATGTTTCCGCCCGGCAGCGATGTGCGCGTCGAGGCCGTGCTCGACGCCGCCACGGAACTGGGTATCCGCCTCCATCTGTGCCGCGGCAGCATGAGCCTGGGACGCAGCGCGGGCGGCTTGCCGCCCGACGACTGCGTGGAACAGGACACGGACGTGCTGGCCGACTGCCAGCGGGTGCTGGATGCCTACCATGATCCGCAGCCGTATGCCATGCGGCGGATCGATCTGGCGCCGTGCTCGCCGTTCAACGTGACCCGCGAGCTGCTGCGCGACACGCGCCGCCTGGCGCGCGAGCGCGGCGTGCTCCTGCACACGCACCTGGCCGAGACGCTGGAAGAGGAAGCCTATTGCCTGGACAAGTTCGGCTGCCGGCCGGCGCAATATCTCGCCGATCTGGACTGGCTCGGCCCGGACGTATATCTGGCGCACTGTGTCTGGCTGAACGAGGCGGAGATCACGCTGCTGGCCCGGACGAACACCGCCGTCAGCCTGTGTCCGACATCGAACATGCGCCTGGGCAGCGGCCTGCCGCCGATCGGGCGGCTGGTGGCCGCGGGCGTCCGGCTTGGGTTAGGCGTTGACGGCTCCAGCAGCAACGACGGGGGAAACCTGTTGGCCGAGGCGAAACAGGCCTTGCTGGTGGCACGCGTGTTGCCCGTGATGGGGAGCATCGGGGGTGGGACCGGCGTCTCGCCGGTCATACCCGGCGGGCGGGACGCCCACCCCACCCTCCCGCCGGTCATCCCCGCCGGGCGGGACGCCCACCCCACCCTCCCGCCGGTCGAGCCACTGCTTCCCGTGGCGGACGCGTTCAAGCTCGCCACGATCGGCGGTGCAGCGTGCCTGCATCGAGCGGAACTGGGGCATCTGAATCCGGGTGCCGCGGCCGACTGCGCGATGTTCCGGCTCGACGACATCGCGCTCGCAGGTGGCGCTGCCCACGACCCGTTGGCTGCTTTGATCCTCTGTGACGCCCCACGGGCCGAGCGGGTCTTCGTCGCCGGCGGCGAAGTGGTCCGCGACGGTCGCATTGTGGCGCTCGACGAGACGGCGCTGGGCGCTGAACTCAACGACCTCATCGCGAGCGGGTTTTCGGACCGCTCCGCGCGACACACCTGAATCGCAGCGCGCGATTCGGCGCCGCTATCAGAACGCGCCGCGCAAGTCCGCCGCGGCGGACGTCTTTGCGCAGGCGCTCGCTTGCACTTCGCGTTCTGCCGCCTAGCTTCATGGTAGCCGACGTTTTCGCGGAGTGGGCGCGAGGGGGCGTCAAGTGCGCGGGATTGGCGGGGAATGGCGGGAAGGAGCGTGGGGACATGGGAAGGGGGGACCAGGGATCGGGGAGCAGGGATCAGGGAACGGGGAACGGGGAACAGGGCGAGGCGATCCGCAGATTACGCCGAGGGATCCGCTGCGGCGGACAGGCTTCGACCGGGAGCCATTGGGGGTTTTGGTATCGGCGCGCCCGGGGGGCGCGGGGCGGGCGCGAGCGCTTGCACGTCGGTCGGATGGCACTGCCCCGGCTGTCAAAGTGGGCTTGTTTCCGTGTGCGTCCCGCGAATTCTCCCGAGTTCAGTATGGTGTCCCCGGGCGTTCTCTTGCGTTGCCGGGCGGTCGTCCAGCAACTGAAAGGTGCAAAGCGGAGGCGCGCCGGCCAAATCGTCGATCTGATTGTCGCGGATTCACCGTCGGCTGCTCGTTTGACGACGAGCGCCAGGAATGCTGGGGCGAACGGCGTACCGCAGGTCCGGCCAGCCTGTGGCCTGGGGTCGGCATCGCGCGTGCGGTGAGGGCAAGCGTTTAGTCACGGTTCTTCTGGATGCACCAGCGCTGCCCGCTCTCTTCCACTAAGCGGAGCAGGGCTTCTCCCCCCGTATGCTAACTACGAATCCGACGCCCTCCTCGGACGCCACGCGCGCCTCAGGCAAGCGATACAGGAACAGGTACTTGAAGCCAGTATCATCGTATGCGAAGCGGTCTAGCTGCTGGCAGTCTACCGCCGGGTCGCAGAACAGGCCGGCGGCGAGCCCGTCGAAGGTCGGCTTGAGGAAATTCTCGATTTCGAGTTTCTGGTTGCCGTGAGATGGCATGTGAAACGAGAAACCGGCACTGATGGAGTACACCCAGCTTGGGTCAAGTGGCGCGCCGTCGCGGGCCTGTTTCGCGGCTGCCGCCACGATACGCTTCCAATTGAGAAGTACCGCCTTCCCAGTGACCGATGTTGGAACCGAGTTACCGATGATCCCATGCACGGGCAACGCGATATGGCGTTTTTCCTGGGCGAAGGCAACTGCTGAGACGTTCCAGCGGCCGACTTGTTCCCGGACAATTCCGATCATCGCCATCTCCCCAATGCCTGTAGCTTCTCTTGGCGTTTTGATCGGCCTCGCGGCGCGGCTGCCAGAACCAAACGACCGCTTCCACAAGCGATCGTCTTACGGGGGGCTCGGTTTCCCCTGTTCGTCGTCGTCCGCATGCGCAGCAGGCTTGGCTCCCTCGCGACTACCGGTGTCCTGCTGCCCTCTGACCTCGCCGATGACGAAGTAGGCGATGTTGGCCCGATACGTTGGCGCCCAATGGTCGATCATCCGCCCCGTGATGTCGCAGCCAGCCTCAGTAATCCGCTCGCTCTTGACGACGACGAACGTACCGCTGGAGTCACACTCGCTGACCAGCACCACCGGAGGGTGCCTGTACCGCTCGCGGAACTGGAGCTTCACCGTGCCCACATCCTTGTTCTCCTCGAAGTCGAGCCCGATCGTGCCAAACTCGCTCGGCAGCCGGTCCCGCGGGACCGCCCTTGCTTCGTCGGCTGGCTCCCCGATAACGACATAGGCAACGTGGGCGTCAAACGACTGATCGTCCTTTTCGAGCATGCGCGCAGTCAGCTCGCATCCGCTGGGTGTGACCCTTTCAGCCTTGATGACGAGGAATCGCGCGTATGAACCGTTGTCACTGACGAGGACGAGCGGCTTGCGACGGTACTCGTGCTTGAATGTGACGTGGGCGGACCGGGCCTGCCCTTTCTTGGGCACGAACCGGATGATCGCCTCGCCTTGCTCAGAGGCCAGCTTCGGGTCGGGTTGCGCCGGTGCTGTCGCAGGGGGGGCCACGGACGGTTGTTGCGGCGCGGGACTATCGGCGGCCAGCTTCTCCTGCACCGACATGAACGCGACGAAAGCCAACATCATAAGAATGACCGCGGGAGTTGTTCGAACTAGGCTCATTTTGTGGGTCCCTGCCCGCTTCCGGCGGACGCCCCGATCGAGGGTGGCCCGCTGATCGATGGCGACCGGCGCGTGCTTGTGATCGACGTGGGTTACAAGCTGCTCTACGGCGATATTTCCCATTTACTTCCTCCGTCGTCATCATTCTACTGAATTCGGGCGCCCCGCTGCCATTGCACACGACGGACTTGGGTGAGGCGATTGCTGGAATCGGGCAGAATCGGGGGACACCATACTCATTTCGCGTTGTGATTGCGGCGTCCGAACGCGCGGTTCTTTGGCTCGCAGGACGGACAGAATGGCGAAGAACACGGGACCGGCTCTTCTGCGAGTTTCGGAGCACCGTCTTTCGCGGTCGGCGGCGGGCATCGGCGGAGGAGGGATGCGGCGCTCCAGCCGTCGAGCCACGGCCTTAGAGCGTTTTCACTTCCGCTCGGGTGCCACGGGCGGCTTGTCCGCCCGTGTTTCAGGCCGCACTGGCAGCAAGCTGCCAGTGGCACCCGACGGAGAAAAAGTGAAACCGCTCTAGAGCCTATCCCAGTAGGCCGGAAAGCACAGCCGGGGGCGGCTGTGCCACAGACGGGCGGTCCCGGCGCGCCGGGAGAGGTCGGCCGGCACCCGCCACGGCGGGCAGGCTCCGCATGGCCGCTGCGGGCAAAGCTGGAGCTTTGCACTCCTGCGGCCGCGCGAGGGCGCGGGCCGCTACGGGCG